>SESF01020731.1_pt1 | contig 26106 bp, 19 predicted proteins | sample 3171521 | NCBI WGS metagenome assembly SESF01 (sample SAMN10866945, study PRJNA518727) | freshwater metagenome | biome: subpolar coniferous forest; feature: holomictic lake; material: water; isolation source: holomictic Lake 227, 6 m and 8 m depth | place: Canada: near Kenora, Ontario | collected...
TTGCCGAAGAAGAAATGCGCCACAAGGCAAATCTCACTAAAATCAAGGAGGATGGAACTTTAAAACTCAGCGACGAGAAGGTAAAAGACCTCAAGATCACCGAATACCTCATTGACGTGAAGCCAAGTCCTGCAATGGGTTACCAGGAAGCCCTCATCCTTGCCATGAAGAAGGAAAAAGCTGCTTTCAGGATGTATACCGTTCTTGCTTCGCAGGCAACCGATCCGGCAGTCAAAGCTCTTCTGGAGTCCCTTGCCCTGGAGGAATCGCGGCATAAGCTCAGGTTTGAGATCGAATACGACGATGTCGTTTTCAAGGAAAACTGAAATCCGCAGACAATAATAAGATTCTGAACCATGCAGGTCAAGCAGAACGCATTAAATCCGAAGAAGTATTATTTCATCGATACCTCCTTCAACATCATGATGAAGCGCAGGATCTACCAGATCCTGCTTATCTCCAGTACGTATGATTCGTTCATGCTGGAAGAGGACGGGAGGATTGATGAAACCATCTTTATGGAGTATGTGTCGCTCAACCTGCGATATCCGCCCCAGTTCATCAAGGTCACCTCCGATAAGGAGGCTTTCGAAGTCCTTGAGGATAAAAACATCGAGCTGGTCATTTCAATGCTGAACATAGAGCAGGCCGATACGTTTGACCTGGCCATGAAGATCAAGAACAAGTATCCGAGGATACCTATCGTTGTGCTGACGCCTTTTTCGAGAGAGGTGAACCTGAAACTGGCCGAAAAGAACCTGAGCGCCATCGATTATGTTTTTTCCTGGCTTGGCAATGCCGATATACTACTGGCCATCATCAAGCTGATAGAGGATAAGATGAATATGCCCCAGGATGCCAAGCAGGGCGTGCAGGCAATACTCCTGGTTGAAGATTCGATCAGGTTCTACTCGAGTTACCTTCCCAACATGTACAAGATTATGCTCAAACAGTCTAAAACCTTCATGACCGAAGGACTGAACGAGCATAATAAGATGCTTCGGATGAGGGGGAGAACCAAGATCCTTCTTGCTACCAATTATGAAGAAGCAATCAACCTCTGGAACAAATACAAGAACAATCTGCTTGGCATCATTACCGATATCAGCTTCCCCAGGGAAGGTGAAACCGATAAGGAAGCAGGGATAAAGTTTGTTCAGACCGTGAAGGCCCAGGATGAGTTCATGCCTGTTCTTTTTCAGTCGACCGATGTTGAGTATGAGTCCCTGGCCCAGAACATGGGGGTTGGCTTCCTTAACAAAAATTCAAAAACACTGGGCATAGAGCTCAGGAATTATATCAACGAACATTTCTCCTTCGGGGATTTTATTTTTATCGATCCCAGGTCGGGACGTGAGATCACCAGGGTTGTTGACCTGAAGGACATGCAGGAGAAGATCTTCGAGATCCCGGATGACAGCCTTAAATATCATATGCAGAGGAACCATTTTTCGAAATGGCTGAATGCCCGTGCTTTGTTCCCGATCGCTGAAATGTTCAGGGAAGTGTCTTTTTCGGAGTTCGCCGATATGGATGAGGCTAAGCGATACGTGTTTGATGGGATCACTGCATTCAGGATCAACAAAGCCAAGGGGGTTATTGCCGATTTTGACCGGGAGCGTTACGACGAATACCTGCAGTTTGCAAGGATTGGCGAAGGTTCGATCGGAGGCAAAGCACGCGGACTTGCATTCCTTGATTCCCTCATCAAGAGAAACAGGCTTTCGTATAAGTATCCCGATGTGATTATTTCGATTCCCCGGACTGTTGTCATCGGCACCGATATTTTTGATGAGTTCATGGAGGAGAACAACCTCTATGAGATAGCACTGAGTGACAGGGCAGATTCGGAAATCCTGGCCCGCTTTATAAAAGCCCGTCTGCCTTACCGCATTCACGAAGATCTCTACGCCTTCGTTTCGTGCATCAACACTCCGATCGCCATCCGCTCCTCCAGCCTCCTTGAAGATTCCCACTATCAGCCTTTCGCAGGGATCTATTCGACCTATATGATCCCGAATATCAAGTCGAATGAAAGGCGGATGATCGAGATCCTTACCGAAGCAATCAAGATGGTGTATGCCTCGGTATACTTCAAAGACAGCAAGTCATACATGACAGCAACCCTCAATATGATCGATGAGGAAAAAATGGGGGTTGTACTGCAGGAAGTCATAGGCAGGCAGTATAATGAACGCTTTTATCCTGCCATTTCAGGTGTGGCCCGTTCCATCAATTTTTATCCCATAGCGCCCGAAAAGCCCGAAGACGGGATTGCGAACATTGCTTTCGGACTGGGCAAGTATATCGTTGACGGAGGGAACGGGCTCAGGTTCTCACCCAGTTATCCGAAGAAGATATTGCAGCTTTCCACACCCGAGATGGCCCTGAGCGAGACACAAAAATTCTTTTATGCTCTTGATCTGAAGCCTGAAAGTTTTTCTCCCGATATCGATGATACTATCAACCTTTTAAACCTCAAGGTCAAGGACGCCGAGCTGGATTCCGCCCTGAGGCTGGTTGCTTCAACCTTCGATTACGACAGCCACCAGCTGAAAGAAGGGGTGATGCACGACGGAGGAAAAAAGCTAATCACTTTTTCGCAACAACTTTCCCACGACACCTTCCCGCTTGCCGAAATACTGAAGGAAGTGCTTGAAATAGGGCAGAGGGAAATGAACAAGCCGGTCGAAATTGAATTTGCTGTAAACCTGGATTCCCCCGGTGATGAACCCAAAGTGTTCAGCCTTCTGCAGATCCGGCCTATAGCAGGAAGGGACGAAACCATCCACATTGATGATAACAGTGTAAGCCAGGAAAACACTCTCCTGATCTCGAATACCGCTCTCGGAAACGGTATCATCAAGGATATCTCCGACTTCGTCTATGTCAAACCTGCTTCGTGGGATGCTTCAAAAACCCAGGAGATCGCCCTGAGGCTTGAAAAGCTTAACGACAGGTTCCAGGCAGAAAAGAAGTATTACGTACTTGTTGGCCCCGGCCGCTGGGGTTCGAGTGATCCCTGGCTGGGAGTGCCGGTGCGCTGGCCCCAGATCTCCAACTCAAGGGTTATCGTTGAATCCGGACTTGATAAATACCGTATCGACCCAAGCCAGGGCACGCATTTTTTCCAGAACCTCACTTCGTTCAGGGTAGGTTATTTTACAATCAACCCCTTCATCAACGAAGGGTACTACAACCTTAAATACCTCGACAGCCAGCCGGCATTTTTCGAAGATGAATACATCCGCCACATACGCTTTGACAAGCCCTTTACGATTGAGATCGATGGCAAACGAAACTTCGGCGTGGTATTCAAGCCTGAGTAATGCAAAGTCGATCCTGCCGGGCCAACCACGCAATCACATCCACCGTTTGTACCTGAAGAAAAGGATCATAAGGATCGCAACGCACAGCATGCTTCCTGAAACAAAAAAGAAAGAATAGGGGTGATCCTGTATCGGAAGTTTGACATTCATCCCGTACATGCTTGTAATAAAGGTCAGGGGCAGAAGGATAGCCGAAACCAGTGTAAGGATCTTGATGACCTGGTTGGTTTTGTTGACCTGCAAAGAGTCAAAGGTCGTTGAATACCCTTTGATCAATTCTCCCTCGTCTTCGACCATATCCCATATTTTCTGGTAATAGTCGTGGATATTTCCCCAATAATCCTCCATATCATCGGTAAAGCCCTTGATGGCACCGCTTTGCAGTTTGCTGAACACCAGCATCTGCGGCCTGAACATCGTATTCAGCAGGATCACGTTTTTACGCGTGATGGAGATTTTTTCAATAATTTTCTCAGCCTGCTTGTTAAATAATACGTTTCCACATTCATTCACATCCTCATCGATTTTTTCAACCACCTTTTGTGATTCAATCATCGCAATGTTAAGTACATGGTAAAGAAGCGCATCTGTGCTTTTTACATCCATCTGCTGACCCGAAGCAGTCCGGTTTTTTTCAACGTTGAACATTTCCTTGAATATCCAGTGGGATTTACCTATCGTGATAAGAAATTCCTTCCCCCAGAAAATCTTTATTTCCTTGATATTTACAAAGGTCTGGGTTACATCTAAGGTCGGGAAATGAAGTATCATGAAAAAATACTCGTCGTAAATGTCGATCTTGGGCCTCAGGTTGATCACCGACCGGCAGTCTTCAATATCGAGTGCATGAAAGTGGTACTGCTCCTGCAGGGCAAGCAGATCCTCCTCGTTGGGCAGGACGATATGAGACCAGCTGAAATTTGCAAATTTGATAGTTTCAATCATAGAATTGAATTCTGTTTTACAGGTGTATAAGGATGAGGGTATGCCGGGAAAATCCATTCATGACATTCAGAAAATACTCACCCGCCGGCAGGGCTGAAAGATCAATCTTCAATGTGTTTTTTCCTTCCTGCAAAGAGCAGGAACGGCTGCATACAGTTTTCCCGTTCTGATCTTCAATCCGTATGACTGCGGATGTGTTTTTCCCTGAAGTCATGCTGAGAGTAAATATGCCGTTGGCCGATGGATTGGGAAAGGCTGAGATTGCGATTCCTTCATGGGCGGGCAGTTCAAGGATCCCGTTCGATGGCTCGAGCCTGAACCTGCCTTTTGCAGTGCATTTGAGAAGGTTGAGTTTCGAAGCGCTGTCGTAGGTCACCGAAGCGATATTTCCGCTCGCAGACCTGAGGGCTTTCTGATTATAGATTGAGACAGTACCGCTATCGCTGCAAAACCCCTCGATGAGCCCCGACCCGCTCTCATGCCATGCAGTGAGCATTGGGCGGCTGTTTGAGAGCATGACCTGGTTGCCGTAACTTATCTGACCCTTTCCCCTGAGAAGGACCGTTGATACCTGGTCGGAGGGGTGAAAACTCAGGTAATTGATGTTTCCCGAACATTCGATAACTCCGGGGAATCCGCTCTGAGCTGCAGAAACCAATTTGGTTGTCCCGTTTGCCTGGGTAAGAATAAAATCATTCCATGCTTTATAACTCACCACCGAGGCCGCAGCTCCGCCGAGACCATGGAGGGCCTTTGAAACCGGAGGGTCTGATGTAAAAGGGAACATCAGGGACTGGTAGCTTGCAGTGGCAGCAGAATCGGTCTGAAGCAGCATTTTACTGTACAGGCGATAGCTTGAATACCCAGCTGCCAGTGAATCGGTTTCAAAGGAATATAGCGGGTTTCCTGTATCGGTCTGCAGTTGAAGTAAAAGCGAAACCGTATCTCTTTTATAGATCCCCTGTGAGTTTGCAAAGTCGGGAATGAATTCGCCTTCGGCGGATGAAGCGCTGCCGCCTGCCAGTCCGTTCCCCTGGAACTGAAAGGTATACCTCCGGTTCCCTGAAGGGGATATACAGAAATCGTTCAGGATGAAAAACCGATTCCTGATAAACATGTTGCAGCGGATGATGCTGTCGCCCCAATAACTGGTCCTCACTTCTCCGTATTCAAGAGAGGGTAGCTGAAAGCAATCTTCAATGTAAGCTGTGTTTGAGGCTATACTCACAAACTCACCCGTGGGTGGTTTGGGTCCGCCTCCGTTTACGAGTATGCAATTATGATTTTGCGCCCTGTTTACAAAATTGCTCTCCGGTGCACCAGGATAACCGGGGTCGACAGCCAATAGCTGATTAAAAGCCATCAGTGAAAAACTGGATGCATCTCCCTGGTGATGTGATTTGGCGCCTGACAATGCGATCCCGTGCTTGCCAATCATATGCATGTAAATCGCATCTTTATCCCATGAGGAGCGGAATACCAGGCTACCTGCATCAGGAAGGACCTGGAACAGGCTGTCGGTTCTGATTCCCTGGGGTACATTGGTTGCAATGTATTGGGTGCGGATGAACGGATTGTCATATGAAAAGTTGTTGTTCGGCAAGTTGAATTCCGGTTTTCCGCACAGGGCCGTGATGCGTGTTCCGAAGCCGATCGGGCTGTCATGAATAGCCGGCTCACTTCCGTCGGGCAACTGGATTTTATTCATCCAGTCGTAAATCCGGTTGTAGCGCGGATCGTACCAGGGATTTCGTATTTTCCTTGGCAACGCATTGAATGATACTTCAACACTGTCATCCGGCAAAAAATTATACAGGGAACGAATAAACGGAAAAGCGTTCTGAAAGGAATAATCAAAATAAGCCGGGCCTTCGGCATAGCCGGCAAGTCTGCCGGGTTCAGAGACTCTGGGATAGGTCCCGTTCTCAATCCAGAGGGTGTTGTCGAGGTTCCATAATCCGGCATTGATCCAGTTCTGCGGCTGGTAATTTATATTGGAGTCCTCATGGTCATTGAGCACCACAGCAGCCATTCCAAGTGCCGATGCTGTCATGATGCTGTGGTTGTCGAACTGGAAATTGAAGAATTTCAGCTGAATGAAAACGATGGTATAAGTGGCCATGGCCCGGTAATACAGGTTCCCGGTAAAGCTTACCAGTGAATCCCTTGCTGTTTCACCCGAAATGCCTGCCCCTTTGAGCAGGTCATAGGCGGTGAGGTAAAAAATGAGTTCCTTTGAACGATGCTGCCATTCCTGGTAGAACACCCATCCGCCCTGGTATCCTACATTGGTGTTGATGCTATTCAGCAATGACAGTGCTTTTGCCGACATTGAATCTCTTTCGGCCTGAAGCATAGGGACGATATTACCATTCTCCCATTTCCTGTCCATCAACACGGTGAATGCAGCTTCCCTGGCTATCAGCGCCCTGCTGAAGCGGTCACCATCAGTGGAATTTCCAGAGGGGATCTCACTTATGGCTGTATTCCAGACCGAATGATACAATTCGAGAATGCCTGGGTTTATAAGCGTACCCCTGATCTCGTCTATGGAATTGCTGTCGAGCAGGGTCCTTGGGTAACTCAGGTCGGCGCCAGGAGGATGCCATGAACCCTGGGAAAACGACATCCGGGAACCAAATAGTAAAAGAATTATGATGCAGATACGTGCTTTCATAAGATCAAAAGTACGACAATGAAGGAACAATACTTCCGGGCAACCAAAATAGGATGAATATTTTTACTCAGATCCCGGCAGTGTTGCGGTAAGGGATTGCAGCTCCCCGACCAGGCAGGATGTGACTTTATTTCATCAGCAGGAACCTGCCCGAGGTTGACCGCTTGTTGTCGTTAAGGATCAGGTGGTAGATGCCATCGGGTAGTTGAGAGACATTAATGGTGTTTCCTGTGGTGTATCTCCCCTGCATCACTCTTTCTCCTGTCGTGGAATAAATGCAAAACACAGCCTCATCTGAAATCGCCTGTACTGGCTGAAGGGGGGAGATGATCCCCTTTGTCGGATTTGGCCTTATCGGGAGGTCCTGAGGGTCAGTTTCGCTTACTGCCGAAGGGTTCACGAGAATGTTCATGCTGATGCTGTCACTCATGCAGATGTTTTCGGCCCTGAGTTTGACGGTGTATGTTCCCTGTGTTGAATAGCAATGCTGGGGGCTGGAAAGTGTGGTATGTGATCCGTCGCCGAAGTCCCAGTAATATTGTTGGGCATTCCAGCTCTGGTTTGAAAACCGGAAACAAAAAGAAGATACAGGATTATAGCTGAATCCGGCTTTAACGGTGGTCGTGTCGATGAACCAGGTGTTCAGGCTGTCGAGTACAGTGTGGAAAGCAATAAGCTGAAGGCTGTCAGCTGTAGTCTGGGCAATACCTGCAGGAACGAACGCTCCAACCGGGCTTTTATGAAAGATGGCCGCATAAAAGGTACAGGCGGCAAGGTAACTCCCGCAGAGACTGGGGTGGCTGTTGTCGCTCTGGTACAGCTCAAGCCCGGGATTCATGGTTCTTGTAGTTTTCCAGGCGGCTCCCACAGGTGAAACTTCTGCATTGAACATCGTTCCCATGGTCAGGTAACTCTCGCGCAGCCTGGCCTGCATGCCATTATACGTGCAAACCGGAGGATAAACCGGGCAAAAATCGGTGTCGCCGTACTTTCGTCCCCAGGTCATGAAAAACAAGGTGAGGCTGCAGCTGTCATTTTCTTTGATCAGCCGGTTCAGGGTGTCAGCAAACGGATAAGTTGTAACAGCAACCGAATCGGGCCATAAAGCCGGCAGCTGGCTTTGTTCCTGCAATATGACTAAGTCCCAGGGCCCTGCTGCGATAGCGGCACGGGTCATGGGATCCTCTGAATGCATCTGGAAAGTGTACCCGCCCGGGGTGTATTTCAGGGCGAAGAGGGAATCGCCTTTAGAGGATGCTATCTGAGATACCAACAAAGGCAGGTCATTGACGTAGGTATAGCTGTTTCCAAGGAAGAGAGCTTTTTTGAGCGACTGGGAGTGCAGACCTGACCAGGAAAAAAAGAAGAATACAAGAATGAATGCGGCTTGCTTCATACCGCAAAGATAAGAATGCAGATCATTTCTTGTTTTCCGATAAGAGTTTTTAGTAGATTTACTCAATGAATTTTATAAAGAAATACTGCCTGAAAGGAATCCGTACAGGCTTGTTTTTTTTAGCGCTGTCAGCTGTAATGTCAGCTCGTTCCCAAACGGCTGCCGGTGTATCCGGACAGATTATGGATTCTGTTTCCGGTGCAGTTCTGCCCTTTGCCCAGCTTGCCCTTGGAAACTCCACCCTTGGTACAGTCTCCAATGAAGACGGAAGGTTTTATCTGCAGGTTCCTGCGTTTCATGCCAGGGATACTGTTTACATCATTTACCTGGGTTATGAGAGGGCCAGAATTGCTGTTTCAGGGATGCTCAACAGGGACAACCTCATCCGCCTGAAACCAAAAGAAGTATCATTGAAGGAAGTGGAGGTTTTAGCCCTTACTCCCCAGGAGGTCTTACGAAGGACATTTAACAGGATCTCCGAAAATTATGGCAGTGATTCTGTTCTGCTGACTGCATTCTACCGTTCTCAAAAGTTTGCGGGGAAGAAGCTGGCTGAGTATGCTGAGGCTGTGATTGAAGACATGAAGGCAGGCTATTTTACACAGAACTCGATGAAAGAGTTCAGGGAAAATTCGGCAACTTCGAATTCCACCAGGCTTGTAAAAGGAAGGGTGGTTTCGGATACTGCACTGGTCAATTCATTGGGCGATGTAGGGAAGATGGCTGGCTGCCTGGGCTGTATCTTTATGACCGACCCGGCCGAAAACAACTTCCGTACGGTGCTGGATGAGGAGGTTTTCAGGTTCTATTCCCTGAAAATGGAAGAGATTGCGAATCCTGAAGGTGGGAAGATCTATCATATTTGGTTCGACCAGTTGAAAAAGAATATCCGGGGTTTTAAGGGAGAACTGTTTATCGACGGATCTTCGTTTGCCCTGATGAAGATGACACAAAGCCCGAGTTTCAATGCATTCGAACAGTACGAAAAGGACAAATACAAAAAAACATATGGTATCAATAATACAGGGGGCTGGATAGCCGAAATGCCTTTGATCAACCGCACGATTGTTTACTCCAGGCGGGAAGGGAAGTGGTGTTTGAGCATTGTTCATGACGAGCAATGGGTAACGTTCACGCAGCCGTCGAACGGACAAAAGATCAGGATGGGCTATAAGAATGACCTGGTGATCACTGATGTGTGCAGGGATGTATGTGTTTTAAGGTCATTTAAAGGAGATAAAAAGACCGGGGGCTCACAACGCTGGGACCAGCTTGCCGGACAGGCCGACGAAGGATTCTGGGCAAAGTTCAATTATCTGCCGGTGGAAGAAAGTCTGAGGAGCGCGATACAGGGAATAGGGAAGTAATTTACAAATTACGAGTTACGAATTACGAGTTACGAACGTAATTACGGAGCCCGAAGGACGATTTACGATTTCATTTAGGATTTAAGAATTACGAAGTACGTTTGAAGCGTTCTGAACTCGTAATTCGTAACTCGTAACTCGTAACTATTATAGGTCCAGGTTATTCTGAATGACCATCTCCATCGCTCCCAATTCCAGGGCCACGAGGTTCCCATAGCCGTCTTTTCCCTTGATATAGGGGCCATTATCGAGATCGATGAATTTGTAAATCTTATTTTTTACCGAAAGCACGATCAGTTCCATATTAACAGGAACGTGGCCATGAATAATCTTGCGCCTTCCGATTCGTTCGGGCTGGATCTGGTAATCGCGCAGCCATAGCATCGCACGTTTGTCTTCGAAGGGATCTTCATTTTTGAAATTCAGGCCGGCATGAACCAGTACGAATTCATCCAGAAGAACAAAATGTTTAAGGTTCCTCATCCATTCGATATATTCTTCGGGAACCTTCCTGATGTTCTCGGCTTTAAAACTTTCAAGTGTTGTTTTACCGCCTATATCCATCCATACTTTATGCTTGCGGTCGCCAAGCCTGTGCCACCAGCTGTTTTTAGCCTTCTTTTCGGCATCGTACAGCTCGACCATGAAATCCTCGTGGTTTCCTTTGAGGCAGCAGACCGTATAGCCATCTTTTTCAAGCCCCCTGACAAAATCTATCACACCTTTTGAATCGGGGCCCCGGTCAACATAATCGCCGAGAAAGTACAATTCATCGTTCCTCGTGGGCCTGATCAGATTTTTGATCAGGGCCGACAGGGTTTTTGAACAACCATGTAAGTCGGGGATCACCCAGCGTTTCGGCATCCTATTTCTTCTTACCCTGGTTGGCTACTTCTTCCATCAGTTTTTTAATGACCTCAGGATCGCCCAGGAAGTAATCCTTCTGCAGGTTCATATTATCGTCGAACTCGAATACATAAGGAATTCCTGTAGGGAGATTCAGACCGATGATATCCTCATCAGAAATACCCTTGAGGTATTTTACGATCCCGCGCAGGCTGTTACCGTGGGCTGCAACAAGCACCTCCTTATGAACAATCAGGTTTGGCTCCATTTCATCCTTCCAGTAAGGCACTATCCTGTCGACCGTTTGCTTCAGGGCTTCAGTTGCCGGGATGTCTTTTAGGTCGAGATCTGCGTACCTGGGATCGTGTTTCGGATGGCGGGGGTCATCTTCTGGCAGGGGAGGAGGCGCCACATCATAACTCCTTCTCCATACCAGGACCTGCTTATCACCGTATTTTTCGACCATCTCTGCCTTGTTCAGGCCCTGTAAGATGCCGTAATGCTTCTCGTTCAGTCTCCAGGTCTTGTAAACCGGGATCCAGAAGAGGTCCATCTGTTCCTGTATCAGCCATAGCGTTCGGATGGCCCGTGTAAGATATGAAGTATAAGCTATCTTGAAATTAAATCCTTCTTTCTTCAGGGTTTGCCCGGCTTCGGTTGCTTCCCTGATACCGCGTTCGGAAAGTTCAACATCGGTCCATCCCGTAAAACGGTTCTCCTTGTTCCATGTGCTTTCGCCATGACGGATTAAAACGAGCTTGTTCATAGTGTGGTTTAGATTGTTGTTGCCTTGCAAAAGTATAAAATAATCGGCATTTTCCCTACCTTTGCGAATTCCAACAAAATCATTATGCAGCAATACAAGCGCCTCAACAACATCCTCGGCTGGATGGTATTTATAATTGCCTCTGCCGTCTATATTATGACTTCCGAACCTACCATGAGCTACTGGGATTGCGGGGAATACATTTCAACCAGTTTTAAACTGGAAGTTGGTCATGCCCCGGGGGCTCCTCTCTTCCAGATGATCGGGCGTTTTTTCTCGCTGTTTGCTTTTGGAAACCTCACCCTCGTTGCACGCATGGTCAACACCATGAGCGCTTTGTCAAGCGGCTTTACAATCCTGTTTTTATTCTGGAGTATTACCATGCTGGCAAAGAAAATCCTTCTTAAAAACGAAGAGATGAGCAGGGAAAAGATGCACTTTATCCTTGCCGCCGGGCTCATTGGCTCCCTGGCCTATACCTTCACCGATTCGTTCTGGTTCTCGGCTGTTGAAGGAGAAGTGTATGCTATGTCATCGTTTTTTACTGCTGTAGTATTCTGGGCCATGCTAAAATGGGAGGAGCATGCCGACGAGTCCCATAATTACCGCTGGCTTATATTGATCGCATACCTCATGGGGCTTTCGATAGGGGTTCATATGCTTAACCTTCTCACCATCCCTGCAATGACCATGATCTGGTATTTCAAGAATTATAAAACACCGAACTGGAAAGGCGTTCTGATCGCACTGGTGGTTTCGGTGCTGATCCTTGGGGTGGTGATGTCGGTCATTATACCTTATGTACTGAAGTTCGCAGCCTGGTTCGAACTCTTTACAGTCAACACACTCAGGCTCCCCTTCAATATCGGGACCATTATCTTTTTTTTAATTCTGATTGCTGCAATAGTGATCGGATTGCGTTATTCGGCTAATAAGATGCAGCCTGCATGGAATGCGGTCCTGCTGGCCTTCGCCTTTATCCTTATCGGCTATTCCTCATTTTTCATGCTTGTCATCCGAAGCAATGCCGATACTCCCATCGACGAGAACAACCCCGAGAATGCCATGTACCTGCTTGCTTACCTTCAGCGCGAGCAATACGGGGACTGGCCTATCCTCAGCGGTCCCTATTATAATGCGCCTGTCACAGGCCACTCAAATGGCAGCCCTGTATATACCAAGGACAAATCGACAGGTCGATATGAGATTACCGATAAAAGGGAAGGGGTGGACCCTGTATATGATTCAAGGTTTACGACCCTCTTCCCAAGGATGTGGTCAAACCGTGAACCCCGCCATACCAGGGAGTATATAAAATGGGGAAACATCCAGGGCAGGCCTGTCGATGTACAGATGGGTGATAAAACCGAAACCCGTATGAGGCCTACGTTTGGTGAGAATCTCACCTTCATGTGGAATTACCAGATAATCCACATGTATTACAGGTATTTCATGTGGAATTTTGCGGGTAAACAGAATGACATTCAGGGTATGGGAAGCAAAATTGAGGGGAACTGGAAAACTGGCATTAAATTCATTGACCAGTGGAGGCTGGGTAAACAGGATATACCGGAAAGCCGTAAAAGTAAAGGGGATAACAGCTTTTATCTGCTTCCTCTGATTTTTGGACTTCTTGGAATGTACTTCAGTTTCAAAAAGGATTACCAGTCATTTATCGTTATAGGATTACTGTTTCTTCTCACAGGGCTTGCCATTGTTATATACCTGAATCAATATTCTCCCCAGCCAAGGGAAAGGGATTATGCATTTGCAGGGTCTTTCTATGCATATGCAATATGGATAGGGCTTGGAGTGATTTTCCTGGCCCAGTTGCTCGGAAGGTGGATGAAAGCCAATCTCTCAATGATCCTTTCTTTTGCACTGGGACTGATTACTGTTGGGGTGATGGCACAGCAGGGTTGGGATGACCATGACCGTTCGGGAAGGTATACGGCATTGGCAATGGCCGAGAATTACCTGAACTCCTGCGCCCCCAATGCAATACTCTTTACAAACGGAGACAACGACACCTTCCCCTTATGGTACGCCCAGGAGGTTGAAGGTATACGAACCGACGTGAGAGTCGTGAATCTCAGCCTTCTTAACATGGACTGGTATATAGACCAGATGAAGCGAAAGGCCTATGACTCTGATCCTGTGCCATTCTCGATGAGCCGGGAAAAATACAGGCAGGGGAACCATGATGTGACTTACCTTGTTGAAGACCCTTCGTTTAAAAATCAGTACTTAGACATCCGCCAGCTATTCCAGATTATAAATACCGATGACAGCAAGCTTAAAATGAGTCCCAGCGGAGGCCCGGGCACTTTTGATTTCTTCCCTGGCCGAAAGTTCATCCTTCCTTCCGATTCGGCATACCTGGTGAGCAGTGGCGCAGTTCCTGCGAAATATGCCGGCAGTATACAAAATCTTACTTTCGAGGTCAAACGCGAGGCTGTTGAAAAAGCAAACCTTATGATCCTTGACCTTCTGGCAACAAACAACTGGAAAAGGCCGGTCTATTTTGTTGTTACGACCGGGCAGGATACCTACCTGGGGCTCGATAAGTATTTTCACCAGGAGGGCATGGCTTTCCGCCTGCTGCCAGTGCCGGCCACGCTTACAGAGCAGGAACTCGGCGACGTGAACACTTCGGTGATGTATGATAACCTCATGAATAAGTTCAAGTTTGGCGGACTGAATAATCCGAAAATATACCTCGACGAGAATAATATTCGCATGGTAATGAACCTCCGTTCGGTATTTGCGCGCCTTGCCGGTGCCCTGATTGCTGAAGGTAAAAAGGATTCGGCCCGTAAGGTGATCGAACGCTGCCTTACCGAGATGCCCGACAACGCTGTTCCTTATGATTACTTCATAGTTGCTCTGGCCGACGGTTTATATAAACTTGGAGATGTGAAAAAGGCAAACCAGCTGGCCGAAAGGCTGATCAAAACCTCATCGGAGAAACTGGCGTATTATTTCTCCTTCCCCGACAAGGATTTGAAGGACATGGAAATTCCCATGCAGGAGAGTTTGTTCACTCTGCAGAAGATAGGGGTTTGCGCCAATGAAGCTAAACAGGAGGATCTTGCAAAGCTGGCCGACAAGAACCTGAGTTCATATTATGAATTATACGTAAACAAGGTTTACAGGCCCGAATAAACAATGTATGCAGTTCGTCCGCCCTGGTTCTACCGGGCGCTGAGTCCCGATTACCTTCTATGCCAGGTTCCAGTGAACCGAAAGGTCGCTTATCTTACCTTCGACGACGGTCCTGTACCGGAAGTCACACCGGATGTACTTTTGGTTCTTAAGCAGAAAAACGTTCAGGCTACCTTCTTTTGTGTTGGCGATAATGTCAGAAAACACAGGGATGTTTTTGATATGTTGACTGCGGATGGACATGCCGTCGGGAACCATACTTTCAATCATCTGAATGGCTGGAAAACCTCACCCGGGGCTTATTATAATAACGTGATGCACTGCAGGGAGTATTTTGAAAGCAAACTATTCAGGCCCCCTCACGGAAGGTTAACTCCCGGGCAGTATTTCATACTCAGGAATGATTTCAGGTTCATCCTCTGGTCGGCCCTAACTATGGATTTCCATCATGCAGTGAGTCCTGAACAATGCCTGCTTAACGCCACAGCCAACCTCCGTCCCGGAGCCATCATCGTGTTTCACGACTCAGTCAAAGCCAGGGAGAAGATGCTGTTTGCACTCCCGCGGTTTATTGATCATGCGCTTGAACAGGGATATACTTTCGGGACATTGAATACAATTCTCTGAGAGATTTACGAAGGACGATTTACGATTTACGATTGCATTTACGAATTACGAGGCCCGATTTACGATTTTCTTTACGCTTTTCTTCACGCTCTTCATTACGCTTTTCTTCACGCTTTTCTTCACGCTTTTTAATTTACGAATAGCCATTGTATTAAATTCGTAATTCGTAACTCGTAACTCGTAAATCCTTTTACATCTTTCCCATATCAGCAAAACTAAAGTAGCTGTCATCGCCAACGATGATATGGTCCAGTACATCGATGTCGAGAAGCAGACCTGCATCGCGGATTTTCCTCGTTAGCTTCCTGTCGGCCTCGCTGGGTTCGAGATTCCCCGAAGGATGGTTGTGCCCGATGATGATCGATGAAGCGCGAAACTCCAGTACGATGTTGAAAATCTTTTTCGGGTCGACTACCGTGCCTGAGATCCCGCCTTCGCTGATCTGGATCTTCCGCAGAAGGCGGTTTCCCCTGTTCAGAAGCAGCATCCAGAACTGCTCATACAGATGCTCCCCCATCAGGCTCCTGAAAATTTCATAAGCCTGCCTGCTTTGTGTGATCTTTTCGAGGCTTACAGCAACAGCCTCGTTTCTCCGGCGGCCAAGTTCCATTGCTGCAATGATTGCCAGGGCTTTGGCTTTTCCTATTCCCTTTTCTTTTAAAAGGTCGCTCAGGCACATTCGCGAAAGTTCGATGAGGTTATTCCCGGCTTTCTGCAAAAGGTTCTTCGAAAGATCCAGAGCCGATTCCTGCCTTGTGCCGGTATTGATGAGGATGGCCAGTAACTCGGTATCGCTCAGGGCATGCCTGCCTTTCATCTCCAGTTTTTCCCTGGGCCTGTCATCCTCGGCCCACTGATTGATCGGAATGTGATTGATGTAATTGTCCATTTTCTTTTTCCTCTTAATCCGCCATGTTCCCAAAAGTGATATACTTCAGGGGATCTTTTTTATTGAAAAATCAGGGAAAGAATGTTACCTTTATATCGGACAACATATTATAAACGACAGGAGATATCATGAAATCAGGCAAAAACAAGAATCCGAAAGATTCAAAAGTCTATCTTATCGGAAGCGGCATAGCATCATTGGCCAGCGCTGTATATCTTATTAAAGATGCAGGAGTTCCCGGCGAAAATATCCATATTCTCGAAAAAGATCAGATTCCGGGCGGTGCGCTTGATGGTGCAGGCGATGCCGAAAAAGGCTTTGTTGTGAGAGGAGGAAGAATGCATGAAATGCATTATACCTGTTATTGGGATTTGCTTTCTTTTATCCCTTCATATGAAGACCAGAATGTTTCTGTGAGAGATGAATCTTTCGATTTTAATGAAAGGTTTGTTTCCAACGCCCAGGCCAGGCTCCTGAAAAACGGTAAGAAGCTGGATGTTTCTTCATACGGACTCAATCTTCATCAGCAGACAGAATTGCTTAAACTTACTTTTACTTCTGAAAAATCTCTCGGGAACAAAAGAATCGAAGACTGGTTTGACCAGGATTTTTTTACTACTAATTTCTGGTATATCTGGACTTCAATGTTCGCATTTCAGAAATGGAGCAGCCTTGCCGAGATGAGAAGGTATATGAAACGCTTTATTCACCTTGTTGAAGGACTTAACCGTTTAGGCGGAGTCATGCGCACAAAGTACAATCAATACCATTCGGTGGTACTACCCATGAAAAAGTACCTGGTTGAGAAAGGAGTTCATTTTGATATGGGAATGGAAGTGGCGGATGTTGACTTTAACTTGTCGGCCGACAGGAAAACCGCCACTGTAATCCATCTCAGAGATAAAAATGAAATTGTCCTGCGCGAAAATGATTACGTCTTCATTACCAATGGTTCCCTTACCGAAAGCACTGATAACGGCACATGGGACAGTCCGGCAAGGTTAAAAGGCATGGCTGAGTCAGGTTCCTGGCAATTGTGGAAAAAACTTGCAGCGAAAGATTCTGCATTTGGGAATCCGGGACCTTTCTGCGATAACATCGACCTCCAGAAATGGTATTCGTTCACAGCAACATTCAAAGACAGCACGTTTCATGATCATATGGAAAATTTTTCGGGCAATGTCGACGGAACCGGGGGATTGGTAACCCTTACTGATTCAAACTGGCTGATGTCGTTCGTAATTGCCCGCCAGCCGCATTTTCCAAATCAGGCAAAGGATGTGAAAATATTCTGGGGCTATGGACTCTATCCCGACAGGAAAGGGAATTTTGTGAATAAGACCATGGCTGAATGCAGCGGGAAAGAGATGCTCCAGGAATTATGGTATCACCTGAAAATCCAGGATCTCATGAACCCGGTTATGGACGCAGGCAAGGTAAATTGTATCCCTGTTGCGATGCCTTATGTAGACAGCCTGTTCATGCCAAGAGAGGTTGGTGACCGGCCGGAAGTTTTGCCAAAAGGGGCTGCGAATTTTGCGTTTCTGGGCCAGTTTGCCGAAGCTCCGAAAGATTGCGTGTTCACGGTGGAATATTCGGTACGCACTGCTCAGATGGCGGTTTATGGCTTATTTGAAACAGGGAAAGATGTCATGCCGGTTTACGATTCCATTCACCGGCCTGACGTTCTGATCAAAGCAGCACAGGCGATCAGCCGATAATTTTTTTGCATTATGAAGGTGGAGGTCATTTATCTTGAACGCACAGGATCCACTAATACTTATGCTCAACAGCTTCTGAAAGATTCCCTGGCCTCAGAGGGCAGCGTGATCCTGGCAGCTGAGCAAACTGAAGGCAGGGGGCAGGGCAGTAATGCCTGGCATTCCGGACCCGGGTTGAACCTGACCTTCAGCCTGGTCCTGGAGCCTCGTTTCCTTCAGCCCCATCAGCAGTTCGCCCTGAATAAGTCCATCGCCTGTGCGGTCCTTCAAACCCTGCGAAAGGACCTGCCTGCAACCGTAAAGAGTTGTATAAAATGGCCCAACGATATCTATGCTTCGGGTAAAAAAATAGCCGGGATACTGATTGAACACAGCATCATGGGAAGTATAGTGAAACATTCAGTAATAGGTATCGGGATCAACCTGAACCAGACCAGATTCCCCAAATGGGTTCCAAATCCGGTTTCATTGAAGCAACTCACTTCAAAAGATTATGACATCCGTGACATGCTTCAGAAAACCTGCAGCAATATTGAATATCAATACGGAAGGTTAAAGCGTGGCGAATTTGAGGCAATTGATAATGATTATACAGCATCTTTATGTGGATTGGGGAAAATCCTTGAATTCACTGCGGGTGGCAAGGTTTTTTCAGGCAGCACAAAGGGTGTGGACGATTTAGGAAGGCTTTGTGTTCTGACTGCGGATGGGGAGCTGCGCAAGTTCAGTCATGGGGAAATCGGGTGGTAGTTGGTTGTTGGTTGTTGGTAGTTGGTTGTTGGTTGTTGGTTGTTGGTTTTTGGTTGTTGCCAATCACCAAGTACCAATTACCGTCATCTGTTATACCGTTTTCCGAACATCACGCTTACATACAGTGTCAGGAAGAGGTTCTGCTTGGGGTTCAGGGCCATGATCGGGATGCCTACAGGACTATAATCAAGTGTAGCACCCACTTCAAGCGAGGAAATCATTTTATTGCGGCTTCCGAATTCGAAATCAAGCCCGGTCTTTGTATAAAGCCCCGGAAAAAAGTTCAGTTCCAGAATACCTGCAAGGAATGACCCCCGTCCGTAAATATAATCGGGATTAATATCAGCCGAATACCGTTGTTCGCGCAATTCATAATTTGATCCTGATGTAGGATACGCAACAAAAACATAGGCAGGTTTGGTTATCCCGATACTTAATCCGCCATAAAGCAATCCGCTTACCTGCACCCCTCCCCAATATGGTTTACGGTTGAAAATATAATTCAGGCCAACTCCTCCTCTTAAAAAAGAAACATAATTCAGTTTTCCGAAAAAATAGGGACGGGAATCGGAATAATACGGATTGACTACTTTTATTTCTTTTGCCGATTTATAGGTTGACCACTCGATTTCCCACATAAACTGCTTGCGGGCGGTGAGATTGTATCCCTTTCTGAACTTCAATCCCCAGCCGTTTGAGTGAAGAAGGGCTCCCAGGCTCCACTGCCTTTCAAACAGTACATTGTCGGGTGCTGAGTCGCTGTAGTTGGTAAATGTTTCCTGGGCCCTTGAAAGACAGGGAATAGCAATCAGGATTAAACCCAGGAAAAACAGCTTATTCATTTGGTTAAGAAAGGGAAGACAAAATTAAGAAAAATAAAAAGGCTGCCCATGTAAAGAAAGGAGCAGCCTTAAAATTCCTTAAAAAAGCAAATCAGCGACGTTCCATTTGGTATCTTTGCTTTTCACCATAAGCAGCACATCCTCTGTTGGAAGTGCAGGAAGAAATAATACCCAAAAGTACCACTGAAAGTAATAAGATTGCTATCTTTCTCATCTTGATTGACCGGGATTAATAAAGTTTTGCAAAGTTATGCAATATTAGGTAATAAACTCAAGTTTGAGCACAATATTGTTTAAAGTTATTAACGTTGTTAGGTTTATAACCCTCATTTGAAGGATGGAACAGCTTAAGCCGGCTATTGATGAATCATGGAAAAACATACTTGAAGCAGAGTTTTCCAAGCCGTATATGTTTGATCTTAAAGCGTTTTTGCTGGAAGAGAAAAAAAAGTACCAGGTATTCCCCCCTGGATCATTGATTTTCAATGCTTTCAATCAGACACCGTTTGACCAGGTTAAAGTTGTTATCCTGGGGCAGGACCCATACCATGGTGCTGGTGAAGCTCATGGACTATGTTTTTCGGTACTTGAGGGAGTTGCGAAGCCGCCTTCATTGCAAAATATTTTCAAGGAGATCGAGAAAGATCTCGGGCTCCCGCAGCCACCTCACGGAAACCTTACAGCCTGGGCCAGGCAGGGGGTTTTACTGCTGAATGCGACTCTTACAGTTCGGGAGAACCAGGCAGGTTCCCACCAGAACAGGGGCTGGGAGATTTTTACAGATGAAGCTATAAAGCAACTTTCTGCCCGCAGGGATGGTCTGATATTTGTATTATGGGGAAAATTTGCTGAGGCTAAGTCAGGCTTGATCGATGCTGGGCGGCATTTTATTCTGAAATCGCCTCATCCTTCACCTTTTTCTGCGCATAAAGGCTTCTTTGGCAACCGGCACTTTTCACGTATCAATGAGTTAATCAGGCAAATGGGCAAACCTGAAATAGATTGGAGGCTGGAATGAAAGGATCTGTTTACAGACTGCAACCACATACACCATGTTTATTGGTAAGTAACGTCATCGTCTTATCAATCCTGGTTGTATCGCTGATTTCATGCAATAAAGGAAAAGTGTTCGACGAGACATCCACAGATCCCACGACCCTGGTGATCAGGTTTGAAAACAAGGTCGACACCTTCCGGTTCATTGTTGATACTGCTGATTATATAAATTCCTCGGGGAATGTTTATAAAGTAACTGATTTGCAGTATTTTATTTCGGATATCACCCTGCATCGCAGCGACGGGGCGAAGTTCATTATTCAGAAAGATTACGGGATCCACTATATAGATGCAAGGATACCTTCAACTCTGACCTGGCTGGTGAACACTGAAGTTCCGTGGGGGACGTTTGATTCTGTTTCATTTACCTTCGGGATAAATGAAATTAAAAACTATTCTAACAGGTTCCTGAATCCACCCGAAAGAGATATGAACTGGCCTGATGTTCTTGGTGGAGGCTATCATTATATGAAAATGAATATCTTATGGGGAAGAACCGCCCAGTGGATACCTTATCCGTTTAACTTTCACATCGGGATCGGACAGATATATAAGGGCAATGTGATCAATCCGGATTCAATCTCATCGTTTGTGCAGAATTATTTTGATGTAAACCTCCCTGCATCTGGTTTTTCCCTTACTGAAAGTCACGTAAAATATATGGTTATCAGTATGAATGTGAACAAATGGTTTACAGGTAACAACCAGTTTGATTTTTCCAAATACCCTAACACAATGATGCAGAAGCAGAATATGATGAATAATGCATGTTTGAACGGGAGGAAAGCGTTTTCGGTAAGGTTTACTGATAAAGGGAAGTGAAAGAGTGATGCGGGATGCAGGATGCAAGATACAGGATACATGATGCGGGATGCAGGATGCAGGATGCCCAGCTACCCTGAAGCTAAATACTGATTAATGAAACAACTGATCCGGGTCCTGGCATTTCTTCTCACCCTGCTTTCATGCAGCAAGGATGAGAATGCTGGTTTCTCATCCGCTACACCCTATATCATAGAAATTCCAAAATACTTTCCAACCAGGCTGAACGTTCCTTCAGATAACCCTATGACAAAGGAGGGTGTCGATCTGGGGCGTTATCTTTTTTACGACAGCAGGATGTCGGGCCGGATTTCGCCCGATTCGGGAATGAGCTGCTCAACTTGTCATCTTCAATCACATTCTTTTGTTTGCGGGATCGATAATCCCCGTTTCCCGGGAGGGCACCCTTACGGGCTTACAGGGATTTTCACGCCTCACTTCATGCTTCCTCTGATAAACCTGGTATGGGTCAATAACGGCTTTCTTTGGAACGGATCTCTTTACTCCGAAAACCCGCTTAAAGCAAAGCGCGAACTTGAAGACGTAACCTGGATGGCAATCATTGCCCCTCATGAAATGGCGGGAGATACCAACAAAACAAAAGCGCTGATCCAGTCGGTGAACGGGTATCCTGAACTTTTTGAAAAGGCTTTCGGAAGCCGCACTGTCACTGTGAAAAATGTGGGCAGGGCTATTGCCCAGTATATACGCACATTGATCTCAGCCAACTCGAAATTCGACAGGTTCCTTGCAGGAAAGGAGCAGCTCAGTGAAAAAGAAAGAAGGGGATATGTTCTTTTTATGACTGAAACCGGGGGTGATTGCTTTCACTGTCATGGAGGAGAAGCCAATCCATTGTTTACGACAAACCTTTTTTATAATAACGGCCTCGACAGTGTTTTTTCCGATCCTGCCGACCGCCACAGCGTAACCGGCGATGTTATGGATATAGGGGCCTATGTTGCTCCCACTCTCAGGAATGTGGTCTTTACTGCACCCTATATGCATGATGGCAGGTTCAAAACACTGGAAGAAGTAATCAATTTTTACAGTTCAGGCGTGACCTGGTCCCCCAGCATAAGCCCCCTGATGCACCATGTGGCAAATCACGGGGTCCAGTTGACACCGGCCCAGAAATCTGATCTGAAAGATTTTATCCTTGCACTTACCGACAGCAGTTTTATTGTTAATCCGGCTTTTTCGAGGCCCGAAAAATTTCCCGGCGAAAAGTAAATTTACCATGATCGTAAGACCAAACTGTAAAATCAATCTTGGATTAAATGTAGTGCGAAAGCGTATTGACGGTTATCACGATATTGAAACGGTTTTCTACCCGGCCTCACTCTCGGATATCGTTGAAATCCAGCCTTCGCAAGATGGAAATTTTCATTTTTCATCATCCGGACTTAAGATCCCCGGGGACTCTTCTTCAAACCTATGTGTTCAGGCGTATAACCTGATGAACGAACATTTCGGGATACCCCCTGTCACCATCCGCCTTGAAAAAATAATACCGACGGGCTCGGGCCTGGGAGGAGGTTCCTCTGACGGCGCCTTTACTCTGAAAGCCCTGAACGAAATCTTCCGCCTCAGTCTCAGTAACGATCAATTAAAAGCGTTTGCTTCAAGGCTTGGAAGTGATTGTACATTCTTTATTGACAACCGCCCTGCTTTTGCACAGGGAAGGGGTGAAAAACTTGAGGCGGTCCCGATCTCTCTTAAGGGGACATTTCTTATTATAGTGATCCCTCATGTCCATATAAGCACATCTGAAGCCTATGCGATGATCAATCCTGAAAAGCCTTCAATATCCCTTAGAGAGATTGTGAAAACACCTGTTTCGGAATGGAAGTCTAAAATGGTAAATGATTTTGAAAAACCAGTTATCAACAAGTTTCCTCTGATCGGGAAGATCAAGGATCTTTTGTATGATAAAGGTGCGTTGTATGCTTCCATGAGTGGAAGCGGCTCTTCTGTTTATGGATTGTTCAAAGAAATCCCGGCAGTTGAAGGCCTTTTCCCGGGCTGCTTCGTCTGGCTATCTCCAACCCATAATCCGGAGTTGCCGACCCCCAATCCCTAATCCCAAACCCCATTACTTCGGTGCCAGCCTGATCAGCACGATCGCGATAATACCGAAAATAATATTCGGGATCCAGACAGCTACCAGGGGCTGAAGGTTTCCGAAAGTTGCAAAAACAGTAGAGATCTGCATGAAAAGAATATACAGGAAGGTCAGTGACAAGCCAAATCCCAGGTGATATCCTATTCCTCCCCTGACTTTGCGGGAAGAGACTGCAACGCCGATCAGCGTCAGAATAATGGTGGCAAAAGGATCAGAGATGCGGCTGTATCCTTTGACCTTGTATTTCATGACATCGGGGTCCCCTCTGAGCTCTTTCTTGGCAATATGGTCCCTGAGCATGAAGTAGTTCATGATCTTGACTTCTTCAATATCTTCAGTAAAATCGGCAGGGACCAGGGGTAAAACCGTGTCAAGTTTGACCCCTTTCCTCATGGTCTCATTGAGACCGTCCATCCGCCTTTCGTAAAAACTTGTAATGGTCCACCTCGCACGGGCACTGTCCCAGTCAAGCCGCTCGGCCTTCATTTTGTAAACGAGTTCCCTCTTGACGAATTTTTCGATAGTGAATTTCCATCCGCTTTTGGTTCTGATATTGAAGTTTTCAAGGTAAATGAATGTTCCCGGACTGATCTGCCTGTGGATGTTCATATCGTTGAACTCCTTTGGGTCTTTGATGTATTTCTTCTCGAATGCGAACATCCCCTGGTTCGTGTAGGGAATAATGAAATTAGCCAGAACAAACGAAAGCAGGGCGAGAATGAGTGCCGAAACAACATAGGGCAGCAGGAACCTTCGAAAGCTGATGCCGCTGGCCAGGATGGCGATGATCTCTGAATTCGAGGCCATTTTGGAAGTGAAGAAAATAACGGCAATGAATGTCAGCAGGTAACTGAACAGGTTGATAAAATAGGGAATGAAGTTGAAATAGTAGTCAACGACAATGGCGAAAAGGGGAGGATTGGTCCTGAGGAAGTCATCTATCCTTTCTGAAATATCAAAGATCACCACGATGAAAATCAGCAGCAACAGGGTGAAAAAGAAGGTCCCCAGGAACTTGCGGATGATATAAAGATCGAGTGTGCGCATCAGTATATTTCCATCGTTTGATAATTCATATTCCTGGCCGGTGGCAGCCATCCTTCGGCAACGGAAACCCAAAAGTAATAATTCCCGGGTACTGCGGGCGTAAGGAACCTGATACTCGTATCTTTCGCCGCCCCCGGAATGACCATCTTGCTTATATCGGTCGACTGAACGGACTTGGCCACAAAATGGTCTTTATAATGTATATGATATACCAGCCATGAAGGCATCCAGTTGTTCTGGTTGAACTTCACCGTATCCTTGTATGGATTCGTTATGGTCACAGGAAGAGTTATCATCACATTTGCAGGGAATCTTAATGTCTTGAGTTTAAATTTCATGCCGAGTTTGTAATGTGACCTGAAATTCTGCCAGTAACCATAATAGGTGACAATGCCGTTCCCGCTTTGAAATTCCTGCTTTTCGGGCAGCCACCGCCAGGGTAAAAAGTCGATGACCATGATGTTCTTCCCCTGCAGGCCTTTTTCAGCATCACTCCAGTAATAAAACTGGGTTCGGTGCCCCGAATAATCTTCCATGGTATATGCCGGCCGGCCTGTATAGAAAATGTATTTCGATGCCCTCTGGTAGGAATTCAGGAAAAGAACCGGCCTTCCTCCCGATTTTTTCTCGACTTCCTTTGCCCAGTCTTTCCATCCGTATAATTCCGAAAGGTTAACCATGCTTCTGGGAAGTTTCAGGAAATCATGTACGAGGTATATCCGCAGTCCCACGACAAACACAAGGCTTATAACTGCCAGGGGCATGATCCATTTTCTAAGTTTAATACTGTTTGCGGATGTTCTGTACCCCATGATCAGAAGCGGAACGAATGCAGGGAGCGTCCAGTTTGGTTCCACTTGTCCGCGGAAAGTGTATGCCATGAAAAACATCAATGTGCCGATGGCAGTGAACTTGAGGCTTTTATCAAATGTATCTTCGGTTTTAAAAACCACCATGCACCAGAAAAAGATGATCGCCATGAGCGGACCGTAAATACCAAGCTGTCCGACAAAAAATTCCATGAAATACTTCAGGAGGTTGAACTGCTCGAAGTTCCTTTCAAAGAGGTGGTAATATACGGTTGGATGATCATATCTGAAGGACCATAAAATGTGAGGGATCATACAGATGATTCCGCTTAAGGCCGCAATGTAGAAGGATTTGCTTTTGAACAGTTTGTAATTCGACATGATGGTGAAGAGGATGACCAGTATGCCGTTATATTTGCTGTAGATCATGGCCGCCATAATCACTCCCCACAGAACGGCAAGCCATGTTCCCTGGTTTTCAAGCCATTTCTTATACACCAGGAAGTACAATACGGTAAAGAACATCAAGGCCACATCGGGAGCCGCCATAAATCCTCCCACCTGGGCAATAAGGGTTGTAAATGCCAGTGCACCGAACAGCAGAGGGTCTTTCACCCCTGCAAGTTTTGCGACAAGATAGAATGAGAGGGTACTGAGGATTACAAAGAAGAACCTTACCCCAAACTCGTTATGGAATAACGTATAGCCCGCCCTGATCAGTATTCCAACCATGGGAGGGTGCTCATAATACCCCCAGGCAGGATGTTGGCCGTACATCCAGAACAAAGCCTCGTCATCGAACAAACCGGTGACCGCGGCCTGGATGAAATTCAGGATCATCCAGCCCAGGAGCAGGAACAACAAACTTTTTCGTTCATTACTGAATTTCATCCTGGGTCTTGGTATCGGGTTGTTGGTTATTGGTTA
>SESF01014001.1_pt1 | contig 26085 bp, 18 predicted proteins | sample 3171521 | NCBI WGS metagenome assembly SESF01 (sample SAMN10866945, study PRJNA518727) | freshwater metagenome | biome: subpolar coniferous forest; feature: holomictic lake; material: water; isolation source: holomictic Lake 227, 6 m and 8 m depth | place: Canada: near Kenora, Ontario | collected...
GATGACGATGGCGTCGGGCTGCAGGCCGGCGAAGCGGCACTTGATGTCGAGGAACTTCTGGGCGCCAAGGTCGGCGCCGAAGCCCGCCTCGGTGACGGTGTATTCGCCGAGGCTGAGGGAGAGCTTGGTGGCCAGCACGCTGTTGCAGCCGTGGGCGATGTTGGCGAACGGGCCGCCGTGCACGAAGGCGGGGTTGTTCTCCAGCGTCTGCACGAGGTTGGGCGCGAGGGCGTCGCGCAGCAGCACGGCCATGGCGCCGTGGGCCTTGAGATCGGCCGCGGTGACGGGCTTCTTCTCGCGGGTGTAGCCGACCACGATGCGGCCGAGGCGCTCGCGGAGCTCGGCGAGGTTTTGCGAGAGACAGAAGATCGCCATGACCTCGGAGGCCACGGTGATGTCAAAGCCGGACTGGCGGCACACGCCGTTGGCCACGCCGCCCATGCCGACGACGATCTCGCGCAGGGCGCGGTCGTTCATGTCCATGACCCGCTTCCAGACGATGCGGTTCGGGTCGAGGCCGAGGGCGTTGCCGTGGGTGAGATGGTTGTCCAGGACCGCGGACAGGAGATTGTGCGCGGAAGTGATAGCGTGAAAATCGCCGGTGAAGTGGAGGTTGATGTCCTCCATCGGCATGACCTGCGCGTAGCCGCCGCCGGCGGCGCCGCCCTTCACCCCGAAGCTGGGCCCGAGCGAGGGCTCGCGCAGGCAGATGATGGCGCGCTTGCCGATGCGGTTGAGTGCATCGCCGAGGCCGACCGTGGTCGTGGTCTTGCCCTCGCCCGCCGGGGTCGGCGAGATGGCGGTGACCAGGACGAGTTTGCCCGGGGGCTTCGCCAGCTGCTGCTGGTAGTAGTCCAGCCCCACCTTGGCCTTGTATTTGCCGTAGTGCTCAAGGGCGTCGGCAGGAATGTTGAGCTTCGCGGCGACCTGCCCGATGGGCAGCATCTTCGCCTGGTGGGCGATATCGATGTCGGAGGGAACGATTTTTTGGGCCATGGTAGTAAGGGGGTGAGGGGAAGGAGTAAGGGTTAGGCGTAATATTCCTGCACGCGCATGATGACATCGAAGCCCTCGAGCTTGAGACAGTCATTCAGGCAGAGCATGGCGGGGTGATCGAGCGGCAGCAGGTCGTACTTGCGCTTCACGGAGCCGATGACGTGGTCCATGCCCAACGGCACGGCCAAGGTCAGGAAGGCGCTTTCGAGCGGGCCCTTGGTGGGCGAGCCGTCGGCGCGCTTGGGCGGGAGCATGACGCTGAAATTGCTCAGACCGACCGACATGTGCACGCCCCGGAGGTCCGGGTCGGCGTGGATCAGGTTGATCGCCCCCATCAGGCAGTGGAAGCGGCCCTCGGAATCGGCGCCGATCGGGGAGATGGCGGGATCGATGATGCATTGGTTCACCGGAATGCCATGCCGGGCGGCCTCGGCCACCAGCTGCCGCGCGGTCTGATGGACTTCCGCCGCCGTGTTGTTGGGCTGGCCCACCCCGTTTTCCACCCGCTCGGAAGCGAGCAGGATCGGCATGAACGGCATGATGCGGACGAGCTTGAACATCTCCAACCGCGCCTGGGAAATGGAGTTCAGCACGGGCAGCTTGCCGCCCGCCCGGACGAGATCGTAGGCCTTGAGACCGGCCTCGGCCATGACCGGGTCGGGGGTGTCAACGGACAGCGGCTTGGTCGTGACGCTCTGGACGTGACGCACCATCTCAGCCAGAAAGTCCGCGGAACGGGGGCCGACATTGACGTCGATATAACCGGCGCCGCCGACGTCCTGGGACGCCGCCAGATCTTTCAGCGCGGCAATATCATTGGCCTCGAATAATTTATTGGTGGAAGGAACCGAATCGTTGATGGATTCGCCGATAATGGTCAGGTTGGGGATGGGCATGGGAGGCTAGGTTGATGGGGTATAATTAAGGAAGGGAGGGAGGAAAAAGGCGGGTTAGACGACTGCCTTGGGCGGAGAGGCGGGGGCCGTGGCGGCAGCGGCGGGCTGGGCGACATGATGATGGTCGCGGCCCAGGAAGTTATTGGCCCAAGCCGAGGAGCCGCCGAGGGCGGGGTTGGGGAAAACCGCCGGACCATCGATCATTTCCCGGGATTCGCCGTAGAACTTCAGCCGATCGTAGGCGCGCGCCCAGAGGCAGTCCTTGTCGTGCAACTCGCACCGTCCGTCGGAGGAACCGCCGCACGGGCCATTGCGCTCATTTTTGGAGCAGGAGGCGCGCGGGCAGAGATAACCCGTGTCCGGCAGCGAACAGTCTCCGCAATCGTGGCAGCCAAACATCAGCGCCTTGGAGGCATGCTCGAGCCCGTGCATGGCGCGCAAGGTCTTCAGGTGCTCGCCCTTTTCCAGGCGCGCATACGTCTGTTGGATCGCCGGAAACAGTTTCTTGCCCGGATTGAAAGCCAGGCCGTGAACCAGGCGCGTGAACCGGTAGTTCAAGGTCACGTCAGCGGCCTTGGCCGGCTCTTCCAGGGATTTCAAATAGGCCGCGTTGACCCGCGTGCCGTCGCCCAGCCCGGTCTGCTCATCCCGCTCAAAGAGGTAAAACTCGTCGCTCTTCGGGTACTGGATCTCCTTGGCAAACTGCTTCCAGTCATCCGCGCCGTAGCTCTCGGCCAGATCGATGATCTGGGCGAAGTTCTCCGCCTTGTGCACGCCACCGAGATAGCCGGCGGCAAAACCCATCCCCTTGAACACCGCCAGTTGCTTGGCCGCCAGTTCAGTGAAAAAGGCCTTACCCTTGTCCGGCCCGGCCGCGTATTTTTCCACCTGAGCGTAGAGTTCGTCGCTGACCACACACCCGGGAATCTTGTTTTGGTTGAACATCCGGGCCACCGTCTTGTTCAGCACATAGACGTTGCCGATCACCGGGGCGGATAAGTGCGCCCAGTCCATGAACAGTTTGATCTCGTGGAACTTCCGCATGTCGTAGCCCAGTTGCGGCACGACCCATTGGGCGCCGCACTGGATTTTGCGGGCCAGCTTGAAGTACTGCGGCATCAATTCGCGTTCCTGCCGCTTGAACGGCGACACGGCGCATCCGATGAAGAAATTGGACTTGGGCAACCGCTCCGTCTTGCCGTTGGGCCGGCTGACTTCCAGGCCCTGGTTCATCGCCTGGAGCAGGGAAACCAAGCTGACCGAATCTAGATCAAACACCGGCAGCGCCTGACCCCGGAAACCCGCCACCGGATAATCTCCCGTCAGCGCCAGGATATTGTCGAACCCCTGAGCGGCGTAACGCCAAGCGGCCGACTCGAGACCGTTGCGATTAAGGTCTTTGCAGGTGAGATGGATGACCAGCTGCGTGCCGCGTGGCTTCAGAATGTTGGCCACCCAGTCCGCCGGAATCATCGGATTGCCGCCGGGATTGTCGGTGATGGAAACCCAGCCGATCCGTGAGTCCGACGCCAGCGCCTCACCCAGTTCAACCAGCTTCGAAGGCTGGTCGGGTTCGGGCATGCCACGGGAGGTGACCAGCTCGGCTCCATAAATAAAACGGCCCGCCGTCAGCTTCTCGCGGAGAGTTAAGTTATTCTTGGGTTCTAACATAGGGTATGATTTCCAGTCCTGTTTTTCCTTAAGCTGGCTGGTTAATCCGGCCGTTGAAAGGATGGGGTAGATTCACAGCCCTAGGTTAGAGAACACCCGTTCACCAGTCTTGTGTTCTAAAGCGTATATTTGGTGATTAGCTGCTTAAGAGGGGTTTAGCGACATTCCGGAAACGTCCTAATACTTCCGGCTAGCGCGGAAACCGTCCTTCCCTCGCCCGGCAAACCTCAGCTGCCTGCGATGCCCCAAATCCCCTACTTCCTGCGCGCTTTCGCCAGCTTGGTTTTTTGGGGGGAAGCCTTGGCGACTTCCTTCGCATGAACCTGCGGGGTGGGCGGGGTCGTCCGGATGTTGCCAGCGTCGCGATACTGCTTGGGGGTGGTCTTCTTGAATTTCTGAAAGACGTGGGTGAAATAGCTCTGGTCGCAAAAGCCCGAATCGAGGGCAATCGCGGCAACCGTCATCTCGGTTTTCACCAGCATATCGCAGGCTCGCTCGATCCGGGCCTCGCGCAGCAGGTCATTGAAGGACCTGCCGGTGCGCTCCTTGAGCAATTCGGTGAGCCTCCGGGGGGCGACTCCCACCTGACGGGCGACCTGCTCGCGGATGTGCCGACTGGCCGTCCCGTCCGCTCCAGCGCGGATGGCTTCGAGCGCTTTCTGGACCTGTTGCGGGACCTGGGAGGCGCGCACCCGATCAATGGCGTCGAAAATGCGCAGCAGGGCTTCCCGCAACCACCGGGAAAGCTGCTCGTCGTCCTTGACCGCAGTCAGTTCGGTCAGGTGGCGGTAGCAAAAACCGATGACGTCGGATTGCGGTGCCCCGGCTTCAACCGCGGCCCGCGCCATCATAACCACGAGTTCCAGCAGCAGAATCTTGAGCATTTCGCTCCGTTCCTGCCCGGCGCTGTAGATATGGACCAGGATCAGGTTGATGATCCGGGTGGCCTCCCTTCGGTCACCCCGGTGCAGCGAGGCCAGCAGCGCCGGCTCCTCGCAGAGGTAAAGCTCCCGGATGCTGTCATAGGGCCGATTGGAATCAACCGCCACAGGTGGGAAATCATTGGCGGTTTTCGGCATGTCTACTGGGCTAGCTTTAGATAAATCCGGAAGCGGGCGATAGTATTAATTAAATCCAATTCCTCGTCCGGCCCACCAGAAAAATTTGGGCCCAAATATTATCCCGCGAAAGCCACGTGCCGGCCTCCCGGGAGCGCGCCGGATTAAGACTTCCGGTTGCTATTCCGCCCGCCAGAGTACCTTGCTGCATGAGTGTACCGCTGCGATTTTTCCTCCTGCTCTTAACCGTTCTCCCCTCCATGGCCACCGAACAAGCCTTTGCCCCCACCGCCCCCGGCGTCTCCGAGTTCAAGACCCTGCCGGCCGGGATGCTGCTCAAGTCCTCCGGCGAGGGCGGCTATTTTGACCATTCCAACCAGCTGTTCCGCCCCTTGTTCAGCTACATCTCCTCGCACAACATCGCGATGACGACGCCGGTGGAGGCGCAGGTTGACCGCGCGGCGATGTATTTTTGGGTCGCCAGCAGCGAGCAAGCCAAGGTCTCCGGGAACACCGCGAGCGTGGAGGTCGTCCGGATCCCGGAACGCCGCGTCGCCAGCCGCGGCGTCCGCGGGGGCTACTCCCGGGAAAACTTTGAGAAGACCCGCGACGAACTCCTCGCGTGGCTGGGGCATCAATCCGGCGTGGAGGCCGGCGGCGCGCCTTACGCGGTCTACTGGAACGGCCCCTTCACCCTCTGGTTTGCCAAGCAGGCGGAGGTGCACATCCCGGTGCGCCCGCGCCCGGCACCTTAAGGCCGGCCGGCGCCCGTGGCCGGACTCCCGGCGCCGAGCTCGATCGCCGCCGGACGCCGCTGGGCGGCGCGAACGCGCCGGAGATCGTATTTTTTCCGGCGGTCAAAGTAGAAAATGCCGTTCTGCTCCTGAAAGACGTCGGTGAGCTGCGTGTAGCAGTAGCCGAACATCCGCGGGTTGTCCAAGAGCGCGGCACACAGGCCCTCGAAGCGCGTGTAAAACTCCTCCAGCGTCCGCGGCCGATCGCCATAGCCCCACGAGTCGTCGCCCGGCTTGGCGCGCGGATTCCACCAGATGCCGCCGAACTCGCTCACGAAATACGGCTGGTCCGGCCGCCACGGGATCGACTGGTGCCGGACCGTGTCCGCCACGAACGGCCGGTCCGCCAGCAAGCCGTCATGGCGCCGCTTGAACGTCGCGGGGTCCTGATCGTAGTCGTGGCCGTCGTAGACATCCGACTCCACCAGGCCGTGGGCGTAGCCGGAAACGTCGAGCGCCGGCCGCGTGGCATCGTACAGCTTGGTCGCCAGGAATAGCGCCCGCATCGTGTCGTCGTGGGTGGTGATGCGTTCGTCGCAGCGGCGCGTCGTTTCGTTGAGCGGGCACCAGCCGACGATGCACGGGTGGTTGAAGTCGCGCTGCAGCGTCTCGAGCCACTGGGTGATGTATGTCCCCGGGTAGTTGTGGCCGTTGTGGTTGCCGCTGCGCACCACCGTGCCGTCCGGCTGCTGCTGCCAGCCGCGCACCGCCTCCGTGCCCCCGAGGCCCCAGTCGCTGAACTCGCCCCAGATCAGGTAGCCCAGCCGGTCGGCGTGATACAGGAAGCGTTCCTCAAACACCTTCTGGTGCAGCCGCGCGCCGTTGAAGCCGGCCTCCTGCGACCGCCGGATGTCCTGCACCAGCGCCGCGTCGGTGGGCGCCGTCAGGATCCCGTCCGGATAATACCCCTGGTCGAGCACCAGGCGCTGAAACACCGGCCGGCCGTTCAGCTTCACCGCGTATCCGTCCAGGCTCACGCTGCGCAGGCCGGCGTAGCTCCGCGCGGCATCCACCACCCGGCCCCGTTCGTCGCGCAACTCCAGTTCAAGGTCGTAGAGGTGCGGGTCTTCCAGCGACCACACCCGCATTTTTTCCGCCGGCACGGGCAGGTCCAGCCGCGGATAAAACCCCTCGCCGCAGGCGCAGCTAGCCTCGCTCACCACCCCGGACGCGTCGCGGAGCCGGACCCTGTAGGTCAGCCCGGCCTGCGCGCCCTGCACGGGCTGCTCGAGGGAAAATCTCCGGTTGGCGAGGTCCGGCACGATCTTGGGCCGCAACAGGTGCGCGCGGCGCGGCACCGGCTCGAGCCAGACCGTCTGCCAAAGGCCGGTCGTGCGGGTGTAGTGGCAGCCGGAGTTGCCCAAGGTCCAGGCCTGCTTGCCGGCGGGCATCGAGTCCTGGGCATTGTCGCGCGCGCGGACCACCAGCGTCACTTTTTTCCCCGGCACGGCGTGCTCCGTCAGGTCGCAGGAAAACGGCGTCATGCCCCCGCGGTGCCGGCCGACCTCCCGGCCGTTCGCCCAGACAAAGGTGTCGTAGTCGCTCGCCTGAAAATGCAGCAGGATGCGCCGGCCCTTCCAGGCGGCGGGAATCATGACGTCGCGGCGATACCAGACGGCGTTGAGATAGTCGGTGTTCGCCACGTCCGAGAGTTTCGACTCCGGGCAGAAAGGCACGATGATCGACCCCTGGAGCGGCCGCGTCAGCAGTCCGCGGTCCAGCCCGCTGTCTCCCTGGTCGATTTCAAACTGCCAGCGGCCGTTGAGGCAGCGCCAGTCGCGCCGGACCAGTTGCGGGCGGGGATGCTCCGGGCGGGGCACGACAGGGGACTTCGTCATGGCGGGGCGGGAACCGGTGTCGCACACCTCGCTCCCCGCCGCGAGCCTTCTTTCCTCCGCGCGGCCGCGGCGGTGACGGTTGGTGGTTGGCTAAGCCGGAAAAAAACGAAAGCTCGGCGCTCAACCTTTCTCATGAGCCTGCCTTCCTCCTCCTCCCCCAATCTCGCCGCGCTGGGCAACTGGCTGCACTCCTGGGTGCAGCCCAACGGCGCCATCCACGGCTTCCACAACCACCCGGTCTGGGGCGTCAACCCCTACCGCCTGGCCGACTTCACGGCCGGCCACACCACCTGGGCCTCGCCCTTCCTCGCCGGCCTCGCCCAGGCCATCGCGCTGCGGCCCGACCCCCGCGCCAAGGCCCTGCTCGAGCGCCTGGTCAACTTCCAGTCCACCACCTTCCTGCCCGACGGCCAATACGACCACATCGGTTTCAACGCCGGCGAGATCTGCAAGCACGGGCTGATCCATAACGCCGTCCCCAACCTCTCGCTCGGCCTCACCGCCCTCTACGCCCGCGACTGGCTGCCGCCAAAGCTGCTCGAGCAGATCCGCACCGCCATCCTGCGCAACCTGGAGGTCGGCTGCCTGCCCTACGGCAAAAACGGCCGGCCCGCCGCCGATGCCGTCGCCAACCAGGATTACGCCCGGATCTGGGGAAAGCTGCTCTTCCTCCGCGCCTTCGACGACCGCCGCTGGTATGACTCCACCCGCGAGGACCTCGACTACATGATCCGGACATTCCATTTCGCCGGCATGCCCGACGCCGACAGCGCCGGCACCCTGCGCGTCCTCGGCATCAAGGACATCCTCGAGCCCTCCGAATACTACGGCCTCATGATTTGCCCGCTGCTGCTCGCGGCGGAGATCTACGGGGACGAGCGCTACGTCGCGGAGGCCGGCAAGCTCTGCCGCCATGTCGCCCGCTCCCACTGGATCGACGAGCGCGGCCAGACCCGCTGCCATCGCATGTGGTATTTCGCCGGCAACCGCTGGCACCTCAACCGCGGCCCGATGCTCATCGCCGGCATGGGCGACTCGCTCGAGGGCATCCAGCGCTACGTCCGGCTGCGGCCGGACCCCGAACTGGAGGCCTTTCTGGCGGCCTGCGACCGCACCTACGCGACCTACCAGCACCCGCGCGGCTTCTTCGTCTCGGGCACGGGCTGGCAGAGCGAGGTGGACATCGCCCCGAGCACGGGCTGGCAGAGCCACGACTTCCGCCACCTCGTGCACCGCCACGGCATCGACGCCGGCTTCTGGGACGCCTTTTTCGCGCCCGACCTCCGCACCTCGGTGCTGCTGGGCGACCAGTGCCTCTGGATCGAGCAGGGCCAGCATTGGGCGATCGGCGACTACCTGTGGCAGTGCGTCTTCGGCCTGGTCGGCCGGAAGGACCGCGTGCGCTTTGGCGTCGACCTGCCCGACTGGATCGAGGGCGGGTGGCACCCGCCGAAGGACTACGCGCTCCCCCAGCGCCCCGTCTTCATCAAGACCGACGAGCAGATCGCGCTCTGGACGGGCTCGTGGGACAACCTTGCCGTCACCTCGATCGCCCGGCTCCCGCTGGTCCCGGGCCCGGCCATGTCCCACCAGTCCGGCCCGCCATAATTCTCGCGGCCGGCAAAATTTTTGGTAGGCTGTCGTCACTCGCCTCGGCATGGATTCCACCCATCCCAGTCACCCGGAATTTTGGGACCAGCGCTACCGGAGCGGCCAGACTCCCTGGGACTTCGGCGGCGTGCCCGCCGACTTGAGTTCCTACCTCCGGCACCATCCCCGCGGCGGCCGGGTGCTCATCCCGGGCTGTGGCTCGGGTTATGAAATCAAGGCGTTTGCCGACGCCGGCTACGCGGTCACCGCCCTGGATCTCTCGCCGGCGGCGGTCGCGCGCGCCCACCAGGTGGCCGGGCCCGCGCTGGCGCCCAACATCCTCGTGGGGGACTTCTTCGCCCACGACTTCGGGGCCGTCCCGTTCGACGTCATCTACGAGCGGACCTTCCTCTGCTCCCTCCTGCCGGAGCGGCGCGAGGCCTACCGGAACCGGGTCGCCGCGCTGCTCCGGCACCGCGGCTCGCTGCTGGGCTATTTCTATTACCAGCCGCCGGCGCCGGCGGAAGCCGGGCCGCCCTTCGGTTTCGCGTGGGGCGCGGCCGACGAGCTGTTCGCCCGCTATTTTCTCCTCGTGAAGGACCTGCCGGTCGCCGATTCCGTGCCCCTGTTTGCCGGCCGCGAGCGCTGGCAGGAAAGGTCCCGGACCGCCTTCGCCCTCCCGGCCGCCCCGCGGACGGCTTGAGCGCGGCGGCGGCCCCGCGCGCCGCCGGCAACGGGGGAATTGACCACGGCCGGGCGGCCCGCCATCTCTGGCAGGCTATGTCCGACTCTCCCGCCCCCGCCGTTGTCACCATGGACCAGATTGTCGCGCTCGCGAAGCGCCGCGGCTTCATTTTCCAGTCCTCCGAGATCTACGGCGGCAGCAACGGCTTCTTCGACTACGGCCCCCTCGGCTCCGAGCTGAAGAAGAACATCCGGGACTGCTGGTGGAACGACATGGTGCGGCGCCGCGACGACATCGTCGGCCTCGAGTCCTCGATCATCATGCACCCCAAGGTCTGGGAGGCCTCCGGCCACGTCGCCGGGTTCACCGACCCGCTGGTGGACTGCAAGGTGAGCAAGCAGCGCTACCGCGCGGATCAGCTGTTCTTCGCCGCCGTCGTGATCGACGGCCAGACCGCCGGCTATGTGTCGGCCCTCGAGAGCGAGCGCACCGCCGCCGAACTCCAGGCCGCCGCCGAGAGCTTCAAGCGCAAAAAGTCCCTCCAGGGCACCCTCGCGCCCGTGGTCGCCAAGGACCTGACCGAGGCCCGACCGGACGAGATCCCGCTGATCCCCTCCCCCGCCACCGGCGAGCCCGGCAGCCTGACGCCCCCGCGCTCGTTCAACATGATGTTCCAGACGAACGTCGGCGCGATGACCGACGCCAGCAGCGTGGCCTACCTGCGGCCGGAGACGGCGCAGGGCATGTTCGTCGACTTCAAGAACGTGGTGGACACCGGCCGCGTGAAGCTGCCCTTCGGCATCGCCCAAATCGGCAAGTCCTTCCGCAACGAGATCACGCCGCGCAACTTCATCTTCCGCTCCCGCGAGTTCGAGCAAATGGAGATGGAGTACTTCATCTCCGAGGACGCCGACTGGGCCCAGTGCCACGAGGCGTGGATCGCGTGGTGCGAGGCCTGGCTGAAGAGCATCGGCCTGCCCGACAGCCACCTCTCCCGCTACGCCCACCCCAAGGAAAAGCTGGCGTTCTACTCGAAGGGCACGGTCGACATCATGTTCCGGTATCCGTTCGGCGTGCAGGAGCTCTGGGGCATCGCGGCGCGCGGCAACTACGACCTCACCCAGCACGCGACCGCCAGCGGCAAGCCGATGGAGTACTTCGACGAGGCCACGAAGAAGAAATTCGTGCCGCACGTCATCGAGCCCGCCGTGGGCGTGGACCGCATCCTGCTCGCCGTGCTCTGCGCGGGCTACGCGGAGGAGGACGTCACGGACGACAAGGGCAACGTGGAGAAGCGCACCGTGCTGCGCCTTTCGCCGCGCATCGCACCGGTGAAGGTGGCGGTGCTGCCGCTGCTCAAGAACAAGGAGCTGCTCACCGCCCGTGCGAAGGAACTCTACAAGAAGCTGCAGCGCCGCTACGCCGTGTTCTATGACGAGGCCGGCGCCATCGGCCGCCGCTACCGCCGGCAGGACGAGATCGGCACCCCGTGGTGCGTGACCATCGATTTCGAGACGATCGAGAAGGACGGCAGCTTCACGCTCCGCGAGCGCGACTCGATGCAGCAGAAGCGCATCACCGAGGCGGACCTGTTCCAGTTGCTTGAGGAGCAGGTCTACTGAGGCGGAGCCCCGGGCTCCCGCCGCGGCCTAGGGTTTCACCTCGAGCCTCACGGCCGCGAGGGCCAGGTGCATGTCCCCAATGAACGCCACCATGGCGCCGATGAGGCAAAGCTGGGCCACACAGAAGACCCCGGCGATGAGCCCGCTCATCTCCAGTTGGAACCAGGCGGAGAGGAACAGCAGCAGCATGAGCACCGCGGCCAGCAGCACGGTGACCGCGCCGAGGGTGATGGACATCCGCAGGATGCCGGCCCGGCGCATCAGGATGCCGATCTGCGTGCGGAGCGCCTCCTGTTTGTCCGACGGCGGATCCGACCGCAGTTCGTGGTTCAGCGACCGGGCGCGGTCCAGCATCCGCCCAAAGCGGTTGGTGAGGGTCAGCAGCAGCAGGCCCACCCCGGAAATCAGGATCACGGGTCCAATCGACGATTGCAGGATCGGCAAGAGCTCGGAAACGGTGGTGGTCATAGGTCGGTGGCCTCAGCCGGACGGAGCATAACACAAGCCGTCCCGCCCACCTACGCAGATTTTGCCCACTAACATCCACTGCGACCGCCGCCGCCGGCCGGGTTCGCAGGCCCCGCTCACGCGTTCACCGCGTCAAACATCGCCACGATGTTCGCGGGCGGCACATCGGCCATGAGGTTGTGCACCTGCTGGAAAATGTAGCCGCCGCCCGGCCGCCAGATCTCCATCAGCCGCCGCACCTGGTCGCGCACCTGGGCGGGCGTCCCCTGGGTGATCATCTCCCGCGTGTCGCAGCCCCCTCCCCAGAAGGTCAGCCGGCCGCCAAAGTCCCGCTTCAGCCCGGCGGGATCCATGCCGCGGCAGGTGATCTGCACCGGATTGATCGCCTCCAGCCCCGCCTCGATCAGCCCGGGGAGCAGTTCCTGCACGCCGCCGCAACAGTGCAGCATGATGCGGAGGTGCGGGGCCAGGGCGCGGACCCGGCTCCACAGCTGCCGCTGCCGGGGCTGGAAAAATTCGCGGTACATCGCGGGGGAGATCTGCGGTCCCGACTGCATGCCCAGGTCGTCGCCGAATAAAATAACATCCAGGTGCGGCCCGACCGCCCCGAGGAAGCGCTCCAGATTGGCGAGGTGCAGCCGCATCAGCCGGTCGAGGAAGGCGTGGGCCCGTTCCGGTTCGCCGGCCAGGAGCAGGAAGAAATTGTCGTTGCGATAGAGAAATTGGCCCAGCTCCAGCAGGTTACCCCCAAACAGCCCGATGATCGCGCGATCCGACTGCCGGCGCAGCCGCTGCGCGCCCTCCGCCAGCCGCCGGGTGCCTTCCGCTCCGGCCGCGATGGGGCCCGGGGGCGAAGCCGCCGCCGCCCACATCACCTCGCCCAGCGCCTCCTCGATCCGGTCGAGGTCGTCGTGTTCCGCAAAGGGAAAGCAGGCCTGCTCAAAAAACAGCACGCCCGGCGGCATCCGCGCCATGACCCGGCCGGTGCCCGGCGACCGGAGGATCCACTCCCCCTCGCCGCGCTCGGGCTTGGCCCACACCGGCATCAGGCAGGGGGAGCCGTCGGGCAGCACCCATTCCGTCCACCACTTGTCCTCGAGCGCAAACGCCCGGCCCAGCTCGATCGTGTCCACGCCGAAGCGCTGCAGCACATCCTCGTCCACGATGGCCAGTTGCTGCACCGGGTCGTAAACCCGGATGGGCCGGTCCTCCAGCCCGAGATGCTGGCGCAGCCGCCGGTAGGCCATGGCGGCGATGCCGGACGAGCGATGGCCGGAAAGATCCACCGGGATGCGGTCCGGCTGGCGGTGGCTCAAAGCCATCAGCACTCGTTCGCGGGAAGTCATGGGCAGGCAGCCGGCACGCCGGCTGCGAGCTACCGTAGCGGCACCCGCTTTCTTTTCGACGAGATTCGCGCTGGTGGGGGCCGGGAGGGGGCCGGGGCCGTCCACATCGGGGCGGTTTTCCTCGGAGTATTTTTTGTTCGCGCAGGGAGAGTGGGTACATCTTGCTGCCTCCGGCGCCGGTGCTAACACCCGTTTGCCTGGGTGCATTGGCCTTCCTTTGCCCAACCCGGGGACGAAAGGTAATTGGGCCCGCGGCCTCCAATCAGCCCGACGGCCTTTACCTTATTATGTCACATCCGGTCATTATTCAGGGCGGCATGGGTGCCGCCGTCTCCAACTGGGAGCTGGCGCGCTCCGTTTCCAAGCTGGGCGCGCTCGGCGTCGTTTCCGGCACCGCACTGGCCAGCGTGCTGGCGCGGCGCCTGCAGGCCGGCGATCTTTCCGGCGAGATGCGCCGGGCCCTGTCTCACTTCCCGATCCCGGCCATGGCCGAGCGGGTGCTCGCCCATTATTTCGTCCCCGGCGGCAAGGCGCCCGCGGCGGCCTACGCCTCGACCCCGCTCCCCGCCCTCGCACCCGGACCGGCCTTCACCGAGCTGACCGTGGCGGCCAATTTCACCGAGGTCTTTCTCGCCAAGTCCGGCCACGACGGCGTGGTGGGCATCAACCTGCTCGAAAAAATCCAGCTGCCCACCCTGGCCTCGCTCTATGGCGCGATGCTGGCCGGCGTTGACTATGTGCTGATGGGCGCGGGCATCCCGCGCACGATCCCCGGCATCCTCGACCGCCTGGCGGCGGGGGAGCTGGCGGAGCAGAAGATTGAGGTCGCCGACACCCTGCCCGGGGAAGAGCACTTCCTCCGGTTCGATCCGGCGGCCTTCTGGGGCAAGCCGCCCCTCCTGCTGCGCCGGCCGGTGTTCCTCGCCATCGTGGCCTCCGCGACGCTGGCCCTGACGCTGGCCCGCAAATCCAACGGCCGGGTGGACGGCTTCGTGGTCGAGGGCGAGCTGGCGGGCGGACACAATGCCCCGCCCCGCGGCCCGCTGCAGCTGGATGCCCGCGGCGAACCGGTTTACGGCCCGCGCGACGTGCCGGATCTGGCGAAAATCCGCGAGCTCGGCCTGCCCTTCTGGCTGGCGGGCAGCCAGGCGCGGCCGGACAAGCTTGCGGCGGCCCAGCTGCTGGGGGCCACCGGCATCCAGGTCGGCACCGCCTTCGCGTTTTGCGACGAGTCCGGCCTCGCGCCGGACCTGAAGCGGCGGATGATCCAGGCCAGCTGCGACGGCACGGCCAGCGTGTTTACCGATCCCGCGGCCTCCCCCACGGGCTTTCCCTTCAAGGTCGCCGAGATGGCCGGCACCCTGTCGCAGGGTGACGTTTACGCGGCGCGGGGAAAAATCTGCGACCTCGGCTACTTGCGGCAGCCCTATCGCAAGTCCGACGGCAGCGTCGGCTACCGCTGCGCCAGCGAGCCGGACGACCATTATCTGCGCAAAGGCGGCCTCGCGGCGGACATCGTGGGCCGAAAGTGCCTGTGCAACGGGCTCATGGCGACCGTGGGCCTGGGCCAGGTGCGCCACGGCGAAACCGAGCCGCCCATCGTGACCGCGGGCAACGAGGTCGTCGACTTGGCGCGGCTGGTGCCCGCCGGCGCGGACCACTACCGCGCGGAGGATGTCATCCGCTATCTGACCGGGGCCGTCGCCTGAGCCGGCGCCCCGGCGGGGCTGAAATCCCAGCCGCCAAACAGGTCTTCCCAGCACGCCGCCACCGCCGCGTGCTCGTCGGCCGGGATGGTCGCGGCAAAGGGCAGCTGCTCCACCGCGGCCAGGTCCGCCGTGCAGTCCGCCACGGCATTCAGCAGGGCCGCCAGGACCGGCAGCGACACGCGGCTCAGGTCGTCGTCCGGCCGGTGATGGAAAAAACGCCCGGCGGCACAGTTCACCCGCAGCAGCGTGAGGGCGGGCACGCCCGCGGCGGTGAAGGGAAAATGATCCGCGTACGGCAGCACGCCGCGCTCCCGCCGGAACGGCTGGCCGTATTGGTTGAAATACGCCGGCAGCAGCGCGTCCAGCTCGCGGGGTCCGCTGCCCCAGAGGGTGTTCCAGCCGAGCAGCGAGCCGATGCTGTCGAGGTTGAACAGGCACCGGCCGTCGCGCGCCAGCGCGGCGCGATGCCGGCGCACGTAGGCCGCGCTGCCCACCGAGAGCTGCTCCTCGGCCCCGAAGGAAATCAGCCGGACCGTGCGCCGCCGGGGCCGCGCCGCCAGCACGCGCGCCAGCTCGATCAAGCCGGCCGTCCCGGTGCCGTTGTCATCCGCCCCCACGGAATCCGCCTGGGTGTCGTGGTGGCAGCCGAGATAGAGCACGCCCGCCGCCGGATCGGTGCCCGGCAGTTCGGCCACCACGTTGGCCGACTCCGCCGGCCGCGGACCGCCCACCACCCGGAACCGGGCGCGCGTCGCCCCGCGCTCGCGCCAGCGCCAGGCGTCGAGGAAGGCGACGTTGAGCGCCGGCACCGCGCCGCACGCGGCGGCATAGGCCGGAAAAATCGCATCCGCCAGCGGCGTCGCGCCCGGATACCGCACGTCGACCATCAGGAGTCCCGCCGGCCCGGCCGCCACCAGCCGCCGGTAGTGTTCGCGCGACTCGAGGTGGCTCCCGAGGTGCAGCACGATGCGGCCGCGCAGCCCGGGCGCCAGATCCGCCTGCTGGTAGCCGGTCGGCCCCTCGAAAAACACCAGCGGGGCCTCGACCCACGCCCCCGCCGTGCCCGGGGTGTTCGCAAAAAGCGAGCCGCCCGCGTCGTGCCACGCCCCGTCGTGATAAACCTGGAGCTGCTGTTCGCGGACGTCGTGCGTCTGCACGGGAAATTTTTCCTGGTGCACCCGCGCGCCGGTTTTTTCCCATTCCCCCGCCACGTAGTCCGCGGCCGCCGCCTCTCCCGGCTGCCCGGCCAGCCGCACCCCGATGATCTCGGTCAGATGCCGCAGGTGGCGGCCCAGGGCGTCGGGGTTGATGGCGGGCATGGGCGCGGGGCGGAAACTTTGGAGGACTAGAACGCTACCGTTGGTCTCCCGGGTTCCTGGGCTGACCCTTGCCCCCGCCTCAGCCGGCGGCGGGCCGGAGCTTCACAATCAGGTCCTTGGCCTCGACCGTGTCGCCGATGGCGGCATGCAGCTCCGCCACCACGCCGTCGGCCGGCGCGTAGATCGTGGTCTGCATCTTCATCGCCTCCATCATGAAGAGCTTGTCGCCCTTCGCGATTTTGGCGCCCACCGAGGTGGAGAGGATGACAATGAGGCCCGGGATCGGGGCGGCCACCTGCAGCGGGTCGGTGAGGTCGGCTTTTGGCCGCGCCTTCGCCGTGGCCAGCACGCTCCGGTCGTGGATGAACACCTCGCGGGCGATGCCGTTCAGCTCGTAGGTCACCGGACGGCGGCCGTCCTTGTCGGCGTCGCCGACATTGACGAGCCGGATGATGAGCATCTTGCCCTCCTCGATCTCGACGGAGATTTCCTCGCGGGGCTTGAGCCCGTAGAAAAACGCCGGCGTGGGCAGCACGCTCACGTCGCCGAAGTCCCGCTGGTGCTTCGCGAAGTCCGCGAACACCTGCGGGTACATGAGGTGCGAGTAGAACTCGTCGTCCGTCGGCTCCCGGCGGAGCTTCTCCGCCAGGGGTTTCTTCATCGCCGCCAGCTCGCCGGCGGCCTTCGGGGCGGGGTGCGCGGGGCGGCCGGCGCGGGCCCGCTTCTTTTCGGCGGCGAGCGCCCCCCGGTATTTCGCCTGGGCCTCCTTGCAGCGCTGGTCCCCGAGCACGGCGCGCCAGACGGGCAGCGGCCAGCCGCCGTCGGGCCAGCCCAGGCCGCCGGTGAGCATGTCGATCACGCTCTCCGGGAACGGCGTGGCGCCGGGCTCGAGGTTGACGACATCGGCGGGCTTGATGCCGCGGGAAAAGAGGAAGAGGGCCATGTCGCCGACCACCTTGGACGAGGGGGTGACCTTCACGATGTCGCCGAAGAGCTGGTTCACCTCCGCATAGGTGCGCGCGATCTCCGGCCAGCGGTGCGCCACGCCCATCGCGGCCGCCTGCTCCTTGAGGTTGGTGTACTGGCCGCCCGGCATCTCGTGCAGGTAGACCTCGGCGCTGCCCGCCTTCGGCGCCGTGTCAAAGGGCCGGTAATACTCCCGGACCCCCTCCCAGTAGTCGGAGAACCGGTTCAGCGCCTCGAGGTCGAGGCCGGTCGCGCGCGGCGTGTGCTGCAGCGCGGCCACGATGGCGTTGAGGTTCGGCTGCGCGGTGCTGCCGGACATGGACGCCGTCGCCAGGTCCACGATGTCCACCCCCGCGTCGGCCGCGCGCAGGATGGAGGCGGCGTTGATGCCGCTGGTGTCGTGCGTGTGGAAATGGATCGGCAGGTCGACCGCCTCCTTCAGGGCCTTCACCAGCTTGTGCGCGGCATAGGGCCGGCAGAGCCCGGCCATGTCCTTGATCGCGAGGACGTGCGCGCCCATGCGCTCCAGCTCGCGGGCCAGCTTCACATAATACTTCAGCGAGAACTTGTCGCGGCGGTCGTCGAGAATGTCGCCCGAGTAGCAGAGCGCGGCCTCGCAGACGGCGTGGGTCTCGTGCACCGCCTCCATCGCCACGCGGAGGTTGGGCAGGTAGTTCAGCGAGTCGAAGATGCGGAAGATATCCATGCCGGACGCGGCGGCGTGCCGCACGAAGCCGGCGACGACCGCGTCGGGATAGTTGGTGTAGCCGACGGCATTCGCGCCCCGGAACAGCATCTGGAAGCAGATGTTCGGCACGCGGGCGCGGAGGTGGCGGAGGCGTTCCCACGGGTCCTCATGGAGGAAGCGCATGGCGGTGTCGAAGGTCGCGCCGCCCCACATCTCGAGCGAGTAGAGTTCCGGGGCCCGGCGGGCGAGGAAGCCCGCGCTGGCCAGCAGGTCGTAGCTGCGCACCCGCGTCGCCATCAGCGACTGGTGGGCGTCGCGGAAGGTCGTGTCCGTGAGCAGCAGGCGCTTCTGCTGCCGGGTCCAGTCGGCGAACTTTTTCGGCCCGAGCTTGAGCAGCAGGTCGCGGGTGCCGGGCGGCGGGGCGCCGCGGTCGTCCTGGCCGGGCACGGCCACGACGGGGAGCGGCTTGGCCGGGCGGTAGCCCTTGGCGTGCGGGTTGCCGTTGACGACCACGTTGCCGAGGAAGTTGAGCAGCTTGGTCGCCCGGTCGCGCCGCGGCTTGAACGTGAAGAGCTCCGGCGAGGTGTCGATCAGCGTGGTGGTGGCCTGGCCCGAGCGGAAGAGCGGGTGCGCGATGACGTTCTCGAGGAAGGGGATGTTCGTCTTGACGCCGCGGATGCGGAACTCGCTCAGCACGCGGCGGGCGCGGTTCATCGCGATCTCGTAGCTCTGGCCGCTGGTGATGACCTTCACGAGCATCGAGTCGTAGAACGGCGTGATAACCGCGCCGGCATAACCCATGCCGCCGTCGAGGCGGACGCCGAAGCCGCCCGGCGAGCGGTAGGCGAGGATGCGGCCGTAGTCCGGCACAAACTTGTTCTCGGGGTCCTCCGTCGTGATGCGGCACTGGATGGCGTAGCCGTGGCAGGGCACGTCCGCCTGGAGCGGCAGGCCGGCCTCGGGCGAATGCAGCGCGTAGCCCTGCGCGATGAGCAGCTGGGCGCGGACCAGGTCGAGGCCGGTGACGACCTCCGTCACCGTGTGCTCCACCTGGATGCGCGGGTTCATCTCGATGAAGAACCACTCGTGGCGGTCGAGGTCGTAGAGAAACTCGATCGTGCCGGCGTTGTCGTACCGCACCTCGCGGGCCAGGCGGGCCGCCGCCTCGCAGAGTTCGCTGATCACGGCCTTGGGCAGGCCAAAGCTCGGGGCGACCTCCACGACCTTCTGGTGCCGCCGCTGGACCGAGCAGTCGCGCTCGTGGAGGTGGATGACGTTGCCGTGCTTGTCCCCGAGGATCTGCACCTCGATGTGCTTGGAGTTGGAAATGTACTTCTCGAGAAAGACCGCCGGGTTGCCGAACGCGCGCTCAGCCTCCGACTGGGCCTCGTCGAGCAGCGCCGCCAGGTCCGCGGCCTTGTGGACCACCCGCATGCCGCGGCCGCCGCCGCCGAAGGCGGCCTTGATGATGAGCGGGAAGCCGATCTCCTTCGCGATCTTCATCGCGACGCCGCGGTCGGTGACCGGCTCCTCGGTGCCGGGGAGGGTCGGGACTTTCAGGCGCTGGGCGAGGGCGCGGGCGGCGGTCTTGTCGCCCATCATCTCCAGCAACTCCGGACGCGGCCCGACCCAGATGATGCCGGCCGCCTCGCAGGCGCGGGCCAGGGCGGCGTTTTCCGAGAGGAAGCCGTAGCCGGGATGGATCGCCTGCACGCCCTTTTCCCGGGCGACGCCGACGATGCTCTCGATGTCGAGATAGGCCGCGACCGGGCCCTTGCCGTGGCCGATCTGGTAGGCCTCGTCCGCCTTGTAGCGGTGGATGCAGAAGCGGTCCTCCTCGGCATAGACCGCCACCGTGCGCATGCCGAGCTCGGTGCCCGCGCGGAAAATGCGGACCGCGATCTCGCCGCGGTTCGCCGCCATGAGTTTTTGCAGCGGCCGGATTGCAGGGGCGGAGAGGCGGGAGGGGGAGGACGTCACGGTGTTAAAATTCAACCGTCGCTTTTAGTGCGCGGGTTGGCGAGCGCCAAGGAGAACCTTCGGCCGGGCCCGTTCGCCCGCACATTCCGGCGAGCCCCGGGCGAGTTCCCGGCAGATTTGCGGGCGCTGGGCGTAGCAGGTGCAGAAGCACTCCGTCGGCCGGCCGGGCGCGGCACGGATCTCCAGCGCCGCACAGCGTCCCTGGGTCATTTTCATGAACGCGCGGTGGCCGAGGAAGTGCGCATTTTTTTCCGCCCTCTCCCCCAGTCGGGCCCAGTCGTCGCCGGTCACGCGGATGAACCGTTCCGCGGGGGAGCAGCAGCAGGCGCCACAGGCAAGGCAGTCGGGCGGCGGTTTCACGGGGCAAGTCTTCTGGCCCACCCTGTCGGCCGCCGGCCCCGCCGGCAATCGTTTCAGCGCGCCCCCCCCGGATTGCTCCTCCCGCCCCGCGCTCCGGCCGACCGCCCGTTCCTGCCTTTGCTCGCTTGCCGCCCTCGTCCCGGTTCCTCCTAATCCGCCCGTGTCCCCTCCCTCCCGGAGCACCCCGGCGCTGCGTTGGACCTGGCTGCTGCCGGTGACCCTGCTGCTGATCGCCTTCCATTTTTCGCCGTTCCGGCCGGCGCTGGACCGGGCGTTTTTTGACCTGTCCAGCCGCCATCCCCTGCGGCCCCCTCCCTTGCCGGCGGATTCGGCGCTCGTGCTGATTGACGAGGCAACCCTCCGCGCGCTCAGCCCCCAGGGAGTGCGCTGGCCGTTTCCCCGCGGGATCTTTGCCCAGCTGGTCGCCGGACTCCGGCAGGCCGGCGCCAGCCGGATCGTGCTGGATTTCACTTTTTTGGAGGAATCCGCCGCCGGCGACCAGGACCTGCTGCTGGCCGCCGTCACCGCCGCCACGCCGTCCGTCGTGCTGGCGCGCACCCCGGAGCGCGGGCCCGTCTTCTGGTCCGCGGCCTTCACGGCGGCCCATCCCCGTTTTTTCCCCACGTCGCGGACCGGCTCGGCGGATTTTCTCTCCGACGGGGACGGGGTCGTGCGGCGGTATGCGGCCCGGGGATCGCTGGCGGCGGCAGCGCTGGACTCGCCCGGAGCCGACGCGGGCGGCCTGGTGCGCTGGCTGGGCAGGCTTGAGCAGCTCACGGCCAAAGGCGTGCCCGTGCTCTCCGCGCGGCCGTTTATCGAGGCCGGCGGCCCCATCATCCAGCGGCTGATCGCCGCGGCCCCCGACCTCGAAACGGCCCCGATTGCCCTGGCTCTGGCGGCTGAGCCGGGCCTGACCGGTCCGGCCGCCGACCTCGTGCGCGGGCGGACGGTGTTCATCGGCGCCAATGCCAGCGGAACCTTTGACCTGAAGTCGCTGCCGGTTGGCCAGCTCGAGCCGGGCGTGCTCCTGCACTGGACGGCCTGGGCCAATCTCCGGTCCGGCGGGTTCATCCGGCCGCTGCCGAACTGGGGGGCGCTGCTGCTGGCGGCGGCCGCCGGTGGCCTGCTTGGGCTGCTGGCCGCGCGCTGGCCCGGCTTGACGGCCCCGACAGCCGGCGCGGCCGGCTTGGCGCTTGGGCTGATGGCGGCCGCCTATGCCGCACTCGGGGCGGGATGGTTTTTCCCTCCCGCCACGCCGCTGGCCGCCACGGGGCTCATGTTGCTCGGGGTTGTGGCGGAAAACTTCTGGCAGGAGCAGCGGCGCAAGCGCGAGATCCAGACCATGTTCGGCGCCTACGTCGATCCGGGGGTGGTGGCCCGGTTGGTGCGCGATCCCGCGGCGATCCGGCTGGGAGGCGAAAAACGCCTGGCCACGGTCTATTTCTCCGACCTCGCGGGGTTCACCGACCTCGCGGAAAAACTGCCGCCCGAGCAGTTGCTGCAGATTGTGAACCGCTATCTGCAGGAAATGAGCGAGTGCCTCCTCGATCATGGCGCCTACATCGACAAATACATCGGCGACGCCGTCATGGCGGTGTTTGGCGCGCCGGCGCCCGATGCCGACCACGCCGCCGCGGCCTGCACCGGCGCCCTGGCGGCGCAGCAGGTGCTCGTGCGCATCAATGCCGATCTCCGCGCCACGGTCGGCCACACCCTGTCCATGCGCATCGGCATCAACACGGGCGAGATGCTGGTCGGCAACCTGGGGTCGGAGCGGAAAAAAAATTACACGGTGCTCGGCGACGCCGTGAATCTCGCCTCCCGCCTGGAGGGCGCGAACAAGGAGTTCGGCACGCAGATCATGCTCGGCGAAAACACCGCCCGCGCCGTCGCCGGGCGGTTCGCCCTGCGGCCGCTGACCCGGCTGCGGGTGAAGGGCAAGCAAACGGCGGTGGAAGTCTATGAACTCGTGGGCCGGCCGGCGGACCTGTCGCCCGGACAGCAGGCCTTCCTCGCCGCCTACGGGTCCGGTTACGCCCATTTCAACGCCCGTCGGTTCGCTGACGCGGCGGTTGATTTTGACCGTGCGCTGACGGCCGCCCCGGCTGATGATCTGACCCGTGAGTTGCTTGCCCAGTCCCGGAGCCTGGCCGCCCAGCCGCCCCCGGCCGACTGGGAGCCCATCGTAACCCTGAAATCCAAATGATGCCCCGCCTCCTCGCCCGGCTCCGGTTGGCCGCCGCGCTGCTTGCCGCCACCGCGGCGGGGCACGCCGCCGTCGTGGCCGGCGGCACGGTCTACTCCAAGCGGTATGAAACCACCCTGCTGAGCGACCCGCAGCCGCTGGCCAAGCCGGCCGCCACGCTCGCCCTTGGGCGCAAGCTGAAGGTCGAGGAGGTCCGCGGAATCTGGCTGCGCGTCCGGGATGGCGCCCAGGTCGGCTGGGTTTTTGCCGGCAATGTGTCCGAGTCCCGGCCGGCGGAAAACAAGGGCCTCGACGGCCTGCCGCTCGCCGCCAGCCCAACCACCGCGACCGCCGCCGCCCGCCCGCTGGCCCCGGCCGCCGCGGACTATGCGGTCCGCCGCCACCTGGGTGACTCCCGCCAGGATCTGGATTGGCTGCTCCAGACCTGCCACGCCGTCACTCCCGGGGAAGTGGAGCAGTTCCTCCTGCAGAATAAAAAAGGGGAATACCAATGAGGACCCTTCTGCCCCTGCTGCTCGCCCTGTGCCTCGCGGCCGGCGCCCGCGCGCAGTTCGACTTCGGCAAACTGTCCAAGGGCATGGACACCCTCAAGAGCGTCGGCAAGGTCGCGAAAGCCGCCGCCAAGATCGGCCCCGCGGAGGAGCGGGTCATCGGCGATTCCGTGGCGCTCGAGCTCGTCGGCCGGTACGGCGGCCTGGTCCGCGACGAGGAGATCATGCGGCGCGTCAACCTGGTCGGCCGCGCGCTCGGCCGCTATTCGAGCCGGCCGGAGCTGGACTGGCGGTTTGGCGTGCTGGACTCCGCGACGGTCAACGCCTTCTCCGCCCCCGACGGCTACGTTTTCATCACCCGCGGCCTGTACGGGCAGGCGGACACGGATGACGCCCTCGCCGCCATTCTGGGCCATGAGATCGCCCACATCACCAAGCGGCATGCGCTCAGCATCGTCGAGCGCGGGGAGTTTCTCTCCGGGGCGACGAGCCTCGCCGCCCAGCAGAGCGGCAGCGTGCGCCAGTTGGAGTCGCAGCTGCGGCAGTTCGACCTCGGCGTGGAGCAGATCCTCGCCACGCTGTGCGCGCAGGGCTTTGACCCGCTGAGCGAGTACGACGCCGACCAGGAGGGCCGCCGCCTGGCCGTCACGACCGGCTACGCCGCCGGCGGCCTGCGCGGAGTACTCCGCACGCTGGCCCAACAGGGCGGCGACCCCCGCCAAATCTTCTCCACCCATCCGCCGCTGCAGGAGCGCATCGAGCGCCTGTCGGACTAATCCCTGTTTCCATGAAAACCAAAATCCTCCTGGCCCTCGCCGTGATCCTCGTGGTCATCCAGGCGATCCGGCCCGCCAAAAACCTCTCCGCCGCCGAGCCTTTCACCGGCCGGAATGAAATCACCGTGCTCCACCCGGCCTCGGCCGAGGTGAAGCAGATCCTCGCGGTCGCCTGCTACGACTGCCACTCGAACCGCACGCGCTACCCCTGGTATGCCGAAGTCCAGCCGGTCGGCTGGTGGCTCGCGCGGCACGTCAAGGACGGCAAGCGGCACCTGAACTTCTCCGAGTTCGGCGCCTACCCCGCCAAGCGGCAGGCCAAGAAGCTCCAGGAGGTGGTGGACGAGCTGAAGGACCGCGAGATGCCGCTCAAGTCCTACACCCTCACCCACGCCGACGCCCGGCTCACCGGGGAGCAGGTGGCGGCGCTCAGCGCGTGGGCGCAGGCGGCCCAGGGCCCCGGGGAAAAGCACGCGGACAAGGACTGAGCTATTTCGCGTTACACGGCGCGGGGAGCTTCCCATCCTGTCCGGGCATGAACTCCCCGAGCCTCCGCTACGCGGTGATTGGCATGGGCGGCGTCGCCCAGGTCCACCTCAACCAGATTTCCGCCCAGGCGGGCGTCACCGTCGTCGGGCTGAGCGATCCCACCGATCCGGCGGGCTGGCGGGTGCCGGCGGCGCACGCCGGCGTGCCGCGGTTTCAGGACACGGAGCAGATGCTCCGGGAAACCCGGCCGGACCTGGTTTCCATCTGCACGCCGAACAAGTTTCACCACGACCTCACCCTGCTGGCGCTGCGGCACGGCGCCCATGTGTCCTGTGAAAAACCCCTGGCCATGACCGTGGCCGAGGCCGAGTCGATGGAGGCGGCGCGGAGCGCGGCGGGCCGGCTGGGCGGGATCAATTTTTCCTACCGCAACGTCGCGGCCTTCCGTTTCGCGCGCGAGCTGATCGCCGCGGGCGAGCTCGGCCGGATCCAGCGCGTGAACACGGTCTACCTGCAGAGTTTTCTCGGCGCCGCCGCGACCCTGTATTCCTGGCGCAACGATGCCGCCCTGGCCGGCTTCGGGGCGCTCGGCGACCTGGGGGTGCACATGATCGACGGCGTGCGGTTCGTCACAGGGCTCGAATACCGCCGGGTGGTGGGCCTAGCCCAGACCCTCGTCCCGGAAAAGCCCGACGCCGCCGGCCGGATGCGGCCCGCCACCACCGACACCAACGCGGCGTTTCTCGCCGAGCTGACCGGCGGGGTGGTGGCCACGTTTGAAACCACCCAGGTGGCCCCGGGCTACGGTAATTTCTTCCGGATCGAGCTCTCCGGCGAGCGCGGCACGCTCGCCGTGCATTCGGACCACCCCGAGGAGCTCTGGCTGCGGGCGGGCGCGACGCTGACCCGCTATGCGACGTGGAAGACGGATATTCCGCTCCAGCAGCTGCCGACCGAGTTCCTGGGCCGCGGCGCGCCGCCGACCCCGGGGGCCATCGTGCCGGCGATTCGCGGCGAAAAGGTGGATTTCCCGACCTTCGCGGACGGCCTCAAGGCCCAGCGCGTGCTCGGCGCCCTGCTCGACTCGATGCGGACCGGCGCCTGGCAGGCCGTGGGGAGCTGAGCCGGTTCAGCCCACCACCATTTCCCGGAGCCGGGTGGCGTAGTGGCAGAAGTTCGGCCACGAGACGTCGTCCGGCACATGGTGATCGAGGTCGGGAATGTAGCGCCCGCTCTCCAGGGCCGGGCGGATCCGCGCCAACTCGGCGTCGATCGCGGCCGGGCCCAGCGCCAGGGCGCGCTTGTCGATCCCACCCATCATCGCCAGCCCGGGATATTTCCGCCGGTAGACGTTCACGTCCGCGCCAGCTGCGACTTCCATCGGGAAGAGAAAGTTGACGCCGGCCTCCAGCATCGGCGGCACAATGAGGTCGGGCTGCCCGTCGGTGTCCACCGAGATGACCGGGATGCCGTGGGCGCGGGCAAACGCGTGGATCTGCCGGTAGCCGGGGGCCATGAACTCCCGCCAGTGGGCCGGCGAGATCAGCGGGCCCTGTTTTCCGCACATGTCCTCCCAGAGGTGGATCACATCCACCCGCACCTCGCGCACCACCTGGGCAAAGACCTCCAGATAGAGCGCCGTCATGTGCGCCATGATCTCGTGCACCCAGTCGGGATCGGAGCAAAACGCCATCAGGCACTCCTCGTCGCCGAGCAGCCAGCGCAGGGAGCCGAAGAGACCGACGTCGGGAAACTGTCCGAGCTGGATCGGCACGCCCGCGGCGGCCCATTGGCGGCAGGGCTCCCGCCAATCCGGGGCCAGCCGGGCCGGATCCTTGGGCTGGAGGTGCTTTTCCCGGTAACGCTCCCAGTCGGCGCGGGACTTGACCGGCCAGTCCAGGAACTCCGACATGCCCTCAACGCCCTTCAGGTTGCGGCGCCGGATGCCCCAGCTGTCGATGAAGGTGACGGAGTCGGCGTCCTCCCCGACGGTGGCGCTGAAATCCGGCAGCGGACCCAGCCGCACCGGGACGACCCGCGGAATCTCGTCGGCGCCGAAATGGGCGCGCACGTCGGCAAAGGACCGGAACTCCGACGGCAGGCCCTCGTGTTTCCAGCGCTCCCACGTGCCGCCCCA
>SESF01001913.1_pt1 | contig 26073 bp, 25 predicted proteins | sample 3171521 | NCBI WGS metagenome assembly SESF01 (sample SAMN10866945, study PRJNA518727) | freshwater metagenome | biome: subpolar coniferous forest; feature: holomictic lake; material: water; isolation source: holomictic Lake 227, 6 m and 8 m depth | place: Canada: near Kenora, Ontario | collected...
CTATGCGACCTCTCCTTAATAATACAAGGCCCGTAATTTACATTCTATTTTTGATTTTCAAAAACATTCTCTTTCACAGAGTGCTTTTTACCGTCCACGATACTCCGTGTTATCTTTAAAAGCTCCTTTTTTGATAAATGTTAGCCGTGATTAACATTGTCATTCTATGCTCACATTTCGTAAATTGGCAAAATTGATTTTGCAGACACCAACTTATCCCTCCCCTGCTTATGATGAAGATTCTCTATGAAGCGCTGACGTTTGACGATGTTCTTCTTATTCCTGCATATTCGTGCGTCCTGCCAAAGGAAACAACCACTGAAAGCAGACTCACAAAAACCATTGCGCTCAAAATCCCGCTGGTAAGCGCAGCCATGGACACCGTAACGGAATCAGGCCTTGCCATCGCGTTGGCACGTGCCGGTGGCATCGGTATTATCCACAAAAACCTGACGATAGACGAGCAGGCGCGCGAAGTTGCGAAGGTCAAGCGATATGAGAGCGGCATCATCCGCAATCCCTTTACTCTCTATGAAGATGACACGATGCAGGATGCACTTGATCTGATGCTGCGCCATTCCATTTCAGGTATTCCTGTTATTGCTCGACCGGAATTTGAAGGAGGCCCTGAACGCAGGCTGAAAGGAATTGTCACCAACAGGGATCTGCGCATCAAACCCCAGCTTGATGCAAAAATCGTAACAATAATGACCAGCAAAAACCTCATTACCGCCCGTGAGGATGTAGATCTTCAAAAAGCCGAAGAAATCCTGCTTTCCAACAAGATTGAAAAATTGCTCATTACCGATTGTGACGGAAACCTCAAAGGGCTGATTACCTTCAAGGATATCCAGCAACGCAAACAGTTTCCCAACGCCTGCAAGGACTCACAAGGGCACCTGAGAGTGGGTGCAGCCGTAGGCATCAGCAAAAATACACCGGAAAGAGTCCATGCACTGGTTGATGCGGGTGTCGATATCATTGCCGTTGATACCGCTCATGGCCACAGCAAGGCTGTGCTTGATATGGTCAAAAGCATCAAAAATGAGTGGCCTGACCTGCAGGTGATTGCCGGTAATGTTGCGACGCCTGAAGCGGTCAGAGACCTTATCGAAGCTGGAGCTGACTGCATAAAAGTCGGGATCGGACCAGGCAGTATCTGTACCACACGGATTGTTGCCGGTGTCGGCATGCCTCAACTGACCGCCATCATGAACTGCGCGGAAGAGGCGGCAAAAACCAACACACCCATCATTGCTGACGGCGGTGTCAAATACAGCGGCGATATTGCCAAAGCGCTCGCTGCAGGTGCAGATGCTGTCATGATCGGGAGTATTTTTGCCGGAACCGATGAGAGCCCGGGAGAGACGATTCTCTATGAAGGGAGAAAATTCAAGACCTATCGCGGCATGGGTTCACTTGGTGCCATGTCGGAACCTGAAGGGAGCAGCGACCGCTATTTCCAGGATGCATCAAGTGAGTCGAAAAAATATGTGCCTGAAGGCATTGAGGGAAGGATTCCGGCTAAAGGGAGCCTTGACGAAGTGGTCTATCAGTTGATCGGTGGACTGAAATCAGCAATGGGCTACTGTGGAGTCACCTGCATTGAGGAGCTGAAAACCAATACCAGGTTTGTACGTATAACCTCGGCTGGCCTCAGGGAGAGCCACCCGCATGACGTCAAGATCACCAAAGAGGCGCCGAATTATTCAACCTCAATGTAACGCCATTCACCTATCATACCGCAGGGGGGCGATGACCGCGCCCCTGCGGGTGAATGAATGCATTATTTGTCGTCGGTCAGGCCTTCGAGGCGATCTTCAAGATCGGCATAGATCTGCTGCAACTCATCTATCATACTTTGGTCGGCTTTCCACATGCCGCGACCATTTGCCTCAAGCATTCGACCTACAATGTTCTTGATCGCCTGCGGGTTAAGTGTTGCAAGCCGCTCCCTCATTTCGGGATCAAGGGCGTAGGTCTCGGCCGTCTTTTTGTAGACCCAGTCGTCCACACTCTTGGTTACAGCATCCCAGCCGAGCATGTAGGTAACACGGTTACTGATTTCACCGGCACCGCTGTGGCCATGTTTAAGCATCCCTTCAAACCACTTCGGGTTGAGCAGTTTGGAGCGGTACTCAATACGCAGCGATTTTTCGGCATCATCCACCTTGATGTCGGAGGTGAACGATTCAACATAGTTGAGCTTGACATCGCCCGGCTTCGTATTGCGGCGGCGTGCAGCCAACTGAAGCGACCCGGAAGAGGAGAAATAGTGGTCAATATCGGAGATGCCAAACTCGGTAGAGTCAACCTGGTGCACAACCCGGTCAACCGAGCCGAGCAACTTCTGCAGAATGGCGGACTCATTCTCCCCTTTTCTGCCTCCGCCGTAGGCACTGCTGTTGCGGCGGATAAAGAGGTCGTCAAGATCATTTTCTGATTCCCATGCCGAATCCTCAATCATGTCATCAACATAAGTTCCATAGGCACCTGGGGCCTGTGTAAACTGGCGTGCGGTAGCAGTTTCGAACGCCATACCGGAGGCAATCGCCTCGTCAACATGTTTTTTGACATAGTTCATCTCAATCGGCTCATCGGCATTGGCTGCTTCCTTCACAAGCCGGTCGAGCTGATCCATGAGAAGACCAAAAGCGTCCCGGAAAATCGGGCTGAGCTGCATGAGCACATCAATACGTGGACGGCCAAGTTTGCTGAGCGAGACAAGACTGTAGTGGCTGATTTTACCGAAGGCGTCGTAAGAGGGTTCTCCTCCAAGCAGCCGAATCACAACGGCGACAGCCTCTCCCTTGGTTTTAATGGTATCAAGGCCCCAGAGCACCTGGGCAATGGTTTCGGGATACTCTCCCCCATTTTCTTCACGATGCTTTTTGACGATGCTGTCGGCAATGAGTGTTCCACGCTTGAAAGCGAGTACCGATGGAATTCTCCAAGGATCAATAGAGTGAATATTACGGCCCGAAGGGAGCACATTGATACCGTCGCGCACCAGGTCACCACCAGGACCGGAAGAGATGTAACGGCCACTAAGCACCTTCATGAGAGAATCGAGTTCACCGGTATTGTCACGAAGGGCAAAAAGAAGCTGTGCGCCCTCCCTGATCAACTGTTCAATAAAGGGCAAAGACTCTGCTGAAGGCTTCCCCCCTCCTGTTATTGTGGCAAAGGCACTGGCGGCATTTTTGCGGTCAAAGAGTACCTGCTGGACAAAATCACGGCAGGCACCATCAACCCACTCACGCAGGCGAATGGCCTCCTCTTCGCCCTTTCTCGATCGACCAGTTAACTCCTCATAGCTCTTATAATGGCCATTCTGCCCGGAAGCGTTCATGAGAAGAGAGGGCAGGGTTTTGGCATCTTCTTCCCTGTTTTTAAGGGTTTCGGTGACGGTGATAATCTGTGCTTCCAGAGGACTCGCCTCACCAAACACATGAAGGGAGTTTGAAATCAGCCGGTTTTCGAGTTCGCTGACGTAGATATAGAGCCTGCTGACGTAATCGCTAAACCCTTCATTTTCAGGGCGGGGACAATCGTCCGTCAGATTGAGCAGCTCGGCTTTCTGCATGATGGCCTCTTCAAAACCTGAATTCTCCCCCTGCCCTTCAATGGAGCCTGAAAAAGTTCTCTCGCGGAAATCGACCAGCAGATCTTTCAATGCGGGAAGCTCCTTGTAGAGACCGGCACGCGACAGCGGCGGAACAACGTGGGAGACCATTGTCGCCAGCCCGCGCCGTTTTGCAATACTCGATTCACTCGGATTGTTTACCGGATAGATGTAGATATGCGGCACCTCTCCGAGAAGGGCGTCCGGCCAGCAATCGCCGGTAAGGCCGGTCGGAAGTCCCGGCATCCATTCGACCGATCCGTGCATACCCACATGCACCATGGCGTGCGCCTGAAACTCCCGGCTTATCCAGCGATAGAAGGCGATATACTGGTGGTGCGGCGTGTTTGTCTTGTCGAAAAGCAACCGCATGGGATCGCCCTGTACACCGATGCGGGGCTGGACACCAATAAAGACGTTACCAAATTGTATGCCGCCAATAAAAACATCATGCTCCCCGATCGGCACAATTTCTCCTGGAAATTTCTGCCACCGATCCTCTATGCGTTCCCGCTCCCGTGAAGAGGTGAGCCCCTTGAAGGTATCATAGCTCACCTTCAGGGCATCCTGCTGATGCTGTTTGATCTGGTGATCGGTTGCCTGATCAAGCGCCTGAAAAAGCGCTTCGGACGATTCGGGAAGCTGACCAACATTGTATCCCTCCTTTTTCAGTCTCTGCAGAGCAGCCAAAAGCGTTCTGGGAACGTCGAGAAGGGCCGCAGTGGCTTTTTTGCCAAGACCGGGAGGATAATCGTAGACAACAAAGGCAATTTTTTTATCCCTGTTGGCTGTTGCCCTCAGACGGAGCCACTGACTGACAATGCCTGCAAGCCTCTCAAGGCGCTCCGCAACCGTCTCGACCTTGCCATCCTCTACGGCACCAAGAATAACCGGACAGATCGCGCCATCCATCTCGGGAATGGCATAGGTAAAGGTCATCTGCATGGGCGAAACCCCAAGCTCTTTCCATGATTCAAAACCCTGGGTCAAGAGTGGCTGGGCAACGATGTAGGGAACATCAAGTTTTGTCATGATCTCATGGCGCGCCTCAGCCGCCGTTCCAGGCTTGGTCGATCCGGCAGGGCCACCCACGAGACCAAAACCCATCATATTGACCAGAAGATCAATTTTCTCCTTGACAAACCAGTCACGCACCAGTACGTGGCCTTCAACTCCCGTCACAAAGGCGGGAAAAAGATGAATTCCCCGTTTTTCAAGCACACGGATGGTGTTGTCGATATAGCTTTTTTCCTGCAGCAGATGTTTGCGGAAAAACAAAAGGCCGATTTTCTGGCCCTTGTCGATATTGATCCCGCGCTTTTTCGACCAGTTTTTGTAACTCTTGATATCGGTAAAAAAGGCTGGAGCATCAGGGTGATAGATACCCATATTCGGCACTTCAACAAGCGCCCCGACAGTAACCGGCTCATTAAAATATTCGCGAAGAATAAGGCGGAACATGTTGGCGATATTCTCTGCCGTCGGCTGCATCCAGTAAGAGTAAACCATCAACCAGTTCTTGAAATCCTTTGCTTTGTTGGGCACAAGCGGAAGGATGGTGCGCATGATTTTCATGAGCTTCATGTAGCCGTAGAGGGCATCCTCATCGCGCCCCTTCACCAGCATTTTGGCCACTTTTTTGACCATGTCCGGCATACCGGCCTTTCCATCCCCGACAGAATAGCTTCCAACCTTGGTCAGTGCCATGGCTTCCGGCATGGACTCAAAAATAAAAATGGTTTTTTCGTTACTCGATTGATCAAGCTGTTGTTTAAACCAGTCGATCTGCTCCTTGAAATTGATCATGCTCATAAAGAGACAGTCCGCCTCCTGAATGGCTTTTGCCGCTTCAGGATGCTTTTTTTCAAGATCAATATCACTCAACTGGGTCAATTCAGCTTCGCTGGAAAGAAGCCCTTTAATCTTTTTCCAGAGAGCAGCGTTGTACTGCTCAAGACCGACAACAGCAACAATTTTACGAAGATCAGACATAAGAATAGAAGTAGGTACGCATTAGATGTATCTCGCTCACAAAACTATAAGACGGTATATCTCTAATGTATAAAAGAAGAGGAATAATTCCGAAAATGACCTTTCCGGTTTGGGCAACCGGAAAGGTTTTCGGTAATCAAAAGCTCAGTGCAGCTTCAACAATCTGTTCTGCTTTGGCATTGGGCAGGTAAAAATAGCGTCCGCCGAGCTTCTGGGCAAGTTTTGGTGCTTCACCCCTCGACAGATAGTTCATCTGCGTATCAATCACAATGGATGCAACACCATCGGCCTGGATGGAAAGAGACAGTGCTTCAATCTCCTTTTCAAGCAGTTCCTTGGGCATTTTTTCGGCATTTGGGTCAAAAGTAGCCTGCAATCCAATATTACCACGTCCATCGGTGATCAAAACAAACATAATCTGTGAAATACCTTTGGTACGCGCCTGTTTTGCTGTCTCCCAACCAAGATAGAGCGCAGAGGCAAGAGGCGTGCCACCTCCGGTTGGAAGCACATCAAGCTCGCGTTTTGCACGATCAACACTCTGCGAAGGGGGCAAAAGAACCTGTGCCTGCTTTCCACGGAACGAGATGAGAGCCACCTGGTCGCGATGCACATAAGCATTCTGCAAGAGACTTGCCACTGCGCCCTTGGCCTGGCGCATGCGGTTCAGTGCCATGGAACCCGAGGCATCGACCATGAAAATAAAGAGTGTCCCCGACTTGTCGCGGAAGCGCTTGATCTTCACATCATCTTTGGTGATAAGCAGGGCCGTTTTGGGCCTCCCTGCCATCTTGCTGTCACGACGGCGAGTCTCCTGCCAGGGAGCTGCAGAAATGAGTGTCGGAATAAGCGCAACTTTATTTGTACGCATCTCACCGGGCTGGGCCCGCACAAAACGTCCGCGCTTGTTGTTCAGCGCTTCGCCACGGCTGCCTGTAGTCGTTTTCTTTTTTGATGCAAGAGAGATGTTTAAAATATTGTCAGGCAACTCCATCTCAATAGCATCCATCATCAACTCCTCAATCATGTCGGGAGTCTCCTTCTTCTCCTCTTCGGCTTCAGCATCAGGAGTATCGGCCTGCGCCTCATCATCTTCACCTTCCGGCTCTTCCTCTTCTGGCGGTTCCTCCTGGGGAGGCATATCATCCGCAGCAGCTTCCCTTTCGGGCATACGGGTCGCACGGGGAATAAGCACAAGCTTGATGGCCTGCTTCATATCCTCCTCCTCAACATCACTGCGCTGAGCGAGAGCGGCTGAGGCTATTGCAGCACGAACCGTAAAAATATCGACACGATTTCCCTCAACCCCGAGACTGATCGCGGTCTGAATCAGCGCCCGAATCTGCTCGTCGGTAATCGAAACACGCGGCAGCAATTCACGGGCCGCCTGGATAAATCCGGTAAGCATCCTCAGCTCATCACGGGTATCCTCTTCATCTCTCGTACCAAGTACAATGTTGACAATTTTTTTGCGTGCCCTGTAGTCATTCTGCGCGGTAAAGGGGACAATAATACCTATGCGGTCGAGCAATCCCATGCGAACCTCGCCATCAGTAGGATCATAGGTACCCACCAGCATGAACTTCGCCGGATGCACCTCACTGAGCCCTTCGCGCTCAACAAGGACTTCACCACGCGAAATGGCATCCATGATGTGCGACACCGCCGAACTGTCGAGAAGACTGATAGAGTCAACATAGAGCACTCCACCATGCGCCTTTGAGAGGACACCGTGCTGGACGACGCGCACTCCGGTTGCAAGGGTTGCCTCCAGATCAACGCCACCGATCAGACGATCTTCGGTAACGTTCAGGGGGAGTTCCACGAAAGGGGTCCCTTCGGGAAGAATATCAGCAAATGCCCTGGCGAGCGTCGACTTTCCCGACCCCACGGCCGAAGGAATAACAACACCGCCAAGTTCAGAATCAACGGCCAGCAGCATAAGAGCCTGCTTGGCCAGATCCATCCCTACGATATCGGTAAAAGCTATCATTATACTGCTTCCGCTTCTCCGAGGATTTTAGCGAGTTCACGATCAATTTTTTCACCGGCATCAAGGGTTTCAAGAGGATCCTTGCGAAGACGGTGGCGAAGACAAAGTCCGGCAATCTCCTTGACATGCTTCATGGTCACAACCGTTTCTCCACGGAACGCAGCATGGGCAAAAGCGGTACGGGTAATGGTGAGTTCACCACGGTGACCATCAATACCAAGATTCATGCAGAGTTTGGCAATATCGGTAAGAACGCTGTCGTCCATCGTAACAGTCGGAAGCAACTCTTTCGCGGTCTGAATCTTTTTCTGCAGCTTCAACTGTTCGCGGTTGTATTTTTTCATAAAGGCATCGGGATCTTCATCGAACTCACGGCGGCGTTTGACAATATCGACCCTTTTTGCAATATCAAGAATCGTGATGATCCGGGCATGCAGACCAAAACGGTCAAGAAGTTGGGGGCGAAGTTCACCCTCCTCAGGGTTACCGGAACCGACCAGCACAAAACGTGCCGGATGGCGGATACTGATGCCTTCACGCTCAACCACATTCTGACCGCTTGCAGCAACATCAAGCAAAACGTCGACAAGATGGTCATCAAGCAGGTTGACCTCATCAATATAGAGAAAGCCGCGGTTTGCCTGGGCAAGAAGACCCGGCTCAAATGCTTTTACACCGCTGGTAAGCGCCTGTTCGATATCAATGGTACCACAGACACGATCTTCCGTTGCACCAAGGGGAAGGTCAACAACCGGTACAGGAATTTTTTCAGTTTTAAGGGTCGAAGGATCAACAGCCTTGTGTCCCTTTTTGGCCTCCTCACCTTCAACATATTGATCGACGGTGCGATTGTACGTATCACCCTCAACCCTGTCAATGAAAGGAAGCACTTCAGCAAGCGCCCTGACCGTTGTACTTTTTCCTGTACCCCTGTGACCCATAACAAGCACGCCTCCGATTCTCGGATCAATGATATTGAGGATCAGACTGAGCTTCATTTCCTCCTGGCCAACAATTGCTGTAAAAGGAAAGGCTTGGCCAGACTTCTTTTTTGCGGCAGGCTTTACTGCTTTTGTGAGTTCCGGAGTCGCCGTGACCGTTGAACTCGCCTTTGCCTTTACCGTAGCAGGTTTCTTTGCTGCAGTTTTTTTTGCAACCGTTTCAGTCTGAGTCATAATTGATCGTTTGGTTAATACCTGTTTCTCCGTTGAACAGCGAAAATATTCACCGAAAAAGGCTTACTGTTTTTATGAGCTGAATAAAAGAGATTGAATTTATGCTTTTAGAAAGACAATAGAAAATTTAAAAAACGGTCACTCCTGCTGAGCATTTTCAGCGGCCTCCCTGATCGTTTCCGAAAGGGTTGGATGCGCATGAACCGTATCGGCAAGCAGTTCCGCCGTAACCTCAAGCCGGCGTGCCAGCGTGAGTTCTCCAATAAGCTCAACCGCTCCATGTCCCACAATATGTGCTCCAAGCAAACGATCGTCAGCAGTATTAAAAACAAGCTTCACCAACCCCTCCAAATGACCGCAGGCATTTGCCTTTCCTGAAGCAGCAAACATTGAACGGCCAACCTTGACGGTGTAACCCCGCAATTTAGCCTCCCTTTCGCTCCACCCTATGCTTGCAACCGAGGGATCGGCATAAACACATCGGGGAATCATGCTTTCATCAATCGGTTGATGCTTTTTACCCGCTATTATATCGACAGCAAGAGCCGCTTCAGCCGAAGCCTTGTGGGCAAGCAGCATTCCCCCGCGTACATCCCCAATAGCAAAAATATGCTTGACGGAGGTTCTGCAGGAACTATCCGTCATCACAAAACCCCGTGATATCTCCACTCCGGCATGTTCCAGCCCAAGCCCGTCGCAGTTGCCGGTTACACCAACAGCAACGAGCAGACAGTCGGCAATGACAGGCAACGGCTCTTCTCCGTCAACAACAAGAAGCGCGCTCACTTGCTCACCTGATACCATAACACCATCCAACTTTGCCCCAGTGAAAACCGTAATACCTGCCTTCTGAAACGAACGCTTCAGAGCTTGCGAAATCTCTTCATCTTCAAGCGGCAAGAGCCGGGGCATCAGCTCCACAATCGTCACTGCACTACCCGCCATGGCATAAAACCATGCCATTTCCACACCGATAGCTCCACCACCCAGCACTATCATGGAAGGCGGAACGGCTTTCAGGGCAAGCGCTTCGCGGCTGGTAATAATGTACTTGCCATCTGGTTCAAGCCCCGGCAGTTGACGGGACCGGGCGCCGGATGCAAGAATAATATGGTTGGCATGCAGCGTTTCTGCACGCACTCCTTCACGAAAGATATCGAGCCTGTGCGCTCCACTGAAACAGGCTTCCCCCTGAATCACCTCAACCTCTGCGCGACGCAACATGAAACCAATCCCTTTTGATAGTTTCAGTACCACATTCCGGCTGCGTTTGACTGCTTCGGCAAGATCAATCTCGCAAGTATGAACCTTGAGGCCGTAAGAGGCCGCTTTTTTAAAAAGGTCGAACAATTCCCCGCTCCGCAAAAGGGCTTTTGTTGGGATACAGCCCCAGTTCACGCAAACGCCGCCCAAAGCACCTCTTTCAATAAGACAAACCTTTATTCCTGCCTTTGCTGCCCGAAGTGCAGCCTCATAACCTCCCGGTCCGGAACCGATAACAGCAAGATCAACATGACGGACGGAACCTTCGGACAACTGTTGCATGGAATGCATAGAAGATATGGTCTGGTTTTGTTATAATGAACCCGTAAGTGTAATGCCGGAAGTGTTCAAGTACTGCAAAATGCAAAATCAGCCAGAAAAAAACGAATTTGCGCAAAAAGATGCGCTTCCTCTTGAGCCAAAAAAACTCACTCTACAGGTCAGCCGTGTACAGTGCCCAATGCGTATCGACCAATACCTGACACGACAAGTTGAAAACGCCACCCGAAACAAGGTGCAGGAAGCCATTGAGGAGGGACGGGTGCTGGTCAATGACAAGATCACAAAATCGAATTACCGTGTCAAATCCTGTGACATCATCGAGATGACCTTTCTGCGGCCACCGGCACCTGAGCTCGCAGCAGAAGATATACCTATCGAGATCATTTACGAAGACGAGGATTTGATGGTCATCAACAAAAAAGCGGGTATGGTTGTCCATCCGGCATTCGGCAACTGGACAGGAACACTGGCAAACGCCATTCTGCACCACATCGGCAAAGATGCTGAAGAACTCGACAAATCCGAACTCCGTCCAGGCATTGTACACCGGCTCGACAAGAACACCTCGGGACTCATCATCATAGCAAAAAATCCGGTTGCACTCCACCGCCTTGCCCGCCAGTTCGCCGAGCGAAAAGTGATAAAAATCTACAAAGCCATAGTATGGGGGGTTCCTGACCCGCCTTCGGGCACCATAACAACCAATATCGGACGTTCAAAAAAAGATCGCAAGATTATGGCAAACTTCCCTTTTGAAGGGGAATATGGAAAAACAGCAATCACGGATTATACGGTTACAGAAAACCTTCACTGGTTTTCCCTGCTCTCGCTGAGGCTGCACACAGGGAGAACCCACCAGATCAGGGCACACCTGCAGCACCTCGGCCACCAGATACTCGGCGATGACACTTATGGGGGAGCCGCCTTGCGCACACTTCCTATCAGCAAAAGTGAAAGCTTCGTCAAAAATCTTCTCGAACTGCTGCCACGCCAGGCCCTTCACGCCGCAACACTTTCGTTTCATCAACCCTTAAACCACAAACCACTCACCTTCACTGCTCCGCTCCCGGAAGATATGAGGCTCGCAATCGAAAAAGTTCGCACAGCTCTCAGCCTGGCTTCTCTTTGAATGCATCAAAAGACGAGGAAGACCCAACTTCTCCACCTTGTTATTTGCATATATTAAACGATAAAACTATTCTAATGGAAGAGTGTTGTTTGCCTTTCAAAGCGAAAATAAAGTTAAAAAACCGGCAAGGAAAAGACACAAAGGAATGCACCCGGCAGGGTATCGGTCGTGCACCATTCTACCGCACGAATTTCATACGGCATGTGGCTTTCCGTGATCATACGGAACAAGAAAACGAACAAACATGCCCATCCGTCACTCTTGATCTCGAACAGGAAAAAAGAGTTTTCACTCAGCGAGCACCATTTACAAATTTGAGCCGGTTTAGCACACATTGATCAGGTACACATTTTACACAACAAAAGAGTCGGGAAAAGGTATCGGGTTAAGCCTTTCTATCAGTAATGGGACAATCAATAAAATGACGGGTAAGAGCATAGTAAAACGGAGCTTTAAACGGTACCGGTAAGGTGATTACTCATCAAAAAATGAACTGACAATGGACAATAAAAATATTGGACAAATAAAAGTTTTGATCCTTGACGATGAGATTGATTTTACAAATGAGATCAGTGATTATCTTCAAAATTCCGGTTTTATTCCTTTTTCCGCAAATACTCCTGAAGATGGCTATGCGATATTGAGCAAAAACAATATTGATTTGCTTATTCTTGATGTGCGATTACCTGGAACAAATGGACTTGATATTTTAAAAAATGTCAAATCACTTTATCATGGTATAGAAGTTATCATGGTCTCCGCACATGGCGATATGGATACGGTTATAGATTCAATCAGACTGGGTGCATTTGATTATTTACGTAAGCCGATGAGATATATAGATATACAAATAGCTATAGAGCGGACACAAAAATACCTTCAAATGCAGCAAAAACTTGCTCGAGCTGAAGAAAAGTACTCACTGATATCGTCAGACATTGAATCGAAAATAGGGCGCCATTGTATCGGAAAAAGCAAACAGATTGTTGAAATTTATGAACTTGCAAAAAAAGCTTCACAATATCATGATATAAACGTTCTCATAACAGGTGAAAGTGGAACAGGAAAAGAGATATTTGCACGGCTTATTCATTATATGAGCCCGCAAAAAGGAAATTATTTTGGGGCAATTAATTGCAGTGCAATCAGCGAATCCATTATTGAGAGTGAATTTTTTGGTCATAAGAAAGGATCATTTACCGGTGCAATATCAGATAAAAAAGGGCTCTTTGAAATATGCAATGAAGGAACACTTTTTCTGGATGAAATCGCTGATATGCCATTTAATCTCCAGTCGAAAATCCTGCGTGCTATAGAAGAGCGTGCCATAACAAGAGTAGGTGATACGAAGCCTATACAAACAAAATTCAGGCTGATTGCTGCAACAAACTGTGATCTGCAAAAGATGGTTGATGACAAAAAATTCAGACTCGACCTGCTTCACCGATTAAATACCCTGCATATACACATCCCTCCCCTTCGTGAAAGAACAGAAGATATTGGTCCGCTTCTTATTGATTTCACAGAAGAGTTTTCGGATAAAATCAATAAGCCAATAGAATACATTGCCGATGAAGTATTCGAAGTGCTTGAAAAATACAGCTTCCCCGGAAACATAAGAGAATTGAGAAACCTCGCAGAAAGAGCAATTATTCTTTCCAAAGGAAAGTCTCTGGAAGTATCAGATTTTCCTTTACCAACAATGGAAAAAAGAATAGAAACAAGAAACTCCATTGTAAGAAATAACAAAACAAATGAGGCTGAAGAAATAAGGAAGGCACTTGAAGAGTGTGAATATAATCAGGTAATAGCAGCAGAAATCCTTGGAATCAGTCGATATGCTCTCATAAGAAGAATGAAGAAATACAGGATTGATATTGAAAAAAAAGAGATTAACAGATAAAATATCAAAAGCAATAAATCGTCATGCTCAGAATGACGTTACAACAAATCACCCAAAGGACCGAGATTAAGATTCAGGTCTTTATCCGTAAGATTAAATATTTTTTTCAACTCATCCATCTTGTTTTCAAGTTTCATAAGAGTTTCTCCAAGGTTTTCGATTTGATCATCAGTTAATGAATTACCTTCAATTCTCCGCATTGCCTGTTTTTCCATCAGCTTACGAATCAGTTCAATAAGGGTAAGCACGATCCTGGCCAGACCTGAATCAACATTTTCAGGAGTCGCGTTTATTCGTCCTTGATCACCCGAATTAATTTTTTCTATTTCTTCCATTATTTCATCGGAAGAACCTCCGTAAAACAATATTTTATCTTCGTCCATCGCTATTCAAGCGTTATGTGTGCAAAATTATATGATGGCCACGGGCCAGTCAAAATCACATTGTGTTCCGGATAACCTGATTGCAAGTCAACAACCAAATCGAGAAGCTGGTTTTTAGCTGCCCTGTCTACCAAAAGCACTGCGTCTATAATACATCCCGATGTTGTTCTTTTTTTAAATTCAACAGCGTCAGTTATTTTTTTAAGATCACGGGCAACTGCGGCCTGTATTTTTTCAATGTAATGTTCATGTTTTTCTTCAGCTCTGTGTTGTTGATATTTTTTTAACAAATAATTTTTATTTTCACTGTTTCCCAACAGTATATCAGGAGGCATCAGGGTAACATCAAGGCTCGCATCCTGAACAAGATAATCCTGATGGTGATGCGAAAAAAAGAGTCGTAACGAATACTCCTGTTTATTCATGACCTTATGCAGGGTCTTGATAATAGATTCTGCATGTTTTTCCAGTAAAGCGGTAATATCAGTAGAGGATGCAACAACTGAACCATACCGCATCGGAAGAATCGAATATATTTCTGATATTTTATCCACAATTCCAGCATAAGCCAGTACCTCCTGCCGTGAATTTGACAATGTTTTATCCGGGTGAGCTGATACAATTGCTGTTAATGTATTGGAAGAAACACATTCAAGATCTCTACCGGATACTGCTGAAAGAGAACCAATACCAGGAGATGAAAAATCCTGAACCTGTTTTGAGTCAAGAATGGCATAAATAACAAGAGACATACCTGACAAGAATAAATAATTAATAACAGGATTAATGAAGAGACCTTCTTTTTTCCATTGTCTCAACAGAACTCAACAACACCCGTAACCCGAGATAAACAAGATCTATATCGGCAACTGAAATGACTATATCACCAGTAATCACAACCCCTTTGGTTAAAACACGATCCAAAACATCAAGGATGGTGATTTCTTTGTTGGTTTCATACAAATTTTCTTGCATATTAATTCGAAAGATTTACAAAAGAGTATGGTGGCCATGGACCGGTAATTTCAAGAGACAAACCGATATTTTCATGTTCAACAAGCAAAGAATCTGCCAGTTCAATAAAATCATCTATCGTTTCCTTTCGAAGCAAAAAGGTGGCATTGATAATCATATCGTCATCGTCTTCTGAAGCTTTTTCCGGCGGAATGGCATGTAAACGATACTCATCAGGCAGCTCATTCATGCGAGTGAACACAAGCTTTGATACCGTGTTGTATATTCTATTGATTTCCTTTCCGAGAATATCAATTTTTTTCTTTTTGAGTATATAGGCCTTCCCTGGCGTACTCATTGTAATTTGCGTTTCAATGTCAGCAACACTCTGACTTAATACAACAATATTTTCTGTTATTTTTTTTTTATTACAGAAAGCCTTTACTGACCACTCCTCTTTATTGTCAAGATAAAGAAGGCTTTTTTTCAAGTCTGATGCATATTTGCCAATAAAACACTTCAAACCCTCTTCAGATGTATATATGGTGCCGAAATTAAAGGGAATCACCGTATGATCCTCCATAATGTGCCCAATTACTTTCAGGTGTTCTCTGACACTTGCATCCAGCCAGGACTCATCTGATAATCGTTTTTTTATATTAGCCCCGGAATAGTCATTTTCTGAAACATACTTTACCGTTGCATAAAGCCCGTCACTTTCTATAAACACTATGTCATTACAACCAGGACGTCCCTGAAGTGACGGTTCTTGACGTGTAGCACAAAAGAGATAAATAAGTGTATGATGATTAATATCCAGAGAACTCATAAGGATCAATCATTTTCATTTTCTGAATCATCGTATGTTGAGAGCCTCGTAAATGACAAAATTTCCATTTCAGAATCAACTGCAACAGCATAATATAATCTTATTTTTTTTGGTGGAAGATTCATGGATTTTAAAAAGGAATCATCTTCATATACCTCAGCAACCGTTTTCCATATATCTCCGGATTTTTCTATTCGAATAATGGTCACTTCTGTCGTCTTGATATTTTCTTTAAGAAATTTAATTACAGCATTTCTTACAGTAATTATTTTGCTCATAATTTGCTCCCGCAGTTAATTTTACAATAAAGAGACTGATTTATGATACTTTTATTCGCAAACAAACAGTTAATTTTACTGATTTTGCTTGTCCAGTCGTATTTTTTCAAGCTTTATCAGCAGTTCATCCTCTTGCCTGTCATATTCATCTTCATCAATTTCATCAAGCTCAAATCTGAGTTGCAGTGCCATAAGTTGTTCTTTAACAGTACCCTCATCTGATGTCTCTTTTTCTACTACATCATTGATTTTCTCGGCAATAAATATAAGCCCGTTTAATGGCGCAAATAATATGTCATCAATAATAAAAATATCAGCCCCCTTTGGTATTGATCGAAAGGTTAACAAAATTATATGGCGGAAGCGTCCCTACATATTTGAACGTCATAATATCTCCATATTTTTTGTCAAACTCATTGACAGCACTATCAAATTCAGGCTCTTTTGTTTCCTTGATAAGAAAAGCCGCATTAAGTATCATAAAATTACCGTAATTATCAGTAATTTTGACATCATCAGCAATGGGAGACAATACATCAAGGATCTGTTTCTTGTAATTATCAATTTCTTTCTTGAGAGCCTCAGCCACCATTTCACCTATCTTCACACGCTGATAATGAATTTTATCGGCAGGCTGGTTCAAAAGCTTGTCTCGAAGAGTTCTTATACTGTCATATTTCTGTATGATGTTTTCATAAATCCTTGATTCATCCGCAACTACCTTAAGTCCCAGCTCTTTTTTTCCTTCCATTTTATTCAGCAAATCATCAAGCCGGCGATAATCTTCAGTAAGTATGCGAACAATTGCATCATCATTGTCATGTGGCGATATCGTAGAAAATCTGACCGGGAGAACATTAAAACGTGTCATCACCTCTTCAAGGACTTTCTGATGAGCAATCATATTCGCTCGTCTCGCCTGATACTGAATATCGGGCGACGCACTTACCACCGCACAAATATCCTTGTAAGTAACACCGTAAACATGATCAGTGCGAGTCCCTATTCCGATAGGGCCAAAATCAATTTTTTCGGAATTTCTGATTATTCCGTATATATATCTACCTTCTTTTGCCGTATCAATATCCATAACGTTAATAATCTACAGTAAATTTAAAGTTCCCATTTTTCAGGAAGAATGCGCAAGTCTATAAAGTTAAATATTGGCAATGGACCGGTATAATAATAATCACTTCTCTCTTTAAATTTTTCACCAAGATCAGTCATAAGATTGTCAAACTCAACTTCACGTCCCTTGTCAAGCAAAAAAGCGGTATTCATAAACATCGCTTCGCCGGTTGTTTTGTTGTGCTTGCAGGCAACAACAGTCTTTCGAAAAGCAGTTACAATTTCGTCAGCTTCAAGCTCCTTCTTTTTTTGCAATGCCTCTTCTATGATATGTCCCGCCTCAAGAATAAGTACTTTTCTTTTTTCTTCATCTGCCGATTTTTCGATTTTATTTCTCAACTTTTTTAAACCGGCATTTTCTTTATCAATCTCTTTATAAATAGCACCCATATTACGCCATGATGCTTTAAGATTAAATTCGACCTTGTTTTCAAATCGCTCAAGAAGTTCAGATAATTCACTATATCGTCTATCAAGAAGATTTCGGATTTCATCTGGTGTTGCTGCAACGGTACCAAACTTGACTGGGATAACACTGCTAAATTGACCCATCACAGCTTCAATAACTTTTTGATGAGCAAGAATATTCTCAGGATTCAATACAAAGTGATCAAGGGGATGGTCACTGACGACCATACTTAAACCCTGAAATCCTATGGTACTTACCAGGTCACCTCTTCCTCCTATTCCTATAGCACCAAAATTGCACTCATAGCTTGTTGCAATTATACAATAGACATATTTGCCATCCTTTTGCATATTATTTCTTTATTTTTACCAGGTATAAAGGTTCAACAGATACAGTATCAGGCGACTGTTTTATCGCATATAAATACTCCAGCAATGTCTTGTAGGCATGATTGATTATAATAAACCCGTCAGTACTATTTTGCGAACTTTCACTATTTTTGTCCGGGTGTGTTAATCCTGCTTTCATGCGATACGCTTTCTTAAGACCAGCCTCTGACAGAGAAACGTCAATTCCAAGCACTGCCTTGGCTTTTTCTATTTCATCCTTATCAAGTGCTTTACATTCAATAGTATAAAAACTGTAGCATGGCAATGGGCCAACTATTTTAAAATTCAACTGATCTGCATATTTAATATCAAGCTGATCGATCAAATCCATATAAACATCTTTATTTTCCTTTTTAACAAGAAATGCTGAATTTACAGGCATCTCATCATTCATCGTCTCATGCTTTTTGACACCAAGACAATAAGGCATCAATGTATTAATAACATCACTATTGACTTTATTGTTTTTTTCATCAATTTTTTTCTTGATCAATTTTCCTATCTGTATGCTATCGGCCTGTTCATAGATATTTTTCTTCGCTATCTCCTCCTTCATAAGCCTGATTTGAGGGGTATCTGAAATGCGCCTGATAAAATCAGGAAAATCATTCCAGACAGCCACTAAATCAAACTCTTCAACCGTGCCTATACTTCCAAAAACATCCTTGATAATATCAAATCCATTTTTCAATATTTTAATCACATCATTTCCTGAACTGACGATAGTGCCAAGTTGCGCCGGAATTACTTCCGAACATCCACTACTCATCAACTTTTCAAGTTTTTTTTGATGATCAACAAGAAGATAAGCAAGAGCTTCCCTGTCAAGATATTCAAGCTTTTCATCCCGTGTATCTGATACGACTGCAGAAATACCACTATATTCTATAGAGTAGATTCCGGATTCAAGCACAAGATTCCTGACTGCATCAAAACAATGAGTTGGAACGAATCCATATATATAAATACCCTGTTTGTTCATTACTTGTTAATTTAGTATATTTTCATTTTGAATTATCACAATTTTGACGGCCTCTTCAAAATGTTTTTCCATAACAAGAATTTCTGCCGTATCTGAAGCCTCTTTATTATCAATTATTTCGCGAAGAGCACACATTTTTGCCTTTTGGCAAATAAACTGTATGTCTGCTCCAGTCATGCCATCTGTTTTTTCAGCCAATACAGTCAAGCTCACACCGCTGCCCAAAGGCATATTTTTTGTGTGGATTTTAAATATTTTCTCTCTGGTACTTAATTCAGGCAACGGAACTTCAAACATAAGATCAAATCTTCCGGAACGCAACAATGCGGGATCGATGATATCGATTCGATTTGTTGCAGCAAGCACAGTGACACCTTTCAACTCTTCAATACCATCCATTTCCGTAAGAAATTGACTGATAACTCTTTCAATTACTCCGGATTCAGTACCATCATTTCTTCTGCGTGGTGCAAGACTGTCTATTTCATCAAGGAACAGAATAGTCGGCGCTGATTGTTTGGCAAGTCTGAAGAGTTCCCTTACCCCTTTTTCGGATTCACCAATAAAACGACTGAGCAATTGCGGCCCCTTGACTGAAATAAAATTCACTCCGCTCTCACTTGCAAGTGCCTTTGCAAGGTATGTCTTGCCTGTTCCTGGCTTTCCGTACAATATAATCCCTTTGGGAGGCCTGGCATCTGTTTTTTTAAAGAGTTCTGCATACTTGACAGGCCATTCAACACTCTCTTTTAAAGCCTGCTTGATCTCTTCAAGCCCACCAACATCATCCCACTTGACATCAGGGACCTCTACAAATACTTCTCGTATCGCAGAGGGCTCAACCTCTTTCATTGCATCAAGAAAATTATCCATCGTAACCTCTAATTGCATCAAAAGCTCGTACGGAATTTCCGATAATTCAAAATTAATCCTGGGGAGTATTTTTCTCAACGCCGTCATGGCAGACTCCCGTGCAAGAGCTTCAAGATCAGCTCCGACAAAACCATGAGTAATCTCAGCTATTTTTGACATATCCACATCTTCTGACAACGGAATTCCCCTTGTGTGGATATGAAGAATTTCAAGGCGTCCTTTCTTGTCAGGAATTGAAATCGATAATTCACGATCAAAACGGCCAGGTCTTCTCAGGGCTGGATCGATAGCATTAGGAATATTAGTTGCGCCAATGACAATTACCTTGCCTCTTGACTCCAATCCATCCATCAACGATAAAAGCTGTGCAACAACCCTCTTCTCCACCTGTTTTTCACCACCCATATCCTCCCGTTTGGGAGCTATTGCATCTATTTCGTCAATAAAAATAATTGATGGCGCATGCGCTTGAGCTTCAGCAAATATATTGCGTACCCTTGCTTCACTTTCACCATAATACTTGCCCATAATTTCCGGGCCTGATATATTTATAAAATATGCATCCGTCTCCTGAGCAACCGCTCTGACAATAAGTGTTTTACCAGTACCAGGAGGGCCATAAAGAAAAACACCCTTGGGAGGCTCAACTCCAAGTCGTTCAAATATTTCCGGGTATTTAAGGGGAAGTTCTATCATTTCACGTATTCGTTGAACCTGATTACCAAGTCCTCCTATATCTTCATACGTGACCTTGTTTGATTTTACTTCATTTTGTTTTGTTAACTCAAGCTGAATTGATGTATCCGGATGGATAAGAACAACGCCATCAGGAGTCGTCGATGTTATGGTGTAGTATATTGAACCTGATCCGAAAAGAGTCGCCTTGATTTTATCACCCTTGGCAACAGGCAATCCATTGATCAGCGATCCTATATATTTGACATCATCAGCTTTTATCAGTGAACTTGACTTTGTTACCGGTTTCAGTCTGATTTTTGTGGCTTGGCGGAAGGTGGCTTTATTGATCAAAACTTTTTCATCGATACCAACGCCAGCATTCTCCCTGGTGATACCATCAATCTGGATGATTCCCTTACCTCTGTCGTCCGGATAGGATGGAAGTATTTTAACCGGAGTCGAGCGTTTGCCCCCGATCATGACAATATCACCAGAAGCTAATCCCGTGCGGGCCATATCGTGTGGATCAATCCTTGCAATTGCACGTCCTACATCCTTGACAATAGCCTCTTTTACCTTGAGCACCAGCTCATCATTACTCATGTTACCTCTCTGTTTGGCTCATTATGTTTATCAAAGAGCACCTGCATTAACGTTTTCAATGCCGCCACCCCCTTTATTTCGTCAGGAAAAAGAGGGACAATTACGACCTGCAAGTCTTTAAACAGATCATGGACCTTATCAATATACTTGCGTTGGGCAGCCTTTCTTTGCCGACAAAATCCGGATTCATCTGATTCCATAACATTATTGAGAATCAATTGGTGTGATGAAATCCTGAAGTTTCTGAGTTCCTTTAACAGCCTATGCGTTTCCATAATCGCCATATCCTCAGGAATACAGACCGGAATAAATTCGCATTTTTCATGATTACCTAAAAGAATTGCTATCCGCTTGACTGTTTTTTTTAGATTAAGCAACATAACATCTGCTTCATCCTCCCTGTATTCACCAGAAAAAGACTCTATCATATAGCGATACTTCCACCGCATTTTAGCAGCCATCTTGATCCACTCATCCAGAAGTACCGGGGAGGACAAGAGACGCAGTGCATGTCCGGTTGGAGCCGTATCTACAACATATTTTTCGTAATTATCCTCTTCAATCAGGTCGATAATGGTTTTGAAACTCATAACCTCATCAATACCGGGTATTGAGAGACTCATCATTTGCTGAATATCTTCGTCATCAAAATTTGTGGATGTATCAAAGAGTTTAATAAGTTCAGCTTCATGCTCTTTTTTAAAATCCTGAAATGCTTTATCTGCAGATATCTCTATAGCGGTGAGGTTTGCAACGTTTTGAACTGGTTGGAGTCGAAACCCTATCTCTTGTTCGAGGCTGTCAGAAATGGAGTGAGCCGGGTCTGTTGAAATTACCAGTGTCTTGAATTTTCGGGCCAACCCTACGGCGCAAGCCACAGCGCAACTGGTCTTACCCACACCGCCTTTGCCGCCAAATATAACCATCTTAAGGTCTTTACACTCCAAACCTGTCAGCGGCATGGTATTATTTTTTAATTCTTATTTCAAGAATACCGTTGGTGTATTTTTGTTGCATCGAACCAGCATCAGCTTTAATCGGGAGCAATAATTCCTTGCGGTAACTCTTCTTGGTATTTTTTGTCGATATCTCAAGAATATCATCATGAAGGTCAATGATAATGTCGGACTCTTCAATACCAGGCATTTCTGCGATGATGATAACCTCATCATCCTCATCAAACACATCAGTTATAGGCTCACGTTCCTCATTAACTTTAGGACCCTGAGCTGTTTTGACTATGTTTCCGAAGGTCTCAACTTTTGGTGAACCACCAACTGCTGATTTAATGGTAAATCCATAAACGCCTTTCATTCCTTTTTTCATCTGATCAAAATTGAGTTCTCCTTCGCGACTTACCGCTCCAGTTTGCTCAAGCTTACCTGCTAAATCGACCAATTTTTCAATTCCCTTGAACAGACCTCCCAAGCCAAGAAAATCAAACTCAGATTCTGATTCACTTTTTCTGTTGCTATCTTTTTCATATTTCATGGTCACTCCTCCTATGATATCTTTGTCATCGCTTCCAATTTCTCTATACGCTGCTGTAACTCATCCTGTAAAATCTGCTGCTCTTTATCTTTGGCTTTCGTAGATAAATAAGGATCCTCCTGCCACCAGTTAATACCCATCTCCATGGCCTTATCAACTGATGCAATCAATAGTCTTATCTTAATCGTCAACAAATCTATATCAGCAATCTGTATCTTAATATCTCCCGCAATTACAATACCTTTATCAAGCACCCGTTCAAGTATGTCCGCAAGACCTGTCGCATTAACAGCATGTTTTAATTCTGCCATGGTACAATAAATTTAGTACTCTATTTGGATAGTTGTAAATCCAGGCTCTGAGTTTACCTCGCCGTAATGGCGATTATTCTGATGATGAAGTAAATGAGAGCTATGCTCATAAATATTTTCAATAATTCGCAACCTGTTCTGGACGTAATCAAGCCTGCACAATATTTTCGACTCTTCAGCCATTAACCGCTGCTTCTCCTTTTCAAGCATATATAACTCAAGAAAATCGGCGGTGTCATTTTTCTTTACAGATGCCTTGGTAACGGTATGGAGAGTCTTAATATGACTGACACCCCTCTTAGGATTTATGATCGGCATAATATCTCATATAATTGCGATTGATATGACTATGAGTACAAGTCAATAAGCTCATTTACGATACCACGTACTCTCTCCTGATTTGTTTTCGATCCAACCCGGCTTGTCTCCGAAGTCAAAATATCCTGACATACTTTTTTAAACATTTCATTTGACTTGTCCGGCCTTGCTCCAAGAACATTCAATGTTTTTGCTATCATGATTGAACCCCGAATGGTAGGGTCAAACTCGGTTTTTCCCGATTCACGCAACCCGCGAACAATTTTCACAATTTTCTCGGCATCATCAAGTGACATTCCTGATTTTGCATGGGTGATCATCAGTTCCGTTTCATAATCGAAATAATCAAGATCCATGGTCACCATTCGATCACGCAAAGCATCCTGTGTTCTGTTGACACCAGCATACTCCTCTGGATTCGAGGTAAATATTGCCCTGAATTCAGGATGAACCTTCATATAATACTCTTCTTCATTTGATGAAGATGTACTCAACATTTTTTCCTGAAGAATAGGCAGAAGTATATTGTTCGCTTCAGGACGCGAACGGGTAAATTCATCATACACCAGAGTAAACCCTTTCTTGATTGCAATGGTAAGTCGATTGTTTACCCACTGCTTGGTCATATCCTCTTCATACTTATGAACTGAATGGATAAAATTGTCGTCCAGTCTCCTGTATTTATAGCCCTGCTCACTTCCAATAAGATCAGATGTTTTGTATTCTGAATCGCCATGAATAATGACAACAGGCCGACCGATCTGGCTTGCAAGATGCAAGGCTACCGTTGTCTTACCAGTGCCAGAGGGACCCCTGAAATGAACAGGGAAGCCCGCTTTCATGTAGGTCAGACCACGATTCGTTATATCCCTGATGTAGTCTGTCTCGACAAAATTCGGCATGGGCTTCGGCTCAAGCACTGTATTCATCTCAATATCATTTCCTTGACGACGCATAGTTACAGGCTATTTGAATTTTTATTGGATCGATTTACTCAATTATCAACAGCTAAAAAATACAAAAGCAAGATAGGGATTTTTTGACTACAAATCCTTATCTTGCTTTAAATTTGTTGTTTACTTATTGCCCTTCTTCACAGGATAGTAATGATTTTCAACTTTTGAAACTTTTCCTGCATCCAGCAAGCATTTCGCAGCAAAACCAATCTTCATCCTGGTTTCATGTAGAGGTTCCTCCATATCAGAAACCTTAACGCCTTCATGATGACTATTGATGTACTGGAAAATCTTATCTTCCAACGTAATATCATCGTGTACTGCAGGTGGCTCAACATTGACAACCGGTGCCTTTTCTTCAAACACAGGCAATCCTTTAATGACTGCAGGAGCTGGTTCAGCTTTTACTTCAGGCTTTTCAACTGCTTTCTCCACTTTTTTTGGAGTTGCAACTTGTTCGCCACTTCTTATCGCCGCAATCTCTTCCTGCATTTGCCTCCAATGCTCAGCTCCCTGTGATCTGTCTTTGGAATAACTGCCAAGCAGGCTCGATGTGGATTTTCTCAACTCTGAAACTTCACTGCTGATCCTGTCAAACAAGACGTTATACTCTTTCAGCCTGTCTGCTTCACCATGATTTAAATCATTTCTCAGCTCACGGGCAGCATTGAGGTTCTCGTTACTTATCTCTGCAATTCTTTCCTGAATGCTCTTCAACAATGCATGGGTATACTCAAATCGTTCATTTCTTGTTTTGCTCAGCTCCGTTCTGAGTTCCTCCGTCATCTCCTTATGTTCACTGTCAAACTTTTCAAGCATTTCATTGGTATAATTAAAAATACTTGATACCTCATCGCTGATTTTTCCAATATACTTTTCATACTCCGCCATTCTTGACTGCTCATTCTGAGCACGTGACTTATTTTCGCCGGAGAAAAACTTGTCCAAATCACTTGCCAGCACCTTTCTTGCCCTGGAAAATTCATTGATCAAGGCGTTCGTTGAAGACTTCGAGCCCTTGACTTCATTTTCTATACTCTTGATATCTTTCTGTATGGAACCAAGCAACTGTCCATATTTGCTTACCCGCTCTTTTTCACCAGCAGCAAGATTACTCTTCAATTCAGCAGCATTCGCGTCCAGGATTGCCGCTGTATTTTCCTGCTCTTGACGATACTGTTGCATTTTTTTCTCAACATTGGCGACAAGTTCCTGATTATCTTTGACGCGCCCCTTAAATGAAGAAAGCATCTCTTCACTCAAGCTTTTCATTTCATTAGCCAGTCCCATCTTGCTCTCCGTTTTTGGTTAAATATTAGGTATAAGATTCTTTGCTGATTATATATTTGGCATTTTTGATATCCCTGATACTGATATTATCACCTTTTTCAAGTAATGATTCAAGATATGCCATAACCTCTTTGTGTATTTCCTGAAAATCAGTCAATATTTTTATAACCGTGTCCTTTCTTTTTTCCTGTATCTCGGCAATTTGTGCCAGCTCTTCTTTCAGCAAGGCATTTTTATCAGGAGAATCCACCGCACTGTAATCAGCTATATTTACTATTATATTTTTTAACGACTGGGTAAACTTTTTCTGGTCTTCTATAAAAGCAATAAAATGATTTTTTGCATTGCGCTCTTTCTGATCAAGCAAACTATAAATATCATCCATAATGATATTATAATCTTTTTTCCGCAATGACTCTCTTTTTGCCAGAGCTTCACAGAGTTTTGAACTTACATCATTCCGTCTCTCCTTAAGGTATTCCAGAGAATGCTCAACACTGTCAACCAGAAAATGACAGGACTCTTTAATATTCTCTGAGCTCTGAAACGCGTTCTGAATTTTTTTTATCCTTATTTCTTCCGAGTCGCCGATATCTGCAACAACATTTTTTTCCATATCAATCCCTTCTCTGCTATCCATCTCTGCTTCATGTTATATTGCAGTTACATCCCATCACTACCAACTATGTCAATACGCATCATCACGACACTCTTCATTTCTTTTTTTACTGAATAAATGAGTTCTTGGTAAATCATGCTCACAGGTCATCATTACCGGAGGACGTTTTAGCAAGAACAATCATTAAACTGCCAGCATCCTTATGCTGCCTTTGCAGTCA
>SESF01020802.1_pt1 | contig 26034 bp, 20 predicted proteins | sample 3171521 | NCBI WGS metagenome assembly SESF01 (sample SAMN10866945, study PRJNA518727) | freshwater metagenome | biome: subpolar coniferous forest; feature: holomictic lake; material: water; isolation source: holomictic Lake 227, 6 m and 8 m depth | place: Canada: near Kenora, Ontario | collected...
TCATTCACCGAATATTTACCCGCAAATAGTCATAAGTCGTTCAGCCGCAACCACGGTCCCGCGTCAAAAGCCGCGTCCTACATCCGCGAGGGCCTCAAGCGCATCGGAACCCAGAATCCAGACTTTCTGGCCAACGCAGTCCTGGTCGGCGGTGCGGCGTGCTGGTATTACCGCCTGGCGTTGAGCCAGGCCAATGACGCAGACTTTCCGATACCGGTTTATACGCCCGACCAGGAAACGGTCTGGTTGAGTAAAAACCTCGACTTTATGGGAGAGTCGAGCGAGGAGATCAGTCAACTTATCGGCCAGCCCTGTCCGCCGATGGGCACGCTGTTGGAGTATGCCGGAGCGACCCTCGACTTTATCGAAGCAGGCTTGAAGATGACGCCCCAGGCAGCCAACCACACGGCTCGTAAGGCACAGGTGGGCGATTTGACGTTCTACATCGCCAGCCCCAGCCTGTTATTCGCGGAAAAGAATGCCTGCGTGTCGCAGAAGAAAGACAGGCCGCAAGACCCCTTGCATCGCGAGGTGTTGGCGCGATTCATCAAGCTGGAGTTGTGCCGCAGCCTCGAACAGCCAGGGGATCTCGACCCCAAAGAGTGGCTCAACGAGGCGAAGGAGTCGAAGACGGCGGATAACCACTTCTTCGCACAGGACGCCGCGCTCAGCCGCCGTTTGCACACTGCGGCGGCCAGGCTTGCGCCTGAGCATCGCGCCATTCTGCACTGGATTTGGCATCATGTCGCTCAATTACCGGGCTGGAGCATGCCTGTAGATGGGACGACGCCGTAGTCAGGGCTTCGGAATATTGATGCCTATGGCGCGTTCGAGGCGGGCGCGGGCGACTGAAAACCCATGTAGGGGTCGTGAGAATGTCATGTTCTCCGCGCTGGGTTCTTTGTGGCTGGCCAACAGCTTCTTCCAGGCTGAACCAAAGGCCCCGCGCCGTGAAAACAATGCTGCTGATTTGGCGCCACTTACAGCAATTCAGCAAAATAGTTTTACCCCCAAACCGGCCCCTTCGGCTAAACAAGCCGCTCGCGCTCGAAAGGGGGGCGAGTTTCCGGTTCCACGTCCAGGTGGCGGACCGCGACAACTCGGATGCCCGGCACGAGCTATCGCTCACGCCCGGCGGCGACGAAGCAGACGGCATCAAGGTTCTGTTGATAGAGTAACATCCATATTTCGCTTGTGTCGGGTTTACATTCCGCAGAGCACAGGCAAGGCACCAGTGAGCGCCCTTGCGGAAATTGCTCTTTTCCAGGGTGGCCCGGAGCGGTAGGCTGGAGCAGGCTGAAGGGCCGCACTTGCCGGTGTGGCGAAATGGCAGACGCACAGGACTTAAAATCCTGGGCCCGTAACAAGGCGTGTGGGTTCAAGTCCCACCACCGGCACCACCTTGCTTCTGACCTATAGAATCAAGGGTTTGGCGAATGTTGGCAGCGGTTGGTCACAGTACTGCGAAGGGTGGGAGGCTGAGCCCAAGGTTGTCGTAGCGGCGGTTCTGCACGCTGCACGGCATGACCAGCACCGGCAGCAAAGGTTCAGACCTCAGGAGACTCGCGCAAGTTCAATTCCCCCACGGCTGGCAGAAACGCCTGTATTTCTGCTGAATAGAGTAGCTCTTGGGGGGAAACGAATTGCGCGTCAGGGAAATTGGATTTGCGCTTGCTTGCCAGCAGTCAATCGCGATGTTCTGAGGTCTGAGGTTGTTGGCAGCCGGCAAGATCTTCTCCCGCTCTTATCTGCGCTACCGTCTTCGCAGCAGCACCACCAGGTTGTCCGCGAGGTTCATCGCGCTGAGCATCTTTTCGGCCAGCGCGTAGAGGGCTTTTACCGGCCTCAGCAAGGGGCTCTTCTTGTAGGCAGTAGTGCGCTGCAACAGTTGGGCGCGCTCGCGGTTGGAAACTTCCTTGCCGCCGCCGCGCCAGTCCTGCCAGATCACAATCGGGTTGAAGTGGGTGGTGCTGAGCTGGATGACCGAGAATTGCGCCGCCACCATCTTCGTCAGCGTTGCCTTGGTGAAGTAGTTCAAATGCTGCGGGTAGATGTAGCGATAGCGTGCGCCCAATGCCCGCGCGGCCAGCGACCGCATGTTCGGCACCAGCACAATGCACAGGCCGTCGAGCTTGAGCACCGACGCGGCCTTCTTGAGAAACTGTTGCGGCGCGGCCAAATGTTCCAGGACCGCCCAGAAGGTCACCGCATCGAACTGCCGGCCGCCGAAATCCAGGTCCAGGAAGTTGCCACGGACAACAGCGACCCCGCGGCTCTCCGCATAATCCAGCGGTGGACCACTCACGTCCGTGCCCAGCACCCGATAACAGCCCGGGAAACGCTGGTTCAACTGGTATAGAAACGCCCCGGACGAGCACCCGACATCCAGCACGGCGCCACCCTGACAATGCTTGCGGAACAGCCGCAGTTCCCGCTCGAAGCGTACCGCCGCATAGTCGCTTTCCAGCTTGGCGGGCGAGAGATAGTAATCCGCCCCCGTCCGGTCATAGTATTCCCCGGAAGCAAACTCGCCCGGCACCGGATTGGCATAGATCATCGAGCAATGCCGGCAGCGCACGAGCCGCAGCTCCCCCTTCTGGAGGCAGGCCTCCGCCTCATTCCGCCCGCATATCGGGCAGTCTCGGGATGCCTGGGCGGGGGTCACGGGATGCTAATTTCGTTTGTATTCGGCACGCGGCAGTTATAGAAGGAGGCTGGGCCGCAATCAAAGAAATCCTTACGGCATCGCATGAACCTGGCTGCACGCATCAAGTCCCTCTGGACCAAGGCGGAGAAGCCGCTGCACCTCCAGTACGGCGAACTCGGAGAGCGCGCGGCCAAAAACCACCTCAAACGCCAGGGGCTGAAGTTCCTCACCGCCAACTTCCGCTCCCCCCGCGGTGAGATTGACTTGATCTTCCGGGACGGTGACTGCCTGGTATTTGTTGAAGTTAAGACCCGTTCCTCCGAAGAATGGACTCGGCCAGCGTCGGCAGTGAACGCGGAGAGGCGCCGACGGTTGACACGGGCAGCGCTCGATTACCTGCGGCTGCTGCAAAACCCACCGGTGAAGGTGCGCTTCGACATCGTGGAGGTCCTGCTGCAAGATGGCGCGGTGCGGGAAGTGCGGCATCTGCCAAACACCTTCGCCATGGAACGGCCCTATCGCTACGGTTGAAGGCAGGTGGCAATCTAAAATACGAGAGCCCCGAACGACAAATTCCCCCTCACCCCGGCCCTCTCCCCAAATACCAAATAGGAGAGGGAGCAGCGTCGCTAAGGCGTCAGCCAAGGCAGAGCGCCTCGCTTTGTCGCCGCGCGGGGCAGGATTCTCCCTCTCCCCAGAGAGGGTCGGGGTGAGGGGGAATGGATCTCGCATGGCCGATGAGCTGCGAGGCTTACCACGCCCGCTTGATTCTTGCTCCCGGCTTGCCTCAATGTTGCTCGCCCGCCATGAGATCGCCATCCTTGAGTGCGAGGGGGAACGGCTCCAACGGCATGGGCCGATCATGGTCCAGGAAGTGCCGGCACACACGGAACAGGTCGGCGGTGGTGGTGACGCGGCGAATCTGGTGCAGGAATTGCCCAGTCGGCTCCACGCCCACGCCGAGGTAGTTCATGTATTTCTTCATCTTCTGCACCTGGGCGGACTCGCGCACGGCGGGCGAGCAGACCGCCTCGTAAAGCGCGCGCACATAAGCCAGCACATCCGTCCCGCGCGGGATGAATAGAGCCTCGCCGCGCTGGTGCTCTCGGATTTGGCGGAACAACCAGGGGTTGCGAATGACGCCGCGGCCAATCATCAGCCCGCGCGCGCCGGTGAACTTCAAGACCTCGGCAGCCTTTTGCGCAGAATAAACGTTGCCGTTAGCCAGGATCGGGCAAGGCAGCTCGGCGACGGCGCGCGCGATGAAGTCGTAATGCACCTCACTCCGATACATCTCCTTCACGGTGCGGGCGTGTACAGCGAGCAGGTCCAGCGAGTGCTTCGCGAAGATGGGCAGCAGTTCGGAAAAGACCGCCGCCGAGTCGAACCCGATGCGGGTCTTCACGGTGAACGGGATGCTCACCGCATCGCGAAGCGCGCCCAGTATGGCATCCACGCGTTTAGGCTCCCGCAGCAGCCCCCCGCCCGCGCCTTTGCGATAGACCACCGGCGCGGGACAGCCCAGGTTCAGGTCCACCGCCGCCACCGGGTATTGCTGCAACTCGCGCGCAGTGCGCACCAGCGCAGGAATGTCGTTGCCGATCATCTGCGCAATCACCGGCCTGCCAGTAGGATTCTCCGTCACAGATTTGAGGATGTGCTTGTCCAGTCGCGAAGTGGCATAGACCCGGAAGTACTCCGTGACATAGACATCTGCCCCGCCGTAAGCGGCAATTAGCTTAAGAAACGGCAGGTCAGTGACGCCCTGCATCGGCGCTAGCGCGAGCACCGGCTCCGGTCCGGCAAGCAGGGTGTCGAAAGCCTCGCGGGGATCTTGCTGCATCACTCCACTACTCCAGCTCCCCACGCCGCTATATCAGGTGACAGAACATCGCGTCACGGAGCTTGGGCTCGAACCAGGTGCTCTTGGGGGGCATGATGCCGCCGGTGTCGGCGATGGCCATCAAGTCCTCGATGCTGGTCGGGAACATCGAGAAAGCGCACACATATTCGCCGCTGTTGACCAGCTTCTCCAGCTCCCCGGTGCCGCGGATGCCGCCGACGAAGTTGATGCGCTTGCTCGTGCGCGGGTCCGCGATGCCGAAGATCGGTTCGAGCACATGCTGTTGCAAGAGTGTGACATCGAGCCCTTCCATCGGGTTGGCTGGGGCCGCGAACCGCGGCAGAAGGCTCAGCGTGTGCCACTGACCGCCGAGGTAGAAGCCCAGGTCGTGCTTGCGCGTGGGCGTCGCGGCACCGTGCGGGTTGACGGCGAAAACGCTGGCAAGCTTCTCCAGCAGTTGGCCGGGCGAAAGGCCGTTCAGATCCTTCAACACACGGTTGTAAGGGAGGATCTGCATCTGGTTGTGCGGGAAGATGACGCTGAGGAAAGAGGCGCTTTCGCCGGCGCCTTTGCGCTGCTGGAACACCCGCGCAGCCGCGGCGCTGCGATGATGCCCATCGGCAATGTAAAGGCAGGGCATCCGCCCGAACTCCGCTTCGATGAAGCGGGTCTGCGCGGGATCGGTGATGACCCAGGCGCTGTGGCGCACGCCATCGGCGGCAGTAAAGTCCACGCTCGGAGCCTCGGCAGTCTGCGTTGCGACCAGCACATCGAGAGCCGCGTTAGCCCGGTACACGAGGAACACGGGGCCGGTCCGAGCGTCCAACGCCTCGATGTGTCGCACGCGGTCGTCCTCCTTATCGGGCCGCGTCAATTCGTGCTTCTTAATGATGCCTTCGAGGTAATCCGCGCAACTCGCCGCGGCGACCAGCCCGGTCTGACTGTGCCGGCCCATGACTTGGCGGTACAGATAGAAATGCGGCTGCGGGTCCTGCCGGAGCGCGCCCTGGGCCATCAGCCGCCGGAAGTTCTCCCGGCCCTTGGCATAAACTTCCGGCGCGTAAGCATCCGTCGCGGGCGGCAGATCAATCTCGGGCTTGCTGACGTGCAGGAAGCTAAGGGGATTGCCGGCGGCAATCTGGCGCGCCTCCTCAGAGGACATGACATCGTAGGGCAGCTCGCAAATGCGTGAGGCCAACCCCGGCTGGGGAAGCAACGCGGCAAAAGGTTTAATGACGGCCATGAGTAAGGCGCAAGCTACCCTCGCCGACGCCGGAGCGCACGAGGAAAGTGGCTGGCAGGTCCTCCACGAACATGCAGATCGCCCAAAATCCAGGCTTGCGCTCGGGCGTGGGTTGGGTATATTTTACGGCTCCCGTCCCGGAATACGGGCGGCAACTATTCGAATTAGACAGATATGGCAACAGCAAACGATCTTCGCCGCGGCATGGCGATCAATTACAACGGCGACATCTGCGTGGTGCAGGACAGTCAGCACCGCACGCCGGGCAACCTGCGCGCCTTCGTGCAGGCGAGCCTCCGCAGCATTCGCAGCGGGCGATCCTCCGATGTGCGCTTCAGCTCAACCGAGAAGATCGACGTCATCCCGATGATGACGCGCAAGATGGATTTCAGCTATAAGGATGTGGATGATTTCGTCTTCTCAGACCCCGACACCTTCGAGACGGTGACGCTCCCGCCGGAGATCATCGGCGATGCGAAGAATTACCTGGTGGAAAACGCGCAGGTGACGGTGACGTTCGTCGAGGACAAGGCCGTGACCATCGAGCTGCCTTCGAGCGTGGTATTGAAGGTGTCCGACGCGCCGGAAGGCGTTCGCGGCGATTCCGCGAATAACGTGCAGAAGGCGGTTGTTCTGGAAACAGGCATTACCGTCCAGGCCCCGCTCTTTATCAAGACGGGCGAGAAGATCAAGGTAGATACCCGCACCGGCAAGTACATGGAACGAGCCTGACGGTAAGGCCGAAGACCGAAGGCCGAAAGAAACCCGAGTTCCGAAGTCCGAACACGCCAATCCGCAGCCCGAAGGCGGCGCTTTGTTAGGAAGTCAGGCCGTCCCTTCGTGACCTTCCAGTTCAGTCAGCCTCCGGAGCAGCAAACACTCATACCGTTTCGGCTTTCGGATTTCGGATCTGAGCTCGCGAGTGCTTCCTCGCCCCTCAGTCCGCCTTGTCCAGCGGAGCTGACAACTTGAACTTCTTGGCCAAAGCAAGCGATGTGCTGAGGGATTTGACCCCGGCGGTGCAGGTCGCATCCGCGAGCGAAGCCGCTGCGATGCAGACGCCCGTCAGCAGGCAACGCTGCAAGTCCCACCCCTCGTGTAACCCGTAGAGCACTCCGGCGCAGAAGGCGTCCCCGGCGCCCGCCGTGCCCGCGATATACTTGGGCGGCAGTTTCAATGAGGACTGCCAGAAGTCCTCGCCTTTGTGTGTGCGAGCGAAGGCGCCCTCCGGAAAATGGATCACGACCAGTTCCCCCACGCCTTGCTGGAGCAGTGCGCCGGCAGCGTGTTTCAACACCACAGTATCCAATTGGCCTCCCGCCTGCCGGATCTTGAACCCCGTGGTCTTGCCGGCCTCGATTTCGTTGAGGATGCAGTAATCCACATACTTGAGCGACGGGCTAACAATGCGCGCGAAGCGGTCACTGTCCTCGCTCACAACATCAGCGCTGGTCTTGACCCCGGCCGCTTGCGCCCGGGCCAACAGGCGCGCCGCCTTGGTGCCGAACCGGGCATCCGGCGCGTCAAGCGCGTCGAGCAAAAGCAGGTATCCCAGGTGGAAGATGCGCGCGTCGTGTTTCTCGAAGTCCAGGTCATCGCCGCACCACAGGGCGTTGGCGCCGCGGGCATGAAAGAAGGTTCGGCGCCCGTGCCCCTCCTCGGTCATCACGTCGGTGCAAGACGTGGGCGCCTTGGTGGTGGGGCGGAGGTGCTGGACATCAATCTTGTGCTGGCGGCAGGTGGCAAGGATGTGCTCGCCGAGGGGATCCTGACCGACGAAACCGGCGGCGAAGAGCGGGAACGGAGCGCCCGTCCGGGCGAGGTCAATCAAAACGTTGTAGGGCGCGCCGCCGGTGCCCTGGGTTTGGCTCCGAACATTGGCGAGTTGCTCTGGCTGCGGATAGACGTCGATCATCTTGACCAGATCGATGATCCAATTGCCGCCGGCCAGCAAACCACGGCGGCCGTTCGCACTCTTATTCTTCATTTCGGTAAGGCAGTATTATGAGCAACCAGTGAATGAAAAGAAGTATGCTCGTGGCAAGCGATTTCTTCCGGCCGAGGCTGGTTTTCCCAAGTCCCAGAGCGAAGGCGGCTTGACGGCCAGTCTCGGAGGGTGTTTATTGGACCAGCCTGTGAGGCGATGAACGAACTGAAGGCAGAAAGCGATGAACTTGGCAAGCGCGGCCGCCGATTGATCTACCTGGTGGATGACGAGCCGCTGCTGTTGGAGTTGGCCTCGGTGATTCTGGCACCGCTGGGATATGCCATCGAGACTTATAGCTCCGCCGAAGCAGCTTCCCGTGCGTTTGAGATCGCCGAGCCAAAACCGGCTTTGATCATCACTGACTACGCGATGCACAGAATGAACGGTTTGGAGCTGGCCGAGGCCTGTCGTCGAATCCAGCCGGACCAAAAGTTCCTCCTGATCAGCGGCACCGTGGGGCCGGAAGTTTGCGAAAGCGCGAGGGTCCTTCTCGGTCATTTCCTGACCAAACCCTATGAAACGAAGGAGCTCATCGACGTCGTGAGGGCGGTTCTGGCAGGTTAGCGTCGCCCAACGCAGCAAGGGCGGGGCGCAGGATTAACGTGGATTAGGTATGATCATCAGCTATAATCTGAGGCAACAAGAATAGGATGCGCATGAAGAAAATCATGGTTCGACTCATCATCGCATTGGTGGTGGTGGTAATTCTCGCTTTTCTGGGGGTGGGCTTGTTCCTGGACAAAGCCATCAAAGCCGGCGTGGAAACCCTCGGGCCGAAGGTAACCAAAGTGGACGTCAAACTGCAGTCGGTGGGCCTGTCACTACTTTCAGGCGGTGGGACGATCAAAGGTCTGATGCTGGGCAATCCCGCGGGATATAAGACGCCCTTCGCCATCAATGTTGGCGAGGCCAGTTTGTCGCTCACGCCCGGGTCGCTGCTCTCGGACAAGGTTATTGTGAAGTCCATCAAGGTCCAGGGACCGGAGATCACTTATGAGACCAACCTGAAGGACAGCAATCTCAGTAAGATTGTCGCGAACATGCAGGGAGCCGCCGGCGGTGGGCAGAAGGAACCAGCGCAACCGAAGGAAGCGAAGCCAGCTAAGAAACTTCAAGTGGACGAATTCATCATCACCGGCGGCAAGATTCATGTGAGCGTGACCGCTCTGGGTGGCGGAACGGCGACCGTCCCGTTGCCGGACATTCACTTTAAGGATCTCGGCACTGGGCCCGATGGAATTACGCCCGAGGAACTAGCAATCAAGGTAATTGGGTCCATTGAGCAAGGCACCATTAAGGCCGCTGCCGGCGCCGTGGCTGATATCGCCAAAGGATCCGTTTATATGGCGAAAGACCTCGGAAATGTGGGCACCAACGCCGTGCAGTCAGTCACCAAGGGCATCGGCAACCTGCTCAAGAAGAAGTAGCGCCCGCGGGACCTATCAACCAGCGATCACCTGCTCCCCGCACTCTGCTGACCAGCCGACCTCCCGCATTCAGCGTTGGTTGAGATCCACGAAAACCGCACATACGGGCGCCCCGACTGAAACAGTTTGCCCGGCGGCGCTGAGGCGGCCCGTCTTCGTGTCCACCCGGAAAACCACTACGTTGTCCGATTCCTGGTTCTCCGCCAAAAGCCAATTACCCGCCGGGTCGAAGGCGAAGTGCCGGGGCGTCTTGCCCTGAGTGGGCTGGTGCTCCAGGCACGTCAGTGTGCCGCTCGTTGCGGCGAAGCCAAAGACGGCGATGCTATCGTGACCACGGTTAGAGCCATAGACGAACTTTCCGGACGGGTGGACTTGCACCTCGGCGCAGGTGCTATTGCCGGCGAATCCCGCCGGTAGCATTGAAATGGTCTGCAATTCTTTCAATGCGCCCCGCTTGGCATCGTAGGCGAAGACGGTGAGCGTGGAGCCCATTTCGTTGATCAGGAAGACGAAGCGGCCCGAGGGATGAAACGCCAGGTGGCGTGGTCCTGAGCCGGGCTTCACGGCAGCGAAGGGAGGGGCGTTCGCGACGAGGGAACCCTTGCCTGAGTCGAAACGATAGACAAGCACCTGGTCCAAGCCGAGGTCGCAGGCGAGGGCGAACCGATTGCCGGAGTCCGGCGTGATGAAGTGGCCGTGCGGGCCGGTCTGGCGCTGGGGGTTGACGCTCGATCCCTGGTGCTGAATGACGGCACTGGGCTCAGCCAGGGATCCGTCCGGCTGAATCGGGAGGGCGGCGACGCTACCACTGCCATAGTTGGCGACCAGGAGGCATTTTCCGGTCGGATCCACCGCCAGATGGCAAGGGCCCTCGCCACCCGAAGATTTCAGGTTCAGCAAGGTGAGCCGGCCCGTCTTAGCGTCCAGACTGAAGGCGCTGACGGCGCCGACGTGTTTGCCGCCCAAATTGGTGTTTTCGCCCGTTGCGTAGAGGAAGCGCTTACCCGGATGGATCGCCAGGAAGCTTGGGCTTGGCGTTTCCACCGCCAGCTCGGGCGAAGTCAGTCGGCCCGTGGCGGGGTCGAAGCGGGAAACATAAATGCCTTTGCTTTTCGCGCCGGTGTAGGTGCCGAAATAAACCAGCATGGTACCGCCGGAAGGGACGGTTTCTGCGAACATCGCGGGCTGGCAGACGAGGCCCCAGGCAATCACGGGCCAAAGGAGGTGGAATTGCAGCGCCAATTTCATGCGCTTAGAGAACACAATGCTCAGTGGCTTTCAACCAGGAAACGGCGCTAAAATAAAAATGCTCGCCCGCAGGACTTTTGGGTTGCAAGCCGGTGGGATTGTTCTTATAGTGTACAAAAGGCGCGCAGCGCGAGAGGACACATATGTATTTCGGCGTAGATTATCATCCGGAGCAGTGGGTTTATCCATACGGCGGAACACGCGAGAAGCCTGAATCCGCTTGGCAGCGCGACATCGAGCTCATGCAGTCCGCCGGCATCAACGTCGTGCGCATGGGCGAGTTTACCTGGGGAATCTGCGAGCCGGAGGATGGTAAATACGATTTCGGCTGGCTCAAGCGGGTGATGAATCTGCTGGGCAAAGCGGGCATTAAGGTGGTGCTGGCAACTCCCACTGCCGCCCCGCCCATTTGGCTGTCTCAGAAACATCCGGAAATCCTGCCCGTAGATGAGCGCGGTCTGGTCAAACGCGAAGGCACGCGCCGCGCGGTCTGCCTCAACAGTGACGTGTTCTGGGAGCACTCCAAACGCATCGTGGAAAACATGGCCCAAGCCCTCGGCCAGCACCCCCAGCTCATTGCCTGGCAGATCGACAACGGCCTGGGCGCCCATTTCACCGAGGCGGCGTTCAATGAAGACACGCGCCGGGACTGGCATCTGTGGCTGGAGGCGAAGTACGGAACCATCGAACGGCTGAACGAACTGATGGGCTTGCGGCACTGGGGCCAGCTCGTCAAGACCTGGCAGCAAGTGCCGATGCCCATGACGGCGCCGACGGTCCACAACCCGGCGCTGGTGCTGGATTGGTCCCGCTTCTGCAGCGACACCATTGTGCAGTTCGTCAAGATGCAGGCCGACCTGCTGCACCAACTGACCCCGAAATGCCCGGTCACGACGAACCTGCGCCCGCTAGTCCACCGGTTTGACCACTTCGACCTGGCCGAGGTCATTGACTTCGTTTCGATTGAAAGCCGGGCCGCGCTGCGGCCCAAGTCCGCGGAGCTGGCCTGCGAAATCGACATGCTGCGCTCGCTCAAGAAGAAGGGCATCCGAACGCCGGACGGCGACACGGGGTTCTGGGTGATGGAGCAGAAGGCCGGCAATGTCACCTGGCAGGACGTCAACTCGCTGGTACGCCCGGGGGTGCTGCGAATGTTCACGTATCAACTGGTCTCGCGGGGCGCGAACGCGATCGTCTTCTTCCGCTGGCGGCAGCCGCGCTTCGGCAGCGAGAAGTTCCACGGCGCCGTCATGCCGCACAACGCCAATCCCAACGGCCGCGTGTTCAAGGAAGTCGCTCAACTGGGCGACGAAATGAAGCTGCTCGCCCCGGCCGTCAAAGGCACGCAGGTCCAGGCCGAAACCTGCATCCTTTACAGCCACGACAACGACTGGGCGCTGCAGCAGCCGATGCAGCCGAACAAATTCTTCAGCCTGCGCGAGCACATTCAGCTCTTCTACAACTCGCTGCATGACCGGAATATTCCGGTGGATTTTGCGCGGCCGGCCGAGGACCTTTCGCGCTATAAGCTGGTCATTGCCCCGTCGCTGCACCTGCTCTCAGGCGGGGAAGCGGATCGGCTGAAGCTCTACGTCCAGAACGGCGGCACTCTGGTCGCCACGTTCAACACCGGTTTGGTGGACGAACACAACATGGCACCCGATACCGGCTATCCGCATGACATGACGGACTTGTTCGGCCTGGAAGTGCTCGAGTTCGACCAGTTGCCGCCCGGGGAGGAGAACCACCTCACCTTCAAAGGCAATTTCCCGAGCAGCCATATGCACCCGGCCCGCCTGTGGTGCGATATCATCGAGCCCAAGGACTGCCAGGTCATTGCGAGCTATGCCAAGGATTTCTACGCCGGGCGGCCGGCGATGACGCTGAACACGTTCGGGCTTGGGAAGGCCGTTTACATCGGCACCCAGAGCCACCAGCATTTCTATACTGATCTGGTGACCTGGCTACGCCAGTTGTGCAACCTTCATCCGCTGCTCAAAGTGCCCGACAACGTCGAAGTAAGCATGCGGCAAAAAGGGGATGGGCAGGTCTTCTTCCTGCTGAACCACCAAGCCTCGCCGGTGCGGGTTCAGTTTTACAAGCCGATGCACGATTTCCTGACCGGCAGCGCGGTCTCGGGCAATTACGATCTGCCCCCACACGGCGTGCTGGTTCTGGACGAACAAACAGTGGCCAAGACCTGAGGCAAGTTGAACCGTGCTGCCCCGTCCGACTCGCCGCATCCCACCGCTCGGTCCCGGGAAGATCTCAGCGCGCCAACGCATCTTTGCCCAGTGGCGAGGCGTCGATCTGGCACCGCTGGAGCGAGCGCAAGCCATGCGGGCCAAGCCCGCGAGCGCCATTATGCCGCGCGTCCTCTCGGACTTGCGCATTGACCGCCGTCAGGCGGAAGCCGAAGTCGTCAAAGTCTGGAACGATCTACTGGATCCGGAAATCGTTGCCCATGCGCAGCCAACCGGTCTGCGCAAAGGCACGCTGTTCGTCACCGTTGACAGCAGCGTCTGGCTAAGTGAGATCGTCCGCTACCGCCGCAAGGAGATCCTTACTCGCCTGCAACACAGCTTCGGCCGCGACCTGATCGTGAAGATATCTTTCCGGGTAGGATAGACTCACCGACGGCCCTTGCTCACAACGGGGATTTAAGTGGCGGGCGGTAATCGTAGCGCAGCAATTTGTTGGCAGCGGCATTGTTAGTGAACTGCTCTGCCTTTGCGTCCCATTCCAAATACGCCTTCGTCTGCATAGCGACGTTGGCCAGGAGCGTGGCGCTGGTGCTGCGATGCGCGCTCTCAATGTCGGCGTTGCAGGCCGCCCGGCTCTTGATGCAGTCCAGGAAGTTGCGCGCGTGGTCGGCGTTATCCATGCGGCCGCTCACCTTCTTTGGCTCGATCATCGGCGCTTCGCCGGTACGCCAGCCGCGCTCGATGCTGCGATCAATCGGCGTGCGCCGTGGGAATTCGTGCGGCGTAATGATCTCCGGCACCACCGCCCACCCTCGGCCTTCCAAGTAGAGCGTACCCTTGGTGCCGCGGAATTCGATCTCACACGGTCTGGCCGCCGCGCCGGCGCTGTTGGCATTGAACTGGGTAAACGAGACCAGCGTGTTGCCGGGATAATGCCAGAGCGCCTCCATCGTGTCCGGAATATCGCGGTTATCCTCGACAGCGTAATTCCCGCCCATTGCGGTCACCGCCAGCGGCGCGCTCTGGCCCAGCGCCCAGTGAATCTGGTCCAGGTAATGGATTCCCATGTTCGTCAACTGGCCGCCGCTGTAGTCGAAGAACCAGCGGAATTGGTAGAACGCGCGGTTCCGGTTATAGGGCACTTTGGGTGCCGGCCCCAGCCAGGCATCCCAGTCGAGATCAGCCGGCGGCTCGCTGTCGGGCGGATTGCCAATCCCCTTCGGCCACTCATTCTGAATATGGAAGCAACGCACCGCGGTCACCTTACCCAGCCCGCCCCCGTGCACGAATTCCGCCATCTCGCGGCACATCGCCGAAGAACGGCGTTGCATGCCGGCCTGGCAAACTCGCCCGTGGCGCTTCACCGCCTCGACCATCGTGCGGCCTTCCGCCACGCGCAGACAAATAGGCTTCTCGACATAGACATCCTTCCCTGCCTCGCTGGCGTGGATGGTTTGCAGGGCGTGCCAGTGATCGGGCGTGGCGATGACCACTGCGTCAACGTCCTTCAATTCGAGGAGCTTCCGGTAATCCCTGAACTGCTTGGGACTCGTGCCGATCTTCTTGGCCGCGAAGTCGAGGTAGGGCTGATAAATGTCGCAAATGGCAACGACCTCCGCGTCGCTCTGCTTGAGGAAGGCATCCAGCACCTGGTCGCCGCGGTTGCCCAGGCCGATGAAGCCGAGGCGCACGCGGTCATTGGCGCCGAGCACGCGGAACGAGGTAAATGCGGCGGTGGTGCCGACCGCCGCCAGCGTCCGGGTGAATTCCCGGCGGGTGATTGGTTTCATAGGCTTAATGCTTGGGTTGTTTGGGATGAAGGATGGCCAACTAGTTCACTTGAGGCGGGAGAACACGACATCAAACGTCTCTCGCAGGGTAGCCTGGAAATACTGCCCGAATAACTGGTCGGTCTGCGGGTTGAGTTCCAGGGTATAGGTGCTGCCGGGATAGTTTACGTCGCGCAACTCGATGACCAACTTGGTCGCCCCCTGATCGCGCCACGCGGCGGCCCGGGAGACGTTGATCGGGTTGGGATTGAAATACCCGACGTCCAGCTTGCCGCTGGAGTCCACGCCTCGGATGTCAACGATGTAGCCCCCGTCCGGCCGCTGCCATTTGCCTACCAGCTTCGCCAACTCCGGCGAGGCAGCAGCGGCTGCGGGAGCTGCATTGGTTTGCGGGACTGGGGGCGGCGACGAGGTTTCAGTCTTGCTGCCGCAGGAGACCATCAGCCCCAAAAGCACGACGGCAGCGAGCACAGGCGCGCAGCGCAAGCTGCTGGAGCATCCCGCGCGAGTTGTCTGGTGAAAGCCTGGCGGCCGGCCTGACCCCGTTCTGTTTTGGATGAGTCTCATGATGTCAGGGCCACAGGATAGCCCCCGCGCCCAGGCGCCTCAATGCCCAAACAACACCCTGGCGTTCTTGGCTTCGCCGTCGGCCGGGACATGGCTGAGCAGCAGCAGTGGAACGGAGAGGAATGAAGACCTCATCTTGTCCGACGAAAATTCGCGGCATGACCTGCCTCGTTCCTGCTGCTTCACGTTTCACGTTTCACGTTTCACTCGCGGCACCTCCTCGAGCACGAGAAACCAGCCGCGCTTGGGGCTGACGGGGATCGCCTCCCCAGGCCGCCACTGCTTCTGTGGCTGCATGCCAGTAATCTCAGGGGCATAGAGCGCCGACCGGGCTGGGTCCAGACCGAGGGCTTTCCAATCAATGCTCAGTTGCACCGAGGTCTCGGCGTTGGCCCAACTGCCCAGGGCGATAAAAGCACGGCCCGGCTTGCGATAGACCGTCGCCAGCACTTCGGGGTTGCCGGTCTTGACCGGGCAATCCTTGACGAAGAACGGCAGGAATTGGGTGCCTTGAATACCATAGTCATCCCACACCTTCCACATTCCCTGGGGGTCGCCCGACCAGCCCAGCCGGGCCGTTTCCCCGAAGACCATGCCGCGCCACGGGTTGGCGCCTTCGAGCATCTCACTCATGAGCCCGAAGGGGAGGCCGCTCATTTCAACCAGCCAGAAGTCTGGCGAGACTTCGCTCGCGTTGAATCCCTCGCCAAGCCAGAGCCGGTCCAGGTAGGGCAGCACCTCCATGTAGATCGTCAGGTTGTTGGCGAAGCCCGCGTAGCCGTTGAAATGATTCCAGGTGTGCAGGTCAATGTAACGGCCTGGCCGGGAGTCCAGGATTCGCCGAGCCCGCTGCAGGCTCTTGGCATCCAAAGCCGTATCATCCACATAGACGCCGTCGAAGTCGGATTTCTCAACCAGCCATCTGAGACCCTCCAGGTAGAAGTTGTTCCACCGGGAGTCCGGGGTTGTAATAACCGAGATGTCCAGCTCGGCATACTTGCCTCCGACATGGTCCTCCCAGGCCGGCACGAAGTCCTCGCGCAGGTTTTCGATCAGCCAGGGGTGGGGGCCTTTGGGATGAATGAGGGTGCGCGCCTCCTTGCCGGGGCCGGGCAGGATGATTTCGCCGTTGAGCGAATGCACGGGGAAGAGTTCCGGCATGTTCTGCGTAATCTCGCGCGTGGTGTAATAGACGCGGACCTTCGTGTCTTTGGCATGGGCCCGCCGCACCAGGTCACAAAAGGCCGGGAAGGAGTCGTCGCTATAGGGGTAGTTGATGTAGGGACAGTAATAGTTGGCTTGGTGCACGTTGATGACGTTAGGCCCGCGCTTCGGGTCGGACTGCGCCACCGCTTGGTCCAGAGGTTGCGGATCCTTGCTGGCATTGGGATGATGAAACCGCACCGCCCATTGCTGCTCCAGATCGAGGCAGCGGAACGGTGTAAGGTAGAACTCGAAGATGAAGTCGAGCGCTTGGCCGGCTTTGAGCCGGCGCGGACCGCTGAAGGCGCGAACCAGAACGGACTGCCCGCTCGCGGGGCCGAGGTCAACGCCGCCTCGGCCTTCGTTGCCCCACGAGACCGGCAACCGCAGCGGGCGGAACGAGTAATAGATATTGACCGGCGGGCGCAGGTAGTCGGCATCCTTGAGGCGCAGCATCAACCCGGCATTCACCTCACCCATCCAGAAGCAATCCTGGCGATTTGTGGTATCCCATTTCCAATGCACCTCGGCGGGACGGAGACCACCTTGCTTGTTCAGGCCCATGAAGTAGCGCGCGGCGTCTTCGTGGAACGGCACCTCGATCCGCGCATCACTCAAATCAATGTCCTTGTCGGCCGTCAGATGCAGCCGCACTTCACCGGAGCCGGTGTAATCCAGCCGGCCCGTGGTTTCGACGCGCCAGCCATCCCCGGTACTGCGAGCGCTCCAGTTGGCTTCCAAGTCCGAGTGCTGGAGGCTGCCAAAGCGGCTATGCGATTTCACAGGCCCGGAGCAGGTTTCGACTACGAACGCCATGGGCCGTTCCAGCACATCGCGCCCCTGCGATTGGATTCGCGTATTCGCCTCCGAAAACCGGCTAACGATCTGTCGCGGCAGACCGTCCTCGCCCAGCAGCAGTTCGCGGCCCAGCACCTTCAACGTGCGGCCTTTGGTCTGAACGGGTGTAAACCCCTTGGTCAAAGTGGCTTCCCGGCCCACGTTCGAGTCGAGCCAGCGCAGGCGCGAGAGATTCCGCGCCGCAGAATCGCCGTGGTCGGCCACCAGCCTCCCGGTCACGTCCAATGAAAGCGCCACAACACTTCGCTTCCCGGCGCCGAAGCTCACCTGGGCGGTCCCGGTATAAGTGCCGCTAGCCGCCTGGGGCACGTCCACGCCGATCCACAGCGCCTGCAAGCTGCCCTTTCTCACGTTTACATCTTTAAGGAATGGCTGACCGTTGTGGTTGGTTCCCCCGAGGCTTAAACAACGCAGCGCCGAGGCGGGGATCACTCCCGATTGGCCTTTCAGCCCCGAGAACGACACCCACAAGGGGCCGATGTCCTCCAGCGCATAGACCCCGATCTGGAACACGTAGAACTCACCAGGACGCGTCGTGCCGGCAAACGCCGGTGCCTGAGCCCGCGATTGAGACAGCCAGCGCACAGGAACTCTGTTCAGCCGCCGAATCGGATAGTCGCGAGACTCGGTGAAGACCAACGCTCCTTCCCCCGCGTGCCGCGCGACAATCTCCTGAAGAGTCGCGTTATCCAGTGGTGTGAGCATCGGCTCCTCAGCCAGAAGACCAGGAGCCAGAGCCGTCAGCGCAAGGAGAGCACAAAGGGTGACGCGAATTCTCAGCATGTCGGGCATCCTAAGAAAGTCGGAGCAGAACGGCGAGCCGCTTTATCGCGACTCCAGCAATTCTCATTATGGAGGATATGGGAACGCCGGGTGAGGGCACCGGCGGGGGGCGACAGGGCTATAATGAGAATTGCTGGAAAGGCACGGCATGCCCTGTTCAACTCGTCTGGCACCTGCTAACCTCGCTTGCCTTTAGGCCTAACCCGGGCGTAAGTTATGAATAATGAAACTGAGATTGGATCTGCTGGAACACCTGACCGACGCGGACATCCTGGAGGAGGTGCTGGCGAACAATCACCGCTACAAGCCCGAGCCGCTTTTCTCAAAAACCGGAGTTGGGAGCTTGTCGTCGGCCTCAACCGAGGAGCGTGCGCAAGAGGAAGCGCGCAGCACGGCCAGAATTCAGAGAGCTATGCAGCGCTTGAAGCAGAGTGGTGGCGCCGGCAAACGGAAGTCTCCACCCTCGACCAAACCATAGAGTTCCTGCGGCAGTGTCATCGCCGCGCCCCATTTCTCTTTTTCAACGGCAACACGTTTGCCGACGTGGGGCGAACCATCATTGACTTCGTCTTCGCCGAACTTCCCACAACCCGTCGGCGTGAAGTGATGTCCGCAGTGGCGCATTATATCGCCGGCGTGCTCGATCACGCATTTATGGCCCAGATCGTGAATGAGCTTTCTGAGGCAGCCGACTTCGGACCTGGCGACCGTGTCAAAACGTTGCGCGGCTCAATGAGTGGGACGATCGTGCGCGTGCTGTCGGATGGGCGCGTAGTCTGGCGCGCGGATTCGGGTGCCGAACTCACTGCTCTGCCCGAAAGCCTGCTCCGCGAGCAGAAGAAATGAGCCGTGGCTTTCAACCGTGCAACCAGAAACCCATTCCGGCAGGACGCGCAGCACCATGGTATTGAAGAACGAAGTGCTGCTCACCTACCACGTAGCCGAGCTCGGACCGATTACAGTGGACCCAGCCGGTCGCGTGGTCGCACCTGGCCCGTGCCCCTGGCGAATCGCTCCCGACATCTTCTTCAAGTCTTCGACGGAATAAATCGCCTTGGCGGCCAAGGCGGGCTGCGGTGGGCGGTTGTGCGTTGCTCCCGGTTTGGCATACCAGAACGTGACTGCCGAGTAGCCTAACAGATTCCACGGATTGCGTATATCGGTTCCGAAGGATGACTCCATATCGAACACCAGGCGCCGCGTGAAGGGGATCGCGTCAAGGCTGCGGGTGCGCGTGCAAATATTGTAGCCGGTCGTGTAGCCGTCCAACCCACCCACCCGCACGTTGGACAGGAATGGAACGCTGAATTCGTCCTTGCGCGTGGGCACCTCTCCGCCGGCCCAGCCGTAGTAATCCTCCGAGCCGGTGCCGAAATGCGTCGGGAAACCCTCGTCCCACGCCTCATCCACGTAGATCTTCTCATCGCCCTCACCCCACCAACTGCCCTGGACATTCAGCACCGTCCAGGCATCGCCCACGTAAACGCCCTGGCCCTGAATATCAATGAAGTTCCAATCCCGGAACGGCACGCCGGGCACTACTTCATCCGGCCGCCAGTTGGCGTGAAAGTGCATCGAGCGGGAGTCCCATTTCCAGGGGATGACCTCTGCACGCAATTGGGCCGCTACCGTCTGGCTTCCAAGATTCAGCAGCCGAAGCACTCCCCGTTTCTTATACGGCATAACCCAGCGGCAAACCATCGTGCCGTCGCTGGCGACCTCGCGCTGCCAGGTTTCCAGCGGATGCAACGAGTCGGAGCTGCAGAAGAAATCGCCCAGCGGGCACCAGACAGTTTCCTCGCCATCGAAGGTCATCGCCAACACGGTCGAGCGCAGGCTGGCTGTGTTGGTAACAGCGCCGGGCAGCCGCACGGCAAACTGGCGCACGGACTTCCCGCCGGCAGGAAGATCCAACTCCAACCGCTCGCCGGGACGCAGCTCCGCAGTTCGCTGGAGCGCCCTTCGGTTTGGCTGGGGCCGCGAAGTCAGCTCCCGCCCTGCCCTGGTAAGCTCTTCTGCGGCTGATTTGTAGCCGTTGAGCGCAAAGCTCTCCACTTTCGTGCCTTCGGGATAAGCGCGGTAATTGATGAGAGAGTAGAAGGACTTGCCGGTCATGGTTATCTTGCAGCTCCTGCCGAACGGAATCGGCACATAGGAATCGCCGGCGCGCGCCGTGGCCACCGCCAATGGCGGACGGAAGGTTCCCTCGCCGCGCACCAGCGCGATGAGGGGTTCATCAATCACAGGCTTGGCGGAGCCGTCGAGATAGATCCGCACATTCGGGCCCACGCGGTTATGGAAGTCATAGTAGAAGAACGGCGTCCACATCTTGGTGATGCAGCCTGGGCCCTCATGCTCCATGAGCACCCACTCTTTGCCGGTTTGGTTGGTCTCGATGCGTATAAATCCCACGCCGTCGCTGTCGGCAAACCAGCCCGTGGTATCCTGGTTGGGCTGGTTGCGGTTCGTGGAGGCGCGGTTATAGCTGGAAGCCTGCAAGCAGCGGTATTCCGGCTCCGGGAACCGTGCCACCGCCTCCGGGTCCGTCATCTCGCGCAGCAGGGACTTGAGGGTGATCGGTCCAAGTTGCGCGCCCAAAGCTGTGAATGGGCTCAGGCCCAACACCAGCAGCGTGGCGAGAAGGAAGGTTTGTTGGTTCATCATTGTGTGTTGCTGCCGGCGCACGGGTTGAATCTAGTTCCAGCCCACCGCCCGCAAGGTGCCCACCACTCCGGGTCCGGCCGAGAGTGCGGTGAATCTCAATTACTCAACTGCCCGCGCTTGGCCTAGAGGGCAAGAGCTACCACCACGACTGTGGCTGGATATAGCAACTCATTCCCCCACCTTGAATTTGTGGCTTTAGTTAATTGCTTAGGGACGGCTGGCGTTTTCTGGCTCAAGCGATAGGGGGTTTTAGTTCTTTAGTAACTGTTCAGGTGTGGGGCAGACCTCCGGTCTGCCGGTTCACGGAGTCTCTGACTCCGTGCCCATCGGGTCGCCGGAACACCGGGCCAGAGGCCCGGTTAACCGGCAGACCGGAGGTCTGCCCCACGTTCCGACCTGAACAGTTACGTTCTTTCCTTGGGCAGTGGCTGGCAGCGGAACCACCCTTCGGAACGAGCCACCCGAAGGCGATCCCACGGGGCCCGTTGAAAACGAACGAGCTGCCTGGTAAACCAGGCAGCTCGTCGTGTTTCTCGAAACTGCGACCGCCGTCATCTTTCCGCTAGGAACAACGCGAAAACGGCGGCGTCAGGGAACCGCTTACCAGTGTCGCACCAGGCGGAAGAACTTCGGGCTGGTGGGAGTGGTCACACTCATCCGGTACTGGTCGGTCGGATCCACGTAAGCGGTACGCGTAATAGCCGGCTGCGGGCTCACGTCCGTCCACGAGGTTGGCGAAGTGGCCGGACTCGATTGCAGCACGAACAGCCCCGCGTCGGCCTGCCAGGAGATGGTCGTGGTCTGGCTGCCGGGGGTGATCGTCATGTTCGGCCGCGGCGCGGCGGTCGGCGCCGGATGGCTCAGGATCGTGTAGCAGTGTTGGTTAGCTCCAGCCGTAACCGGGGCAGTGGTTGCGTCGGGAATTCCGTTCCACGTGCCCTTGGCATAGAACAGGATCTGCCGCGGCGTCATGGCCACGCTCGGATGCTGGCTCACAAAGCCCACCAGGGCGCCTAGGACGTTCGTCCCGTCAGAAACGGCCCTCCCGTCGCTCTCAGTGAACGGGAAGAACGAAGGGGTCAACGGTATGAATTTCGTACCATCAAAGTGGAAGACCCGCGCCGCAACCTGATTATTACTGAAGATGACAGCATCTGGCTTCACCATGTAAGCCACTGTCACGTTGTCATTGGCGTCACAGGCAACGCTAGTCCGCTCCACGGTGCGCGTTCCATAACCGATGATAGTGTAGTCCGGGGCGGCGGGCCCCTCGCTGACGATCGTGTTGGTGATCCACAACCGGGTATTGGCATCCCACACGGACAACACGATGTTCGTGTTGCTCGAGGGGCCGGCCATGAAGATGTAGTGGCTGCGAAGGTCCGAGCACATCCGTAAGTTATCGCCCCGGCCGGCGTCAAAACTCGTCCCGGCACTAGGGTTATTCGTGATAGTGCCCAAGGCATTGCCGGCGTTGTCGAATACGTAGGTAATGTCGCCCGCTGGCCGAGCATACCAACCTCCGCGCCAGGCGCCCACGCTGTCCCACATACTAAAGCTCCTACCGCCAAGCGGGTCCACACTGAAGGCATTTTTTACAATCGTGCCGTCAGGCTGAAAGATGGTTGCGGTGGCGTTGCCCTCGAAACCCGGGTTTTCGACCTTTGAGCGATCTTCCCCAACAGTGACAAAGTTGCCATTGGCAAGTGCGATAGCTTTACTGCCCGTGCGCCCGGTCTGCTGCACAAGTGGCCCGGCAAAGTTCGTGCGGGTGGGCCAAAACATGGGGGACCAGCCCTTGTGGAGCGGTGTTACGGCAAGGGCGAGCGGGTCCAACTGGAAGTTCTGAGCTTCATAATCCCGCCCACTCACTCCGGCCAGCGCCTCGAAAAACGGATTCGTCCAGCGATTGTTCGAGCCGAAGCGGGTGGGAAAGGAAAAGAGCGTAGCCTCAGCCGAGGTCACGTAGTTGACGGCGCCATACCGCGTGTCGCCACCCACGCGACCGGGGTTGCCATCCTGGCGGGAGGTGTTGTCGCTTTCCAGATCCTGCCTGGCTGATTGACTCAAGTGGCCCCAAGGCATAGCGGTAACTGTGTGACAAATGCAGCCGCGAACCACAACCTGTGGGGCCTACTTGAGTCAATCAGCCAGGCAGATTCCAGATTGACTTGCCCCGCGTCGGTATAAAACAAACTGCTGAGTTTGGGCGTGCCGCCCGTGGCGGGTACTATCGCCAAAGTACGGCTCTGAAACGCGGTATCATTCGTCGCAAGGGTGGTGGCCGCGATCATGAAGGTGCTATCGCCCAGCAAGTGGGCGGTCGCCTCCTGGTTGTTTAGAATAGAGAGCTCCACAAATGGAACATAGCCGCCAATCTGCGGTTTCATCGTGAGACTATTGAACCAGATCAGGGTGTCTGGCACGATGCGGGTTAACCCGAGCGATTCCGGGGTGACGGGAACATATGCAGGCTGCTGTGCGTAAGCACCGAAGGCCAAGAGGCCGATACTGACTGCTAAACCAACTTGTTTTTTCATAGGTTATTTCTGTTGTAGGTATTGTTGCTTGTTGTTAGACCGCAAATACCTAACGCGTGTATCTGCTTCTGGGTACTAAATGGCAAGCCTTATTTTAGTTATTTTTTGGATTGTTATTCACAGGTTGATTTACAGGCTGATTTTGGCCGTGAAGTTACTATGCAACAAGCTGCGCCCTTCGACTTGCGCCTGCACGGACCTGCTCAGCTTCGCGCTGGCGAGCTCCGCGATGGTCGGGAAGAAATCAATGTGAGCGGTGAGCGCGCTGAGGTCCGCCGGCTTGAACACCCCCGGTCAGCGCCAGAACGAAATGGCCCTTGTCCCGCCCAGCCACGGCGGAAGTCATGTACGAGTTGCACCCCCGAAGCTGGGAATGGGTCCGTGCCCAACACCAGCAGCGTGGCGAAAAGGAAGGTTTGTTGATTCATCATTGTCCGTTGTTGCCCACGCACCCGCCCAGGATAGCCCGCCAGGCCTGCTTTGAGCACAATACCTTTGAGCTTCCGGACACAGTCAAGACCGCCGAGTTCAATACCAGCAATTCTCATTATGGGACGAATGGGACGAATGGGACGGATGGCGGATGATCATACGCGGCCTGGAACACCCTAAAGGGTGGACACCGAACCTCCCAGACCAGCCAAAATGAGAACTGCTGGTTCAATACCTTCCAACTGGCCGGCGACGGCTTCACCACCACACTGCCCGCCAAGTCGGTCGTAGTCCTGGAGGCGGAGCCAGGCACGGCATGCCCGGTTCAACTCGTCTGGCAGTTAGTTGACCCGCTTGCCCACAGGCTCGAACCGGTCGTATAATGTCAGGGATGAAGCTGAGATTTGATCTTCTTGAACACCTGACCGACGCGGACATTCTGGAGGAGGTTCTGTCAAACAATCATCTCTACAAGCCCGAGCCGATTTTCTCAAGAACCGGAGTTGGGAGCCTGCGATCAGCCACACCTGAAGAGCGGGCGCAAGAGGAGGCACGCAGCGCGGCTTTAATCGAGAGACTCAAGAAGCGTGCCGCCGCGAGTGGGAAGAAAAGCAGTGGGAAGCCCGCTCGTTCGAAGCGGCCGTAGCAGCCGAGGTAACGAGGCTCTGATTTCGCCTCGGCTTCTGAAGCCCGAATTTCAGAGCCTCGTTACCTCGGCTGCTACGGGACAGGAGGACGACGAACATTACCAGCATCGGGATGCCTGACCCGCGTGTGAAGCCGGCCTTCTTGGCTCTAAGCTTGAGCCTCCTGACGTCGGCTGCTACGGAGCGCGTGCCGGCAGCTTGAGCACACCTTCAGCGATTTCAGTTCCGGCCTCGGCAAACGCCCGCACAACCACCGTGGGCACCCCCAGGTTTGCCGGCACCTCCAGCGAGCAGGCAAAGCTTCTGCCGGCAGCGGTCGCGGTGGCAGTGGAGATCGTCCGGCTGTTGACCTTGCGATTGTTCTCGGCCGCAACGCGGTCGCGTTCGGCAGCCCCATCGGGCGAAGGCTCCGGCAAAGCCTGCAGGTCCCCGGGCCGAGCTCCGACTGCCCGCTCCAAGGACACACGCACCCTTGCCCCTGCGAGCTTCTCCGGCAATTCGCCTTCGATGTTAAGGCGCGTCGCCGGGCTGACCGGGCTCGTAGCCTTCAGCGATACCGTCAGCGGCAAGAGCGGCAGCCGCAGGGCCGGGTCGCCCAGCAGGGTCCACATCTCGACATGCTCGGGCCGTTGCACCGCCAAGGGCACCTTCCCTGCGGTGCCGTCGCCGATGTCCAGGAACGTGAACGTCATATCGTCTATCTTGCCTTCGATCAGACCATCCTGCACGGCAAGCCAGTAGTCCGCTAGCCTCGTCGGAAAAGGAACTTCCGCACAGCACCGCAACAGGCCGTCCACCGCCAACATGCCGAAGGCAGCATAGCTTTCGCCATACGCCCCGATGACCGCGGCCGGGCCGGTCGGATTGCGCATCGCCGCCAAACAGTAGGCCTGCCGCGGGCCGCGGTCCCATTGACAACCGTAACAGCCGCAACTGAAGAAGACCCCCTGCCCTTTGCTCATATCCAACTGGGCCCAGTCCTCCGTCCGCAGGAACAGAGTCTTGAGCGAACTCAAGGCCCCGGGCCCGGAATGGCCGAGATAAACCGAAAAGAGCTGCCCCGCTGACAACCACTCCAAGCTCCGGGACTGAAGCCAGGCAGCAGGCAGGTAGTAGAGCGAAGGCGGGTTATCCGAAATTGCAGAAAGCTGCCAGGCTGGGTGAACTTGCTCGTAACGCCGCTTGGTGACCCCATCCAAAAACACCTCGGCCATGCTTCCGCCGCCGGGATTGCCTTGCATCAGCAGCATATGGCTGCGCCACTCCCCGCCCGACCGCGCCCGCTCCAGCCCCAGCGTCTTGGCAATCATCCCCCGCAACTCCTCAGGGTTGCGCGCCGGGAAACGCCCCACCGCGACCGTCGGGCGACCGGCCGGGTCGGGCAGGCTATACCCGTAATCCGTCGGTTGCCCCTTCATGCGCGCCGCCGTGCCGACTAGTGGCGGCACCGCGACATCTTCGGGAACAGGAGCCAGCGCATTTGTTCCCACCCCCACCAGCAGCAGGTACTTCGGACCGGCAGCTTTGCTGAAAACCTGCTGTAGGCGCTCACGCAGCGGCGCGCCGTTGCCGTCGCGAATTTGTTCGCGGGTAAGCACCTGGGTAATCTCAAGCACGGTGACCTTAAAGCCGTCGGCGCGGCGTTGCTCCACCAGCGGAGTCAGCTCCCGCGCAAACGCTGGCGCGGCCACAACAACCCACTGCGCCGGCGTCTCAGCCGCCTGCCCGCGGCCGCCTGCGTGCAACGCAGGCTCCGCAGCCCCGCACAGGAGCGCAGTCTTCAGGCTGCAGCCGCGTGAACATTGAGCCGAGCGTTGAAAGTCAACGGTGCCGCGCACCGCCCCAGTGCGCTTGCAGTTCAAGGACGTCTCTCTGCATTCGGCCGGTCTCTTCCCCCTCACCCCGGCCCTCTGGGAGAGAACCCTCCGACATTTTGCCGCGCTTTGCGCCC
>SESF01013642.1_pt1 | contig 26024 bp, 26 predicted proteins | sample 3171521 | NCBI WGS metagenome assembly SESF01 (sample SAMN10866945, study PRJNA518727) | freshwater metagenome | biome: subpolar coniferous forest; feature: holomictic lake; material: water; isolation source: holomictic Lake 227, 6 m and 8 m depth | place: Canada: near Kenora, Ontario | collected...
CAACAGGTACCGCACCACTGACTGTAACGTCCACAACACAAGTTTCTAATCTAAATGTAGCAAGAGCAGGTATTGGCGACACGCACAATGTCGCGCTACAAACAACTGGAACTTATTATCTGGAGTTTGTGAACGCAACTAGTGGTAATTTGGCAGGTGCAGCAAATGCTACATTTACTGCTAATATCGCTAATGGAGCAATAACAGCAACTACATTCGTTGGTACTTTATCCGGTGCAGCGACCACAGCAGGTACAGTCACAACAGCAGCACAGCCAAATATCACTTCAACGGGTACTCTGACTGGTTTAGGCGTCAACGGAACAGTAACAGCAGTCAATATCACAGCAAATACCGGTGTATTTACTGGTAATGGATCAGGTTTAAGCGCATTGGCAGGTGCGAATGTAACCGGCACAGTCGCCAATGCGACATACGCAGTAAGCGCCGGTTCAGCAACTACGGCAGGTACAGTCACAACAGCAGCACAACCCAATATTACTAGTCACGGTACACTAACAAGTCTAAACACCGGAAATGTATTTGTAACTCAGGCTGATTTGAGCGGTTCGGGCAAAGTCGCATTCACTAGTAATGCTTCTATGGGTGGCGGCGGCGCTGGCATTACTTTTGGTTCTCCAGTCGCTCTGACTGGTGCTGAATACGCACGATTGAGTAAAATTAAAGCAGGGGATAGTGTCGTAATTTCAGGAGCAATAGGAGATGCTACTTCTCTTAATACAACTTATCTTGTCTCGGGAGTGGGGCTTACTCCTAGCACAATAGTAAGTTTAATTGTTACACCCGATGTAATAACTAAGGGGGGCGGAACTGCAAATGTAGCAAGTATAAATGTTACCGCGTTGCGTAGTACCATTAGTACATCGTCAACTGCAATTACGGGGTTATTCGACGTTGTAAATACAACATCGTTGACTACAGGCGCAAATACTACTGCAGGCACGATAACAGGTACCTGGACCTTAACAGCAGGGTCGCAGTTGAATGCTACTTATGCTGACTTGGCAGAATTCTATAGTGCTGATGCTATGTATGAGGCCGGCACTGTGCTAGAATTTGGTGGTGACGAGGAAGTTACACTAGCCGAAGATGCTTCTACTAGAGTAGCTGGGGTGATTTCAACTGATCCTGCTTATGCGATGAACGCAAATTGTTCTAGCGAATACCCAGTGGCAATAGCACTTCAAGGTCGAGTACCTGTTAAGGTTAGGGGCACGATTCGTAAAGGTGATATGTTAATAAGCGGTGGAAATGGTTACGCTAGACCGTGTTCTAATCCTAGTATGGGAACCGTGATTGGTAAAGCACTACAAAATTTCTCAGGGGATGACGGTGTCATAGAAGTAGCAATAGGCAGAATTTAAGATAAATATAACAAAGGAACAAACATGGCATCATATATACAAACACCAAGTGGGACTACAGCATCGATTGGCCCAATTGGTACAGACAAAGTAAGAATAGCAACGACAACGTGCGCCATAGCAATTAACGTGGGCAATTCTGCGGTAACGGCAAACACCACCGCCTGTGAAATAATTCCGGCCGGTGTAGTTGAACGAAGTTTCTTAGTTGGTCAAGGTAACTATCTAGCTTATATTACTGCTGCTGGAACAGCAGCACCATTTAGCGTGACTGAACTTGGGATGCCACATGCCGTCACTGGAACAGAATAAGACTGAGACCAATTTAAAATTCTTTCAGGTTCTACTGACGCAATTTCTAAAATTCTAGTACGATTATAAGCCAACATTTCATGTTGGCTTATCCACAACTCGTATAATTCTTCTGGAGACATACTTGATAATAGAAGCACCTGTTTAATGAGACCAGGCACTTCACCGTCTAGCTCATTATTCTTGAATAAATCTCTCGGCGTATATAAATTCAACTTGGCTAACACATTGTAGACTCCAGGATTAGCGTTCAGCAAGAACGGTCTCATACCAAATATAGGTTTCCAAGTTTTCTCAGATAGTTGCCAAGCATCATTAGGTTCTGTTTCTGATACTATGATAGCATACGAATCTCTCCATATACTTAATTCACCTAATGATGTTAAATCTTCAGGTCTTGTAAAACGCAAATCGCTTGAGTGTAGGGTTTGATCTGTTTCTCCTGATAATTTATCTACTTCTGGAAAACAGCCCTGCTCAAATGTAACCCATCCTTTATGGATAAGATCATTATCTACCAGTGCTTGTACTAATCTTACTCTATTGGGTCGTGGCTTTCTGTTATAACATAGATATGTGTATTTGGGATTAGTGTTTAATTGTAAATCATTTGCCTCAATGTCTTTGTTATTATCAACAAACCATTTCGGTATCCATGAGTTCCAATGATCTTCGCCGAACCCAGCAAAGTTAACACAGTATGTTTCCTTTATATAGTTGTAGACAGGATTAGTTTTAAACCAATCAGTACCGTCTACTGTCCCGACAAACCATACTTTTATTTGTTCTTTGGGTCCCGATTCTGCTATCCATGTAATTAACTTGGCACTGTCCATTTCGCCGACATTAAACCAGGTCAAATTTATAATTAGATTTATAGGATGTGTGTTATTACGAAGGACATCTAGCTTTAGATCATCTAGCCATTTTCTTTCTAAGAATCCAATCTCGACAGGTGCTGAAGTATAGTAGATTCTCTTTTCATTATATTCTTTAACGATTGCCATATTTTATTTAGTTAGGTGGTATATGTTTATAAATATTGTCATGACAAAATCTGTATTGATATTAGGTGGGAATGGGTACATAGGCTCCCGCTTGTTCTATGACCTTCACACTAAATATAACATCCACAGTGTGGATATCTCTTGGTTCAGTAACAAGAACGAAGGTGAAACAATTGATTATAATCAATTAACGAGGAAAGACTTAACAAAGTATGATGTTGTCGTTTTATTAGCCGGACATTCTTCTGTTAAAATGTGTGATGGACCAATGATGTCAAGCTGGACCAACAATGTTAGAAACTTTATGGATTTAGTATCTAAATTAGATAAGTCTCAACTATTGATTTATGCCAGTAGCGGTAGTGTATATGGGTCATCAAATTTGACATCGATAGAGGATGTGCCAATTCAATTTAAACCAATCAATAACTACGACTGTACAAAATATACGCTAGATGTTCAAGCACACAGGTTTATCCTTGAAGGATACAAAATAGTAGGTCTTAGATTTGGTACAGTTAACGGATGGAGCCCCAACACCCGAGAAGAACTGATGATTAATTCTATGACTAAAAAATCAATTATTGATAAAATCATAGATATAAACAACAAATCTATTGTTCGACCAATATTGGGTATAAGTGATGCTTCGCGTGTAGTGGAAGCAATAGTTGATAATCCAGTCGCAGGTATCTATAATATCGCAAGCTTTTCTGATACAGTAGAAAACATTAGTAATACGGTGAGTGGATTGCTCTTATCAAACATACAAACAAATCCTGATTTAGCCGGGGTCTATGATTTCGTAATGAATACTAACAAGTTCAAGACCACATATAATTTTGAATTTAAAGATACCGTATACTCTATTGTACAGGAAATAATAGACAATTTTGACCATACTAATTTTAGTAATCGTAACCGATTTATAAATTATGAATAATATAACAGAAAACAAAACATGTTTGGCATGTGGAAGTACCAATTTAACAAAGACATTAGATTTACACGATCAACCATTAGCAAATAATTTTAAATCTGAACCATCAGAGCAAGAACTATATCCATTGTGTGTTAATCTCTGTACAGATTGTCATCATTTACAATTAACGCATACTGTGGATCCTAGAATCATATATGCTAATTATCTGTATGTTGCTGGGACAAGCAAAACATTGAAAGATTATAGCGATTGGTTTGCTGGATATGTTAATGAAACTATTGAGCGCAGAACAAATTCAGTATTAGACATTGGGTGTAATGACGGAACCCAATTGGACAGCTTCAAATCTATAGGGTTTAAGACATACGGAATAGACCCTGCAGAAAATATATACCCAGAAAGTTCAGCAAAGCATCATGTTGTTTGTGATTTCTTTGGCCCGCATGTAGTAGAGAGAATTTATGTCACATTTGATGCTATTATAGCACAGAACGTAATGGCACATAACCCAAACCCATTTGAATTTCTAAAAACATGTGAAGAATTAATGGCAGATCACACGTTGTTATTCGTCCAAACTAGCCAAGCTGATATGGTATTAAACAATGAGTTTGATACTATTTACCACGAACATGTTAACTTTTTCAATGCCAACAGTATGTATCAATTGGCAGAACGAGTTGGTATTAATTTGATAGATGTATTTAAGACACCCATCCATGGTAACAGTTATGTTTTTGTATTTAGTAAGTCTAGATATAAAGAGTATAATGTGTTCAATAAAATAGCGATAGAGAGTAAGCTACAACAAATTGACACATATGTTAATTGGGAGAAAACGGTACAGCAAAACATGACTGAATTAAAGTCTGTTATACAAGAACACCGAGCACAGGGCTATAAAATTGTAGGATACGGGGCTGCTGCCAAAGGCAATACTCTACTAAATTTTATAAAAGAACCACTAGATTTGATAATAGATGATAGTCCATTGAAACAAAACATGTACACCCCGGGTCTTAATATCCCCATCAAATCGATTGACGCATTAAAAGAGTTTAGCAAAGAAAATAAGATTCTATTCATGCCGCTAGCCTGGAATTTCTTCAAAGAAATTAGCCAACGAATTAAGACAGTCCGTAATGAACCACACGATTTGTTTTTAAAGTATTTTCCTAAGGTTGAAATCAAAAATGTATAAATTTCCGATCATTGAATTAGTAGACAGATATTGTATTGCCAAGCTTAAGTTTGAAAAACTAGGCAATAACAAAGAAGAACTAGATTTCTATACCGACCAGTTACAAGATATTGACTTTGACCTAATCAAAGATGAACTAGATAAACTGTATGAAGTACATCGACAGGTTTGGGATTTGGAAGATGATTTCAAGAAGTTTCGCGTGGAACACATGTATGACTTAGCAGAAGTAGGACGCCGTGCGCTACATGTTAGAGATATAATGCACCAGCGTTATGATTTGAAAAACGCAATGGCTGAAAAGCTCGGTGATCCGGTCAGAGAACAAAAGAAATATGGTTAGTTTAACGGGTATATAAACTGCGTTTGATTAAGAAGCACATTCACATTATGTTCTACTACTTCTCTACTAAATGCTATAAATTCTGATAATTCAGTTGGCGACAGTTTAACCAACCTATTCACTTCTCTGCCTATCATTAGCATACGAGTAGCATCGTCCATTTCTAAATCGTAATCTTCATTAATATATGGACTAAATGTTCGATACCCTAAACTACGCAATGCGATTAATGATTTAGGTACACCAGCCAAGACAAATGGATGTCTATTTATTATAGCCTTGAATATTTTTTCACTTAATAATCTGCCCGGAAATCCTGTTTTACCTGCAGCACTGAACTTGCGATAACAGGCAGTTTCCGTAACTAGAGAGAAATATGAATTTTCATAATAGACTTTAGAAGTACTTTTATATTGCGCCTTGTCCTTATGTGTATCAACAGTTGAGTCTAATCGTATTGATTGAAGTCCACAAATTTTAAATTTATTATTTTGAAAAATATGTAACAATTCAGTAGAAGCGACATTTATTAAAAGCAAATGATCATAATTTTCCGCAGGATTATTAAAAACTAGAGGGACAGAATTGTAACTAACATACCCATAATCCAATAAATCCAATGAATGTAGTAACATAACTAAAGTTGTTCTATGGGCTCTTTGAAATCCGTTGAAGCTTATAAATTTCTTGTAATATGTTTTATCCTCAAGTGTATTAGAAGCATAAAAATGTGGTGCACCCCTCAATTCTGTCTGCGCGCCCAACTCAAATTCTAACATCCAACAGGCTGGTATTTTATCTAACCCCATTTCAGTACTTACTAATTCGATTTCTTTGTGTATGTCTGCGGATTCTGATAATAACATTATATGTTTTGGTTGTATGTTGGATCCAATGACCACATATTTATATAAATCTTCAATTATATAGTGATATGACTCATGGGCATTACATAGCAGTAATTTTATGTCACCTCTTTGTATTTTTCGTAGTATTTGATCCGGAATTACCTGTTCTAGTGGGTAATGATAAAATGCGTCACCGTGTAAAAATTCAACATACCAATAAAGTTCATCGTTATCGTTTAATTCCTTAAAATTAAAATAGATTGTGTGTTCGCGTCTATATTCTATCGTCGTTGGTTGACTGTCAACCACGTCTCCCCAACTCGTTAACCTTGGCCAATAATCTTTATTTAATATCATACTGTTATTTAGTTGGACAAAAATAACTCAATAAAGATAAATACTTTGTACATTCTCATAGGGAGAATTTATGCGGTCCCCGCCGCGTAGTGGCTAGAACCCACTGAATAACAAGGAGAAAAAACAAATGGGACGTCCTCTAAAAATAGCAAAAGCAGTCATATTAACAATGACCGCAACTAACGGTTCAGCAGAAACAGTAACCGTAACCGAAAGTCTTACAAATCTAAGCATTATTTCAGGTATGCCATTCGTGGTTGCTACAACCGGTGGTGGTTTAACAGCAGGCACAACATACTGGATTCTTACAGTAACTTCAGAATTTAGTTTCACCGTATCAGCAACCCATCCAAGCGCAAACCCAACATATACACCGGTTAACTTATCTACAACTGGCCCTGTATCTATTAAGTTATCCGTTGGTATTACTGATTCAGGTTTCCAGAATCCAGACACAGCAGCACAATCTGGTAACACATCTACTAACCCAGGCGCAAGCTATGGTGCAGTCGGTGGTAACACAACAATTTATGGTCCACAAACAATAGCACAGGTTGCTATTGGTATCGCTGGTTCAGGTCTAGTTTACGCAGTAACAAGTAGCGCGGATGTTTGGGGTATCCAAACTGACTTTGCCAACGTAACTGGTTTAGGCGCTGGGTCTGCGATTCAATTCGTAAATTCAGTGGATGGATCTACCACAAACGTAGGATTTGTAAGCAGCCTATATAGAGTTGATACAACTGTTACAAACACGTATGCTAACGGATATGTAAGAGTTGATGATAACACTGGCTTTAATCTTAACAAGCCAGTTTATTTGACAGGTAACATCGGTGGTCTAGTTGCTAATACCCCTTATTTCGTAACAGAAATAAATGGAGGTGGTCACTTAGTTACATTGTCCGCTCGGCCAACTGGGGGTAATGTTGCTCTGTCAGCAGCGGTAGCTACAGTTCCTGTAATAGCTGAAGCGGTTACATTAACGGCTCATTCTACAGCGAATACAAGTATAGCAGGTGTTACATATTTTGCTGGTTATAATTACGCAAATGATGAAGCAGGCTACATTGTTCGTCAAAAGGGTAAGCAAAAGTATTTGGTTACAGGTTTAACCACTACGCTAACGGCACAGTGCTATACCGCTAATGTTGCTAATACAGCATTGACACCAAACACAATGAGTATTGTATCTACGAATGCGGCAGCCGGTAATGTATATGTTCAAAGTTTAAGCGACTATAACACATTGTTGTTTAATGATGTAGATGGTAATATTCAAAATGCTGCACCAGTTACAGCAACGTTTGGTTTACCGTATGTTGCGAACACATACTATACACCGTCTAATCCAATTGTAACAATTAACAACGGTTAATCATCATGGCAACCCCAATAGCAGTTAAATTTCAAGAGACTGAAACTGAGGTTGCCGTCCTTCAAGTCCAGGTTAAGAATATCGAATCAGATATCAGTGAGATTAAAGTTAGTATAAAGGATGTGAATGTGTCTATGGGTAAAAATCAAACCGAAACACATGAACTTCTTAAAGAAATGAAGGACGCAAGTTACAATGCTCACAAATCAATGTCTGACAAAATTTCTACTTTAGAGAAATGGCGATGGATGATGATGGGGGCAGGGATAGTAATCGGATCTTTGGGATTTGATACTATAGCAAAATTATTAAAGTAAAAAAGCGACTTAGGTCGCTTTTTTTGTGAGCGCCGTCAGCTTCTTTTGTACAACATCAAAGTTTACGGTACTAAACAATCCGGGATGTAATGGTTTAGGGTATTGATTACCGCCCACCCAAGCATAACCACAATGTTCGTCATTTAATATTGGAACAAATTCATCCTCTATAGCACAGAAAAATGTATGATATGTGAATGTGTTGTTTACAAATTTTTGAATAGGTACTAACTTTAGGTTAGCAGGCCAATAACCCACTTCTTCCATACATTCTCTACCCAATCCGTCTAGTAGAGTTTCGCCCTCTTCAATCTTACCACCTGGGATTCCCCAGTTGCCCGGGTTTTTACTATCCGTTCTCAGTAGATACAAAAATCTTTTGGTATTTTTACTGTAGAAGAATATGCCGGATGAAATGCTCATATAAACATTATACTAGCATTTTGAGAAACAATCAACTATTAGTTGCCCTCTTATATGACAATAGAGTAGTCACCTTGGTCGTACCAACCTTCGTAACTTTTCATCCAAGCTTGATTTGAATATCTGTATTGGATATTAGTTGTTAGATTAGTAACATATTCCACTGATGTTGTCTCCGTCGCATTCAGAGCAACAACCCATTTTCCAGCCGACGCATCATATTGGATGATATCATTTGCTTGAGCAACTAGATTACCCCAAGATGTTGTGCTTTCGCCATCTGAACCTACACTCTCTACAATTAGATATCTGCGACCGTTAACAGGACCTGGCAATCCTGCGTTAGGTCCGGTTAGTTGAGGGTTGATTACGCTATCAACCGGATCAAGAGTGTTTTGTGGTAGAGTGTCTGGATCGATATTGTATATTAATAGCCTATCATCTAACGGATCAGGAACTATAGTACCAACAATGTCTGTATCCATGTAAGGGTTCTGTAACCATATTTGTGATATACCTGGTCTTAGTGTTCCGTATACATTTAACAAACTAGACCAATACAAAGTGGTGTCTGGCGCTGCTGGCAAGCTTAGATTAGCATTCGATGGGTAAAATGGTTGATTACCGGGCAATAACTGTAGAGTGTTACCTAATAACAATACCTTGTATCCGTATGGAGTAATTTTTTGACGAGTACCTAACAACAAATCCTCATCCTGTATATCTTGAAGTGCGGTACCTTTGTGGATACTAGCTATAATCTTCTCAATAACACCCATCTTCTTAAGTTTGCTAGATGTGCTAATCCAGATAGGCATATAGAACTTCCAAGACATAACATCTATTGGGTTCCCTGTACCTTGCGGGATGCTTCTGCTAGTGAACGTCAACCCGTCTTGATACACTACAGTCAATGAAGTCCAATCAATGAAGTTATCGGTGCTTTGAAGCTCTAATGATGGATTAAACAAAGTGCCTAGCTGTTCGATTATTTCTAACTTTTGATTATAGTTAGTAGTCCAAAAGTCTACGGATAACTTGAGTGTATACGGTACTGGCATTAATCTTTCAATAGTGAATGCTTGCCCTTGCGTTTGCTCGTATGATTGTGTTTCACTATTGTAGGCACGTTGTCTTACATTTATTCTATCAACGAAAGTAGGATCCTGTGTTCTACGCTGATCATATTCTAGTCCACTAATGTAGTAAGAAATTAGCGGCGCGCTCGGTAGATTACTTGCTGAATTGTTAGCAATGATCGTACTAGCTTGACGGCTACTATCCCCGTACATAATAGGAACTCGCACTAGAATGTCATTACCTGCAGGGTCTTTGCCTTTAGTGACATACCAGGAGCTAAAGATTTTTGCGAATTGTATTAAGAATCTGCGTATCTGATTATCATAGAAAAAAGCTGCCAATTTATTTACCTTTGTTATTAAGTTTTAGACTACCGGTGGTAATGTGTCTGGTGAAAGTTGTAGAATAGATGACAATGGTTGCGATTGAGGCACTGTCGTTCCGTCAGTCATCACGGTAACATTAGAGTTATTAACAAAGCCTGATATTTGTGACTGATCATTTTCAGTCATACCGGTTTCTGTTCTAACCTTAGTAGAGATTCTTACCCACATCTGTCCATCCCAACGATACAAGATTTGCGGGAAGTAATCAATACGCAAGAAGTAATCGCCTACTTGTGGACTTTGCGGGAATGATATGCCAGCACCTGTAGGGAATCCATTAGGTGCTTCGCCGGTTCCATCTAAATAACCGGTTGTATAGCCGAATGATCTTGGACTTGATCTAGCAATGAACTGATAAGCCGGATCGCAATCTGCTCTCCAATCCATTTGTAGTGTTACATCACCAGTGAATCCAGACGCCGTAGGATCAGCATCAGCGGTTGCGTATGTATTGTCTGCCGTGCCATAAGGACCAGTAACTGGGCCCATTGATCTTAGCGACAATATTGTATCACCTTCGACTGCCCCTGAACCACTTCCAATTCGTTGCGGTGCCACGGTGATTAACTGAAGGCTTGCTTGTATAAATTTATCTAGTATATCTGTAGGATCAGCGTCTACGGTTGTATCCCATATACTCTTTAATGCCTCTTTAGTAATCCTAAGAGCAGGACTCGGATTCTTAAATTTAGAGTTACGAATCATCGTAACCGTTCCTGTTACAGTGGTACTAGGTGAACCTCCTGAACTTGTTATAGTTCCTATAGGCGGAGCAGGCTGATTATATTTACCAGATGGCACACCGTTTTCTGAGAATGTACCATATGTAGGTACAATGTATAGTTTGCTGCGGTCGTAACCTGCCTTCGGTACAAGACGCTGTGCTTCTTTGAGAGCCGCATCATTAATAGCAATGTTTTTATTGTAAGTAGCAAGGATATCTTTTAGATTCTGATTATCATCTAGCTTCCAATATAATGGATCAGGTGGCGACACCCCAATTGGAACATCAGTTATCGACACATAATTCTTATCACCGTAGCTGATAACATAGCCCGGTGGATATGTTCTGCTGCTATCCCATAGACCTAAGTAGTTATCCTGATTAATAGGCTCTTGTAGTATTTGACTAAATTCTTGACTGTCAACCAACGGTTCACATTTAATGCGCCATAGATGAGGATACCATGTTTGACTGAAACCCTCTGACGCATAGTTGGCATCAGTAATCTGCATGAAGCGTTTCAGTGCTGTAGGAATCGTTTCCTTCAACGGATTATAATCAAGCAAGTGTGGTAACTCAAGCACATCACCAACCATCAATTTTCTACCAATGAGTTCAATCATGTCATTGTAGTGAACGGTTACGAATATGATATCATTATTAAGGAATAATCCGAATTGGCTTAAGTCAAAGTCTAAATTTTGTACATTGTAGTGACCACGCAATCTATAGATGTTCGGGTCGTATGTTCGGTCACGATTCTCTAAGAACAACAAGTCTTGAATATTAGTTGGGTCAAGCACATCGTATTGTGGTTGGGTATAATCTACGCTGGCCCCCTCATCGGTAGGACCCAAATATTTATGAATATATAAGTCTGTTCCGCCCACAGTTAGCATCTCCGATATTGATCTATCCAAAAATCGATAATCGTTTTGTTTATTTGGGCGGTAAAGTGAGAGTTTCGGCATATAAGTATTTATCGGACTCGGCTTGACATTAAATAGAAGGTCTGCTATAATATGTTATTGTTTGAAACTCAGGAGAAAACATGGTACGCAAATCGCTTAAAAAAGTCGCAGTAGATACATCATCGGTCAAGACGCTATTACCTAAAGATGTTGATACTAAGTATTTCGGTGGCGAACCACTTTTTACAATCCAACCAGACGCTAGAACATCTGCTCTAGCATATTCCTTTACTTGGTACAACCGATTTTACGGGCGTAAAGAGGCAAAGGAACAGTTGATAAACTATCTTGACATCAATGGACGTACGGATGAAGTCAAAATAATCCGAAAAGTTGATGATAACGCATTGAATCCCACTATCTGTTGGCTGGCGCGCATGACATTGCGCGGGCTCCAGTTGACTGAGCATGAAGAGGCTACCCTTCAAAATGATATTACTAGACTAATAAAGGTAGTGACTGCCCCTCAGGTCAAAGAGACTAGCAAAACAGGCGGTAAGAAGGACGAACCTGTAAAAGAATCCAATCGTCCCAATGTTCAAGAGATTATGAAAGAGCGGGCTAGAGAGGCTGCAGGCGAACTCGAAGGGATGTTTGATGACTTCTTAGGTGCCGGTGCCAAGGCACAGCACTCATTCAAACCCATGGACGAAGTTGCTAGGAAGAATGTGCTTCCACAGCATATCAGTTACATTACTGATATCTGGAAGAAAAAGCAAAGCGAATATGAGGAAGTCTTAAAGGGCAAGGATGCTCAACTTGTACAAGCCTATTCTTATCTTAACAAGACACAAATCAAAAATACGATTAAGTTCATTGAACAGGTCGTCGGCGATCTAAACTCATACATCAGTGTAAAGAAAGCGGCAAAAGCGCCGCGCGCCCGCAAGGCAGTGCCTGTTGAAAAACAAGTTTCTAAGATGAAATATCTTAAGGAATTTAAGGAAGCTACTTCCAAACTTAATCTTATAGGGCTACACCCTGTCAAGATATTCGGTGCTAGTGAAGCTTGGGTATATGATTCAGCCAAGCGTAAGCTACATCATTACGTTGCTGACGAGTACAGCAAGACCTTCAGCGTGAAGGGTAGTACTTTGATCGGGTTCGATACAAAGAACAGTGAAGTTAAAACCCTGCGTAAGCCCGGCGAACAACTGAAAGAAATCATGGGCAGCAAACCTGCAGCACGAAAGTATTTCAAGGATATCAGGGCAGTGGCGACTACACCAAACGGTCGTTTCAACGACAAGATGGTTATTCTCAAGGCGTTTTAATCAGAGGGCTCTTCGGAGCCCTTTACTGCGCTATCCAAACCTCTTGTGTTTGACGATGTATCAGTGTAAAATAACATTTTAGGAATAATATGATCGATCTGAATAAGTATACCGAATTTGTCGAGGCTATTACAAGCCAAGCAAGCAATGATCTAACATCATTCACCAACTCAATATCCAGGGTTGATGCGAACTATGATGCCGATCAAGATAAGTACGGACCCGATGTGAATGTGCCTCTGCTGATTACTGGTGCTATGGGTTTGTGTGGTGAAGCAGGCGAATTCAGTGAGATTGTCAAGAAGGTTCTATTTCATGGCAAAGAACTGAATGAAGAGGTCCATGCCCATCTGGTCAAAGAATTGGGTGATGTAATCTGGTACTGGACCAACACTTGTCGGGCACTCGGCGTTAACCCTAACGATGTGATCGCTCTCAATGTTTCAAAACTACAATCACGCTACCCGGGCGGAACATTCTCAGCAGCAGCAAGCGAAACACGCAAAGAAGGAGATATTTAATGCAACGATGGTCCGAAGAAACTGATCTGTACTTGTTCACCCTGGAAGAATATGAACAACTTCCGGACGGGATAGAACTGACTTGTATTGATAACACAACGTCAATCAAAGGCAAAGATTATATTGACATGGATACCTGCTTCGGGTATACTGCATTTGGAGTTAAGGATCCATGGAATCACCCACTCAAGGATAAGTTCTTAATCTTTAAATTAGTACAATGAACTGGTTCACTAAACTCCTTAAATCAAAAATTCATATTACGATCATTACACCTCCCCCTGAGGGGGTACGATATACTACAACCCCAATAGTAACAGTAAGAGAAGATTCTAAATTCAAACGCAGCTCCTATTCCAATCTTAGGTTTATCAGTGAGCGAAAGACTGATTCTTTTGGAAATGAAGGTCATGATGTTTTTTGGACTGAGGAATATATCGGTGGCAAATGGTCGTGTATTACAGACTCAATTAGTTGTACCAAGGAAAAGGCAATGGAACTGCACCTGCAAATCCTGCAAAGAAAGACGGTACCAGAAATAAAAACTAAGACTATTCTATGGGAAGGTCTTGGTGTGGATGAGGCAAAAGTCTGGGTGGAGTTATGTAAGTAAATATATTTCCTGATAAATACATGATATTAGGTAATCAACATGACAACAAGCGCAACCGCAAATATACTCAGCACCCCGTCTGGTTTAACACTAGATGAAATCAAGCAAGCAATGTTTAACAACATTCGGCTGCGTCTTGGTGATGGCATAATTGATCTAGAATTGGATCCTCAGCACTTTGATGCTGCGTATAATTACACGATTAAACTCTACCGTCAACGAGCGCAGAATGCGACAGTAGAATCATACACGCTAATGACCGTTGTTCAAAATATTGACACATACACTCTACCGCAAGAGTTTATCAATGTAAGATCATTATTTCGTAGGACAGTTGGTCTAGAAACAGGCCCGAGTTCAACTTCTTTTGATCCTTTTTCTAGTGCTATTCTTAACACGTATCTATTGAACTACAATTATACTGGCGGTATGGCGACATACGATTTCTATGCTGGTTATGTTGAACTAGCCGCTCGTATGTTCGGTGGCTATGTCAACTACACGTTCAATCCTGTTACCAAGGTTCTACGGGTTGTGCGTGATTTCAAGGGCACCGGGGAGCGTATTCTAATTTGGGCTGATGTACAGCGACCAGAAGAAGAATTGCTACAGGATCCTGGCGCTGGTGTCTGGATTGGAGACTTTATACTTGCTGTATTGAAGGGCATCATCGGGGAGGCGCGTGAAAAGTTTGGTACCATCGCCGGTCCGGGGGGTGGCACCACATTGAACGGTACTGCTATGAAGGCAGAATCAAAGGCGCTTCAGGAAGCATTACTTGACGATTTACGCAAATTCCAAGATTATAGTCAACCTTTAACTTGGATTCAGGGATAAATGATTAAACGATTTAATAGCTTTCCTTATAACAAACAAGTATGGGTCGTTAGTATACATCAACTAATTGATGTTGATAGTAGTATTGAATTTTCGGATGAGGTTTGTGAGTTCATTGACATTTCTGGTTACGATTTCAATAATGTAACTGAGTTAATATTGGGAACAGGTGTTCATGAATTGAATACCCAAGGGGATCACACAGAATATTTACAAAAAACTATTAACAATTGCCATAAAAAATTTCCTAATTTAAAAAACATCTATATTTTTTACACTACTGTTTATTTTGACGAATCAAAACTTGTTTCAACCTGTTCAATAACCAGTATATATTTACCTTACTTTTTACTTAGAAGTACATTAACAGACCTGACACAATTTACTAACTGGGACATAAAAGATAAGAGAGCCATTTTTTTAATCGGTGACATCAGAAACAGATTACACAAATTCCCTTTATTATATTATTTTTGGGTAAACGGTAGTATAGATAAATTAAATTACTCACTACATAATGATCATTATGGTTCTGATTATTTTCAGGATACACATATGGGTTATGTAATTAGAATGATAAATGAATGTTTTTTATCTCAGTATGATTTAAATTCATTTGAAGAATTATACAAAAATTTAAGTAGATATTTTGATGATGACCATGACTATATAACTCAAGCAGAGCCGTATTCTGGTTTATCTATATATACTCACTATTATCCTAAAGATTGGAATACCGCCGTATGTAACTTAGTAGTAGAAACTACATTCTTTACGTTAAAAAATCACCTACGTAGAAACTATATGAACAGACAAGAAGAATTTTTTCTATCAGAAAAGATGTGGAAACCTATATTGTCCGGAAAACCCTTCATCGTAATTAGCGAAAACGATTCTATATATGAACAACTAGAAAAAATGGGATTTAGAACATTTTTAAAATATACAAAGTATCCAGACAAATTTAATGTAAGCAAAGAATATGATATTCCTTATGTTAATGAGCATATAAAAATATGTTATGAAAGAACTATAAGTTTTTTAGATAATGTAGGAAAATACGAGGATCAAATTCTAGAAGATGTAATACATAATACACGAAAATGGAAAGAAGTTAGTAAAAAGGCCTGGCATGAGGTATACACTAAATGTCCTCCGACATTCACCATGACAAAGAGCGATTTTTGTGAATTGTTTAACAACAACGTATCGCCCCACGGGCGTTTTAAAGATTGGGCACATAAGTAACAAATTACCTAAATACTTTCTTTCACTACACTTGTATCTTATACTAAGTACTTCTGACGGGAGTTCTTTGATGATATTAGGTGTAACTGGGTTTATTGGTTCAGGTAAAGATACGATTGCGGATTATCTGTGTACGTTTCATGGTTTCCAAAGATTGAGTTTTGCCGCTAGTTTAAAAGATGCTGTATCCTCAGTGTTTGGTTGGGACCGAGAATTACTAGAAGGAACAACCAAATCTAGCAGAGAATGGCGAGAGCAAGTAGACGAGTGGTGGAGTGACCGTTTGGGTATGGAAGTTACTCCTAGACGGGTTCTACAATATTGGGGTACAGAAGTTTGCCGAAACGGATTTCATCAGGATATCTGGGTAGCAAGCGTAGAAAACAAACTACGATCATCGGATGACAATATCGTGATTACCGACGCAAGGTTTCAGAACGAATTGCGTTCGATCAAAAGCGTCGGGGGAACAACTATCAGAGTTCATCGAGGTCCTGAACCAGTGTGGTATGAGGCCGCGATAAATTACAACAAAGGACCTGATGGTAATATGTGCTGGGCTCTCGGTAAAGCGGTTCTTGATCGCAATCATGTTCATGCCAGTGAGTATTCCAGCGTTGGTCTAAAGTATGACTATCACCTAGACAACAACGAAACATTACACGTCCTCTACAAAAAAGTAGATGACATTCTCAGTCTACTATAAGATCGCCACGGCGCCAAGTAACTTCTTTGCGCTTGACAACTTCAACACAGCATAAGCAAATCGTCCGTAGGTTTGCTAGTTCTATGTTTTCTAAATTACCGTCGATATGAAATACTGTTAGTTGTGTCGGGAATATACTACGAAATCCACACATATCACATACCTTCTTTTTCTTATACTCACTCCTCATCCAGTTAGCCTGCCTCGGCCTTAACTTATTCTTTTTGCGCCCACACTCATCACATTTGCTCCTATAATGTGTCACTCCAGCCCGGATATAGTTGACAGCACAAACGTTCTTATTACAGGTTTTACATATCGGTCTTTTTACTGCCACAGTTCTAACTCCAATTGGTGCCCATCATTACTTTATTATAGTGACTCTCACTTCTATTTATGCTAGGGACCTTCGAAGGTACGCTAAACGAGCTTTTTTAGGTAAAAAGATAAATATTATTATGCAAACAGGCCGTAAGCCTCATAATATTACTTAAAGGAAAAAATAAAATGGCATTAACATCACCAGGCGTAGAAGTTACAATCATCGATCAGAGTCAGTATCTTCCTGCCCCAACAAATTCCGTCCCTCTTGTTGTTCTAGCAACAGCGCAAAATAAGGCCGATCCTACTGGCACCGGAGTTGCCGCAGCTACGACTGCTGCTAATGCCGGTAAGTTGTATCAAGTCACTAGTCAGCGCGACCTTGTTACTCTTTACGGTAACCCGTTCTTCTACAATACAACAAATGGTACTCCTATTCAGGGTTACGAATTAAACGAATACGGTTTACTAGCAGCATACTCATTGCTAGGTGTTACAAATCGTTGCTATGTATTGAGAGCAGATATCGATTTATCAACCTTAGTAGGAAAAACAGGTCGTCCAACTGGTAATCCAGATAATGGCACCTGGTGGTTAGACACAACAACCTCTTCTTGGGGTATTTTTGAGTTTAATTCGACTACTGGTCAATTCTCGTATCAGACACCTATCGTTATCACTGATTCTGCTTATATCAGTGCTGGAGCCCCTATAGCAAGTATTGGTAATATAGGTGATTATGCGGTGAACGCATTACAAATCACAACATATCCTTCCGCTTCAACGGCAGGTGAATATTTCTATAAAACAACCAACAACACCTGGGTAAAAGTGGGAGGCGAATTATGGATGGGCGATTGGCCCACAATCCAAGGAACACAATCCAATCCTACATTAACTACTGGTTCTTTTAACTTGAATTTAGATGCTGACTTCTCAGTAACGATATCAATAACTGCAGGTGATTCTGTCCAAGACGTTGCTGATCAAATAACCGCTCTTGGCTGGACATATTTAACAGCAAATGTTAGAGATGGTAAGTTGTGCGTGTATTCAAAACAAATAGTAGCACAACCAATTGGAACTAAGTTCATTAATATTTCTACTCCTGTAGGAACAGTACTAGCTGAATTGGGGATTGTTATAGGTGATTATTATCAACCGGCTCTTTCGATTGGTACTTCTGCCCAACAACCATTATGGCAAGCAGGACAATTTGCTCCAAGACCAACAGGTTCCGTTTGGATTAAAGTTGGCGCCGTAGGCACTGGCTTAGCTCCGGTCGTATCACAATTTAACTCTACATTAGGAGCATGGAAAGCAAAGACAGTATCAATGGCTACATCGGACTGGACTGCTTCAGCAAGTCTAGATTCGTCGGGCGGTCAGGCAATACCAGCTGGTACCGTATACGGTCAATATTATTTTGATGCTGCTTATGCGTCAGGTCCTGTATATCTATGGGAAAGAACAGCAACAGGATCAACAGTTGTAACAGGTACGGTTGCGGACCCTACATTCACGAACGGTCCTTATACTGCTACTGTTTATGTCTCTGTTCCAGGAAGCACCTCACTTTCAGCCGGATATTCATTCTCGTTAGCTGATACTACTGATGCTACTGCTTTTGTAACAGCATGGTCAGCGGCTGGAGTACCAAATACAACAGCAACTCTTACAACAGATTTAGCCATTCAACTAACTCATACGGAAGGTGGCGAAATTATCATTGAAGAGCCAAATGGCGGTACTTTATGTGCTGATGCTGGTTTCATAGTAGGTGATACTGCTGGTGTAAAATATGGTCCAAGCGTACTAGAATCATATGGTGCCGTTAACGGCCATGGTGGTTCAGGAACTAATTTACAATGCGGAATTACTGTACAATATGGAACATACAATTTAGCGCCAGCAACCTTCTCTAACGCAGGAACTGGGTATACTGTTGGTAATACTATTACTTTCTACGGTGCTGATCTAGGTGGAGCGACACCTACTAATAATTTAGTAGCTCAGGTTACTCAGATTGGAGTCGGTGGCTCAGTTCAAGGTATTACATTCATCTCTGGTACACCAGTAGAGAACTATGCTACACAATTAAGTAATTGGGTAGAATTTACATATACTTCTAACGAAGGTGCTCCAGTAGCCGCTCCCGCTAATAATGAAAATTGGTTCTACAGCGTTACTGACCAGGTAGATATAATGGTAAATGCGTTGGGACAGTGGAATGGTTACGCACAAGTTGGGTATGACAGCAATGGCTTCCCTTCCCCAATAGCTACCCCTGGACTAACGGATCCTAATGGTCCTATCGTAAGCGCAAGCGAACCAACCACTCAGAGTGATGGTACAACAGCGTTGGCATATGGCGATCTTTGGATCAGCACAGCAGACTTAGAAAACTATCCAGTTATCTCTCGTTGGCAAGCAGTGGGTGAGCCAGGTAGTCAAGTTGATCAATGGGTATTGTTAGACAATTCTGATCAAACAAGCAGCAAGGGTGTATTGTTTGCCGACGCTCGTTGGGCACAAAACGGTGACGTAAGCCCAACCGATGATCCGATACCAACAATAGTAACGCTATTATCCAGTGATTACATTGATTTAGATTGCCCTGCTCCTTCATTACACCCAACTGGTATGTTATTATTCAATACACGCCGTTCAGGATATAATGTTAAGCAATACAAGGTTAATTACTTTAGTAATGCTAACTTCCCAGGACAGGTATTACCAACTCAAACTTCTGCTTGGGTAAGTGAAAGCGGTCTACAGTCAAACGGTGCTCCTTACATGGGTCGTAAAGCACAACGCGCAATGGTTGTACAATCATTACGCTCAGTGATCGATACGAATCAGGCAATTCGTGATGAAGATAACTTCTTCAATTTGATGGCTACACCTAACTATCCTGAACTACAACCTAACATGGTTGTATTGAATGCTGATCGTGGTGAAACAGGTTACATCTTGGGTGATACACCATTAGGTCTACCTAATAGTGCTACTGACATTCAAGCATGGGCAACTAACGCCGCAGGCGCAACAAGCACAGGTGAAGAAGGATGTGTAACACGCAACACATACTTAGGTCTATTCTATCCAAGCGGTATTACTAGCGACTTGAGTGGTAACTTAGTTGCTGTACCAGCATCACACATGATGCTACGTACATTCTTGAAGAATGACACAATTAGCTATCCTTGGTTAGCAGCAGCAGGTACTCGTCGCGGTATCATCGACAATGCTACTAACATTGGTTATCTAGACAGAACAACTGGTGAATTCCAAACTATCAAGACAAGCGTTGGTATTCGTGATGTTCTATACATTAACTTTATTAACCCATTGGTATTCTTTACTGGTAATGGTTTATTAAACTATGGTAATAAGACAAGCTACAACTCATCAAGTGCGTTGGATAGAACTAACGTAGCAAGATTGGTAGCCTATATCCGTAGACAGCTAACATTAGCGGCTAGACCATTCGTGTTCGAACCGAATGATCAACTAACAAGACAGCAAATCGCTGGTGTTGTTGAATCACTAATGATTGATTTAGTTGCTAAACGAGGTATTTACGATTATCTAGTGGTATGTGACGAAAGCAACAACACACCTGCTAGAATAGATAGAAATGAACTTTGGATAGATGTAGCAGTTGAGCCAGTCAAGGCTGCTGAATTCATTTACATCCCAGTTCGTATTCTAAATACAGGTGAATTACAATCACTATAAAGACAAATGAGTATCCGAAAGGATACTCATTTTAAATGATAAATAATTAATAGGAGAATTAAAAAATGGCAACAGCCTCACAATCATTGTTCAACATGACCGTATCGTCAGACAACGCTGGTGGAAACCAAGGCTTGTTGATGCCCAAACTTCAATATCGTTTTAGAGTTAACTTTCTTAATTTCGGTGTTGATTCGTCAGGTGGTTTACAGTTAACTAAGCAGGTCGTAGATTGTACTCGTCCGAACTTAAGCTTTGCTGAAATTCCATTACAAGTTTATAACTCAACAATTAAAATTGCAGGTAAACATACTTGGGCAGACATGACAGTTAATATTCGTGACGATGCCTCTGGCAATGTCTCTAAGGCTGTCGGTCAGCAACTACAGAAGCAATTAGACTTTGTAGAACAGGCTTCAGCAGCAACAGGTCAGGATTACAAGTTCCAAACAAACATTGACATTCTTGATGGTGGTAACGGCGCTTCAGCTCCTATCGTACTAGAAACTTGGGAATTATATGGTTGCTTCTTAAAGACAGCAAACTATAATGTTCTAAACTATGGTACAAACGAAGCTGTATCAATAGGTCTAACAATCACATACGATAACGCAATCAATTCCCCACTATCCTCTGGTGTTGGATCAGCTATCGGAAGAATTCTTGCTGGAGCATCATCTACTGGTATCGGTTCCTAATACTAACTGATATTGTATGGCAGGCTTCATACAAAATCTTCTTCAGGACGCTGCCGGAGCATTCTTCGGCAGCGATTACCTTAGAGATTACACCCATGCTAGTAAGACGTTTAGGTCGAATAGTTATGCCTACACACCTAAACTCAAGTTCTTATTTCACACGTATTTCGATATAAATACGCAGGCATATAGTGAAAATGTGGGGACTGGTTCAAACTTCGGCTTGACAGTGAAAACTGTTAAGCTTCCTAGTTTTTCTTTTGACACCCATCAACTAAATCAATACAATCGAAAACGTATTGTACAAACTAAAATCAAATACGATCCTGTCAATATAACGTTCCATGATGATAATGGCAACGTTGTTAGAAAGTTATGGCAAGCCTATTATAATTACTATTATAAAGATGGGTCTAAGCCCAGTGTCGTATTTGCTGGAGCACGTGGTGGCATAACGCAGCCCGCAGTGACAGGTGGTGGCACTACATCAATTGCTACGGCAGCAAATTATAATGCTAGAACTGCGTATAGTGAATCAGTAACCGGTGATGTTGATTGGGGATATATAGGAGAGACTGCTGCTACGAGTGGGCCTAATCCTGTAAAGATTCCGTTCTTTAAGAACATTACCGTATTCGGTTTTAATCAACACAAGTTTGTAGCATACACTTTAATAAATCCAATTGTTACTAAATTTAGTCATGACACATATAATTACTCTGACGGTGGTGGAGTAATGGAAATGAGTATGGATCTTGATTACGAGACCGTAGTTTATAATAGCGGCGCCTTGAGTGGCAATTCCCCGAGTAATATTGTAGCTGGCTTTGGTTTAGAAGCTAATTATGACAGAACAGTAAGTCCGATAGCAAAACCCGGGTCAAACGCTACGATACTAGGTCAAGGTGGTCTAGTTGATGCTGCTGGTGGTGCTATGGACGATTTAGCTAACGGTAACATCTTAGGTGCTATACAAAAAGCAGGTACAGCATACAATACATTTAAGAATACAGATTTGAAAACGATTGCTGCGACAGAATTAAAAACTGGTTTACAGAATGCTTTGAATAACACCCCAAATACAAATAGAAATACATCATTTGATATACCAGTTAACGGGTCGACCCCAGGACCATCGAATATGGCAGGATCACCTGTTACAGGAGCAACAGCCGCTCCTATCCCAATTGGTCCTAATCCAACAGCGGGTTCACAGAATAAAGGTCCATAATGGCAAAAATTATAGATAACAGCACAGCAATGGATCAAACGATCAGAATATTTGATTCATTTTACGCCACTAACCTTATAATAAACACTAATCAATATGATATAGTTCATGGTTATTTTGTTAGTGTGTGTCCTTCTAAAAACATTGCTAATAACTTCACTGTACTTTTGTTTAGAATTTCGCAAGAAACAAACATCGATGCGTTGGAATTACTATCTCAATTACAAGGCTCAGGCAGTACATTACAAATGAATAAAGTAATGGCATACTATCTAAATTCATTTAAATCTAAAACTTCATTGTATGGCATAGGTACTATACCTTTTGCCAATCAACCAGTGGCGAGAAACATAGTACAATGAAATGGCTAAATGGGCACAAGGTTTATTCACTCCGAAGAATCCGCAGAAGTATGTAGGTAAGCATACTCCCAAATACCGTTCAGGTTGGGAACTTACCTTCATGACATTCTGCGACACAAATCAACATGTTTTATACTGGGCTAGTGAATCATTAGTCGTTCCGTATCGTCACCCCTTCACAGGCAAACCTACAAATTACATCCCTGATTTTTTCGTGGTATATGAAAATAAGTATGGCAAGAAGATAGCAGAAGTTGTAGAGATAAAACCCAAGAAACAAAGCATAATTGAAAGTAAAGTAGCAAACGCTAAAGATAGAATGATTGTTGCCATTAATCACGCAAAGTGGCAAGCAGCGGTAGCGTATTGTAGAAGTCAGGGGTATACTTTCAGAGTTATTACCGAAGATGATTTATTTTACAATGGTAGAAGTAGATGAATGTTTATTTAAATAATGGAACTATTCTTTTACAAATTATACGAAAACATGTATAAACCATTGCCGGATAATTGTAGCATAAAGCACTTTTTAACCTTTTAAAAGTGTATTTCGGTAGCGTAATAAATACTGTTTATGACAAAGAAACTTGAAGACCTTTTCGAACTGCCTCAGAGTGAAATAGATTCTCTGACAACTCCTATCCCGGGCTACGCCCCGGATGTTACAAACGAAGCATTATCTAATTTAGAAAAGATAGAAAATGCTCTCCCCCAAGTACGAGGATTAGACGCCTCTGATACTGAGATGGATGATCTAGCAGACATGGCTAAAGACAGTTATAAAGACTTGATGGATTTGGGTATGCAGGTTGACAGTAGATTTTCTAGTGAAATCTTCGGCGTAGCCGGAACAATGCTTGGTCATGCTATTACAGCAAAGACGGCAAAGATTAGTAAAAAGCTTAAAATGATAGAACTTCAACTTAAGAAAGCGGCCTTAGATCAAAAGCAGCAATCTAAGAATGAGGAGGTTGAAGCTACCCCATTAGGTGAAGGTAAGGCGCTTGATAGGAATGAACTGCTCAAGATTTTGTCTACCAAAAATAAAGAAGAATGATAAATACTTAATACAGGAATTCATAATGAAAAGCTTAAAACAATATATCACCGAAAGTGTAAAAACATATCGTTACACTATTAAAATAGCCGGCGATATCGACAAGGAATTCTTAGAGTTGTTCGCATACAATCTTAAGAAATTTGATCCCGTCGATATCGGCAAGCCTGTCCAAACGCTTATACAAAAGGACCCGTATGGGTTTCCTAACCTGAGCAATGAATCAGTTACTATTATCAAAGCAGAGTTTAGATATCCAGCGACTGAACCTATGATTCAGCAAGTAGCACAATTACTAGGTTATAACATTAACAGAGTTCGTGCTATTTCAAGTGATTTCAATGATAGCATTAATAGTGAATCAGATGAATACGCTAATCAAATGAAGGAAAGTCCTATTTTGAATAAGAATGAAATGGGATCGGAGGCAGGTAGTAAAGAAGCCAACAAGGCATATGGTGAATCATACTTATCAAGTATCAAAGATCAAATGAAGGGTTCTACTATAGATATTCCTTACGCAGGTAAGAGGACACCTGACGCATTTGATCCGTTCAAAGCGATTCCGCAGGATCCTAAGGGCGGCAAGAGCCCAATGACAACAATTACAAAACCGCCCAAGCCAAAGACTGGCGCAATGGCTTAAGATTAAAGAGGAATATATAAAATGGATTTCAAAAGTTTACTTTCAAAAATCGGGGAACTTCATCAACCACTAAAAGAGAATGAAGATTCACATCGTACTATACACAAAGGTACATATGGTACAAGCTATCAGCCTGATGAAAGGCGTGATGAATATGGTCACAGGATCCGTGGCACACAAGCAGGTCCAGACATTGATCCTGAAGATGAAAAAGCGGCGGCGCCGGCAAGGCGAGGGCGCGGTCGTCCTAAAAAGGCGGGTGGCGCCGCCGATACTGCTGAGAAGTACGGCAATGCGAAAGCACTACAAGGTTGGATCATTGGCAATATGCCTAGGAACTTGCCAGGTAAGGCAAGTAAGAAGCATACTCTTAAAGACTGGGTAGAACAGATTGAAGCAAAGTATGTTGCTGAAGATATTATGCCAACTACTGCTACCGCAACTGCGCCTAAGCCAGGTCAAAAAGTAATGGTTAAGCCAGGTCAACCAACTGGACAAACGCCGCCAGCAACTATGACAACTCAAACAGGTCAAACCGTGGCTTCAGGACCTGCAGATCAAATTAAAAAGTTGGGTGATTTAGTTAATACCGGTAATATTTCTCTTACCAAACCAGGTACCACTCAACCACTTGATGAATTGAAAAATCACATGGGCGAGACAGAATATCACGGTTACTACAAGTGGCGTGTTGCTTGCCGTAAAGCAGGCGCTGTTGATTTCGTCGGTGACAAAGATATTGACGAAGGTCACGACGCCAGTGGTCAGGCAGTTGGTGAGTGGGACGGTGTAGTTGGTACTGTATACGGTGACGCGCACAAAGCAAACCCTGCTCAAGACCCGTACGACCAAGACGATCCGGCTCCAATGGAAGAAGCTGGTGAATCACCGGAAGATATTGTTCGTCAAAGTCGTAAGGCAAGCCGGGATGCTGATGATGACATGTGGGCAGCTAGTCGTGGTAAAGGGCAAGAGGCTAATGATTTAGCTGCTACAGCCCGTAAAAACAAACAAGATGCTGGTTCAGATCGTTGGGCAGCAACGCAGGGCAACACTCGTATGGCAGAAGGACGCGGTGGGCAAATATTTATTAT
>SESF01008293.1_pt1 | contig 25992 bp, 20 predicted proteins | sample 3171521 | NCBI WGS metagenome assembly SESF01 (sample SAMN10866945, study PRJNA518727) | freshwater metagenome | biome: subpolar coniferous forest; feature: holomictic lake; material: water; isolation source: holomictic Lake 227, 6 m and 8 m depth | place: Canada: near Kenora, Ontario | collected...
ATTCTTCTGACCAATAATCGCCAGGCGCCCCTGAGTTTGCGCATCAACGCCCGGCGCACTGCCGCACAGCCTTATCTGCAGACCCTGGCGGCGGCCGGCGTCAGCGCCGTTGCCTGCGGCCCCTGCGGCGTAACGCTGGAGCGAGCAAAGCCGGTGCAGCAATTGCCTGGCTTTGCTGACGGTGTGGTATCGGTCCAGGACGCCGCCGCACAATTGGCCGCGCCGCTGCTGCTCTCGGGCTTGCGCTCGCAGGAGCCGCTTCATGTGCTGGACGCCTGCGCCGCCCCCGGCGGCAAGACGGCTCATTTGCTGGAGCAGGCCGATTGCCAGCTGACAGCGCTTGATGTGGACCCGCTGCGTTGCCAGAGAATCCGGGAAACGCTGCAGCGCCTGGGTTTGCAAGCCAAGGTCCTGACGGGTGATGCTGCCAACCCGCCGGCCTGGTGGGACGGCCATTTGTTCGACGCCATTTTGCTCGATGCACCCTGTTCTGCGTCGGGCATTGTGCGCCGCCATCCGGATGTGCGCTGGCTGCGCCGCGAGTCCGATATTGCACAGCTTGCCCTGATCCAGGCCAGGCTGCTCAAAGCCCTGTGGCCCCTGCTCAAGCCGAAGGGGCGGCTGCTTTACTGCACCTGTTCGGTCTTCCGCTCCGAAGGCGAGGATCAGATACAAACGTTTCTTGCACACAACACCCAGGCCGTCTTGCTGCCTTCACCCGGGCATTTAATGCCTCTGGACCGAGCAAATGGGGAATCCCTCCCGGACAATCCGGGGGGTGACCATGACGGCTTTTATTACGCATTGCTTGAAAAGCGCGCGCCTTGACCTGATCGGGCTGCTGGTCCTTGCCTGTCTGGCCTGGAGCCACGGCACGCCAGCCCGTGCCGAAGTGCCGGTCACCGAGATCTCTGCCTTTCGCATGGAGCGCGATGGTGAAGCCCTCCTGCTTACCGCCAACGTCAAGTTCGAGTTGTCGGCCGTCGTGCAGGACGCTCTGTTCAAAGGCATCCCCATGGTTTTCGTGGCCGAGGCCGATGTCTTCCGGGATCGCTGGTACTGGACCAACAAGCGAGTGCTCAGCGCCGAGCGCCATATGCGGCTTGCCTACCAGCCCCTGACCCGACGCTGGCGTTTGAATGTTGCTTCGGGCCTGATCACGCAGGCCGGTCTGGCGCTGGCGCTGAATCAGAACTTTGACTCCTTGTCCGATGCCCTGGTCGCCGTGCAACGACTGTCCCGCTGGAAGATCGGCGACATCGCCGACCAGGATCTGGAACAGCGTCATTATGTGGAATTCCGTTTTCGTCTTGACATGTCACAGTTGCCGCGTCCGTTTCAGATCGGTACGCTGGGACAGACCGACTGGAATGTCTCTGTCTCGTCAAGTCAGGCTTTGACACTGGATAGTCTGAAATGAGTGGCAGCGGCACAGTGATCCGGGCGCGCGGACGCTTCTCCCTGACTAGTTCGCGGGCCCTGCGCTGGACGGTCGGGCTCGGCTTGGCCGTGATGGTTGCGGTCGGCCTGGTACTGCTGTTCCTGCTGACACAGGCGACCACCAACCGTGAAATGTACGAGCGCAATTACGCACGGCTTTTTGCACTCAATGTGGTGGTCGCCACACTGTTGCTGGCGGTCATCTTGTGGATTACCTTTCGCCTCATCCAGCGCTTGCGCCAGGGCAAGTTTGGCAGTCGTTTGCTGGTCAAGCTGGCCGCAATTTTTGCGTTGGCCGGATTTGCACCGGGCGTTTTGATCTATGTGGTCTCCTACCAGTTCGTATCGCGTTCGATCGAAAGCTGGTTCGATGTCAAGGTGGAGGGGGCGCTGGATGCCGGACTGAACCTGGGTCGTGTCACGCTGGAAATGCTGTCCACCGAACTGGCCAGCAAGGGCCGCACATCGGCGCTGCAGATGGCTGACCTGCCCGACGTCAGTGCTGTGCTGGCGCTGGAGCGCGCGCGTGAGCAACTCGGCGCGACCGACCTGACCTTGTGGAGTGCCGCAGGACAATTGATCGCCGCTGCCGGCAATGTCCGCTACCAGCTCAATCCCGTGCGACCCAGTCCGCAGCAGTTTCGCAATGCTCGATCGCAGCGTTCAATCACCTGGGTTGAGGGTCTTGACGACGCCGTACCCGGCGTCACCAACAATGCCCGCATCAAGGCGCTGGTGATGGTTTCCAGCAACAACCTGGGGCAGTTGGGCGAGCCCCGGTTTCTGATGGTGACACAGTCTCTGCCATCGACCCTGGTGGCCAACGCGTTGGCGGTGACGGAAGCCAATCGGGAGTACCAGGAGCGCGCGCTGGCGCGTGACGGGCTGCGACGGATGTACATCGGCACCCTGACGCTGAGCCTGTTTCTCGCGGTTTTTGGTGCGGTGCTGCTGGCCGTGCTGCTTGGCAACCAGATTGCGCGACCGCTGCTCTTGCTGGCCGATGGTGTGAGGCAGGTCGCCGCCGGCGATCTGACGCCGAAGGCCTCGCTGCAAGGGCGCGATGAACTCGATGGTCTGACGCGTTCCTTTGCCGACATGACGCAGCAGTTGGCCGATGCCCGCCATGCTGTCCAGCTTAGCATGGAGGAAGTCAACGCAGCGCGTGCCAACCTGCAGACGATCCTGGACAATCTGACGGCCGGGGTCATGGTGCTGGATGCGCGGGGCGTCATCCTGTCGTCCAATCTGGGTGCGCAGCGCATTCTTCGGGTGCCCCTGGCGGCGCTGGAGGGGCGGCGTCTGGCTGACATCGAAGGGCTACAGAAATTTGGCGAAGACGTACAGATCCAGTTTGATTCTTTCCTCGGCGTGCGCACCGAACATGGGCTCGATCATTGGCAGAATTCGTTTGAACTGGGCAACGCCAGCGCCCGACTGGTCGGCCGCCAGGCCGAGGACGCCCTGGTGCTGGTGGCGCGCGGTGCTGAACTGCCAGGCGCTTCCAGGCTGCTGGTCTTTGATGATATTTCGGAGATTGTGTCGGCCCAACGGGTCCAGGCCTGGGGCGAAGTGGCGCGTCGCCTGGCACACGAGATCAAGAATCCGCTCACGCCGATCCAGTTGTCGGCAGAGCGTTTGTTGATGAAACTCACGGACAAGGTGGCTGCACCGGAGCAGGCACTGCTTGCCAAATCGGTGAAGACCATCGTCGATCAGGTGGATGCCATGAAGCGGTTGGTCAATGAGTTTCGGGATTACGCGCGCCTGCCGGCGGCCGAACTGCGACCGATTGACTTGAACCTGCTGGTGTCAGAGGTGCTGCAACTCTATGCCAGTGAAACCTCCCAAGTGCCAGTGCGCATGGAACTGGACCCACGCTGTCAGCGCGTGATGGGCGACGCACAGCAACTGCGCCAGGTCTTGCACAACCTGCTGCAAAACGCACAGGACGCAACCGAATCTGCCGGCAAGGCTGGTGAACTGCAAAGTGTCACGGTCAGGACCCAGTGGATTGAGGCGAACAACCGGGTCCGACTGAGTGTTCTCGATAACGGCACCGGTTTCCCGGAGCGCATCCTGAAACGCGCCTTCGAGCCTTATGTGACGACCAAGGCCAAGGGCACCGGCCTGGGCCTGGCGGTTGTGAAAAAAATTGCGGACGAACACGGCACCCGTGTGGACGTTACCAATCGGCAGTTTGAGGGGCAGGTCATTGGCGCCCAAGTGTCGTTATCATTCAGTACTGAAAACGTTGCGCAGGGCTAGCTGGCGGCGCAGGTAGATCCAAGGAACACGCTACATCATGGCAAACATACTGGTGGTTGACGACGAACTCGGCATCCGCGATCTGTTGTGGGAAATATTGAACGACGAAGGGCATAACGTTGAGGTGGCCGAAAACGCCGCCCAGGCGCGCGCTGCCCGCCTGCGTGAGCGCCCGGATCTGGTGTTGCTCGACATCTGGATGCCCGATACCGACGGCGTCACACTGCTCAAGGAGTGGTCGGCTACCGGCGCGTTGACCATGCCCGTCATCATGATGAGCGGGCACGCCACCATCGATACGGCGGTGGAGGCAACCAGAATTGGCGCCCTGGCCTTTCTGGAAAAGCCCATCACGCTGCAGAAATTGCTCAAGGCCGTCGAACAGGCGCTGGCGCGCGGCACCGCGCGCAAGTCGCTGGCACCCCTCGCAGCGGCGTCCGCGTCGCCGATGCTGGATGCTTCTGCCGGCGCTCAGCCTGCACTCGTTGCGGCTGAGGTGGGGCCACAATCGCAGCAAAGCTTCATGCTTGACAAGCCTCTGCGCGAGACACGCGATGAATTTGAGAAAGCCTATTTTGAGTACCACCTGGCCAAGGAAAATGGCTCCATGACCCGGGTTGCAGAAAAGACGGGTTTGGAGAGAACCCACCTCTACCGCAAGCTCAAGCAACTCGGTGTGGACTTGACGCGCGGCAAGCGTCACGGGGCCTGATTCCGGGGCTTCAACGCGGAGAAGATGCTGCTATACTCCGCGCTCTGGCCCGGTAGCTCAGTCGGTAGAGCAGAGGATTGAAAATCCTTGTGTCGGTGGTTCGATTCCGCCCCAGGCCACCAGTTAGAACCCGCATGGGGCATGGAAAGCCTGCTATCAATACGGTAGCGGGCTTTTTTGTTTCTTGTCGCTGGTTTGTTTCATGTCGTCACCCGTACATGATTTTGTACCGTGCAGCCAAAGGAAACTCAGGTAAACCCCAGTCTGCACCTTTTCTCTTGATTCGCTGATAACATCCGTCCGCTATGTTTAAAAAGCTGTTCAAACGACGCAACGATGCGAGAGATTCCCCCCCATTTGAGGACACGGCCGGTGCTTCACGCATCACCGAGGAGGAGAGGCGGGCTGCTTCTCGTCCCTTGCGCCTGCCTGCAGTCTCCAAAGACAGTGGCGTCGTGCCGTCAGACACGCACCCGAATTTCAGCGTTATCTATCAGGCGTTTCCCCATATCGGGAACAGGCTCCAAGCCTATTGGGGATGCCAGGAATTTGTCAGCTATCTGCGCAACTTGATTCATGACACTCGCGGCGAGACCCGCCAGGGATTTCCTTGGGACGTTTTGGTTGCACTGCAAAGCCTTCTGGATGAGCACTTTCAGACGTATCCGCATATCCTTCCCAAAGACAGGTTGTGTTCGTAAGGAAACGCGTCCCCCACCCATGTACGGCGGCCAGTTTCGTGTTCCGCCCATCAGGTCATTTTGTTAACGCCGGCGAGCACTTCGCGTATTCGGTTCTTGTCGATTTTTCCAACACCGGTTTTCGGCAATTCTGAAACCAGATCCACGCTCGCTGGGACCTTGTACTTTGCCAGATTGGCTTTGCAGTGTTCAATGAGTTGCATGGCGGTGACGTCATGGGTACGCGGCACGACCAACGCTTTCACAACTTCCCCGCGATAGCTGTCCGGAACCGCTACGACCGCGGCTTCCTGCACTCCGGCGTGCAGATACAGCACTTCTTCAATTTCACGCGGGAAGACGTTAAAACCGGAAACCTTGGCCATCTCCTTCTTGCGGTCCCGAATGTAGAGGTAGCCGTCGCTGTCAAGCTCGCCGATGTCCCCGGTATAGAGCCAGCCCTCGCGCAGGGTGGCTGAGGTCTCGCCAGGGAGGTTGCGGTAGCTGGCCATGACCTGCGGTCCGCGCACCCGGATTTCACCCTTCTCCCCCACAGCGAGAACTTTCTTTCCCTCGTCCGTATCAACGATTTCTACCAGCGTGTCTGGCACCGGCAAGCCAACGGAGCCGGGCTTTCTTGTCCCGTTTTGGGGATTGAACGAGACGACGGGCCCGGCTTCCGACTGGCCGTAGCCTTCTATGACCGGCGCACCGGTAGCAGCCTCCCAGCGTCTGAGCAGATCTTCCGGCAATGCCGCCGAACCGGAGTACGAGAGGTGGATGCGGGAGAAATCGGTTCGAGAGAATTGCGCCTGGCTCATCAGTCCGACGAACAGCGTGGGACTTCCGGCGAAGATGGTGATGCGTTCGCGCGCCAGAAGCTCCAAGACAGCCTCCGGCGAATAGCGCGGCAGCACAATCATGGTGCCACGGGCGAAGACCATGTTGTGCAGGCACATCGCTGTGGCGTAAACATGGAACAGGGGCATCACGCAGAGCAGGCGCTCGCAGTCTGTGCGCGTCGGTACCAGTGCTTCGCGTTGGCTGATGTTCGTGGCAACCGAGCAATGGGTCAGGTTCACGCCCTTCGGACGCCCCGTCGTTCCTCCGGTGTACTGGAGCGTGGCCAAATCCGTAGGGGAGGGCATCGGCTGTGGCAGTTCCCTGTCCGCAGCCTCGCGCCAAGCGATCAGCCGCCTGCCTTTGGGCCCGATGCGAATACGATTTGGAATCGCGAACTCATGGGCAAGAAGCGACACCACATCATGCTTTTCATCGGCATAGATGATGGCGTGCAGATCGGCATCTTCGAAAATGGTGCGCAACTCCCGTTCGGTGTACATCGGGTTGCAGGGGACGACCTGAGCGCCCGCTGCGTGCGCCGCGAACATCGCGACGCAGATGTCGAGCGAATTACCCAGAACGATGCCGACGCGCTTGCCGCGGGCACCCAGATCGACCAGTTCGTGGGCGAACCAGGCAATGCAACGAGCGTACTGGGCATAGCTCAGTCGCTCATCCTGGCAGACCAGGGCCTCGCGGTCAGGTGCCTGAGTAACTGCTGCAGCAAGCATGTGCACTACCGTCGGGTAGACATCCGGTATCTTGTTCATGTATTCACCACTCAGAGTCCGATCTGGCGCGCCACCACCAGCCGCATGATATCCCCCGTTCCCCCGCCTATCACCGTTCATGAGCTGGCCGCGTCTTCTACGGGGAATCCACATTGACGGACGGCGGTAACCTTCCTAGCATCGTTGCTTCCTGCTTACCCATCACAAAGGACAATTCCATGCGCGCTTCCCGACGTTTGACTCTCAAGCACCTGTGTGGTCTGGCCGCCGGCCTGACGCTGGCTGGTGCTGCTGTGGCCCAGAGCTTTCCGAGCAAGCCCGTCACCATGATGGTGCCTTACCCTGCGGGGGGGCTGTCCGACGTCGTCGCGCGCATGGTCAATGTCTCACTTGCAAAACATCTGGGCCAGCCGGTGATCATCGAAAACCTTGGCGGTGCCGGCGGTGCCATCGCGGCGCAGAAGGTGCTGAGCGCTCCAGCGGATGGCTATTACATTTTCCAGGGCTCGCCTAACGAACTCATCCTGTCGCCCATGTCCAATGCCGCTGTCAAGTTCAAGAGCGAGGATTTCCGCATGTTGCAGATGATTGCCAATGCCCCGATGGCGGTCATTGCCCGTGGCGACCTGCCAGCCAGCAACGGCGATGAACTCATTGCCTATGCGGCCAAGGCTGCCAAGGAAGGCAAGCCCATGACCTATGGCAGCGTCGGCAATGGCAGCTTCTATCACCTCATGGGCGAACACATGAGCAAGGTGACCGGCGTGCCGATGCTGCATGTTCCCTACAAGGGCGGTGCCCCGGTATTGCAGGACATGATGGGTGGTGTCATCGACATCTTTATCAGCCCCTTTGGCCAACCGCAGATCGAAATGGCAGCGCAAGGCAGGCTGAAGTTTGTGACCACGCTCTCACCGACACGGCTCGATGCCATCAAGAACGTGCCCTCGGTGCAGGAGAGCAAGGCGTTGAAGAATTTCAACTTCAGCATCTGGACCGGCTACTTCGTCAAGAAAGACACGCCTGAGCCCATTGTGCAGGCCTTGCACAAGGCCCTGAGTGAGACCCTGGGCGATCCTGCGTTGCGCACCAACCTGGTGGCGCAGAGCCTGGAAGTGTCGCGCGAACTTTCGTTGGCAGAGGCCGCCAAGGTCTACGCCGAGGGCACGGCACAGTTCCGCGCCATCGCCAAGTCCGTCAACCTGCAGCCGCAGTAAGCAGCTTAAGGGGAACGCACAGATGAGCACGCCACTGGCCGATTTGCAGGCACTCGCCGATGAATTCACCGCGGTACGCCACGATATCCATCGTCACCCCGAACTGGGTTACCAGGAATTCCGGACCAGCGACCTGGTTGCGTCATGCCTGGAGCAGTGGGGTTATCAGGTTACACGCGGCCTCGGCGGGACGGGGGTCGTGGGGCAGCTGCGGCGTGGCAGTTCCGACAAGACCCTCGGACTGCGCGCCGACATGGACGCGTTGCCGATCCAGGAAGCCACCGGCCTGGCGCACGCCAGCAGCCACGCCGGTGTGATGCACGCTTGTGGGCACGACGGTCACACCGCCATGCTGCTGGCTGCTGCCAAACACCTGGCAGCCAAGGGCCGCTTCAAGGGCACGCTCAACCTGATCTTCCAGCCCGCCGAGGAAGGCCTGGGCGGTGCAAAAAGGATGATGGACGACGGCCTGTTCACGCAGTTTCCGTGTGACGCCGTCTTCGCCATGCACAACATGCCCGGTCACCCGCAGGGCCAACTGTTGCTGCGCGACGGACCCACCATGGCGTCGTCTGACAGCATTCTCATCACCCTGCAGGGTGTCGGTGGCCATGGTGCTGTGCCGCAACGCGCGGTTGATCCGGTGGTGGCCGGAGCGACCATCGTGCTGGGTCTGCAGTCCATCGTCGCGCGCAACATCGACCCGCTGCAAATGGCGGTGATCACCGTAGGCGCCTTCATCGCCGGCAGTGCGCATAACGTCATCCCTGAGTGCGCCACGCTCAAGCTCAGCGTGCGCGCGCTCGACCGCGAGGTGCGCGAAACCCTGCTGCGCCGCATCCATGAACTCGTCACGGCGCAGGCGCAGAGTCTTGGCGTGACGGCTCGCATCGAGTGTGTGAGCAGCTACCCGGTGCTGGTCAACACCGTGGCCGAGACCGATTTCGCGCGCCGTGTCGCCGTGGAACTGGTTGGCGCGAGCCATGTGGTGCCGCAGACGCAGCCACTGACCGGTAGCGAAGACTTCGCTTTTTTTCTGGAACAGGTGCCGGGCAGTTACCTGCTGATTGGCAATGGTGACGGGGCAAGCGCCGGCCATGGGGCGTGCATGGTGCACAACTCCGGTTACGACTTCAACGACGCCAACCTGCCCATCGGTGCGGCTTACTGGGCGCTACTGACGGAACGCTTTCTGGCGGACTGAAAAGGCGGGCCTGCTGGTCCGGCCAGTGCAAGCGTATCGGAGTCAGAGGGGGAGGGATTTCCCTCCCCCTCTGCGCACCCAAAAAGCCCGTTTGGTGCTTGCCTATTGAATGTATAACGTATACGATATCCAAAAAGCAACCGGACCAAGCCACTTTTCAGCCGCATCATGACCCCGACACTGACACCGATCAACCGCCCGGCAGGGCTGGCCAACCAGGTCCACCAGACGCTGCGTGAATACCTGGGCAGTCGCGTCCTGCGGCCTGGACAGCCTTTGCAGGAAGCCACGCTGGCGCAGCAGTTGGGTGTGTCTCGCACTCCTGTGCGCGAGGCACTGGCACGCTTGTTGAGCGAAGGTCTGATCGCCGGTGACGGACGCAGTTTCATGGTACCCATTTTGTCGGATGGGGATGTGGACGAAATCTACCAGCTGCGCGGCATTCTGGAGCCCGCCGCACTGGCTTGGGTGGCGCAATCAAATTACCAACCAGCGGCATTGCAGGAGTTGGAAGCCGCTTTTGAACGGGCCAAAACGGCTCATGCCGGCAGTGATGTGGACGCATTCCGCGAGGCAAATGCACGATTTCACCAGGCTTGGCAGGGACAGGTGACCAACCAGCGTCTGATCGGTGCGATCGAGCGCTATGCCGGGCACGTGCGCTACTTGCGGGTCTTGACGCTGGGCAGTGAACCGGCGCGCAAGGCCACGCTGTCAGGCATGAAGAAGATTCATTCGGCGCTGCGCCGTCGGGACCCGGAAAGTGCTGAGCGTGTCATGCGTGAGCACCTTGGGACAGCCCGCAAGTTCCTGCGCAGCGAACTTGACGAAATCGAACGCGAGGCGCAGGCCGAAGGCTCGGCTGAAGCGAGCACCCCAACTTGATAACAACGAAGGCAAGATCATGTCCCTGAATGTCGAAATCCCCTATGGCCTCTACTGGAGCACGCCCTTTGTGCGCTGGCAGGGCAGCTTTTCCCATCTTCACAGCATAGAGTTTGCTGCGCACGTGGCCAGGCAGGAACTGGCGCGCCGCGGTGTCAAGGGCGAGCAGATCGACTATGGCGTGCTCGGCCTGTCGGTGCCGCAAAAGCACGCCTTCTATGGCCTGCCCTGGCTGACCGGTCTGGCCGGCTTGGCGCAGGTGGGCGGTCCCACCATCATGCAAGCCTGTGCCACCGGCGTGCGCGTGCTGCTGGCTTGTGCCCAGGAGGTTCAGTCTGGCATGGCCAGCGCCGCTATTGGACTGACCTGCGACCGCACCTCCAATGGTCCGCACGTCTACTACCCGAATCCCAAGGGTGTCGGCGGAACGGGCGCCGGCGAAGACTGGGTCCTGGATAATTTCAACTGCGATCCACTGGGTGGTCACGCGATGCTGGAAACCGCCGAGAACGTGGCAGCCACGCACGGTTTCAGTACCGCCGAACAGCACGAAATCGTACTGCGCCGTGAGCAGCAGTACCGCATGGCATTGCAGGACGATTCGGCATTCTTGCGCCGCTTCATGACGCTGCCGTTCGATGTTCCGACCGCGAACCTGCGCAAGACCATGAGTACCTTGGCAGGGGATGAAGGCATCAGCCACTCGACAGCCGAAGGCCTGGCCAAGTTGGTGCCGGTGCGTCAGGGCGGTACGGTGACCTTTGGCGCCCAGACCCATCCGGCTGACGGCAATGCAGCGATCCTGGTGGCCACACCGCAGCGCGCGGCCGAGTTGTCCATCAACCCGAAGATGGCGGTTCGCCTGCTCGGTTTTGGCCAAGCCCGCGTGGCGCTGGCCCGCATGCCGGAGGCGACCGTCCCCGCAGCGCAGCGCGCTCTGGCGCAGGCCGGGCTGACCATTGGCCAGATTGACGCGATCAAGACACACAACCCGTTTGCCCTGAACGACCTGTACTTTGCCCGCGCCATGGGCGTGAACACGGCTGACATGAACAACTACGGCTGCTCGCTGGTATGGGGGCATCCCCAGGCGCCGATGGGAACACGCTCCGTGATCGAGTTGATCGAAGAACTTGCGCTGCGCGGTGGCGGGCGCGGTCTGTTCACCGGTTGTGCGGCGGGCGATTCAGCCATGGCGGTCGTGCTGGAAGTGGTCGACCGCAAGTAGGTGGGCACACGAATCGAGCGCATTGATCGAGAACTGCATGGACCTGTCGCACTGGATTGAACGGCACGCAAGCTTTGCGCCGGACAAGCTTGCGCTGGTGTGCGACGAGCGCGCCTGGAGCTATGGTGAACTGTCACGCGCCGTCGGCCAAATGGCAGCAGCGCTGAGCGGTCAGGGCGTGGTGCCGGGAGACCGCGTGGCCCATCTCGGTTACAACAGCGCCGAACAACTGTTGTTGCTGTTTGCCTGCGCGCGCCTGGGTGCTGTGTTTGTGCCCCTGTCCTGGCGCCTGGCGCCGCCCGAGCATCGCATCATGCTGGGCGACTGCCAGCCACGCGTTGTGGTGGTGGACGAACCCTTCGTTGGTCCCAGTACGGCCTTGCACGACGTGGCAGGCCCCACCGCCTGGGTTTGTGCGGGCCCGGCGCGGCCAGGTTGGATCGCTCTTGATGAGATGCTGGATGCAGCCCACGCAGGCTCGCCAGCATCAAGCCAGGGCGGCATGGACAGCCCGATGGTCTTGTGCTACACCTCCGGCTCCACAGGCCAGCCCAAAGGTGTGGTGCTGACGCAGAACGCCCTGTTCTACAACGCCGTGAACAGCGCGCATATGCATGACATGAGCAGCAGCGATGTGGTTCTCACCAGCCTGCCGCTGTTTCATGTTGGTGGCCTCAATATCCAGACCCTGCCTGCTTTGCACTGCGGTGCCACTGTGATTTTGCACGGGCGCTTTGATCCCGGCGCCGTGATCGACGCGCTGCAAACGCAAGGCGTAACCCTCACTGTACTGGTGCCGGCGCAACTTGAGTTGCTGGCGAACGACGCGCGCTGGGCGCAGTTGCGTTCAGACACTTTGCGCTCCATCACCACGGGCTCCACCATCATTGGTTCTGCCGAATACGGCCGACATCTGCGAGCCGACGTGCCACTGCTGCAGGTGTACGGCGCCACCGAGACCTGCCCGATTGCGGCCTACCAGCGCGCGCCGGACGCTGCTCAGCATCCCGGCTCGGTTGGCAAGGCGGCCTTGCATTGCGAACTTCGCCTGATCGATGACGCCGGGCGCGACGTGCCTCAAGGTACGACAGGCGAAATCTGCGTTCGCGGACCCAACGTGATGTCAGGCTATTGGGGCAAGCCGACCGAGTCGGCAGCCGCCCTGTCGGATGGCTGGTACCACAGCGGCGATGTGGGCCACCAGGACCAGGACGGTTATCTCTACGTTGATGGCCGCCGCACCGACATGATCATTTCGGGCGGCGAAAACATCTACCCGGCAGAGTTGGAGAACGTCCTGAGCCAGTGCCCGGACCTCGCCGAAGTTGCCGTGGTGGGGCGCCCCGATGCGCGCTGGGGCGAGGCGGTGGTGGCGGTGGTTGTGCCCAAGGCGGGCCGGCACGTCAGCGCTGAGAGCATCGTCGAACTGCTGCAAGGACGGGTCGCACGCTACAAGTTGCCACGCGAGGTGGTGATAGCGCAAAGCCTGCCACGAACAGCGCTGGGCAAGCTGATGCGAGAACAAATCAAGACCTCAGTCAGGCGCAGCGACAGCGTCGAAGCCGCCTGATTGGCTGAAGGAAAGACCATGAACCCTCAAGCAGAGAAAATCAACAACTCAGTGACCGCCCGCACCCGTGGCGGAACCAAGATCGGAATTGACGTTGGTGGCACTTTCACCGACTTCGTCCTGACCAGGGAGGGCGCTGATCCGGTGATTTTCAAATCACTCTCCACCCCATCCGACCCTTCCATTGCCGTGGTCAACGGTCTGCGCGACATGGCTGCCAATATGCGTCCTGCGCTCACCCTGGAACAGTTCGCCCGCAGCATCGACACGATCGTGCACGGCACCACCGTCACCACCAACGCCACCCTCACCGGAACCGGTGCCAAGAGCGCGCTGCTGACGACCCAGGGCGTGCGCGATGCACTGGAGATGCGTCGTGGCATACGCGAGGAGCAATACAACAACCGCTATACCAACGTAGCGCCGCTGGTGCCGCGTTACCTGCGCGTTGGCGTGGCCGGTCGGATTGACCGTAACGGGCAGGAGTCACAGGCGCTCGATCTCGACGAGGTGCGTCAGGCCATCGAACTCTTCAAACGCGAAGGTGTGCTTGCGGTCTCGGTCTGCTTCATGAACTCGTTTGCCAACGCGCAGCACGAGCAGGCCGCAGCGGAACTGGTGCGGCGCGAACTGCCCGGCGCCTACCTGTCCGTATCGAGCGATGTACTGCCCTCGATCCGTTTTTACGAGCGCGTCAGCACGACGGCGCTGAACTCCTACGTCGGCCCCAAGCTCAACCATTACCTGGACCAGCTGGTGTCCCGTCTGAAGGACATCGGTTTCTCCAAGCTGCTGCTCATCATGCAATCCAATGGCGGCGTGATCTCGCCCCAACTGGCGCGGGAAAAGGCTGCGCTGACCCTGCTCTCAGGGCCTGCCGGCGGCCCGGTGGCGGGTCTTTTCTATGTGCGCGTACACGGGCAAAACAAGTGCATCACGACCGACATGGGCGGCACCAGCTTCGAAGCCTCGGTGGCCGTTGACAGCCCACTGGTCAAGAACGATGGCGAGATTGCCCGCCACAAGATTGCGCTACCGATGCTCGACATCCACACCATAGGCGCGGGCGGTGGCTCCATTGGCTGGTTGGACCAGGGTGGCATGTTGCGTATGGGGCCGCACAGCGCGGGTGCCGACCCCGGACCGGCCTGCTACGCCAAGGGCGGCAAACTGCCTGCAACGACCGATGCCAACGTCGTGCTGGGCTATCTCGATCCCGGCTTCTTTGCCGGCGGCAAGATGCGCCTGGACATGGCGGCGGCCCGCGCCGCCATCGAGGAACATATTGCCAAACCGATGGGCTTGTCGATCGAGGAGGCCGCGGCGGGCATGTACCGCGTGGCCTGCAACAACATGGCGCAGGGTGTGCGTGAAGTCACCATCAAACGTGGTTTCGATCCGCGCGAATTCCCCTATATTCCGGCCGGCGGCGCTGGCCCCATCCACTCCTGCCTGATCTGCAATGAGCTCGAAATCCCGTTGCAGATTGTGCCGCGCGAGTCCTCCGTGCTATGCGCCTTTGGCATGTTGCTGAGTGAACTCAAACACGACTTTGTGCGCACCTTCGTCGCGCGGCTGGAGGCAGTGGACTGGAGTCGCCTTGGGGTCATCATCGACGATATGCTGCTCGATGGCGCGCGCCAACTCGAGCACGAACAGATCGCCGCAGCGCAGCGCAGCCACACCGTGCGGCTGGACTGCCGCTACCTCAAGCAGTACCACGAAGTTTCGGTGCTGGTGCCGCAGGAACTGATTCAGGCGCACGACGCCCCGGCCATAGCCGAGGCATTTCATGCCGAACACAACCGCCTCTATGGCTACTCACTGGCTCAGGAAAATACAGCCATCGAAATCATCAATGTGCGGGTGCAGGCGGTAGGGCTGACCGACAAGCCAGGCTATCGCAAGCAGGCCTGGGCTGGCACCGGAGCCGAACACGCACTCAAGAGCCAGAGGTCGGTCTACATCCCTGAGAGCGCGGCGTTCGCCGAGATCAAGGTGTTCGATGGTCACCAGTTGGCTTACGGCAATCGGGTGCAGGGGCCGGCACTGATCGAACAGGAAACCACGGCCATTTTTGTCAGCGCTTCATTTGACTGCGTGGTTGATGCGCTGGGTTCTTTTGCCCTGTACAAGAAGGGCCGCGACGATCTGGTCGCATCGTGCATGAAAGAGGAGGTTGGCGTATGAGCAAGATCGATCCCATTTTGCTGTCGGTCTATGCCCGGTCCTTCAAGGCGATCACCGACGAGATGAGCATCTCGATGGCGCAGACCACGCGCTCGCCGATTCTGTGCGAGGCCAAGGACTACGTCACCGGCCTCTATGACGCCGATGGCAATATGCTGGAGCAGACCGAGAATCTGCCCATTCTTGCGTTCTCGCTGGCACCGGTGTGCAAGTACATCAAGGAGTTTTTTGGCGATGAGCTCTATCCGGGCGACGTGATCTTTCACAACGATGTGTTCAGCCTGGGCAATCAGAACAACGATGTGGCGGCCTTCAAACCAATCTTTCTGGACGGCGAACTGGTCGCCTGGACGGCGGTCAAGGGGCACCAGGCCGACATCGGCGGCAACGTCGCCGGCGGTTACAACCCGAACGCCGTGGAGGTCTGGCAGGAAGCGCTTCGGATTCCGCCGGTGAAGGTGGTGGAGCGCGGCAAACTGCGCAAAGACGTGTGGGGCCTGATCTTCGCCAATGTGCGACTGGACATCGTTCAGCATGACATGAAGGCCGAAATGGGCGCCTGCACCGTGGGCGAGCGGCGCATGCTCGAACTGCTCAAGAAGTATGGCCGACCCAGTTTCGAGCTGCACAAGCAGGCCTTGTTCCAGGCCACACGCAAGATGATGGAAGCGGAGATCGCCAAGATCCCGCCGGGGCAGTACGCGGGCGAGGGCTACGTCTACTACGACGGCCGGCACCCGGGATCGAAGTTCACCATTCGCGTGGACATCACAGTGGGTGAGAAGAGCATCAAGTTCGACTACACGCGAACCGACGCGCAGACCAACGGCTTTGTCAATGGAACTTTCACCTCCAGCGCTTCGGCCACCATCCTGACGCTGCTGCAGATGGTGAATCCGGACATTCCGCACAACGAAGGCATGGTGCAACCGATCGAGATCATCATCCCCGAGGGCACGATCCTCAACGCTGCCTATCCCAAGGCCACCACCTTTGGCAATCACCTGTGCCCGCCCAACGCGGACGCGATCCAGCGCGCGCTGGCCCCCGTCATGCCGGAGCGCGTGACCGCCGGCTGGAACAATCTGCTGGCGTCGCTTACGACCGGCATCGACCCGCGCAGCAACGAGAAATACGTGGACATCGGCTTCATGGGCTTGAAGGGCGGCTCCGGCGCCATGAAGGGCACCGACGGCTACGACCACATCGGCATGATCGACGCTTCCGGTGGCGTGCTGGACCAGGACTACGAGATGTTTGAGCAGCAAACGCCGCACACCCTGATCAAGCACGAGTTGCTGGTGGACTCCGCCGGCGCGGGCCAGTGGCGCGGCGGTCTGGGTGTGGAGACGATCTTTCGCATCGGTTCGCCTGACACGCAACTGGTGACCTTTGGCGACGGTGACTTCGAGCCGGCCTTTGGTCTGTTTGGCGGCAAGGATGCAGGCCTGAATTTCATCCGACTGACTTACCCCGACGGCAGCACCGTGGTCCCCAAGAACAAGGACTTGATCACGGGTGTGCCGCTGGGCACGCTGTACCACCAGGTGGCCAGCGGCGGCGGCGGCTACGGCGATCCGCTGCTGCGCGACCGGGCTCTGTTGGCGCAGGAAGTGCGCGATGGGGTGATCACACCGGAGGCGGCGGCGCGCGACTATGGACTTTGACCTCAGCCCCGACCAGCGCGCGGTACGCGACAACTTTTCGCGCTTTTGCGACGAGCGCATCGCACCGCAAGCGGCCGCGCTGGACGAGGCCAGGGCTTTTCCGCGCGCTTTGTTTCAGGAATTGGCCGACCTTGGTTTTTTCGGCATGCGCTACCCTGAAGAGGTGGGTGGCAGCGGCATGGCGCTGACCGAGTTCTGCCTGGCGTTGCAGGAAGTGGCCCGCGGCTCCATGTCGCTGGCTGGCGCCGTGGCCATGCAGTCACTCATGGGCACCAAGTTCCTGCACATGCTGGGCAACGCAGACATTCTGGAGCGCTTGTTCAAGCCGGCCTTGCGTGGCGAGAAGATTGGCGCCATTTGCATGACCGAGCCGAATGCCGGTTCCGACCTGGGGTCGATTGCCACGACCGCCCGCAAGGTCGATGGCGGCTATGTGATCAACGGCCAGAAGACCTGGATCACTTCCGCACCCATGGCCGACTTCTTCACCGTATTTGCCAAGGCAGGCGAAGAGAAGAAGCTGACCATTTTCCTGGTCGAGAAAGGCTTCAAGGGGCTGACGGTAGGTCGCGAGATTCACAAAATGGGCGTCTGGGCGCTGCCGACCTCGGAGGTCGCGTTTGACGAATGCTTTGTGCCCGACAGCCACCGTTTGAGCAAGGAAGAGGGCGATGGCGAAGGCCATTTGCGCAAGACCTTGGGCGAGATTCGCATCATCACCGGTGCCATGGCGCTGGGCTGCGGGCAAGCGGCACTGGCCGAGGCGGTGCGTTACGCTGGCGAGCGCAGCCAGTTCGGCAAGCCGATCAACCGTTTTCAGGCCATTGGGCACAAGTTGGCCGAGATGGCAACCGAACTCGAAGCCGCTGATCATCTTGTCTATTACGCCGCCTGGCGGCGCGATGCTGGCAAGCCGTATCACAAGGAGGCCGCGATGGCCAAGCTGTTCGCCAGCGAGGCCGCCGCCACTGTATGTGACAAGGCGGCGCGCGTGCTGGCTTCCTATGGCTACGCCATGGAGTACCCGGTACAGCGCTATTTGCGCGACGTACGCTTTACCCTGATTGGTGGCGGCACCAGTGAGATTTTGAAAATGATCATCGCCAAGGAGGTGTCTGAATGACCGCATCGCAACGCCCCATCAAGGTCGTGCTCGGCAAACCCGGCCTGGACGGCCACGACCAGGGCGCCAAGGTGGTGGTGCGGGCCATGATGGACGCCGGCTTTGAGGTGATCTACACCGGCCTGCGCCAAACACCGCAGCAGATCGCCCGCATCGCACTGGAAGAAGATGTCGACGTCATTGCGCTGTCTTCCATGGCCGGCTCGCACCTGCCGTTCTGCCGCAGACTCAAGCCCCTGCTGGAAGCGGATGGCCTGGACGACAAACTCTGGGTGATTGGGGGCAACCTGCCAGCGCAGGATCACCAGGCTTTGCGCGAGCTGGGCTTCAAGGGGATCTTCCCGTCCGGCTCCAAACTCGACGACATCTGCGACTACATCAAGAAAGAAGTGAAATGAGTACTCCGCAGAAACCCGCCATGAAGAAGGTGATCAACGAGTCGGGCATCGAGGTCAAGCCGCTGTACACCGCGCAGGACGTCGAGGCCAGCGGCGGCATGGAGATGGTCGGCGAGCCCGGTCAATTTCCCTTCACCCGCGGCATCCACCGCGAGATGTACCGCAAGCAGCCCTGGACCATGCGTCAGTACGCCGGCTTCGGCAACCCGGCCGAAACCAACAAGCGTTTCAAGTACCTGATCGCCAATGGCCAGACCGGCCTCAATGTCGCTTTTGATCTGCCGACCCAGATCGGCCTCGATTCCGATGATCCGCTGGCCGAGGGCGAGATCGGTCGCGTTGGCATGTCGATCGACACCCTGCGCGATTTCGAGATTGCCTTTGACGGCATCGACCTGAAGAAGATCACCGTCTCGCTCACCATCAATGGTGCAGCCGCGATCCTGATCGCGATGTACCTGGCGATGGCCGAAAAACGCGGCTACGACATCAAGGAACTGCGCGGCACGGCACAGAACGACATCCTGAAAGAATTCATTGGCCGTGGCACCTGGATTTTTCCGGTGGAGCCGTCGATCCGACTGGTCGGTGACACCATCGAATACTGCGCCACGCACGCACCGAAGTACACGCCGGTGTCGGTCTGCGGCTATCACATCCGCGAGTCCGGGGCCACGCCGGCGCAGGAAATTGCCTATGCCTTCTGCATTGCCAAGGCCTACGCCGACGACGCCATCAAGCGCGGCTTGTCGGTGGACGAGTTCGCCGGGCGGCTTTCCTACAACTTCAACATTTTCGGCAACATCTTCGAGCAGGTGTGCAAGTTCCGCGCCGGGCGCGGACTGTGGGCCAAGATCATGAAGGAGCAATACGGCGCGGAGAAGCCCGGTTCCATGTGGCTGCGCATGATCGCCGCCGGCGGCGGTGGCGGCCTCACCTTCGAGCAGCCCGAGGTCAACATTGTGCGCGGTGCCTACTACGCGCTGATATCGGCGCTTTCGGGCACCCAGACCATGGCGCTGTGTTCCTACGACGAGGCTTACACCATACCCACCGAGTATTCGGCCCGCATCTCGCTACGCACCATGCAGTTGCTGGTCGAGGAGATGGGGCTGACCGAAACCGTGGATCCGCTGGCGGGTTCGTTCTACGTCGAGACCATGACCAACGAAATGCGCAAGAAGATGGAGGAGATCATGGCCGAGGTCGATGCGCAGGGTGGCATCGTCAAGATGGTGGCCGAAGGTAGCATCCAGTCCAAGGTGTCGGCCCAGGCCTATGGCATGCTGCGCAAGATTGAGTCGGGCGAATTCCCCAAGGTCGGCGTCAACTGCTACCGCAACGAGCAGGAAGATGATCATCCGGTCGAGTTTCACGCTTACAACGAGCAGGACGCGCAGGTGCAGATCGACGCCCTCAATCGCATCCGGGCCGAGCGCGACAACGCCGCCGTCGATGCGGCACTGAGTCGCCTGCGCACGGACGCCGCCGCCTGCCGCAACGTGATGCCGGCGCTGGTCGAAGCGGTGAAGGCCTACGCCAGCGTCGGTGAAATGACGAAAGAACTTGTCAACGTGTTCGGTCGCTATCAGGAACCGATCCGCTTCTGAAGGGTTAACCAGAAATGAATGAATTGAAACACTGTTTGAGAATCGAGGGCGAACCATGCAGGAGATAAGCACCTACCTGGCGCCTCGCCTTCTGGACGAGGCATTGCAGGCGATGGCGGACGGTGACGCCACGGTACTGTGTGGCGGCACGGACCTGGCGCCGCAGACCGAATCCGGTGCGCGCCAATACACAGCGAAACTGCTGAACATTCGCCGTGTCGAGGGACTCGGCGGCATCGATGTCAAGGGTGCCCAGGTTCGCATCGGCGCCGTGACAACCATCAGCGAAATCCGCCGCAACCCTGCGCTCGCGGAAATCGCGCCCGTGCTGGTCGAGGCGGCGGAGCATTTCGCCAGCGACCAGATTCGCAACGCCGCTTCGTTAGGTGGCAACCTCTGCAACGCCTCGCCGGCCAGCGACATGAGTCCGCCCTTGCTGGTACTTGGCGCGTCGGTCGAACTCGCCTGCTGGCAGGGCGGTGCTGTGCAGACGCGGCGCGTGCCGCTGGATCAATTCTTCGTCAGCCCCGGCAAGACCCTCAAGCTGCCGCAAGAGTTGCTGACCGCCGTGCTGTTCGACCGGCCTGCGGCGGACTTTGTCGGCAGGTTTCGCAAGTCGGGCCCGCGTCCTGCGCTGGAGATTTCCACCGTTTCGGTGGCCTTCGGCGCGCGTGTCGCCAACGGCAAACTCAGCGCTGTGCGAGTGGCCATGGGGTCAGTCGCACCGACTCCCCTGCGCGCTCGCCATGTAGAGGCTGCGCTCGAAGGCAAGCCGCTCGACGCCCCGACCATCGCCGCGGCAGTCGCTGCGACCGTGGACGATGCCAAACCCATTGATGACGTGCGTGCCAGTGCCTGGTATCGCGGCCATCTTGTTCGTGTGTTCCTTGAAGAGGTGCTCAATGAAGTCCGTGGAAACTGAAATCCGCTTCAAGCTCAATGGCCGGGATGTTTGCCTGAACGTGCCGGTGACCATGAAGACCCTGACCATGCTGCGCGACAAGCTCGGCCTGACCGGAACCAAGTACGCCTGCGGCGAAGGCGAATGCGGCGCCTGCACGATCAAGGTCGATGGCACGACGCTGAACAGTTGCCTGATGTACGCCGTTGATTGTGATGGTCGTGAGTTGGTGACCATCGAGGGCTTGCGCACGCCCGAAGGCCTGCATCCGGTGCAGCAAGCCTTCGTCGACCACGGCGCCATTCAGTGCGGCTTCTGCATGCCCGGCATGATCATGCAGACCGACTACCTGGTTGAAAACAATCCCACGCTGACGCGGGAAGAAGCGCAACGGGGTCTCGAAGGCAATCTTTGCCGCTGCACCGGCTACACCAAGGTGCTGGACGCGGTGGATGCCCTGGTCGAGACGAAGAAGTGCTGCGGTCGCTGTTAGGCGATGCAACACATACCTCGGACCGCAACCTCCTGAAGAGAGCCAAGTCATGCAAAAGAACGCCAGCATTTCACCCATCATCAAAACCACCTTGATCGGCCAGCGCGTCAAGAAGCCCGACGCCCCCGACAAGTCAACCGGCAAGACGCGTTACATCAATGACATGGTGTTGCCGCAAATGCTGATCGGCAAGGTCCTGTTCGCCGGACGAGCGCACGCCAGGATCGTTCGCATCGACACCTCGGCGGCGGAAAAGCTGCCTGGCGTCTATGCCGTGCTGACCGGCAAGGATGCCGCCGGACTCAAGTTCGGTTTCGTCCGCGACAACGTTGCACTCAAGGACAAAGTGCGCTGCGAACACGACGAGATTGCTGCCGTCGCGGCCGAGACGCAGGAGATTGCATCGCGCGCGCTCGAACTCATCGAAGTCGAGTACGAGGATCTGCCCGGTGTGTTCACACCCGAAGCCGGCGCTATGGAAGGCGCTCCGCTGGTCCACGACAACTTTGCCGGCAACAAGAGCCTGCATTTCGAGTTCAAGCACGGTGATCTGGCCGAGGCCGAGGCGCACTCCGAATTCGTCGTGGACAGTGTGTTCCGTCCGCACCATGTCACGCACTGCTGCATGGGCACTTCCTGCGCCATCGCCGATTTCGATAACAACGGCAAGCTGACGATCTGGACGCAGACCCAGTATCCTTACAACTACAAGATGGATCTGGCGCCGGCACTGGGGATCCATCCCGGTGACATCCGGGTGATGCAGCCACCCGTCGGTGGCGCCTTCGGTTCCAAACTCGACGTCTACCCCTATGAGCCGATCGCGGCGCTGCTGGCCAGGAAGACCGGCCGACCGGTCAAGGTCATCTATTCGCGCGAGGAGGAGTTCAAGGCCTCGCCGACGCGCCAGGCGGCGATCATCCATATGCGCACCGGCTGCACGCGCGACGGCGTACTCACCTTCCGCAGCGCCGATGTGTTGCTGGACAACGGTGCCTACACCTCCTGGGGCCCCACCATTCCCGTCATCATGATGCGCACCATCTCGGGCCACTATCGCGTGCCGGTGGTCGACTTCAAGGCGCAGGCGATCTATACGAACAACCCTTATGCCGGTTCTTTCCGGGGCTACGGCAACGTCCAGACCACTTACGCGACGGCACAGCAGATGGACATGCTGGCCGACATGGTGGACATGGAGCCGCTCGAATTCCATATCAAAAACTCGCAGCTATCCGGTGAAGTCACGCCACAGAAATCATTCCTGCGCGAATGCGCGCTGGTGGAATGTCTGCAGACAGCGGCATCAGCCTGCGACTACAGCCGCAAGCGCAAGGAATTCGCTGCAGAGCGCGACCAGCCCGGCCGCTACAAGAAGGGCATCGGCCTGGCCTCGTCGATCCACAATGCCGGCGGCGCCAAGATCCACAAGTCGGACGGTATCGGCACCATCCTCAAGATGGACGATTACGCCCGGGTGACGGTCATTAGTGGTGCTTCCGAAATCGGTCAGGGTATCGACGCGGTGATCACCCTGATCGTGGCTGAGGAACTGGGCGTGCCGCTGGAACACGTGACCCTTGTCAACAACGATTCCGACATCGCTCCCTGGGATGTGGGCGTGCACGCCTCGCGAACCACCTTCATCGCCGGCAACGGGACGCGCCGTGCCGCGCAAAAGGCGAAAGCGCAGATCTTGCACGCCGCCGAGACGATGCTGGGCGAACTGGCCGAAAGCATGGACCTGCGCGGCGGCTCGGTCGTGCGCGCGAACGACGGCACGCCGCTCATCAAGTTGGACCGTTTGCTGCGGCAAATGCATTTCCAGGCTGAGCCTGAACTGGTGATGGTCACGGACTACTACGAGCCCAAGAGCGAACCCGAGGGTGCCAAGCACATCTCCGACCACTCTGCAGCCTATTCGCACGCTGTGCATATCGCCGAAATCACGGTCGATACCCTGACCGGTGAGATCAAGGTGGACAAAATCACGCTGGCGCAGGATGTCGGTCGGGTCATCAACCGCCTGGGTCTCGAAGGTCAGGTTGAAGGCGGCATCGCCATCGGCCTGGGTTACGCCCTGAGCGAAAACATGCGGCTCGAAAATGGCATGTTGACGAATCCCAGCTTTCGCGATTACAAGCTCATCACGGCGCCAGAGATGCCGCCCCTGGATATGCACTTCATCGAGAGCAATTGCGCCGAAGGGCCTTATGGCGCCAAAGGCATTTCAGAGCTACCGACCATCGTCATTGCGCCGGCGATTGCCAACGCGCTGTACAACGCAACCGGCGTACGCATCTTCAATCCGCCGATGTCGCCCGAAACCGTGGCACGTGCCATCCACGAATTGAGGCAGTCCCGCCAGTAGGGCGGATCGAACACTGATGAAGCTTCAGTACTTCGCCTGGCTCAGAGACAGCATGGGATGCGACTGTGAACACATCGTCTTGCCGAGCAAGGTCAAGAATGTGGGCATGCTGCTTGACTGGCTATCGACCCAGGACGAGCGCTTCAAAAAGGCGTTTGAGTACATCGATGTCGTGCTGGTCTCGGTCAATCTCAGCTACGCAGATCGCAACCATCCCGTGCATGACGACGACGAGGTCATATTGGCCCCGCCGATCGCGGGCGGCTGAACGACAGACCTGATATGACTTCTGAAATGAACTACTTAGTGGAAATTGCATGAAACGTCGCACCATCCTCTCCATGGAGCAGGCACTTTCCATGCCCTACGCCACGCTGCGCTTTGCGCAACTCGGTTGGCGCGTCATCCGTATCGAAGCCACACCCAGCGGCCAGGGCTTGCCCGGCGATCCGAACCGCTACATCGGCAGCCGCATTGCCGACGATGACAGGCGCAGTTATTTTGTCGCGCCCAACGTCGGCAAGGAGGCGATCGCGCTGAACCTGAAGGATCCGCGCGGCCAGCAAGTGCTCCAGCGTCTGATCCGCGAACTCGATGTGGACGTGTTCTGCTGCAATACGGTGCCCGCGCGGTATCAAAGTCTGGGCATAGACCCGGCCACCTTGCGCGCTGTCAAACCCGAGTTGATCTGGGCCGGCATTTCGGCCCTGGGCCCACGCTACCCCGAGGCTCCCGGCTACGACCCGGTGATCCAGGCCATGAGCGGCTATATGGAGGTCACGGGCGACCCGAAGGGGCCACCCATGCTCGCCGGTATTCCAGTCATCGACCTGAAGGCCGGCGACGAGGTTTATGCCGGCGTGATGCAGGCGCTGCTGGAACGCTACGAGACCGGCGTCGGCAAGGAAATCCACGTCTCCATGCTGCAGGCCGCAGCGTCGTGGCTCATCACCGTGCTGCCGCTGATCGACTATGGCTGCCAACCGAACGAGATCACACGTGCCGGCAACGAGCACCGCAAGTTCATCCCGACCAACGTCTATCCGACCAGCGACGGCTTCATCTTCATGGCCATCGGCAGTGATGTGCAATGGCGCCGCTTTACCGCCATCCCCAAGTTTGCCTGCGTCGGCAATGAGGTGCGCCAGACCAACGAGGGCCGGCACCTGCAGCGTGAAGCCATCCATGCCGACATCGCACAGGTCAGCCGCCAACATCTGGCCGCCGAGATTCTGGAAGATCTGCGAGCGGCGACCATTCCCGGAACACGAATCCACGATATTCGCCAGGTGCGCGAACTCGAACCCCTGAGCGGCCGGCTGACGCGCACGACGCTGCCCGATGGGCGGGAGGTGAGTATGCAGCCAATGGCAGTCGATATCGACGGCGCGCAAGGCCATCTTGCCTTCGCACCGAAGTATGGCCAGCACACGCGCAGCGTGCTGGCACAGGCCGGACTAGTGAGCGACGAGGTGCAGGCGCTTTATAGTGCCGGCGTGGTCGCATGAGTTCGTCTGCTCCCCCGAGTGTCCGCGCGGCCGCCATCGGTGGTCACTTTTACGTATCAAAACCAAAGGAGATTTTATGAAACAGCTACGCCATGCAGTACTCGCACTGGTCAGCACTCTCGCTGTCAGCGCCAGCCAAGCCGAGATCACGATCGGGGTCTCGCTTGGTACCACCGGACCCGGCGCATCGCTAGGTGTCCCTTACAAGAACGCGTTCCAGTTGGTCCCCAAGACCCTGGGCGGTGAGACCGTGCGCTACATCATTCTGGACGACGAATCCAAACCGGATGCCGCTGTCAAGAATGCACGCAAATTCGTCAGCGAGGACAAGGTTGATGCGCTGATGGGCTCCAATGGTGTGCCCTCTGCAGTGGCGATGGCGCAGGTTGCCGCCGAAACCAAGACACCGATGGTTGCGCTGACGCCTTTGCCACCGCTGGCGGCGGACCGTGCACTGTGGACTTTTGTCATACCGCAACCGACCGAACTGATGATGGGCGCCGTGGCACAGCACATCAAGGCGCGCGGGGCCAAGACGGTGGGTTACATCGGCTTCTCCGACACCTGGGGCGACATGGTCTACACCGCCATTACCTCGCTGGCTGACGCCAACGGCTTCAAGGTCGTCACCAACGAGCGTTATGGTCGGCCTGACACCAGCGTGGCCGGACAGGTTTTGAAGGTGATGGCGGCGTCGCCCGACGCCGTTGTGGTTGGTGGCTCCGGGTCACCTGGTGCCACACCCCATATCGCGCTGGCCGAGCGCGGCTACAAGGGACCGATTTATCACAATCACGGTACCGTCAACCTACCCTTCATTCAGACCGGCAAGAAGGCCGTCGAGGGTGCCATCGCACCCACCGGTGCGCTGATCGTGGCAGAGGAACTCAGCCCCACCTTCCCAACCAAGGCCGTGTCACTGGACTTCGTCAAGCGCTATGAAGCCGCCTTTG
>SESF01005961.1_pt1 | contig 25978 bp, 32 predicted proteins | sample 3171521 | NCBI WGS metagenome assembly SESF01 (sample SAMN10866945, study PRJNA518727) | freshwater metagenome | biome: subpolar coniferous forest; feature: holomictic lake; material: water; isolation source: holomictic Lake 227, 6 m and 8 m depth | place: Canada: near Kenora, Ontario | collected...
GCTGTGTATGTGCGACGTCAATAGCCGCGAAATGCCGGTCATGCCGCCTAAAGAAATGAGGGCACGCATACTCTTTTATCTGGGCAATCGCGCGCTTGCACCGAATAAAACTGAAAGGCGATACCTTGCCGTACTCGACGCAGCCGAAAAAGCGGGATGGGCGACTATTGGAATGCCAGAGTTAACCTCGGCAAAGAAATCAACGTATTACACCGGTCGTGCCCACCTGATTAGAGAAGCTCGTTTCTGTCTCCAACACTGCGTCGAGGTGCTGAAGGCAATCAATTTTTCCGATAGAATCAACGCTATGACGGCGAATATATCTCTGCCAAAATCCGTGCTTGAAGACATTGAAAGGGACTATCAACGATGGACGGCTAACATAAAATATATCAAGGACTCCTTGAGCGTCTTGGACCGTTACCCACCTGACTCTCGTGGTCTGCAATTCCACGACCAATCAACATGGAGAACCGGTTTATGGCAGGAAGTTAGCAGGATGTTGAAGGAGCACAAAATTCGACCACCTAAAAAATCAACGTCTAAGAAGTCAATGTTGACGAAAGCAAATAAATTAGATAAGGACTGGCGTTATAAGTTTTGGGATGAGGGCAAGACACGTGACTATGCCGATGTTATTGCAGTTATGCTCGTGGCGGGAGCTAGGCCATCTGAATTATGCCAAAGCCCAAAAAGAACGGGGATATCCGTTAGCCTGGATGAGCATGACCACTTATGCATATCAATCACAAGTTCGAAAGTTTCGGTCAGTCCTGACGATCTGCGTCGAGATAAAGGACAGCCGGTTCGGCATCTTATTTTCTTTATCGACTCACCTCCGGCTGAATATCTGGCTGGACTGGTTAGAAAAAATGGGAACCAGCCTGTCAATGTATTTTATGCTACAAACTCTCCTAGACCGGCCCGAGCGCTTTCGGTTGCTCTCGAAAGACTTGGCGCCAAAGTCCTTGACCTAAAACCAAACGAGCGCCTGACCGCTTACGTTTTACGCCACGCCGTTTCCTCAGACATCAAAGCCAGCTTACTCGAGTCCATCAGTGATGAGCGGAACGAGCTGGCTCAGCAGCGTCGGGCGAAACGCCGCAAGGAACTCGAAGAAGGAATACTGTCACCGCCACGAAATCGTGAGACTGTTGATGAAATCACTCGGCCAGAAGTGTTGGAAGGCGCATCCATTGCGTTGGGACATGTCGGAAACCGAACCCAGGCTGCCTACGGCTGCGCAAACCAATCTAAGTCAAAAGGAACTACAATGCTCAAGGCTATGGGAACGCGGCCTGTTAGGGGAGGGCAGGGGCCATCTCTGGTTCCGAAGCTGAAAGTACCAGTGCGATAAGAGTGCTAAGCCGATACACATTACTTATCGACAAACAGGCTTGGCTGAGTATCCTGCTGCGCAACACATTGCTTGCACAAAATGTTCGCATGCGAACATTTTCTATTCATTGCTTCGAGTCATTCTTTGCTGCAAACTCTCGCTGGCTATTATCGTACGATTAGAGGTCATACCGGCTTGCCGACAAGCCATGGAAACGGCATCATCATCAGACACCCCTCCTCGTGTCAGGGATTTTATATGACGGCCTTTGGCCTAAAGATTCTTCCGATGAACATGTCTTGAGCGAGGTGGCAATGAATACCCATAACATGCACGATGCAGCTGATGACCTGCTTCACGATATTGATGAACATGATCGGAATCGCCCTGAACGCGATTCCGTCGAGGACCGTACAGGGGCAGCGGTCATGCGAAGGAATGGAGCTAGCGAATCCTTTATTATCAAGGTTTTTGGCTATAGCCCGACGCCCTATTCAGATATCGAGCTGCGTACTAAGTAGCTGTCATTGACAGCTGTTTGACCTTATGACTCTAGTGGAGAGTTGCCCTGATGTTGCAGAATTCTAGTGTCAGATGTTTGGTTGCTGATTTAGCACGGCAGCACAACATTGTTTATGTAAAGACTCGTGGTGATGAATGGGCTGATTCAGTAACACAGCTTCTTGGTGATGATGTAACCAATGACGACACTAGGAACATACTAGTTGCCCTGAAACGGGCTGGCGTTCTTACTGGACGAGAGATGTCTGATCTATTAGCTAAGCATCTTTGTGAGGTGTTCCAGAGATGACATGGTCATGCAGAAACTTTGACGCGCGCAGCATACTATAGTAGCGTGCCGCGAAGCGTTATCCGGCAAGTGACAAGGTAGCAGGGGCATTATCCCGAAATTGAGTGGACCCCTACTCTATGCACTAGAGCTTACGCAATACGAACCTGACGCGAGCCTATCTATAGAAGGAACCAGTCGTCGGAATAATGTTCAATCGGCGCAGGCTGCTGGTGTGCTTCTATTGCGATGGAAGGCACATCATTAGTTCGGATATCTCGCATCAGATTGAATGACAAATTGCCACTATCTGTATTAGTTTTGAGTTTTATGCGGCCCCGTGCGAAGGGTTTATGGCCTGCAGCCTGGGCAGGAGGACAAACTGTGACCTTTATTTCAGACTTAACAATCTTCTGTGCTGGGGCTTCGGGAATCACCTTGGCGACAGGGGCAGGGGCAGGGGCATCAGGGACGTTACCTCTACATTTCCTTGCTTTGATTAGGCTAACGGCAGAGCTGGTGAGACCATAGGCTTCGGCTATCTCGCGCTGGAGCCGATTATCAGCTCGGATTGCTCTCACCTCGTTGTCACCAAGCTCACTCGGGATTCGGCTTCGAATCGCTTCTGACTTCAACGTTCAACTCTCTCTCTGAATGCCAGCCCAGCTTGATGCGTGGGCATGTTGGTAAGCAGGTGTACATGGTTTCGCCCATAACAGCAAGACCCTGAAGCCTGTGCAATGAGAAATCACTGGCTTACTTTTTGGACCTACTGACGGTGCGGGCCTTGCATTTTTAGATGCATTAAAAAGACAAGCTGGCAGCTGTTTTTTAAAACAACTACCAGCTTGCTTGGAGTCTGCACATGTCCTAAGTAAACTAACCTAATTCAGAAACTCAGTCAACAACATATTTATGCAACAAGCAATATGAATAGACGCCTCATCATCGGCCATTGTTAATATCCTTAACATTGTGCCCAGTTCGGTTAAAATGTTCGCATGCGAAGATTTTCCACAAATTTGTCATTGCGCTGTTCGCGCTGTTTACTCCGAGAAAGTGCTGTACTGATAATTAAAAAGTCATATAGTTGCTTGTGGTAATTCGCTCCACCGTGTTGTCCAAGCTGGACTGAGCTTTTCTCTTCGCATCCGCCAGCTTGCTCCATGGTCGACAACACCCAAATCAATAGCATGGCGGCCATAGCGCCCGTTGACCGCGTCGACAGCCTTCATCAATGCCTCAGACTTCCTGGAGTCTACGACCGTAAATAAATCCCGCATGACTCTGTCAGCACGGCAGAGGTCGGTCAGCAGGACGCCGACCTTGGTCCACTGGCAGCCTGGGGGGTATGAGCGGCAGCTTCGTGTCATTGCAAGCGCTGTTCTGGTCAGCGCGACGGAATCAGATGTCGGCGGCCGGAGTGGTGCCGAGGCTGACAACGTGCCCGAAACCACGTCCTGTCTGAATCGGTTGGTGGTGGCGAACACCTGCATGTGCCCAGCGACCAGGCCCTCACGGCGGATTTTCGCGGCTGCAGTTTGGGCAAACTCGGATATGGCGGCGGCCACGACCTCGATGTCGTCTGTCGGTTCGCCCAGCGAGCGTGAGCAGGTGCAGGTTTGGCGCGGCTCAGGCTGAGTCTCGAGGTCGTGGACAGCTTGACCAGCCAGTTCGGCCGCAGTGCGGGCCAGCACGATGCCGAATTCCTTGACGAGCCATTTTGACTCCAAGGCAGCGAGGTCGGCGGCCGTCCGGACACCAAAGGCGCCCAGGCGCTCGGCATAGCGGCGGCCGACACCCCACACGTCAGCAACATCGACACGGGCAAGTGCAATATCGACCAGCTCCGGCCGTGACGACAAATCGACAACTCCACCAGCCTTGGACGACTTTTTCGCAATCTTATTGGCCAGCTTGGCCAGAGTTTTTGTCTTGGCTATTCCGACGCAGACTGGAATGCCAGTTTGCCTCATCACCTGCTCACGCATTCGTCTACAGTAATCAGTCAAATCTCCTGGAATCCCCGTGAGGTCCAGGAAACACTCATCGATAGAATATATCTCTTGTCGGGGCGCATACTCGGCCAGAACAGACATCACACGCTGGCTCATGTCTCCGTACAAAACATAATTGCTCGAAAGCACGGCGACCCCATTCTTTTCACATAGTTGCGCAATCTTGAAATACGGATCACCCATACCAATACCGAGAGCCTTGGCCTCATTTGAGCGAGCAACAGCACAACCATCGTTATTCGACAAGATTATTACAGGAACTTTACGAAGGTACGGGTTAAACACCCGTTCTGCGCTTACATAGAACACATTTGCGTCGGCGATTGAGAAAATTGTCATCGACGCAGCTCTTTAAAGGCCCAAGTTGCAACACCCCAGATTTCGACGCCTAACTCTGGGTCGATTGCTATTCGTGGGCCGTCTCCCTCGGATTGAAGTTCCCAGCCGGTGCCCTTCCTGGCCAACCGCTTGACTGAAAATCCATCGCCGACCACGGCGACAACGATATCTCCTGCCTGGGGGGAGACCGACCTGTCGACGACCAGCAGATCGCCGTCAGCAATGCCAGCCTCGGTCATCGAGCCGCCGACCACACGCCAATAAAACGTGGCGGCAGGCCGCTTGACGACCAGCCTGACCAGGTCCAAGCTTTCCTCCGCAAAATCGGCTGCCGGCGAGGGAAACCCTGCCTCGACCCTCGGGAGAACTGCTGGTAGGTGCGACATCGAAGGCCCCTGGTGCTGCGGGGCGAGAACATATCGCGAACATGCCTTCCCATCAACGTCTTTGGAATCTTTATCGAGTACGACTGCATGTAGTGGCCATGCTACAGCGACGGACCCATTCTTAGGTGGCGCCGAGTGAGCGTGCCGTCGCGCCAGCTCCCCGAGGGCAGCTAGCACCTGGACTCGAGATGGTTGGCGCCTCATACCGACCTTCCTGATTCTGGCGTCCAGGTTTGACCACATGCGCAAATAAGTGAATTAAGGTACCGGCACCCCGCACTGCCAGGCTTTATATTTTGTACACCTAAAGTGGCGCCTCACTGAAAAGCAACAACTGGTTCCCCGCGAGCCAAACATAGTCTGCACAAGCCTTAGGGGTGCAACGTAACTATTAGCACCACCTCATTTTGACAGGTACCGAAAAATCCCGCCCTGAGACAAGTCATGAAGGTTCTCGACGTGTGTGCCGACAAGGATGTTCTAGTTTGCAGGTTTTATCATTATGGAAGCGGTGAGCTTGCTCACAGGTTCGCCATCATCCCTCAGCACAATCACTTCGTTCAGGCGCATGCCACTATTTGAAAATTCTCTGACGCATCATTAATTATTTTCGCACGACAATCAAGTCGTCAAGATTATGTGAAAAGCAAAACCTGAGTCTTCGCGGCGAAGCTGCTGTATCAATTGCAAGACTGTGCGCGGTATAATCTGTTTAATTCTAGCGAAACTTCCTTATTGATAACATCCACATACCATATCTCACGACTGTCCGGATACATCAAGAATGGCCGATAACAGATAGATATAGGCATATAAGGTATAGTAATGATTAATTGATTGACGCAAAGCCACATTTGTAATACACACCTATTTGTCAAGCCGCGTGGCGACCCAAGGAGATGAGTTATGGGCATTCAGCAGTTTTTTGTTGGTTCAGGACATATTAAAGAAAGCGCTATCAATAAGATTGTGAAACCGCTGGGTGCCCAGTTCTCCAATGCTTCACTTCCTGGAGGTCGCAAGATGTTCTGGGCTGAATATCGGCTAGATGGCAACTATGGCCTAGAGCACGAGGTATCTGAAGCCGTCAGAAAGGCAGGCGGTATTGAGGCATTTAGGTATAAGAAAAGCCCTTGTCCATGTCGTGATTGTCGCCCACGTTAATTCTGAATGTTCGCATGCGAAGATTTCCGAATTTAGTATGACTAGGTCACACTAATTGATTTCTTTAGGTGTCGCTTGAGCTTCACGTCCTTCTTAAGGGCACGCTCGCGGCGCAAGGCTTCAGCATGACTTAGGGGACCTTCGGTGTAGACAATAGTCCATGGCCCACGTCCTTTTGTAAATCGCGCCCCTTTCGAAGTATTGTGTTGTATCAGTCTGGCGCCTGTGTCCTTGGCAATGCCAGTGTACGTAATGTTTTGAGCGTTCATAAGGACATAGACGGTCCATTCGTCCGTAGACATAGCCGTATCATTTTGTTTATCGATATCAGCTGCGACATCTGTCAACGATCAGCTCCAATCGCGCTTGGTCGGCAAGGCCGATAGAGAGCGGCAAATCTCCTGGCTGACGGTATGAGCGCTTTTTCGGATCAGCTCAAGACCCCTGGCACGGCGTGGATTCCGGCTTGAACTCACTGGTCAGCATATGATACGACCTCTCAGCAAATCGACAGTGGGGACATCATGGACAGCGTTTTAGTGATAGATGATTGCCCATTTGTCCGAAAGTTAGTCACCTCCATGTTAGAACTATCGGGCTGCAAAGTGGCGTCAGCGTCAAATGGAAAAGAAGGCGAAAAGATTTTAGCTGGACAACAGGTCGACATAGTCATAACGGATATATTTATGCCCGTTCAAGACGGCATCGAAACAATTTCATCAATCCGGAAAAACAACCCGTTAGTAAAGATTATCGCTATGTCCGGCGCCGGCACGACTGGCACTGACATCAGTGAATTTATGAATATTGAGCCACCTTATTTGAAACACGCCAAGTTGCTTGGCGCCCACCATACTTTGACCAAGCCCATTACGCCTCATAAGCTCGCAGCAGCCATGGATGCATGCCGATTGATTTGAATACGTGTGCGGCGGCCACTACTGGGTAAGCGGCCTTGGATGGAGACTTCCAGAATTTCATCAGCAGTTGAAGCCTCTCCTTCGTTATAAGTTTTATCGCCAGTTAGGTACTCAACAGCTTTGGTGACTATGTAAGGCAGCATCTCTTTATTATCGATACTGGATGCCGGACCAAGCGATAGCAAGCAGCCGCAATGGATGTATTGCAACGTAATCATATCCAATTTTGGTGGCGCGAAGTCGTTGAATATTTGAGACGCTATGTGCTGTGCACATGCGTTTGCAACACCGAGAGTGCCAACCAGCGGTTTGTTCAATACAATCTGCATTATCGAGCTTACAAGGTCGTTAGCTAACGCGACGCAGTCATTAGCAATTATTGCATACGTATAAACCATTGTTTCTTGATAGTCACAATCATTTTCATCGGGCGCGCTCGCTATATCCAGGGCTTTATCGATAGCTTTGGCTGCTGATGATAGGCCCCAGGTAGCCTTTAGCGCTTTTGCTTTTACGACGACCGGCTCTGGCAAATCAACTTGGGTTGTCTTGTGAGTTGCTTTATACCGTTGCTGGCGCTCGGCATTTGACTTAATTTTTTGCGGTTTGCCTGACGACGTTATGTCATAGCCTTTATCATTTTCAGCTTTCAGATTGCCCATAATCTTTTCCCTATAACCGGTTGGTTTGAAATGAATATTGCTTGATTGTCGCGTTACCAGGTAACATGGTGCCTCGGTTTCTTTATTGGTGCAAGACAATTCTTTTTTAATGTCAGGGCCTGTTCGCAGTTTAGCCAAGAAAATTCGGAAATGGAACTAAGCCCCGCGTTACCAGGTAACAGCGCTCTTGACTATCAAGTTTATTTTGTAGTGGATTTGTCCTCACCATATCGTCCACTAGAGATGAATGTTAGCTGGCAAAATTAGCGAGGTGACGAGTTCGCCAATTTAAGATCGCACCAGCCTTATGTGAAATCGCCTCGATGTTTTGTCTGCAGTATGTCTGATTATCAATATCGACCGCATGGATAGGCGGTTTCTCTGTTTATATAATAAAATGTGCTTGTACGATCGCTGTGTGTAGGATAATGTATAGATGTCACTAGGGGCTGTTTATCTCCAGGCCCTGAAAGTAAGGGCTACCTAGCTCACACACTAGGTAGCCCTGTGACTTTTCTGGCTGCACACTCATCTCAAGCAGCTAGTTTGCGACGACGCTTGTTAGAGTTCGCCGGCGCTTGGACCGGCATGTAGTCGCTATCCAGCACCTGTTCGTAGACCTTAGTTTTCACAGGCCCATCTTCCGGTCCCCTCCAGTAGCCACGAATCAACTGCATGCGCCGCAGGGAATTACGTGGCCCGTAGGGCTGGTTCCTCCAAAAATCGTCAACATGAGTTCGATATCTCACTCCCGTCTTGCGATTGCAAAGGCTGCCGTCCGTGTCGACATATAGATGGCCATCATCCTCAACCACCAGAGCATCAATCAGGTCATCATTAGCCTCGGTTACCTGAGGCACAGGCGCCCTGAGTGCGGCCAGGTCAGCCGTAAAATCAGGATAGTCATCGACAATGTCGGTCTTGGGCAGGTTTGGGACGAACTGAAAAAGGTCATCGGCCGTCAAATTAATGGCTTCAAACGGGTCCAGCGTCTCCGCCCGCATCTCCAAGAGGGCAGGGGCCTTCATCTTGCGTCGGCGAGCCTTCCCCCTGGACATCGGGGCTTCCTTCGGCTGGACGGGAGGAATGAGCGCAAGCTCGGCCTGGATGCGCAACCGTTCAAGATGCAGCGCCACGCACGTCGACAAAACCGCAAAAGCCTCTTCGATGTGCGACATAGGTTCGCCCGCGCCATTGTATCCAAGGTAAGTAAGGTTGCTCTTAGCTCCAAGACTTGCAGTTACCCAACCAATAATCCAATTCGTGCCAGCATGACAGCGCACTACGACCATCATCGCATGACTGTTGTCGATAGCCGGAACAGAGAAGATAACCCGCTTCACATCACATTCCGCCGCACTCTCAGTACTCGCCGAAGAAGCAATCTCCGGATACTCCATATAGACGGTGTTCCTCTGCAGGAAGTCGAAGCACGCATTTTCGTGGCTGTCAAAGGTCATCTGCAGCTCAGTGTTATTGCTGGCAATGGCCTTCAACAAACTAAATTCAGGGGCGAAGCTAATCGTAGCGGGGACTTCCAGATGCTTACGAAGGGAGGTGGTCGCATAGAAGGGGAGAAGGGACACATCGATGCGCGTATAGAGCTCCTCATCATTACTCAGCTTCGCATTGGCGAAGCATTCATGGGTGTAAAACTCGTACATGGTTTTGAGAACATAGCAGTCCGCCATTTCGCGAAGCGAGCGTTGACGATAGCGCTGCTGATTTTTAGCAGCAAGTTCGCGGAACAACCGCCGAGCAGCCTTAGTAGAATAGAGTCCATGCGGCATGTCATTCAGGCCTTGAATAATCGCATCAAAGAAAACGCGACGAAATAGCATGTATGCGATAGCAAAGATGTCCATTTTAAGCTTCCTTTATGGTTGGGTTTTGCACAGGTGTGCTCACGAGGAGACCGCAGGCGGTTCTCCCAATGGTGTCAGCGGGTGGTGATGGGTGGGGTGCTATGAGTGAACTCTAGGCCTAGAGTTCACTCACAGGTCGTGTTCTGCTGTTAGGCAGCGATGCGAAGCTCAGCCAGGAACTGGCAGACCTTGGTAAGGTTGTGAGGCGCACACATATCGCTGAGTGCGGTCTCGACATCGCCAACGTCCAGTCCATCGAGCGCCGCGAAGAAGGCCTCATCGTCCTGCTCAGAGATTCTGAGGTCGGCAAACTCCGTTCCGGCGCGTCCATTTTGCTTAGCGCGGAAAATGATTTCCGGAATTTCCTTCTGGTGAAGTCCAACCAGACATTCCATGGCCAGAAACTCCGCCATGAGCCGAATAATCCAGTCAGTGTTAGACAAGGTGTTGAAGGTATGCATGTTTTTCTCCAAGGTACGTCGGTGTTGCGTCTTGCACCCGACTGGAAGACGTATACCGGCGTTCTGCCGTTCTGTCAACAATGCGTCATTGCGGCAGAATTTGCGGAAAAATCTTCCATATAATTGTTTTTAAACAGCCTCCCGTATGACGTGTGAGATATCGTTAATTCTACCTATACGGGAGCGTGCCATTATCATATTGAAGGAGATCATTTTTTTGAATTGCGGGCATGGTCATGGGCAACAATGCAGATTCTGCATGTCTGCCATGATTGTTTTATATCTCTGCATTCTGCGCTGAATGCGCCGTGGCTAACACCATGATGGCAGCAGCGCCATAAATGTAGTCAGATGCTCACTTTCTCTAATGAGAAATACATCTATAGTCTCTTTATCAGCTCTGTGTATAGGGTCCGACAGCGGAAGTCCCTATGGCAGTTTCAAAACTGCCAAGCCTTGCTGAGCGCCGCTATTTCTTGGTATTTGGCTGGCTCTCTGGGAGCCATCGAAGCCGCTACTATTGGTTGCTTGAATGAGCGATAGCTTGAGCCGACATTTAACTTATAGAGCCGTTTACTGAGGTGCCGATAGGGTGCACATTGTAGGGTTGCGCGTTCGTTCTAAGATTATTGACTCCATTGCGCGGTTCTGCCAGATTGTGCGCCGCATTGGTTTGAGGATGGAGGTTCTAATGACCGAGAGCGCCAAGATAAGTCAGCGCCAGCTCCCCCAGAGGCGGAAGCCGGTAGTCACACATGACCCCGACAGTGAAAACCCCCACGATGGTTGGGGAGGCACTCCTGCAGGACATGTCTTCCGTCATGTCCATCCCGTCCCACCGAGCCGGTATACGGGCATGTGGCGTGATGCGAAGAACCGCTCCCCGCAAATGCAGGAGATGCGCCTCACGGCCTGGCTGACCGCCGTTCGTGCGACAGCCTACGCGGACGGTGAGGACGAACTCACCTGGATTCCCACCTGGAAAGCGGAGTGGCTGCCCTGGGCGGTGGTCTACCCGACTGATTGGAGTCAGGAGCACATTCTGGCCGGTAAGCGGTTCTATCGGGTAGCCTATGGGATTCCGGACTCTGAGCCAGATTTCAAAATCAGACTGGAGCTGCTGCGCCGGTTCTCGATGGTCGTTGCCCGCAGGGGGCTGAGAGAGTCTCCCGAGCTGATTCCGAGCATCTCGAAGCTGGAGCGTGTCGACACCTTCAACTTTGCCGCAGACTATCCGGAGCATGCGGTCGAGCCGGATCCGATGCCCAATGGCTACCTGGGAATCCTGACCGACTATCAGACGTTCCTAGTTCAGCGTGTCGCGTTGGCTCGGACTCTGGCGAGCACCGACCGAGTAACCGAGGCCGACGTTCTGCGCGGTATTGTCGCCCGCCATGAGCAGGCCCTGGTCGCCGAACTCCAGGAGCGCAACATCAATGCTGTGGCTCTGGCAAGGAGCCTGGGTATTGGCGTCGATGCTGGTGATACAGACCAATAAGGATACTTCATTGAAGTCCTTAGGTAAGCCAAAGCCAAGCTCATTCGACAAAGATAATGAGCTTGGCGGCATCAGGAAAGTTCAAGCAACTGAGCTGCTGTCTTATGATAATGTCTGCCGTGATTAACAACTATAATATCACCATTACTATGTTTTGAATTGGCCTTGTGTTACGATTATATCGGGGAACACACGAGGTGAACAATGACGTGGCTCACTGGAAAACTAATAGTATATACTGTCATTTTTGTCGGGTTGGCGTGTCCAGCCTACGCACTAACTGACGAGGAAAAGAGAGACTATCAAGAGCGTGTTGAGCATGACAATTTGATAATTTCAGCACACGCATTATTCATTGAAGGTGTCGCCTTTCTTCGAATGGGGCACCTCGTGGAAGCCCTTGCGAAGATTGAAGAGGGACTTAAGATAGAGCCAGACAATGAGAATGCAGTTTATAATAAAGCGGTTATATTGCACACCCTGGGTAGATTTGCCGAAGCCACGGATGCTTACAACTACATACTCATTAATCATCCCGACAGCCAAGCTGCTGACTACGCCCGTACCATGCTTGCGAATATCGGCATTACCTATGGCAAGGATGGCGCCCCAAACGATATCAACGCCAAGACAGCAAAGGCAGTTCAGGCAGCGAATAAATCAGCGTCTGTACTGTCTGACTCCATCAACGTGCTGCGAACTGAAGGTACTGAAGCCTTACGAGAAAAGAGATATGATATTGCTGAAAACCGGTTTACAACTCTGCTCGAAATTGACCATACCGATGCAGGGGCTTGGTATTATCTTGGAAAAACCTATAGCAACAAACTGGAATACTCAAAGGCAATCAATGCCTACAGCACATCACTGGAAATAAATCCAAGAAGCGTTGTCGCTAATGATGCGCGGAAGTCACTACAAGTCTTGTCGACAACAATACGTCAGGCTGAGCCTTTCGTCGAAGGGCAGGATGAGAAAAGCGTGGTCGAGCAAGATACCAAAGAAAATAAGCATAGACCTGAGGGAATTGATATCCATGACAAGTCGTTAGTACCTCTGCAATAACATTGCCAATATCATATGCACACGACCTAATTTGCGATGGACAAGCATCAGCTGAAACGGACCTTTCCTTGGATGATGGCTTGGACACGACGAATCTCTTCCAAATAATTTGGGTTACGAGCTGCTGGGTGCGGATAAGTCAAACTGTGCTGAGCCAGCAGATCAATAACCTCAAACCAACTAGCGTCACTCATACCAAGTTCTTCGCGCGCCGCTTCAAAGCCGATTTCTGAGCGTGAAAGCGCTTCCAAAATTTCGCGACGCTGACACTCCATTGATGCCTCCAACAAACGATGTTCTGGGATTTAATCGCGTCACACGAGAATGTAAAGTGGATACTCGATTGCCAGCTTATGGTCTCCAAAGCATATGGAAAATGCGCATTGGATGGCGATGGAGAGGTTTGTTAGTCGAACCGTCTATTGATATAGATTTTCTTAATACAAAGCTAGGTGGCCTATCTGATGAATTTTTCTGGCCATCATCTGACTGGATGAGAATTGCTATTCAAGCAAGCAGTACTTTATATAGTCGATCTCCATGAATGTAACGACTCTACCCATACACCTTCCTTGCCTTACCTAACAAAGTTTATCTGGGTTTCCGCTGTTCTCTAGAATATATCGGTCTTCTTTTATATCAATGCCTTGTAAGCATATTGTTGGCGCGATATTGCGATATGGAGATCAGCAAATATAATAGCGATAATCACCGCAGTTTGCTGTGCTTTTGGTTGTTTATAGGTCTTTTTGGTGTCTCTATGACTACCTCTTTGGCTGTGTAATGCCAACTATCAGCTATTATGCTTCATCTTTTAATCAGGTTTCAGTTTTCATTGCGATCTGACTGCTTCTTCGTTGGCCCGATATAGCGATATGATCATTCGCTTACACACACAATATCAATGACTTAATAAAGCTGTTTTTTGCCCGACTTGGCTTTATTGTTACGCTTCTTGCCCATACAAAAAGTTGACATCCACATTAGTAAACGTATTGGTGTCTCAATATATTACATAACGCATCATTTCTTTTTGTGCTTACATTGTGGTCATACAGCCCACATCACGATTCTCTTATTATAACCATTTCGGCATCGACTGGACTTTGATCCCTGATAGCCATCTACTGAGCTAACAAACGTATGCATACACTCTGCAGTCCTCTCTGATCTGCACTTTGCTAGACTCCTCTTTTTCCCCCATTGCCCCATTTCATCTCGATTGCCCCATCGACCCCGAAGGGGGCGATTCCGCTTCCGCTCCAGACCGAGAAGTCTGGGGTGGAATAGTAATCTCTAGAGATTTCTAGTAATCTCTAGTACAGAGTCCGCCGACATGCTCGTATCTATTTGATTTAGTTCAATTATATGCCTATTTTCGATGCGGTCGACGGGGGGTCTTAGTACGGGTCGACAGGGGGTCTTAACACGGGTTCACGGGGGGTCTTAACACGGGTCGACAGGGGGTCTTGACACGGTTCTATTTTAAGTCAGAGAGCAACAAAATAACTTGTCTGATCGACACTTTGTACACTCTGTTTACACACTTATTCCAGATTGTTAGTCTTATTTGGTTGCCTTCTGCTGATTGTTACGACAGTATCCCATCCACGGCCATTGGTGTCGACAGCCCAACCATCGAGATTGCCAATCTGGAATAGAGCCTTCTTCAATTTTTCAAGACGTTCCTTTCTAGCTTCTGGTTCATTTGACACCTCATCGAGTTGCCATATATGAGACTCCAGTTTGTTCATCCGTATTGATGCTTCCTTGCCAACCTGAACCCAGGCTGATAGCCAGCGATGCAATATCCTACCAGCATCACCTTCGATTTTATACCGTTCACCCAAGCTTACTCTCGCAAACTGTGCACTACCGAAGATCGCCTCAGCCAATCTCCAGTGGCATGCAATTTCAACTCGGCCATCATCTTCGTTTATAATGTACGACAATAACGTCATGGATCCGTGCCATGACTCGTCGTCCAATATCAATGTGGTGGAAGAGAGACGGTCTAAGCAAGCGATTAGGTGGGTCTTTGATCTTCCACTATCCCCAAAACCCGCCCGATTAACCAACTCAAAGAATGAGGTTTTAATAGACCCCGCATTGGCGTCTTTCGCATTCGCCTTCGGAGATAATTTCGTCCTCAGCTGAAGCTTCCCTTCGTCATTTGTATCTGATTTGAGTTTCTCACCCTTAACTCCCATAAGGCTAAGTATTGCTAGCATAACGGATTCGTCGTCCGCGCCAAGCGCATCGTACATCTGAAAGGTAATCTTTATCGTTCCGAATGAATTCGTTACCTTTGCCTTTGGACGTGGCCCACGCTTCATAGGTCGAAATATTCCGTCCGTCATTGCACATCGCATCTCATATTGCGCAAAGTTATCAATTATATTCATCTAAATCTCCGCTGATTCCCCTCCCTATCAGGGAAGGGTAAATGAACCATACCTCATCAATAGAGAAGGCTAGAAACTACCATGGTTACCGCCGCCAACTTTTTTTCCAGCTATTGGCGGCTCATCACCAACCAGGACGCCACCTTCCACACGCCGGAGCCACTTAATCTGCTCAGAGGCCGAATAATTTAATTTCGGCAAGTCAAGCTTGACCCAGGACCGCCTGTCATCGGCAGCGATGTCAAAGCCCTTAAGCTCGGTGTCGGACATCCCAGCCATCACGCCAGCCCACCGTGCGTTATCAACCAGGGCCGAGGCGCCACGAGCGGCGGCCTGATCCGTGGCGCCATCCCGCACGCTGAGCTTATTGGCGTGGTGCAACAGCAGGATGGCAGTGTTGGCTTCTCGACAAACCCATTCCAAAACCGCGAGCATCTCGCCCATCTCCCCGTTGGAATTTTCATCCAAGCCACCCAAGCTGCGGTTCAACGTGTCGATGATAATCAGACTAAAGCCATGAGATTTGACGTAGTTGCAGAGTTCCTCCATCAAATAAGAAATCAGGATTCTATCACCAGTTCTTTCGGCAATCCGAAAGGACCGCCCGAACATCGGCATGATTTCGAGATTCGAATCTACGAGGTCCCACATCTCTGAAGTAAGATGTGTTCCAATTTCATGGAGACGGTTATGGATAATATCTTCGCCATCTTCTACCGATAGAATCAGGGTTCGTCCCTGGGCGATAGGCTGCCGCCAGATTCCAAAAACATCCTCGCCGATGGCTCGCGAAATCGCAGACTGCAGCGCGAGGAAACTTTTTCCACTGCCACCAGCCCCAACCAGAAGGCCAATTGTACCTCGAAGGAAGCCTGGAAGCACAAAATCTAGATGTCGCTTTGGTCCCTGGAAGCTCGCACGAATTGACATCGGCATAATTTTATAATCGCTTGACATTATAATATCCTTTATGTTGGCACAATGCTGTTTATGAATGTTTTTGCTTTACGATTGATGAGAACCTGGTTCCAATCATTTTCTGAAGCTGGCCTATCGTCAGCGAAGGCCAGGCCCACCTTTTCAGACAGGCGAGATATCAGCTGACAATACTTGTTACCCGCCTGGTCATTATCAAAGGCACTAACAATTGTTGCGTTACCAGGTAACGCCTTCAGCAGGGCAAGGATGTCTTCTGGCTTAGCCCCATTTCTAGTGGATAGAAATGTAGATCCAGCTTTGTATCCATCATCCTTGAGTTCATAATATGCCATCGCATCCAGAGGACTTTCAGTGATGACACAATATCGGATTGAATCAGTCATGTCGGTCGGTCGGTTGCTGATCCAAATCCCAGGACCGGCATCTTGAGTATATTTGCAGTAGGTTCTGGTCATGGTTCCGCTCTGCCGATTTCGAGCTTCCGTTCCAACAAGTCGAAACGTTCCATCGACAACACTGTAATACGGGAACACCGCATTGTGCCGAGCGTCTTCCCGAAATTTGTCTTTGAATTGAACAGCACACAGGGTCTTCTCAGAAAGCATTCGGGTATGCAGCAGGAAGGGGAGCTTCGGGTTGAAATTCGCTGCCTCCCATTCCTGGGCGGCAGCCACCCCATCGAGATTGCGTGCCGAGACGACCTTTGCTTCTTTCTGCCTTTCCAGCGGGTCAGGCCAGCCGTGAGCAGCTCTCAGAAATTTACGTGTCTGCCCAAGATTGTAGCCTTTATAATGCTGGACTAAATCTATGATACTGCCGCCAAAACTCTCTGAAATGAAGCACCAGTCGCGGCTATCTGAATTGACCGACACATAAATTCGGTCGCCTGACTTGTGGTCCATAACAGTTGTTGCGCCCTCGGTCTTCGCTACGACAAAGCCGAGCTGTTCAGCTGCATGAATTAGATTGATATTTTGCTTGAAGCTGGACAGCTCATCGGCTGTATTCTCAATCATGAAACGACCGAGGGGCTAGGGACGTTGAGACCGACACTACGACACTCCTGCAAGGCTCTCCGAATACCACAGCTGACATTGCCATCACCAAGTCGTGCTGCAATGCTAATACTGTCTTCATCTAGGTACGTGTTAACCTTACGGCCACCCGACATTTCAGGTCTACGTCCTGAGATGCCGAGAGCAGAGACGACGCGCCGACCATCCAGCTGTCGCACTGTCTCACCATTGATTTGCACATAATTTCCATTCGGGAATCTGACTAGCGCACCTTGAGTCAGATCAGGGTGGGAGACAACCCCAATCACTTTGGCGTCGGTAGGAACGGCGGCAACGAATTGCCGCCAATTCCCGCCCTGGTCAACGACCAATCGGCAGTGGTTGGCACCTGGTTTCACAGCTTACCGCCCCATACCAATTCGTCTCCATGTGCATCATAAACATTACCTTCGACATCAATGATGCTGTGAGAGTAGTCGCTGATACGCTCACTGGCTTCGATAGCAGCCTCCTTTGTCTTGTGAGTCGTATAGCCCTTGCCACCGTAATAGGCGGCCTTAACAACAGCATATTTGCGACCATTTCCAAATTCGATGTCACGGTCAAAGTGCTGGCTAGCCAGGTCATGGATTGTACCTGTACCGCTTTGCTTTTGTTCAATCGTGAAAATAGCCGACATGATAGCTCCCAGTGAAATAGGGGAGGGGGTGCGGTCGCCGTGTATGGCTGGTGTGAAGCTCTTATATACGCATTATATATATAATGCAAGCTAATTCGGGGATTAGTCTATATGTTTTTGGCATCTTCCCGATTAAGAGCATAATGTTGACAAACACAGAATTTTAAGCTTGTAACTGTTTCTGGTGTGTCAGGACTTTTCGCTTGCTCGCTTGCATTAGAGGGCTTTAGAATTTTCCTATAACCAAGGTATCTATCAATGTTCATATTTTAGCAGGTGATACATGAGTGTATTTGATTCAATGCTAAGGGCATTTTCAGGGCATCGCGGTCAACCTACCGAAAAGCGCGCTCACCCCAGATTTCCTTGCAGCCTTTCCACAACCGTTACTTTTCAGTTTTCTAACCAGACTACAGAGACATTCTCAGGTGAAATCTGTGATATCAGCCTAGCTGGCATGCTTTTCAGGTTCGACGAACCGACATCCATATGTAAAGAAAATATTGTCAATGCCGTCGTTGATCTATCTTCACTGCCCTGGCGTGTCAGTATTGTACGCATTTCAGATGACCGCCTCCATTGTGTTTTCAAAACTATATTGTGGCAATCTACGCTGACCGCTTTTCTAACCAAATGGGGCCTGAAAGTAGCAGCCTAGGTGTTTTCGTACGAGACGGCCGCCGACAATCATATGTTACAGTCCTATGTCCGATAAACTCAGTGTGTTTAAATATCCAACTTTTGGTTTTAAAGTATGTTGAATCTTGTTGACTCTAGGTTAGCTTTGCTATACATACATCTGTATTCGCGGCGCTAGTCGTCGCCTATCCAAACGGGGGTTATTATGGATCAGTCAATTCTGAAGTCTGCTGGCCTTGTGCGCGCAATGCTTTTGTCCGGCAACGATTTGAGTGAGACTGGGGTTGTCGACGTTACTTTTCTGATTGCCAAAGTTTTTGATGAACTGGCCTCGGAGAAAGCTGATGCTGTTGAGCCAATTGCCTCTTTGGCTCTGGCGATGATCGAGCAGAATATTCTTTTGACCCCCGCCGATGTCGTGGCGTTCGTCCGCAAGTTCATGGCAGCTACGCCGCAGGTTGACGAGGGCAGGGCAGGGATGTCCCCCGACCTACGACCGGTCGAGGTAACGGGTCAACAGCCCGCAGTCAATATTCGGAGGTCTGTCACCCCAGATTTCATTATTTGCCTGGAGGATGGTGAGAAGCGTAAGATGCTGCGGAGGCATCTCGGAACTGTGTACGGCATGACTCCTGAGCAGTATCGCGCCAAATGGGGTTTACCGGACGACTATCCGATGACTGCACCGAACTACTCTAAGCAGAAGAGTGCGCATGCCCACTCCGTGAACTTCGGGACATTTTCAACTGTCTACCGCAAGACCCCTCGGGGCAAGCGCGTCGTGCAGAAACAGGCCGCCTAATCAGACCTGAGCTTTAGTTGCTGCATAATAGCTCGCCTGCAGGAGTAGGTGAGCTATTATGCTTAACTGTATATTTCTTAATTCCGGCATTTCTCTTATAAGTACCTACACTACTTTCCGATACGCCGTAATGCTAAGCGATGATTTTATAGGGTCGCTTATCTGCGACTATCGCTCTAATTTGCGCATGAGTTAATTTACTTCTATTTATCATGACATTCTCACATTTTGGTTATTTGAACCTAGGTTCGGGCTAGCATAGTCCGCAACTTATCACTATTGCTTTTTTCTTCAAATGATATTTCGTGATAGCTAGGTTCGTATGCGCGCATTTTTAAGGCGCTCAACTACAACGCCACATACTCACTGTGAATAAAATTCTCGTATTTGTTAGATTATCAAAAATAGTTGTTCCCCAATAATGACTTGTGTTTTATGCTTGGCGATATATATTTTGTTCGTATTTGTTTTCTGGAGATGACCAATGATTGACGCGTTGATAAGTGCTTGCGAGCAGGGCAATATTGATGTTGTGAAGTCTTTGATATGCGAACCTGGTTTGGTAAATGCGGCCAACGCTTACGGTAATACAGCCCTTCATCGCTCCATTATTTTCTGTCAGTTCGAGATAATGGATATTTTGATAAAGGCTGGCACTGATGTCAACGCAGTTAACAACTTCTGGGAAACCTCCCTGCATCTTGCTGTCGCGTTCGGGACCACTGTTGAGTTGAACAAACTTATTGCAGCTGGTGGTGATGTTGGTCAGGCCTGTAGATTTGGAGATTCACCTCTTCACTGGGCGGTCGAGCTATACAAGCCGGAGATGGTCTATGCCTTAATGGAAGCCGGTGCCTCCTTCGACTCCATTAACGTCCGTTTAGGTCATAATTATATCGGCAGCCTGACAGAATGCTTTTTTTCTAATTAGAGGAAGCGACGGCGGATCAAGGGTTGACTCGTGGTCCTGGGTAGCCATACTCATTTCTCGATTCAGGAGAGTCTCTGATGGCACGGCGCATTCGCAACGGTTCGGGTCGGCATATAGGACGCTAATCAGCGTCTCTGCGAACCCTTGCCCAATGCCGCCGAAAGATTGCCGCCATGGATAACCTGAATGCCCAATGGGCTGCTGCCGTCAAGCAGCACGCCATCACACCAGTCCTTGGAAATGATGGAAATTATTATTCTCCAATCGGCAGAAAGACCCTGACCGCGTTGGAAGCCGTTTGGCAGAACACAGCAGCATATCCAGACCTCGGCGAAATGATTGAGGCTGGCAAAGCTGTTCGTTTCTGGTCGGACTTACATTTTGGTCATGCCAATATCATCAAGTACACAAACCGCCCGTTCTCTTGCGTTCAAGAGATGGATGATGTTCTTGATACCAATCTCAGGGGTTCTTTCTTAGAAACAGATTTACTGGTTAACCTGGGCGACCTGTCCATGAAGGTTCCCTTGGAGGTCCACCACAGACTGAACCTAGCCTGGCCACACAAGCACCTGCTCATCGCGGGAAATCACGACCTCCGTGGGTCCAAGGCACCTCTGCAATGGTCGGCGGCTGGCGCACTGGCGTCGCTGGCGTTCTCGCTGCCTGTCACATTGGTGCGTTCCTGGGTCGAGGCTGACCACCCTGACGAGGCGTGCCTGGTGGACTGGACGGCCCTGCCGTGTCGGCTCAAATTCGGTTGCTGCCACTGGCCCATTCCAGCCGATCTGCTACCTGGCCCTGATTGGGTATGCATCCATGGCCACACCCATCGCCCTGGTTCTGACAGACTGATGCTCAACGTCTCGGTCGAGGCACTTGGCTTCCACCCCTGCACTCTCAGAGAGCTAATTTCTCCGAGCCTTCTCCTCGATATCTGTCAGAACATTCGGGTTCTCATAGAGGGGCAATGCACAACGGCCTGAACATTTTCTCAAAGCAATCTAACTTTCTACCGCTTGGCATTTACAGTGGTCGTCGGTAATTGGGCTGGAACAGCTGCATTGGGGTTTATTACGCCAGGTGTTATCACACTGCCTAATGACATAATGGGTGTATGGAAGCTTGTCGTAATCTCTGCCATTTGAAATGAAACACTTGTTAGTGCTTCCTTATTGATTCCATAATCTGCAGCAAAAGCGTTTCCGCACAGCATTCCAGTAGCCATTATACTTCTCCATGCATAACTAATAGTTGTCGTTTTTGAAATACCCATCACAGACTCCTGATGTTGTAATTATCATCCTGCTGTGACGGTGTCACAATCAACAACCTTCGTCAACATTTTGTTATTTGCTCTTTGCCACGGCTAATGCTTCAAAACTCACCGCATCGATTTTTACATGGGCAGCACATTCTTATAGTATAATGCATTAGATGGTGTACATTATACTGATATTATAAAATCGCCTAAAACAAGAGGTATGTATGTCTATAAAAGTTATTAAAGCGGCAACAGTTATCGAAGCGGTACGAGATGGCGATTTACAAGTTGTGCGTCCCTTTGACGAAAAGGGGTTTGCTGTAAAGGCAGCTAACCTGGACAACGAAATACCCCTTAACTTGGCGGCCAGAGATGGTTACGCCGCCACTGTTGAGTTGCTGATCAGCCAGGGTGCTGACGTGAGCGCGAGGAATGAGAATGGCAACACGGCATTACACTGGGCGGCCGAGAATGGTCATGCCGCCATTGCTGAGTTTCTTATCAGACAGGGCGCTGATGTGAACGCATGCAACGATTATGGCAACACACCACTCCATTTGTCGGCATGGAATCGTCATGCAGACATAGTTGAGCTATTGGTTAGTAAAGGTTCTGATTTGAATGCGCACAACGAGATTAGACACACGCCATTACACTGGGCGGGCTATAGGGGTTATGCTGACATTGTTGAGCTGCTAGTCAGACAGGGTGCTGATGTGAATGTCCGCAACGAGTATGGGGACACGGCATTACGCTTGGCTGCAGTTAAAGGTCATGACGACATTGTTGGGTTCTTGAAACGAGCAGCTGAGAACGTTCCAGAAGTCCACACAATTTAGATGCACTTTGCGTAACTGATTATGGTCATGATCGGGTTTACTCAGATTAATACCTTCTTCTATTAACCTCAAAAAACTCGCCATGTGAAGTTACTCAACGTCTGGGCCAGCATGCCCTAGTGGCGCCCGTGGTTGCGGACAACGGTCGGCCAAACGCCGTAAGCTCTGCTGCCTCGCCCTACTAGCTGTAGCCTGCTCATGCGCCGTACTCGCTACCTATTGCGTTTTGTATGGGATTTGCTGTATGTGGTTCCAATCGAACCGCTGCAAACAGGGGAGGGGAACCATGTCGACCGATGAAGGTGCAATTTTGGGGCTGACCAGCCAAATCGTCTCGGCTTACGTTGCACGTAACAACTTGGCTGTCGCCGACCTGCCAGGCCTGATTAACTCGGTCAGGCAGTCACTTCAGTCGCTCTCGCAGCCTCAGACGGCAGCCGAGCCGCCTGCTGAGCTGAAGCCCGCTGTGCCCGTCAAAAAGTCGGTCACCCCCGATTACATCGTTTGCCTGGAAGACGGCAAGAAGCTGAAAATGCTTAAGCGCCATCTGTCGTCTTCGTACAATCTGACTCCGGACGAGTACCGCGCCAAATGGGGCCTGCCTGCCGATTATCCCATGGTGGCGCCCAATTACGCCAAAAGCCGCTCCGACCTCGCGCTGAAGCTCGGTCTCGGTCGCAGGGCGGCAGACACCTAACCAACCCGACAGGGCAGCGGCGCGGCGGGGCAGGGGACTGAACTCCCTGTCCCGCTCGGGTTTGCAGCATCCTGTGTCGGCACAGGCCGGCTTGATTCTAGGCAGAGCGTTACCAGGTAACGCGGGCAGGCGATTCTTGCGCATTGCGCAGCGCGCATAGCTGCCATTCTGCTGTTCTGCCGCAATGGAATTATATTCCACATTTCCGATCTAAAACAATGACATCGGGCGTAGGTTATACCTCCGCGTGATGAATTGCTACTTTTAGCAATTCGCGCTTTCGTCCTTGTTTACAGTGTGTTAGCTGTGCTCACGCATTCTGCTCGTAATTTTTCCGTGTTGCGTCATTCTGTCAGAATGCGTTGCGTTATGGGAATATTTCCACTAGGGTCCCTCCTGTCAGCGCAACGACTGACCAACGCATGAGGGACCACCATGACAACCATGACAACCATGACACCGTTTATCGAAAACTACGTGGCCGAGCGCCAGATGCATCTGCAATATTTGATTGAGCACGACAAGCTTTGCGCCAAAATCGCCAAGGCTGTAGCTAAGGCGAATGGTGAGAGCCGCCGCAAGCCGTCTGACAAAACTACGCTTGAGATTTTTGTCGGCCGACATGAACTCCTGGCTCAACATGGGCATGACTTTTCTGCAGACGAGATGGTCGGGTACTACTTGAATTCCGCAGTTCTGCCCGTACTTTCTCAGAAGGGGCGCGTTAGCGGGTCGCAAACTGATAGCTCCCATACTTTCACTTTCAGCAAGGACTATTTTACGAAGACGCTTCACTTGGACAATCCGGTAAAGCTTACCAAGCAGGATTTTGATTCGGCCGTCGCTAAAGCGCTCCCTTTTCTTCAGCAGCATCCCGTCTATATCCCGTGCGACGACATCTCGATGTCCGGTGTTGAACCCAAGCATCTCAGTGGAACGACGATGCTGCTAAACATCCGCGCCATTTTCGCGCTGCCGGTTGCCAATTCCAATGACGTTGCCGTCATGTGCGTCTGGTCGCCAAATGGGCAGCCCACGGTCGTTGGCTTTGCCGCCTGGCTTCTGATTAAAATGGAGATGCTCATCAAGGCAGTTCCGGCCGAGGGAACACAGTTCACAACAACGGTATTGACGGCAAGCCACCTGTTGGCCTCCCTCGTCGGCGACCATCTTGATGAGACGGACAAGCTCAAATGTGCCGCATAGGTCACTTCTGAGGTCGGGAGCCTGGGCAGTCCAGGCTCTCGACCTTGCCCACCTCAAGCTGCCTGGAAATAGCCGTCTAGCCTGAGCCGCGCCAGCATCCTCTCGGCCAGCTCGTCACCACTGACAACGTCGGCCTCAGACAGGGCGGCATCCAACCCAAGCTCGCTTGTCATTTTATCCCAGGCCATCGCGAAGTGGCTTTGAGCGCCGATTTCAACGATTTCGGACAGAATAACCGTCATCCGAGCGATAGCGTACCATTGTATGCTGCACTTGTGACCGCCGAAGAGGGAGCTGACGGCTGTAACCGCTCTCATCGACCTCCTGACGACCTTCTCGGCTTTTCCGACAGGAACGTCAGCCAGGGGTTCCTTCATTGCGGCGGTCAGCAGGTCGAGCGTAGGCTGGATGAGGGGCTTGTGCTCCCCACTCATCCCATTCTGAATCCCCGTCAGAATCGTAGACATCAAGGCTGGGATGAGTATCCGCTCAACATGTTGGCGATCGTTGACCATGCGTCCATCGTTCCTGACACCCCGACCTCAGGAACCACAAAGCCTGCCAGGAATCAATGAGCCAAAACCACAAAGGCCGACACAACCAACCACCGTAGACACGACTTTTGCGCGTTTGTCTCCTGTTTTTGTCTCCCGTCACGGGCGTTGCGTCAGTCGCATAAGATGTGTTATGGAAAGTGACGTGTGTTTTTCGCTGGTTTTAGCGCATGGTTTTGGCATGGCATTATCATAGCATGTGGTGACACCGCGCACCAATCTCTTATCGCCTTAGATATTGATGTGCGACTCGTTTAGCGACGAACGCCATATGCTTCATAAACACAGAAGCATATGGCATGCTACAGGATAATCCGTCAGTGTGATGAAAGCTCGTTCACGACATCAACATAGGTTTTCTTTGTCCCTTGCACCATCCAGGTTGTTCGGCCATTATTACTTCGGTCAAGGACAACGGACGACGCTGCGGTGGGGCTTGGAAAAGATACGTCTTTTGTGAATCTGTACATCAAGCCTTCAGGCACAAGGATGCCTTCCGACTTCAGGGAATCACGCTTAGGACGGTAGTGGTTATACGAGCTTGTTTTATCAGCTGCTGCTAAAGAACCAGCCGTGACGATAAATTCTCCATCTACTTCTAGAGCTTCAGCAAACATTCCTGGTTCTTTGCGGTTCTTTAGTACAAACTTTAGTTCACTCCTCAGTGACTTCACCTCTCCTTTGTCAGGCTCTTGCCAGAGAAAGTCATGCCCCAACGCGATAAGGGCAGTTCTCATGTGATTCACGAAGACATTCATGGCGACAATGTCGCGGTCAGGCAGATACACGCGTTCTGGCATAGCAATGTTAGAGAGCCTTGCCTTACCTGCCACAGTAATGTCGTCGATAATCTGTCGCTCCAAAAATTTGACATGGGCCTTAGTCAGATACCCTTTCCCAGCGCACACACAGGCCCTGTGCCAGTTGTCTTTTGATGTGTCTTTGTCGTGTGCAGCCAGTCGTCTACCGATATTGTCCGTTTCGCCCACGTAGGCATTTGTTTTGCCGTCCGGATCGGTGCCAACAAGGATATAAACGGCAGGTAGGTTTTTCTCAAGCATCGTTATTAAGTCGTGTAGTTTTGTTCTGCTAACAGACCACCAGCAGCCTAGCCAATCTAGGCCATGTACATAAGTCGGGCCGGTTGGGGTGCTATCCATCAGTAGTATGCCTAGGGACATGCTTTTCATTTGCTTCCTCCCTTATTAGAGCTGTGTAAATAGCAGTAAGGGTTATATATCGATTTAGTCAACGACAGACATAGTCTTGCTCACGTGTCGGCCGGATTGTAGATAGCGTGCGAACCAACCGACCAAACAATGCAATTGTGTTAACTTGGTCGAGCGCCGATGTTGTTGAAGTTATGAGTTCGTGCGTAAGCCTTTTTCTTTGCCAGGTAGTGCGGGTCTGCCTCTCGCCCCTGCCCTCTAATATGTCGACATAACTTTTTCCGGAGCCTGTCATCATTCAAACAAATAATAGTAATTACCCACCCACCCC
>SESF01000844.1_pt1 | contig 25968 bp, 11 predicted proteins | sample 3171521 | NCBI WGS metagenome assembly SESF01 (sample SAMN10866945, study PRJNA518727) | freshwater metagenome | biome: subpolar coniferous forest; feature: holomictic lake; material: water; isolation source: holomictic Lake 227, 6 m and 8 m depth | place: Canada: near Kenora, Ontario | collected...
CACTTGGGTATTAAATTGACAACTTTTCTGTCAAATCGAGCCTAGCCGGGCCGGCAATACCTTTTAAATTGCATAATTGTGGCTGACATACTAACCAAAGCATGAACCAACCGAGTGATCAAAGTGAACAAGAATAAGTAGCCTGAAACAACTCAGCAAAACTATGAAACAACTCAGCAAAACATTCCGTATCGGTCTGCTGCTCTCCTGTTTGGGGGTGGCCTACGCTGCCCGGGCAGGGACCGTGGGCGACAACTTCACCGTCAACCACGACTATCTCACCAATGGCGTTGCTGGCACCATCTGGGATGGTCTTTACACGGGGGCGGGAGATTTTGGCAACTTAACCGGCGGCAACGATGGGCAGACGCTCCAATGCGATGCCAATATATCGAGCAATGGGGTTTTTACCCTCCGCACCATCAATAGCAACTGGGAGGGTTCGGACGACGATGGGTTCCTGTTGTACAAAACGGTTTACGGTGATTTCCAGGCCATCGTGCATATGATGACTCCGTACTCAGCTACCCCCTACAATTGTGCCGGGCTAATGGCTCGGGCGGCCGGGCCTGGGGGCAATCCCTTCGGCGGCACCGAAAACTATGTGGGCTGGTTCCGCTTTGACGAGTTTGGCTTCGGCAATTACGCTCGCAACACGGTCAACAGCGGGTCGAGCAACCAGAATCCCAGCGATGGGGTAGGCGCCGACACCTACTGGATCATGCTCGAACGGGTGGGCAACCAGTTCAATACCTATTACCGGGCCACCGAACCGATTTCCGGCGTTGATGAGGTCTGGAATCCGACTCCGGCCAACTGCAACTTCTTGCGCGACGATCTGAATGGCGTTCCGGTACAGGTGGGGATCATGCAGGCGACATTCAGTGGAAACTCTCCCATCGTCAACTTCGAGAAGTTCAGCATCACGGGTCCAAGTGTGACCGCGCGTGCGGCGATCGCGGCGGCGACCGGGTTGACCGTGACGACCAACACGGATCAAAACCTCAACCTCTCCTGGACCAAGGGCGGTGGAGCGGATGGCAGCGTGGTTGTCCTGCGTCGCAACGGTGTGCTCAAACAGCAACCGGCGGTCGGCGTGACCTACACCGGCAGTACGAATTTCACCACGGGAGCCTGCCTGGCGGTCAACACCTACGTGGTCTATTCCGGCACGGGCAACTCCGTTACGGTGGCGGGCCCGCCGGGGACCTACACGGTTGCTGTTTATTCCTACACCGGATCGGGCGCCGCAATTAACTACAATTCCAGCCCGGCGACGGCGACGGCCTCCATCAATCCAGCTTCGCTTGGGGTCGCACTGACCGCTCCCGCTAACCTGACACTCTTCTCGGCCGGTAAATGCACGGTGCAAGCCAATTATAGCAATGGCGCTTTCGAGGATGTGACCACGGTTGTGACCTACACATCCTCTGCCCCGGCGGCTGTCAGCGTGGCTGCGGGCGGCGCGCTGCAGGTTTCCGACATCCGCGGTCCGGTGACCATTACGGCCACTTGGAATGGCAATTCTGACAGCAAGATGGTCAATGCCATCGATCCAGCCGCCGCCACGCTGACCCACCGTTACAGCTTCAAGGAACCTTCTGGCACTTCGGTTGCCGATTCGGTTGGCGGCGCCACGGGCACCCTCATCGGTGCGGGCGCAACGCTGGACGGAACCAAAGTGACCCTGATCAATGGCGGTGCGCCGGCCGACAGCTACGTTTCCCTGCCCGGCGGCCTCATGACCAGCTACGATTCCATGACCTGGGAGCTCTGGGTCACGCCTGATGATCTTTCCGGCTATCGCAAGTTCGTGGACTTCAACAGCCCGGACCCGGCGGTGACGGGGACGCCTTCCAACACGGTTTATTTCGCGTTTGACACCGCCAGCACTTCGGCCGGAGTTGGTTACAACTGGAACAGTGTTTACGATGTCGGGCTCGGTGGCAACACGCGTCCGGCAGTGGGTCAAAAGGCGCACGTCGTGTTCACGACGTACGGCCCCAGCCGTCTGGGCGTCATTTACGTGAACGGCCAGATGCTTGCCGTAAATCGGGACTTTAATGTTCCCAGCCTTACGGCGGCTTTCACTCCCAAAGCCCTCGGACCGCTGCCCAACTCGTGGCTGGGCCGTTCCGGTTATGATGGCGAAGCCGGCTTCAACGGCTCCTACGACGAGTTCCGCATCTACAACGGATCTCTGAGTCCTTTGCAGGTCTGGATCAATGCCAATCGCGGTCCCGGTCAATCCGACCCGGTCGGTGCTTTGCAATCCGTGACTCTGACGGTGACCAACCACAATATGCAAAAGCTGTCCCGCCAGTCGGTTGGTGTCGCCGCTACTTGGGTGAATGCCACCAATATCCCCATTGCCACCTGGCCGGAAACGACCTACACGTCCAGCGACCCGAGCATCATCTCCGTGGATGCGCAGGGGAATCTGTCCACCCACACCCAGCTCGGCACAGCGACGATCACCGCTAGCTATGGCGGACTGAGTTCCAGCGTGCCCGTCAATGTGGTGCCGCCGCCCCCATTCGACACAACCGGTTGGAATTACAACACCGCCCTCAGCATCATTGGTTACAACCAGTCGGAAACGCTGTTGAATTTTCCGGTTCTGGTGAAACTCGACACCACCATTTCCGGCTTCGCCTACTCCCAATTCGCCTCCTCTTTGGGCGCGGATCTGCGCTTTACGGACGGGGAGGGCGCGGAACTAAAGTACGAGATTGAGAAATGGGACACCCTCGGAACCTCCTTTGTTTGGGTGCAATTGCCCGAGTTGAAGAAGGGGGCCCAAATCTTCGCTTACTGGGGCAAGGCAGGCGCTCCGGCGCCAGCTTATACCACCGACGGTAGCACCTGGTCGGGTGATTTTACGGGGGTCTGGCACATGCAAACCAATTATGTGACCGACGCCACCAGCCACGGGTACAATGCCAGCGCGATCGTGGTGGAAGCCGCGGTCACGACCACCGATGGGATGATCGGTGCCGCCCAGAATTATGATGCCGGAACGGGCAACGGTGCGACCTCCGTCGGGAATATCAAGCCCGGCAGCACGGTGACCCTCTCCGCCTGGGTGAACCTGGCTGAGCAGAACCGGGAGGGTATTTTTATGTGCAAAGACGGGAATTTCTTCTTCTGGCAGCAAGGCACAAATCTCCGCCACGAGCGCTCCCCGTGGGGTAGTGACACCTTCATCCCGGTCTCCGCTTCTGGCGGGGCTGCGCCTTCGCCAGGCTCCTGGTTCCACATCGCTGGTACTATCAACGGGACCACCGAGGCGATTTACATCAACGGCCAACTGCGGGGCACCTGGACCAAGACTCCAGATTCGATCAACGATAACCAATGGCAGATCGGCGGTGTCAGTGGGGGCCGAATCATGAACGGCGTTTTGGACGAGTGTCGCGTGGAATCAGTGGCCCGTTCGTCCGCCTGGATCTGGGCCTGCTGGAAAAACCAGAGCGCTCCGGAACAGTTCATGACTATCAGTTCGGTTTACCAGGTTAGCGCGCCCCTGGCCGTAGTCGCGCCGCAGTTTACCTTCGAGGGAACTTCGGCAACCCTGGGGGGACGCGTGGTCTCCGATGGTGGCGCGGGTGTGACCAGTTGGGGCACTGTTTACGGGGGCGCTCCGGCCCCCACCGGCAATTCGCTGGCACTCACCGGATCGGCCAGGGCGCCGTTCAGTTTCACTCAGGTCCGCCCCGGCTTTAATCCGGCGACGCATTACTACTTCCGCGCCTGGGCCAGCAACAGCCTCAGCGGCAAGGTCTTCAGTCCGGACGGCGAGTTTTTCACTAAGCCCTTGCCGGCTTCGGCGGTCACCTTCGCTGCCATCTACAACAACCAGATGACCATCAGTTGGACTCCGTCGGCCGGTTCAGCCGGTTACCTGGTGGTGATGAAGGCCGCCTCGGCACCTGCCATCGACCCCGCCGACGGCGTTGTTTACACCACCAGCCCGGTCTTCGGTGCCGGCCAGGACGTTGGCGGCGGATCCTATGCCGTTTACAGTGGCTCCGGAGCCTCGGTGGCGGTGAACAACCTGACCGCGGCCACTACTTATTATGTGGCTGTTTACGCCTTTGCGGGCAGCGGAGCCTCCACGAGCTACGGAACGCCGGCGACCGGCAACCAGGCGACCGCCAGCTCCGCTACGTCCGGAGGCATATACGTGGGATTCTTGAAAGCATCCTCTCCGGCGGCGTTGTGGCCTCTCTATGACCTCAGCGGGACCGTGGAGACTGAGTCCTTGGGACTGTACAACGGCACCTACAGTGGGGCTTTCGCACTGGGTGAGTCAGGGCCTCGTCCAAGTACCTTGGCGGCCAAGTTTGACGGAAACACCGCCCGAGCCAAGGTTCCCTACGCGAAAGCCTTGAACAATCCCAATCCTGCGGCGCCGTTCAGCGTCGTCGGCTGGTTCAAGCCCAGCGCGAGCGGCGGTTTGTGGTCGCCCATCTCCTCGGGGCATATCTCGACCTCGACCGACGTTCCCAACCGCTCCGGTTGGCTGGTTTATCAATCCGCCACAGCGTGGGAATGGAGAATGTATAGCGGTGCCGGTACGGCCGTTTCCCTTGACCTTATCGGCACGACCGCGCCGGTGGGTGGCACTTGGTATTATCTGGCTCTGGTTTGGGATGGCGCGAATGCGTCTATCTACGTTAATGGTGTGCTCGACGCCGGGCCCACCGCCGGACCTGGGTTCGTGCCGAATGCCGGGCCGGGGCTGTCGGATAGCGACGGCCAGTTCACGCTGGGAGCGCGATCGGATGATGCTTATGCCTGGTCTGGGTGGGTCTCGGAAGTCGCCCAGTACAGTCGGGCGCTCACCGCTAGCGAAATCGGGTGGTTCTACGTCGCGCCAGCTTTGACCGCCACGCCGACTGCTTCCGGTCTTTCCCTGAGCTGGACCTTGGGTGTGCTGCAGCAGGCTGACACCGCCAACGGGCACTACACGGATATCTCGGGTGCGGCTTCCCCCTGGCCGGTCACGCCGTCGGCGGAAAAGAAGTTCTACCGCCTGCGCAATAACTAGCGCTGAGCAAGAACCCGCAGTGTCACGGCGGCCGGGAAGGAATTCCCGGCCGCCTTTTTCATGGCCACCGCAGCTAGTCCGCCGTCATCGGGGAATCCGGGGGCGAGGAGAAAGCCCCGGATCTCCCACTAAACACCAGGGCATTCCCAAGTCCTTCCGGATCTGCGTTCATCCGTAGTGGGTGGTCCAGCAGTGGGTTGTGCGGAGAAATCGGTTTCTGTGTATCCGATTAGCAGTTTTTCTGTCAAAGCAGACCTAGCCCGGTCTGCAATTTCTGTTCAAATTAGGCCATAGAGTTAACACAAGCAACCATGACCCAATAGTTAATATTATGAAAACAAGCGCCCCCGTTATCCATCAACGCCACCCCTGGATTCGAGCCATTGGCTTTAGATCCTGCGGCGTGTTGTTATTCCTGTTGCTCGGCCTGGGGCTAAGCCTGGCCCCCGCAGCGAACATTTTGACCAACCCCGGCTTTGAGGAGGGCCAAACCGGCTGGGGTGATGTGGTTCGCCTCGGCAGCGCGGTGGTCGTTACCGACCCAGCCATAGCGCACACCGGCAACAATTACATTTCCAATTACAACGCCGCCGGATGGTCTAGCGCCAACCAGGGAGATCTCTCGGGCGGCTACAGCACCGGGGTTTCGCTTCCGGTCTCGGATACGAAATATTACCAACTGAGTGCCTGGGTGAAAGTGCCCGGGGCTGCGACAAATCCCCAGCCGATCACCTTGCGATACCGGTTCTACCCCTCTGGAAATCGGGTGGATATCGGAACCCAGACCATCAGCACCGAGAATTGGACTTTGCTTCAAAGTCCGTGGATTCAGCCGGCGGCAGGTGACGCTTTGATGGCCTACTGGGAAGTCCATTCCCTGAATAATGGAATCCTGTTTTATGCCGACGATTGCGCCCTGCTGGAAGCTGACCCCTTTGTCTTCAACGGCAGGGTAGTTGACGGTACCGGCACGGGTGTGGATGGGGCCACCGTGGCAGCTTCATCCGGAGCGTACGCATCGACCACCGCAACCACCGCCGGCGGCGGGTACTACAGCTTGAGCGCCACACCCGTCTCCGGCACTTGGACCGTCAAAGCCATTACGCCGGGTTTCAAGGGCAGCGTGTCGCTGGCGGCTGCTGCGACCCCCATTGCAGTTCCTAACATTGTGCTGAGTGTTGACTCGGACTACGATCCCGATCTCGTTTTCTCTGCCTATAGCTCCGCGCTCGCCGGCACCGGGGCTGCCTGGGCTACTGCCTGCCCTGCGAGCGGGGTATTGACCCCGATTGGCACCCCCGGGGTGCATAGCTATGGCGGTGTGCAGTGGGAACAGAATGCCTACTCCACCGGCGACGGCTATCGCTTCACTGCGGCTCACGGTGTTTCGATTCCGTGTGAGGGCGCCTCCATCGTTGCCGTCGTCAAACCCACTCGCACCCCCGACTCCTGGTGGAGTTCGATTGTCAACTGCTTCTACAACTCGCTGATGCTCAACGTCAGGAATTACGACGGCCTGGTGCAGGTGGTTATCAACAACATTTGGTATGACGGTCCCGTTCTGGCCGAGGGGCAAGTGGCAGTGCTAAGCGCTGTCATTCAGCCAGACGCTACCATCAAAGTTTACGTCAATGGGGTGGAGACCGCGTTGACAGCTCCAGTCGGATCGTTCACGGAGATCACCGCGGGTGGAACGGGCAGTTTCGCCTACGGGCAGGATATCGACGTTGGCCGCAACGACCCGGATGGCTGGTCCACTTACAATGGGAACATCGGTGATGTGTACCTCTACAAGATTGCGCTGAATGCCACCAAGCGGGCGGCATTGGAGGCCAGCCTGATGAACAAATTCATCACGAACGCTACGCTCAGCTACACTATTACCGCTTCGACCGGCGCGAATGGCTCCATCAGCCCCAGCGGCGCTACCACGGTCGTGCAAGGATTTAATCGGACCTACACGATGGCGGCTAACGCGGGCTTCGTCGTCAGCAGTGTGCTGGTGGACGGCACGTCGGTGGGAGCGGTGACCAGCTACACGTTCACAAACGTATCGACGGCTCACACCATTGCCGCGAGTTTTGTGGCGATGCCGCCGCAAACCATTACCGCCTCGGCCCAGGCCAATGGGACGATCAGCCCCAGCGGAGCGGTGTCCGTTATGGCGGGTGCCGACCAGACGTTCGCCATGCTGCCCAACAACGGCTATGCGGTTTCCAATGTGGTGGTGGATGGAATCTCGCAGGGCGAGATCGGCAGCTATACCTTCCATTTCGTGACCGCGCCCCATACCATCTCGGTGACTTTCCGGGCGCTGGACATGAATATCCCGAGGGCGGATCAGTTACTCTTCTCGGTGGTCGGCAATGCCCTTCCGGGCAATGGCACTACGAATCCCTGGCCCACCTACGTGCCCCTGGGCCGGACCCTGGCGGTACTAGGTTCCCCCACCAGTGTCTTGGGCATTGACGGTGCCGGCACCAACATTTGGGAGAATAATGTTTATGCCAACGCCGACGGTTACCGATGGCCGACGGTTTACACCGCCCCCATTCCGTGCAGTGGCGTCAGCATTGCCGCCGTGGTCGCGCCTGTGTACATCGGTGTGGGAGGCGAGGCCAGAGGCGAGGTCGTTGACCTGTTCTATAGCGAACTGTTCCTGGCCGTAAGCCACAGTGCGGCTAATGAAGGAGAAGTCATAGTGGACTGGAGAGGTTATCATGTGGCGAACACTGGCTACGTCATCCCGGACCGCACGCCAACCCTTCTCTGCCTCGTAGTGCAACCGAATGGTGACATGACGCTATATGCCAACACGGCTAAAGTGTGGACCCAGGCCACCGGCGTGAATTATACGTCGTTGCAGCAATCCGGGCTGACTGGCAATGCCAAGACAATCTGTGTCGGAAGAAACGACTATGACGGCTGGTCCACCTTCAGCGGCAATATCGGCGATGTGTTTCTCTATACGACGGCGCTGTCCAATGCCGATCGCAAGCAGTTGGAAGCTGTGGCGATGAGCAAATACCGCATTCCGCTGCCGCCAACTTACGAGTGGGCAGGGCCTAACAATGGCAATTGGAGCGTGGCGGGTAACTGGAATACATCCCTTCCCGAGGCCGGCCTGACCGCGGTCTTCTCGCATACCAACACCGCGGGCGCAACGATTCAGCTCGATACGCCCGTCACCGTCGGGAGTTTGGAGTTCAACAACCTGGTCGCGAACACCACCATCGCTTCGGCGCTCGGAAACTCGCTGACGTTGGATGTTGGCAAGGTCACGCTGGAAGCGGGCTCGCACTCCATCAGCGCTGCTATCGCTGCGCCCAACGGTTTAAGCGCGAGCGGCCCGGCGTCGGCAACCTTGAACCTCAACGGTACTGTTACCGCAGGTACGGGTGGCCGGTGGGCGAATAAGCCAGTGGTGGGGCTAAATGTCGCCTTGAACGGCACTGCCTCCTGGACCGCTAGTGGGTTTGGGTATGTGGCCATCGGCTCCTCAGGCGGAGGCACTTTGACGATCAATGACCGCGCCACGTTTGACTGCTCGGGCGCCTGGGATCTGTTCGTCACTTGGGATACCGGTGAAACCGGCAAAGTTGTTCAGAACGGGGGCACCGTTATAACGCCCCCCGTCGGCACCGCGTGGTCTAATAACAACGGTCCCGGAGTGCAGCTAGGCGGCGCCGGTGATCCCGTCACTGCCGAGTACGATCTGAACGGCGGCACCCTGATCACGCCTAACGTTTACAATGTCAATATGGTTGGCCCGGTTGTTTCACCCCCAACGGGCTCGGCGTTGTTCAGGTTCAACGGCGGCGTGCTCAAGGCCACCCAGAGCGACAACTTTACCGATCCGGTTGTGGTTTCGGAAGGCACCACCAACCTCATGGGTAATCTGAGCCATGCGTATGTCGGAAACGGCGGCGCTAAGATCGATACTGCCACGTTCACCTGCGGCATCAACCAGGCCCTGGAACACGATCCGAGTGCCTCAGCTATCGATGGCGGCTTAAGCAAGCTGGGCTTGGGCACACTCACCCTCTACCGGGCCTCCACCTACACCGGCCCGACCAAGGTTCAGGCCGGGGTGCTCGCGCTTGCGATCAAGAGCGCGGTGGGCGGCGGCGCTCTCGACATCAGCACGGGAGCGAAGCTCGAGTTGTACTATATTGGCACGGCTTCGGTTTCGCAGTTGACGTTCAACGGTGGCGCCCCTGAGCCGAGTGGAACCTACGGCGCCACCGGGTCCGGTGCGGCGCACATTGATGATTCCCACTTCGCCGGCACGGGCACGGTCACGGTTTCGATCCCGACGCCCGTGCTTCCGCCGTCCGGCTTCACGATGCCGGGCGGAAAGCCGACGTTCCAGATTCCGAATACTGTTGTGGGCTGCCAATACACCTTGGTTTACAAGAACCACCTCTCGGATCCCACTTGGACTCCGCTGTCCGGCACCGGGACCGCCCCCGGTAACGGTGGCACTATTAATCTGAGCGATCCGACCAGTTCGCTGCCGGCTGATCGGTTCTACCGGCTCCAGGTGCAGTAATCCAGGCTGACTGTCCGTTACGGACTTGAATTCAAAGGCCGGGGGAGCAATCCCCCGGCCTGCTTGCTTATTCTTTGCCGAACTCAACTTCCCCCTTTCGGTATCTCTTGGTGAGTGGAAGGACAACAAGTAACTCAGGGGCGGCGGGCCCGCCCGCAAGATGTCGCGGAGCGCCGGTTTCCAAATCGGCTTAGAGCGGGTCGGTGGTTGGGTCGACACGTTGCAACGTGAGCACACGTTAAGCCGGTTTGAAAACCGGCGCTCGCCCAGGACTCGCGAACGCGCCCGCTGTCGCGCTGATGCGCGACTGGCTAGATCACGGACTACTGACCGCGCGACATCATCGGGGGGTTTATTGCCCGCCCACGGTCGGCTTGAGCCAGGGGGTGTCGGCCCAATACCATTGAGACGGTTTCATGTTCGCGACATGCCCGTCCACAAAAGCGATGGCGCTACGTCCATTGTGGCGCGGCATCGGGCCACCCCAGTTGGGGTCGTCGCCCGCGACGCTGCCGGTGTTCGGGGCATCATTGCCCACGTCGTGAAGGATCCAGCAGCCCGGTTTTTCCGGGGAGGAGGCGGTCACACACTGGAGCGGATTGGCGGTGTTGATTGCCTTGGTACCGGCATCGCTTAGGTAGGCGACGGCGACAGGCCGGGTAATGTTCCCGCGCGCTCCCGGCCACTGCGAATAGGGCCAGGGGGCATAATCACAGCCGCCGATGCGAAAGTTAATGCTGTAGTTGGCGACACCCAGATCCGCAGGGCCGGTGGGGTACACCTGGATGAACTCATTGAATTTCTTGCTGCGGACCGGACACAGCAGGAGGTTGGTGGTCTTTTGGTAGGGCAACAGGAAATCGAACCAGGCCCTCCGGCCGCCGCTCAGGCTTGAAGAATTGTCGCCCGTCACCTGGAAGGTCAGGCAATACCTCCCGTTAAAATCATCCGCATACATCTGGCAAGAGAGGACCATCTGGCGCAAGTTGTTGAGGCACGCAGCCCCCTGACCCTTCTGTTTGGCCTTACCGAGCGCGGGCAGCAACAGCGCCGCCAGGATCGCTATGATGGCGATAACCACCAGCAATTCAATGAGCGTGAAGCCTGCGCGATGCTCACGATTCGTCGTCTTCATAATTCTCGCGTTGCAAGACTGCTTTGTTATCCGGACTTTCTGTAAGCGGAGCGACGCTTAATCGCGTCTCTCGCCTCGGAGTCTCAACCGCAGTTTACCCCCGCGCCAAATTCTTGCAACCCCACAATAAGGTTAATTTCCGCAGACCACCTGTCCTCAAGGCCGTTCGATGTCCGGCGCGGTCTTCATGCGGGGGCGGATGGGCAGTTGCTCGATCCCGGTGAATTGCGGATCAGCCATCGCGCGCACTTCCTCTTCGCCCAGGTACGGACAATTGGCGTCCACCCAGGCAATCAGCCGCAGCAACCCCTCGGGGTCAACCTTGACATCGTGGTGCTCGCCGCTCATCGCCTGACGGATCAATGGGCTCTTGGCGGAGAGATACCGCAGCGGCCGCAATTCCCGGTGGATGGTGGAAGGCGCATCCGTCGCCGGGTCATTCGGATAAACGTCATCCGGCTGCAAGCCATACACGGGGATGGCGCCAGCGATCCCGTAGCCGGGCTGGCCTTTCGAGGGTGCGGCCACTGGCCAGGCCGCCGGACCGAGGAGCGTCAGGTAGGGCTCCTTGAACAACGCGAAGGCCTCTGGTGCGGGGCGCAGGGTCAAATCCAACTTGCCGCGCGCTTTGCCATCGCCTTGGTGGCACTTGCCGCAATGGCGGTCCAGCACTGGCTGGACAAACCGGGCGTAGCTGATGGTCGCCGTGCCCCAGGGGGGCGGGCTCAAAGCGGTGGGAGGGTGGCGTAACGCCAGTCCCGGTTTGTTCGCCGGCGCGGTGCTGTGCATGCTGTGGCAGCCTACGCATCCACGCTGTTCACCCGGGAGCAACCCGGTGAACGAGCGCATCGTATGCAGCGCTCGCTGGTGCTCATCCAGGAGCTGGAAAAACAAGGTCCGGCCGGCCGGGGCTTCGAAGTACACCGAGCCATCCGGCTCGACCGGCACCGTGGAGACGATCCGCTTGACCGCCTCGGACTGGACGGCCGAGACGGCGGGACCCGAATAGGCGAAGATCTTCTGCCAGGTGGAATAGGTCTTGGCGTCTTGCTGGAACACCCGCAAGAACTTGACCATGCTGCGCGGCAGGTCCGGCACACCCTGGAGAACGTCGGCGCTATAGAACACGCCGGTCTGCACCGGCTTGCGATCCTTGCCGGTGCCGGGCCAGGTTACCAGGTCCGGCTGCTGGGGCGGCACCGGGCGCGGCCTGACCGGGGTGGCGTACCAGGCATTGTGCCGCCCTTCGTAGATCAGTTCACGGTTGCCATGCACGTCCATCAGGTAAATGCGGAACTTGTCTGCCTCGCCTCGCGCCGAGACCAGGAAGTCCTCTTCGGAGAGCGGGTAGGGAGCCATATACCCGGTGTAGCGTCCTGATGCGTGATAATGAGGTGATTCACTCTGCTCCGTCGGAGAATTGCCGACCTCGGCCCAGGGCTGGTCAAATGTGACCCGCGTTAGCCCGCTGGGGAAGTTGACCCCCCGGCTCGGATCAATGATGCCGATAGCTCCATGAAACCAGTCGTGGTGCCCTACCGAGGTGAACATCACCCGTCCGCTGCCCGGCATGGGGCGCGGTTCGGCCAGGTGGTCCGGCCACACGCTCTGGTTGCCCCATAGAACGGACGTGTGCCTCCCGTCCTGCAGCGTGGTCCAGAGGCTTTGGACACGGTTCTGGTCTTTGTCCGAGTATTCCCAGCGCGAATAGACGACTCGTCCGTCATTCAGCAAGGAGGGCACGAAGTCGGGCTCGCTGTTCATGCTGATCAGGTAAATGTTCCGGCCGTCCGCGTCACATCGCGTGAGCACATACGAATAGATGTAGGGTCCGCAGCGGACGTAAGTATTACCCCGGGTGCTCGTGAACATGATATGTCCGTCGGGCAGATAGATTGGGTCGATGTCATCGTAGATGCTGTCGGTGAGCTGCTTCAGATCGGTGCCGTCCAGGTTCATCTCATACAGGTGGAAGCTTTTCGCGGCTTGCGGCTTGAAGCAGAACAGCACCTTCCGGGCGTCGAACGACAGCTCGGGGCGCCAGAAACTGCCGGGCTTTCCGGCCCCCAATTCTCGGACCTTGCCGTCAGGATGCAGGCTGTCGAGCACCAGCAACCGGCCGCCCGAAACCGCCATTGTGCCCAGGCGATGGACCGCCTCATGACTCGACTCCGAACCCTGCGGCAGCGGTTGATCGATGAACATGAGTTGGGTGAAGTCCACCGCCGGGTTCTTGAACAGGATGCTCCGCTTCACCTGTCGCACGGCTAGATAAAGCTCCTTGGCGGCCTTGCCGTCGAGGGATGGGCTGCCGGCTGCAGGCACTTTTCCCGCCAGCGCCTCCAGTTCAGCCAGATCCTGGCGGAGGCTTGGCGTGCGCGGATCCTTGGCCAGGCGCGCCGCCAGTTCACGGGCCCAGTCAATCTCCTGGCGGGCTCGTTCCGCCAACCGATGTTCCCGCGCCTGGAACAGCCAGTCCGAGACGAGCGGGGAGGCAACGACTTCGTCCTGGGTCAGCGGCAGACTGTACTTGTCCGCCAGGTATCGCCGGGTTTGCTCGCGCTCCTGATCGTTCAAGGGGCGGCGGTAAATGAGAATCTCGGCAATATCGCCTTCGAGGAATTGGGAGGTCAGCGTGCCGATGGTCAGCGGCAGGTCGTTCCTGGCAATGCTGCCACTGACCGCCTGCTCCCTCACGGGATTAGCCGCCAGCCGACCCTTCGCGATCTTCCCGTCATAGGTGAGTTCCACCACCCGGAAACCGGAATCCAGACCGGCCCCGAACTGGAAATACCCGCAGGCTTCGCTACCCAGCCCAAGGTGAGGCCAAGGGCGCAGCCCTTCCCGGCTGAGAGCAATCCCGTAGCCGGTCCACGGCGGGCCCCAGTGGTTCTTGCTGAACAGCCACAAGTCGTTGCCTGTGGTGCCGGCTCGAGCCACGACGAAAGCCGTCAGTAGCGATAAATCGAGCGAGGGCGAGTTTCCAGCGGAGAGGTGCTGTTGCTTGGCGGCGGCGAAATGAACGGCATGCAGTCCACCGTCCAATACACCACCGGCCAGGGTAGGCCGCCGGTCGGGAACGGTCTGGCGAGCGTCGTTGCGATAGCTGCTTTTGTCGCTCCAGGCGCCGATCGTATTACCCTGAAGCGGCTTGCCCGAGGCGACTCCCTTGCCCTCAATGTCCTGCGCATCCAGCCACAGCACCAGGTCGGGGCCGGTGACCGGCGTCAAAGTTGAAGTCGTCCTCGCTTTGCTGGTGCCCGCGCCAAGGGATTCGTGGGGCGGGTCCTTCTGGTCGGCGGCGCATGCGGCCGGGAGATGGCAGAGCACCGCCAGCGCTGCGACAAGCAAGGCAGAGAATCGGCGGGTGACGTGGTCATTCATGGGTATCATTCTGTTCATCGGGATAAGCCTGACAGCAAGTGAAAAGTTATTTGAGTCTCCACAGATCGAGGGAGAGAAGTTGAACCGTTCCGCCCTTTGCGTACAGCTCGACCCCGAGACTCTTGGGATCGGCCTTGAAGAATTCGCAATTCCAGGTGATGCCGTCGTTTCCAAATAAGTCCACGACGGAACGGTCCAGGATGATATGGAGCTGTACCACCCTATCCTGCGGCGGCAGCGCTTGCACGATCCCTGGCGTGCCGGCCGCGGGAGTGAAGAAGAGCTCCTGTTTGGCCGTGTTGTAACCCACGGAGCAATGACCTTGTGGGTCTTTGCGTAACTGCAGGCCAAATTCAGCAGCGGTGTCCAATTGGAACCGGGCGATAATCTCCAGGAGCTCCCCTTGAATGCCTCGCCGCGAAAGCAGCGAGTTGTTTTCCGTGACGGCCTGGGGGCCGAGGTGAGTGTGTTTGCCGCGCAGAGATCTCAGCTCTCTGACCGGATTCTGATACAGCCGCGGGCCGAGGCCGGGAGCCTCGCGCAGGGTGAGAACAACGGGAAGGGTCTGGATACCGCCGCTCCAGGGGCCCAGGGCGCCGTACTTGTCGGCTGGGAGCCATTTCCAGCCCATCCAGATCCGGCGGCCATCCGCCCGTGGCATCTGGTTAAAGGACTGGCCGACGAAGAAGTTCCCGCCGAAGCGGCCGGCCGGCGAGCGGTTGTTGAAGGTCCGGCCATCAAAGTCACCAACGAAGTATTTGATACCCCCGCCATTGGGGGTCATGGGATAGTCGCCGGCCGCGTAAATCCATTTGCTCTCACCCGGACGGCCCTCGACGGGAAGCCTGAACATGTCCGGGCACTCGCCGTTGGGCATTTCGCCCAGCAACTTCCACGTCTTAAGATCGGTGGATTCGTAGATGTTCCCTGGTGCGGTGTAGCCCCGCGAGAGGACCAGGATCCACTTGGCGGAGGGAGCGTGCCAGAACACTTTGGGATCGCGGAAATCCTTGTTATCATCCGGACGGCGGAGCACGGGATTGTGGGCGTAGTTGGTCCAACTCCGGCCGCGATCGTTGCTGTAAGCCAACCCTACGATCTGGCCCTCGCTGGCGAAATCGGTGAACACCAGCACCGGGACGGGGTGCTTTCCGGTCTTGAGCCCGCTGGTATTGTCCGTGTCCACCAGCCCCGAACCACTGCCCTGGCATTTGACCGAGGCCGGCCAGGGAGTCCAGTGGATCAGGTCCTTGCTGGTAACATGGGCCCATTGCTGTCCCCAACCGCCAAGATCAGGATTCCATAGGTAGTGCAAATGGTATTGTCCGTCCTGATAGAACATGCCGCAGGGGTCGTTCATCCAACCGCTGGGAGGCGTAAAATGGAATTGCGGGCGATACGCGTCCTGAGTCCCTGCCGGAGCCGGTGGCGGCGAGTCTGCGGCCATCGCGGGGACGCTGTGCATTAGCCAGCACAACAGAGCCACGACCGGCAGGCCGGCCAAGGTGATCCGTCTTCGCCCGCTTGCGGGTAACTGTTCAGGTCGGAACGTGGGGCAGACCTCCGGTCTGCCGGTTAGCCGGGCCTCTGGCCCGGTGTTCCGGCGACCCGATGAACACGGAGTCAGAGACTCCGTGAACCGGCAGACCGGAGGTCTGCCCCACACCTGAACAGTTACGCTTACGGAAACGTGGCAACGGCGGGGACCATTGCGGTGAGGGGAGGCGTGTTGATCGGTCATTGCTGTCCATCCTTGCTGGCGAGCGTTACGGGCACGGCATAGAACGGTTCCACGGGCAGATCGGTTGCACCTCTCATAATCGTCTTACCGGCTCCGTCGTCATCGATGCCATAGGAAGCGCGCAGGGATTGGGCGACTTCACCTTTGAAGCGCAGGTAAACCACATTTTTCGCGATCCTGCTGGATGCGATGTGATCGTCAGTCCGCGCCGTTTTGTCTTCCTCGAAGGACCAACCCTCCGCCTTGGTTCCCGCCCGGCCCTTAAAATCGCTCACTTTGAGGTCTTGGTCGAAGGTGAAGCTGGCCGACTGCCGGTCAGCCGCAAGTTCGGCCGTTTGCAGCACGGGCCCTCGGCCGACGCCGGTGTGGTAACTCACCGCGCTAATGGCGGCTGCCCAGCGTTTGGCCAGCGGAATCATCTCGTCGGGGGAGTTGAAGTGGATGTGGATGCTGTCCGTTTCCAGTGCCACGTCATAAACCACCGGCCCGGGCGAGATCTCCGTGTTCTGCCAGGAATCCTGCAAGGCGCGGCGGATGTGATAGATGTTTTCCCGGGTTGAGATTGCGGCCGTGCCAATCGTATGCGGCACGCTGCCGATTGATCCGACATAGACGGTGTCGAGCTGCATATCGTGATGCACATCCGAAACGAACTGCTTCAGCGCGGCCAGATACTTGTCATGGTCCCCGTTATACGACAGGTGGGCATACTCCTGGCTGGGATTGACGTCCGCTTCCCCCTGAAACCACAACACGGCCCGGACCTTCATGGTTCCACGGGTGGCCGCCCGGACGGTTGCGATCATCGCCGGGTAATGGTCGCCCGACGGCTTCAGCCACTGCTTGAGCCAGGCGCCGCCAATGGCGGTCGTGATCAGGCCGATGGGCACCCGGTGGTCCCGGCAAAGATAGCTCATCGTAATAGGCCAGGGCGAACCGTTGCCGGATGCCGTGGCGGGGTGCCGCAATTTCTCCCAGGCGGTCGAGACGTTTCTTTTGTAGAGCGACAGATCATAGGGAAGACCCTCCAGGGGTTCGTAAGCCTGGTTGGCCCAGCCGGCGGCATTGGATTGCCCGGCAACGACGAAGATGTCGCCGATGCTCACCATTGGCACGGACACCATTACTTCGGGTGATTGCTTCAGCCGCACTTCCAGCGCTCCCTGGCCCACTTCCCCCTTTAGGACCGCGGTGAACTTCCCTGGCTCCGTCCCTTCGCTGATCTGGGCCCAGGGGCTGCCGTTGAACCGGGCCTCGATGGGGCCCGGCGGTCCGGTAAACACGCCCTCGATCACGATCTCGCCAGTGTTGCCGGTGCGCTGAAAGATGGACTGTTTTTGGGGATACTCGATCTGTAATTGTGCTTTGCCATCAGAGCGTGGGTTGGCGGAACTGCCGGCGCTGGCATCGGCATCGGACGCTCGCCAGGCCTTGAGGTTGCCCACCGCCTCGCCCTGGCCGCCCTGGATCAGACCGATCCGGCCCGTCGCCTCGCCCGGGAGGCTGTAACACTGGATCAGGAGATCATCCAGGTAGAACTCGATGAGGCTGCCTTTCAGCAGGAGCCGGAAACGGGCCGCCTGGCCGTAATTCCATTCGCGGTCAACGCGCTGCTCGGCCTTGAATCCGGTGCCGTCCGCGCGCATTGGACCCAGCTCGGTGATGCCTCCGGCACGGATGAGGATGGCGGTTCCGGAGTCGTTGGTATGCGCGAGGAACAGGCCGACGGGCGGGGATTCCTTCGCGGCGGGCAATTTGAGCGTGCCCTCCAGGACCAGCCCTTGTCGCGCATTGAACTCTGATTCGAGCATGGTTACTGTCGGCAGATCACCCGAACGCGGTGAGGCCGGTTTCACATCGATAGCCTGATGCTTGAGCTTGTTATTGCCCGGCCACCAGTTCAGCCGCATCGTGCCCTCCGCGTCCAGTCGGGCTGCTTTGAGCGTGCCGAAGTAAACCTGACCATTGCGCGCGATGGAATGATGATTGACCAGCAGCCCATCGGGCATCGGGAAGAATCGGGAAAAGTAGGTGTGCCCGGCCAATAGATGGAAGTTCTTGCTGGCGGGCACGAATGGCCCTTCGGGGCGATCTGCCACCAGGGTGGTCATGAGGCCCCCGGTGCCGAACATCATGTAGTACTTGTCCCCAATCCGTTCGATCGCGCCAACCTCACCTTCGCCCACGCCCGATACCTTGGGTGGTGCCAGCGCCTTCCACGTGATGCCATCCAGCGTCTCGCCGAATCCGAATCGTCCCCCGGTTTCGGCCTTGGGTGTCGCCGTCCAGTATCCGTAAAGCCCGCCGCCCGGCCGCGCGAGGGTCCAGATACAATCCCAGCGGCCGTTCTTCTCATACCAGCGTTCGTCCTGCACGAATTCGCATTCATTGCCCAGTCGCGTCCACTTGACCAGATCCTTGGACTCGGCGAAGAAGATGGTTTGGCGCGGCCCCTTCCACTCGGAGAAGTTCATGAAGAACTTGCCATCCTGCTCGAATTGGGGCGATTTCCAGGTGGAACCCGTGCCCATCCAGGTTACGCCGCGGCCTTTGTATAGGACCCGTCCTAGTTCCTTCCAATGCACACCGTCCGAGGACCGGGCCATGGAAATGTTGTCCCACTGTCCCCGGGAATTGGCGAGGGTGTAGAGATAGTAATCCCCTTGGTGGAAATACAGCCAGGTGTCCCACATGTTGCCCGTCCGCTTCGAGCGCGGTTTATAGAAGTGGGTTTGCACGCTGGTGTCGAAGGGTGTTTCCTCCTCTGGCTCGTTCAGGAGAGACTTTGCGTTCTTGGCCGCCCGCAGGTAGCCGTCCCCCTCCAGTAGTAATTTGCCGTCAGCGACACGAGCGTTGCCTTCGAGCCGGCTGGCCGGAAACCGCTTCATCAGGTCATCAGCCTTCCCGTCCTCGAAGGTCCACCAGGCCAGCGGCTTCGGGTTGGATGGCTGGTTGGGAGCCAAAGCGGCAAGTTGGGCTGCCGTCAGCGCCGTGTCGTAGATGCGGGCATCCTCGATCGCGCCGGTGAGGTATCCGATTTCACCCAGGTCGCCGAAGTAGCGCAGGCCAAGCAGGACGGTTGTGTTGCTCCCGAAGGCGCGCGGCTGGGGCACCGGGTAAGCGGCGTAAGGCTGGGCATTGCGGTAAACCGAAATGCGGTCGCCCGCGTAGGTGATCGCCACCTGCACCAGGGTGTTGGAGGATGCCGTCTCCGGCGGATTGGCCTTCTGCTCCTCGCCCCCCTGGGTACGCCGGAAGTAGTCACTCCCGGCCATCCACCGCCCGGGCTGCCGTTCGCCGAAGACGATGCCGTCGAAGTCTTCCCCTTCCATGAGCGTGAGCGCACTGCCCCCTTGCTGGTTGGTGTGAGCCAGGTACACCCAGACCACGAGCGTCTTGTCGCGCAAGGAAAACGGAGATGCCGTTGGCGCGTCCTCGGCTCTGGTTACCGTGGCTGCGGTTAATAGAAGGGAAGCCATCATGAGTGCGAATGAAGGTTTCATGATCTGCCTTGGGGTGCTCCGAGAGCCGGCCCCAACTAAACAAGTTCTGCAGGTCGTTTTCATGTGCGGTGATTGCTAACAGATACGGAGCGTTGACATTCCCAGCAGTTTGCCGAGTTTCTCCCTCTTGTCAGTAACGATGTGGGGGGCGCGGGTGGGAGCGGCTCGGGGGCAGGGCGGGGGATGGTGGGAGTTATGGGAGGAATGGGACTGATGCGAGGGTCTGGCTCACCCTGCCCGGATGATCGAGGATGATGGCCAGATGCTCATTGACCGTCGGGGCGGTGACCTCGAGCAGCGTTGCCATCACTTCTGCGTCAGCCAGACGGTTTATGGGAGTCAGGGGACGGATGGGGCTGTGCTTTTGGCGGAAGGGCGGGGGCGCTGCCACTCGAATTCGTCGCCGGATTCTGGTTCCGGTAGGCGAGGCGGGCGCGGGTCATGCGCTCGCGCAGGCCGTCCTCTTTCAGGAGATCCTGCTCCAAACGGCGGAGTTGCTGGTCGATCAAGTAATTGGCCTGGTGAATCAGGCAGATGGCAATGTTGGCAATGACTTTTTGCATTTTTCTCAGCTTTTCTCAGAGCCTCTTGCAACGTATGGCAGGCGCCCGTTTTGTATTCCAGTTCCTGGAGGAATACCTGGACGTTAGCCGGCAGGCCCTCCGCGGCATTCTGCTCCAGGAAGGCGCGCAGTTCCTTGAGGTTGCCGCCGGTTTGCACATGGGAGAGCATCCGCTCGGAATCGAGGGCCCAGACCATTTCACTTTTCGGCGCGGCTAACAATTCCAGGTTCGCCCGGTCCGCCGGGTTCAAGGGGCCATTCGCTAGAACAACTTCGAGGTTTGGTAACACGCGAAACAGCTTGGCTCCGGCCTCAAGGAGGTACTCGTAGCTCTCGGCACAACCCAGCACATAGGCGCCAAGAGGATTGAGCCGCACGTAGAGCAGGCCGTCGTAGCGTCCGCAAAAAGGGAGGTCGCCGTTCGGGGAGCTTTTCAAGTCGGGCCAGAGTCGATGTGGGTAGATATAGGCGACGTCGAGTAACCCGAGGGTGGCCAGCGATTCCATGCAGACGGCGCGCAGGAACTGGCTGTTGAGGCCGCCGTTGTCGAAAATAAAGCCGTATTGCGGATCGAAGAAGTAAAGCACGGGGCGCGCGCCTTCGAGCACATCCCATGGCCCAACCGCATTGTTGCACGAGCACGGGCCAGGCCTGGGCCCGGACCAGGCCCGCCTCGGTGTAATCCCGTTTCTCCTTTAGGATTTACGATTCCTCTCTTTTGCGCCAGTCTGATGTGGCGTGACCGAATACATACCGGAGAACCCGCTGATCGTTCAGGGTGACCACACCATTCTGGTGGAGGTGGACAATCCGCTGTACCCGCAGGCGCGCGATGCCCTGGCGCGGTTCGCGGAGTTGGTTAAATCGCCCGAGCATATTCACACCTATCGCGTAACGCCGCTTTCCATCTGGAACGCGTGTGCCGTGGGCGAAACCGCCGAGACCATTGTCAGCGCCCTCCGGCGGCTGTCGAAATATGCGTTGCCCGGGCACGTCGGGGCCAGCGTCCGGGATTTTGCCGCACGCTACGGTTGCCTCAAATTGACCCGGCGGGACGGCGATTCGTTGCTGCTCCGCGCGCGCGACCGGCCGCTGGCGGAGGAATTGGCCCATCAAAAGACCCTGGCGCCTTTGCTGGGCATCCGGCTGGGGGAATTGGAATTCGCGGTGCCGGCGGCGGAACGGGGTCGCCTCAAACACGCCCTCATCAGGCTCGGTTTCCCCACCGAAGACCTCGCGGGGTACGTGGTCGGCGAGGAATTCCCGCTGACTCTGCGCCTCGTGACCGTTTCGGGCCGGCCATTTGCTCCGCGCAATTACCAGGGCGAAGCGGCGGAGATATTTCATGCGGGCGGCGCGGAACGGGGCGGTTCGGGCGTGATTGTGCTCCCGTGCGGCGCGGGCAAGACCATCGTGGGGATGGCGTGCATGGCCCTGGTGCGGGCTTCGACGCTCATCCTGGCCACCAGCGTCACCGCCGCCCGCCAGTGGAAAAACGAATTGCTCGACAAGACGACCTTGACCGAGGCGGACATTGGTGAATACAGCGGCAACCAGAAAGAAGTCCGTCCGGTTACTATTGCCACCTATCAGATCCTGACGCATCGCTCGAGCAAGGAGAGTGAGTTCACCCATTTCAAGCTCTTCGACGAGCGCAACTGGGGGCTAATCATCTATGACGAGGTACACCTGTTGCCGGCGCCGGTGTTTCAGATTACCGCGTCGTTGCAGGCGCGCCGCAGGCTTGGCCTGACGGCCACCCTGGTTCGAGAGGACGGGCTGGAGGACGAAGTCTTCGCGCTTATCGGTCCCAAGAAATACGATGTGCCCTGGAAGGAAATGGAGAAGCAAGGCTGGATCGCCCAGGCCGTTTGCACGGAAATCCGCCTGCCCATGACCGAGGAGCGCCGCATGGAATACGCGGTGGCCGAGGCGCGGCACAAGTTCCGCATCGCCTCCGAGAATCCCGGCAAGATCCGCCTGGTGCGCCAACTGCTGGAGCGGCATCGCGATGTGCCGGTGCTGATCATCGGGATGTATGTGGCGCAGGTGGAAGGCTTCGCGCGGGAACTGGGTCTGCCGCTTCTTTCCGGCGCCACCAACCAGGCAAAGCGCGACGTCGTGTACGAGCAATTCCGCCGCGGCGAGATTCGCGCGCTGGTGGTTTCCAAGATCGCCAATTTCTCGGTGGACCTGCCGGATGCCGCGGTGGCCATCCAGGTGTCCGGCATGTTCGGCTCGCGCCAGGAGGAGGCGCAGCGGTTGGGCCGCGTTCTCCGCCCCAAACCGGGCGAGAACCAGGCGCACTTCTATTCCATCGTTTCCCGCGACACCGTCGAACAGGATTTTGCCTTGAACCGGCAACTCTTTCTCTGTGAACAGGGGTATGAATACCACATCGTGACCTTGGATGAGCCGGGTCAAGGGCTGACCGAGGAGCAGCCAGTCAGCTAGTACCGTGAGAGGTTAAACGAGTCAGAAGCCCAATTCGCCATCCAATGGCAAGGCCGCTACCAGCTCGAAGGAGGGCTTTTCACTTACATTGATAATATGACATCGACCCGCGCCCGAGCCATCAGTGGCTATCCGACCGATGCCGTGAGCGCCACCATCGCCCGGCTCCGGCACGGCGTTTAACGCTGCCCCGGCGCCATGAACCGGAGTGAACTCGCGCGTAGAGCCAAGACTGCAGCCGGCGAGATGTTGCAGGCCAAAGGCTATATCAGCATGGTGGACGTGCTAATGGCAATGGGAACGCTGACTAAAGAGCATTATGAGCGCTGGCGCTTTCGGCAAGTGCCCCACCTGGAGCAGGTCCTCCCTGGAAACTTGAATCAATTCCAGTTTCTGCTCCGAACACTGCGCTCGCACGCGCGCGACGAACTCAGGCTTACACCCAGTCGGACGGTTTACACGTCGTGGGGCAAAGGCCGCCGCCAGCAACTCCGATTCAGCAAGTATGGCAACCCTTACGTCGAGGAGTTGTACTCGACGCATTACGTCAGCCGCAGACTCACACAAGCCAAACCAAAGCATCTGGACGCGACGCCTGGCCCTGAACCCGATCCGGAAGCGCGCCCGACATCAATCCCAACCCAGCCATGACTGACGAACAGCGTCTTATCGAGAAACTTCAACGCATCGAAGCGCTCTATGCCGGCGCCGCCACGCCCGGCGAGCGCGATGCCGCCGCCCATGCCCGCGACCGTATCCGCGGCCGCCTGCGCGAACAACAACAGATCGATCCGCCGGTGGAGTTCTCCTTCAACCTTCGCGATCGCTGGTCGCATAAGCTGCTTACTGCCTTGCTTCGGCGTTATCAGATCCGTCCTTATCGCTATCGCGGGCAGCGCCACACGACGATTATGGCGCGTGTCCCCACGCAGTTCGTTAACGAGGTCCTATGGCCTGAGTTCCAGGAACTGAATCGAACGCTGGCCTCCTACCTGACTGAAGTGACCGACCGCGTTATTGCGGAAGGCATTGATTCCGATACAGCGGAGGTCGAGGTAGCTCCCGAGCAAATTCCCCAGGGCACTGGTGGGAGCCTTGGCTTTGAGCAGGGTTGATTCGCACCATGAAATTCTTCGACACGGATTGGGACTGCGTCTGCCGGTGGTTGGCAGTTTGGGAAACGCTCTCTGTCCCGGCGCGCCGCCATTACCTGCTGGCCGCGCAATCCCATTCGGCGACGGTTTCGGCGGAAGGTTACGGCAGCGAAACGGAACTGGTGCTGGCGGCCGGCCTGGTTGAAGTCGTCTCGACGGGTCGGCTCAAACCCGCTCAAGCGAGCGTGCCATTCCGCGCACTGATGGCGCAGTTGGCGAAGTTCCCGCTGTTCGATCAGAAGCCCACGCGGCAGTTGCTCGATGAGTACGCGGTCAAACATTACCTTCGCGAGGAGAGCGACTACGTCCGGTTCTCCGGGCGCGGGCCAGCTTGGGATTCACAGGCCTGGCCGCAATCATTTCTGGACCAGCCGAACCTCAAGGCTTGGGAGCAGAACTATCTGACTTACCTTGAAAGGGAGGGCGGGAACCGTTCGTCATGGTTCTCATTTCGCGAGCCGGCACGGCAGCCCAAGGTAACCTGGTTTCCGGACGGCGAAACGGCAGAGGCTGCCAAGTGTCTCGTGCGGCACGTAATGAGTTCGGTCCAGCCCGTGCCGATGCTTTCCCTTCCTGCAGCGCTGCCGGAACACCTGCGCTCGTCATTCCAACCGGCGCTAAAGGCCTGCCTGAGGTTCTTGCTGGTTTACCCGGCGCTGTGCCAGGAGTCACTCGAAGCGGTGGTCGGCCTTTGCCCAACCGTGGTTTATCTCTTGCGCCGGCCAGCCGCAGTGCCCCCGCCGGTTGAGCTGTGCAAAGGCCTCATCAGCCCGGCATTCCTCCTGGAAGACATGACGCGGGTGTTGGCGGAAGCAGCCACGGGGGATTGCCGCCTCAATCGCAGCAGCTACGGTCACCAGCTTTTCAAAGTGGTTGCGGACAAGCTCCGCGAAGAATTCGTCACCCTGCCTTCCCGCATGCACGCACGCTACGATTTCGAGGGCCGGCTGGCCAGCGCCATCGCTTGTGTGACCGGGCTTAAGCTGGCGGAGGACAAGTCCAACCAAAGCCAACGCCTGCTGGTTGCTACCGCCAAGGGCCGGAAGTGGCTGACCCAACCGGCAGCGGACCGCTTGGGCGAACTTCTGTTCGAGATCAAACGCCGTAAGCCCAGTGAATCGCGCGGCTCCAACGACCCGCTGAGTTACATGCGGTCTGGCTTCTGCTTCGAAGGCGCGGAAGGCGGCGACTTCGACCATCACACGTGGCTCGGTTCCATTTGGCGTCAGACTGCGGATGAGGGCTGCATGGCTTTGAACGCATTCCTGGACTATCATGCGCGCCTTAGTCATCCCCTCGTGAATCCCGAGGTTCCAGACTCCAGCCGTCCGAGCTCGACTTCTCGATTCGGCGGCTGGGGGCGGACCTTTCGGGCCGAAACCATTGAAGAAGTCTGTCGTGAAGTCCTGGAAGACTTTTTCTGGAATCGGCTCGTCCCGCTGGGTTGCGTGGAAACCACCGCGCGCGAAGGTGGCCAAATTTGGTTCCGCCTCTCCAGCGCCGGCAAATACCTGTTCGGTCAAACCGCGGAACTGGCTTATGGCGAGCCGAGCGTGAACGCCGCCATTATCATCCAACCTAACTTCGACATCGTCTTCCTCCATCCCAATCTGAATGCCGAGGTCGAACTCTCGCCGCTCGCGGAGCGCACCGGCAGGCATGTGGGCGCGTTATTTCGCATAACGCGCCGCAAGGTGATTCTGGCTGCGGCCCAGGGCACGACGGCTGAGGCGATGCTGGCCACGCTCGCAAAGCATGCGTCCAAGCCCGTGCCGGCCAATGTAGCCGAAGAAATTCGCTCCTGGTTTGCAGTCTGCCGCCCCTTGACGACGCGCCGCTCCGTCCTGATCGAAGCTGGCGACCGCGAAACCGCCCTGCGGGTACAGCGCTTGCTCGGTACCCGTTGTTCGGTCCTGAAGGATACCTTGCTCGAATGGCGTGGAGCAGGACTTGACCCCAAACTCCGACGGAAACTGACCGAGCAAGGTCTCTTTCTGGAAGCACTATGAATCTCATGCAGCATCAGGCCGTCACCGGTCGCCTGGTCCAAGGACATCGCGTGGCCTCGGGGCTTAATGGCAATCCGCGCTTCCCGGGTGGCACACTGCGGATGCAGACGCCTCATTTCCTCGCGCTCGGTCTTGATCTCAGCGCTTTTTATGCTGGCACGCTCAACGTCAGCATCGCGCCGCTGCGTTATCGGATGTTGCAACCCCGCCACACCTTCCGTGCCCTGAAATGGCATCCCATCGAACCTGCGGAGGACTTTTCCTTCATTGACTGTCGCCTGTTGGTCCGGGATGCTCCGCCCATCGCCGGATTCATCTATCATCCGCATCCCGACACCAAGCCGGAGCATTTTCAGGCGCCGGATGTTCTGGAATTGTTGCTGCCTCTTGTGGAAGGACTGACCTACGGCATGGAAATCAG
>SESF01012746.1_pt1 | contig 25967 bp, 6 predicted proteins | sample 3171521 | NCBI WGS metagenome assembly SESF01 (sample SAMN10866945, study PRJNA518727) | freshwater metagenome | biome: subpolar coniferous forest; feature: holomictic lake; material: water; isolation source: holomictic Lake 227, 6 m and 8 m depth | place: Canada: near Kenora, Ontario | collected...
TGACTGTCGCTGGGGGCGGTATGGGGATGGGCGGCGGCATGGGCGGCGGTATGGGTGGCATGACCGGCGGTATGGGTGGCACGGCCGGCGCAGGCGGTGCCACCGGCGGCAGCAGCGGCGGCGGTTTGAAACACATTACCCAGGTCGATAACGAGACCCAGGTCTCGCAGGCCGCCGTCAACTACTTCGTTGCCTTGGGGGTTGACCTTGATCCGTTAAAGAATCCCGGCAAGGCCGTCTTCTTTAACGATCGTCAAGGAGTGCTCCTGGTCCGCGCCACCATTCAGGACTTGGATATCATTGAGGCGGCCATTCAAATCCTCAACGTTGTTCCGCCCCAGGTCAATATCAAGTCCAAGATCGTCGAGGTTTCCCAGGATGATAACAAAGCGCTGGGCTTTGACTGGTACCTGGGCAATGTGTTGATGAACAATGGGACGATTGGGGGGCAGGGCGGCTCGGCCCCTTCATTGTCTGGTAAGAATCCTCCCTCTACGGTCTTTCCCGGCAATGTTGCCGCCGGCACGGCCACCGCGCCGAGCAGCACGGACCAAATCTTAACCTCCGGCCTGCGCAATCCCTCCACCACGCTGTTCACGCTCACCGGCATCCTGACGGATCCGCAATTCCGCTTGGTGATTAAGGCCTTGCAGCAGCGGCAAGGGGCTGAACTTCTGGCTCAGCCCGAGGTCACCACCCAAAGTGGCCGGCAGGCGCAGATGAAGGCTACCCAGGTCAAGACCATCATCACCGCCTATAATTTCAGCCAGAACACCGGCGCCACCGGCGCGTCGGTCGGCAGTGGCACCTCCGTTCAAGCCCCAACCGCTACCTTTGTCTATCCCATGCCCGAGCAGATGGAGTTGGGGCCCACGCTGGACGTCATTCCTTGCGTGCTCTCGGATGGCTTCACCATCAACATGACCGTGATCCCGACCTTGACGGAGTTCGTCGGTTACGACAATCCCAACTCCGTGGACTCCTCGGCGTTGTCCACCTCGGGAGCATTTCCGGGCGGCTTGGTTATGGTTCCCGTGGTCCTCCCGCTGTTCCGGGTGCGCCAGGTCGTTTCCGCGGTCAATGTTTGGGATGGCCAGACCGTCGTCCTCGGCGGGATGCTCGCCGAAACCGTCACCACCATCAAAGACCAGGTGCCGATGCTCGGCGACCTCCCGCTCGTGGGCCGGTTCTTCCGGAGTGAATCCAAGCAGACCAGCAAGAATAACCTGCTCATCTTTGTCACCCCTACGCTCATCGACCCCTCGGGCAACCGGTTGCATACGGACGACGAAATGCCCTTTGCGCAGGGTGGTTTCCCGACGCAAACCGCCGCCGCGGCCGGGCGGGAAAAGAATTGATGGCCGTGGCGCGTCAAGCTGTTCCACTCCCTGACATTGCGTGAACTGCCCCCAATCTCCGTGAATGCCTGAATGTATGTGTTTGTCATTCTTCGCCCGTAACGCGTTGATCTGCGGGTGCTTGGCCGTTGCCGCCCCCGCGGTCCTCTTTGGCCAAACCAACTCCTATGTCACCAATGGGGTGGAATACGCCATCGCCGGTTCGTTGCCCACGGATCAGGTTCATCCCCACCTCGGCCTGAATGCCACTGGCGGCTACTTGGTTTGGGAGGACAGCATCACCGATGGCGACGGCTTGGGAATTAGCGCCTTGCAGTTGGATGCCAACTTCTCAGGCGTCCTCTCCCCCTTCCGGGTGAACTTCGTCGGTGCCGCCGATCAGGAACGCCCGCAAGTCTCCTTGCTCAATGGTGGTGGCGCGGCCTTTGTCTGGCAGGGCGGGCGCCAGGGCTTCCAGCGCATCTACGCCCGGTTCCTTTCTGCCGCCGGCACGTGGACTGGTAATGACGTGCTCGTTAACACCTTCACCTCCAGTTCGCAGGTGGATCCCGCCGCCGCCACTCTGGCCAACGGCAACCTGGTGGTCGCCTGGGGGAGTTACAACCAGTTTAGCGCCAACAGTATGCAGGACGTTTATGCGCAACTGCTCTCGCCCGGCGGACAAAAAGTCGGCGGCGAGTTCCTCGTCAACGCCTTCACGGCCTTCAACCAGCGCACGCCCGCCGTAGCCCCCTTGTCCGGCGGCGGGTTCGTGGTGGTCTGGGTCTCCGAGCAGGAACGGGTTACCGACGCTACTGGATCGCCCAGCGTTGATATCTACGGCCGGCTCTACAGTGCCAGCGGCGCGCCCGTAACCGGTGAGTTCCTCGTCAACACCGGGACTAACCTCTGCGCCAACCCCAGCGTGGCCGCGAGCGACGACGGCGGCTTCCTGGTGGCCTGGGGTCAGTTCAACTCGGCCAACCGGACCAACAGTTGGGATGTCTTTGCCCGGCCATTTTCCAGTGCCGGCGTCGGGGGGACGGAGCGCCGCGCCAACACGTTCACCTTCGGTGACCAGTATGCCCCTCGGGTCAGCGCCAGCGGCGCGGATTTCCTGGTCGTTTGGACCAGCATGGGCCAGGACGGCTCCAACGAGGGGGTGTATGGACAGTTCTTGCATGGCGATGGTTCGCTGCTGGGGGGTGAAATGCTCGTCAACCCGACGGTCATCAATGCGCAAATCCATCCCTGCGTGGCCGCGGATGGCGCGGGCCGGTTCCTGGTGGCTTGGAGCGGGTACATCGGCGGGCCCAATAGCTTCGATTTGTTTGCCCAGCGCTACACCCCCAACGCCCCGCCGCTCCCGCCCATGAACGCTCCCTTGGCTTACGTGCCCTTCGTAGTCAGCAACAACGTTTATCAGCCGCAGATCGAAGTCTTCTGGGCGGCCCAAACCGGGCTTCCGGTGGATCATTATGAGGTGTATGTGGACGGCGCCAGCCTGGCCGCCGCCTCCCTCACGACCAACGTCTGGGTCATGACGGCCACCCCCAGCAGCACCCACTCATTTCAGGTGCGCGTGGTGACAGCCGACGGCCGGCGCTCACCGTTGTCCCCCGCCAGCAGCGCGACCACCTGGAGCGGCCAGAGTTGGGGCGGCATTCCGTGGGAGTGGATGACCCGTTACTACGGTTCCTTCGACGCGTTCTGGAACGGATTTACCATGATCTACAACTGGCCGGGCGCAGGCGCCTCAGTCAGCCCCGGCGGCCCGTCGCTGCTGCAGCTTTTTCTGACGGGTGCTAATCCGACTGATTCGGCCACCTGGCTGCGGACGGCCCTAAGCAATTCCGCCCAAGGCTACTTTCTGACCTGGAATCCCCAGCCGGGCCTGACCTACCAGGTGCAAAGCTCGACCAACCTGTCCGGGTGGGTTCATTGGGGTCCGCCGCGCTTTGCGGTCGGCAACACCGATTCGGTTTATATCGGCCTCAATAACCCCGGCTATTACCGCATTCTGCGATTGCGATAGGAAGACCGTTTATGCTGCGACTTGCGAAAATCTTTGGCTGCCTGGCCTTGCTGGCCTTCGGTGGGCAGCTTGCTTCCGGCTACGCCCTTTTGGGCCCCGGTGCCAACGACCCGGATACTTGGCAGGTCCCCGAGATCGGCTACATGGTGGGCGGGGACATTGGCACCCCGAAGAACCTCGGCGAAGAGTATCGCTGGAATACGCCGGTCATTTATTACGGCTTCAACCAGAATTTCCTGGATTACTTCGGCTCGAACGGCGTCGCCGCCGTCGAGCAGGCCTTCGCCATTTTGAACCGCCTGACCAATTTCTCCAAATACAGCGCGAACCTGTCGGAGGTGCCTTTGGAGACGATGCGGGTGAACTATCGCGCGCAGGCGCTCCACCTTTATGATCTAAAGACCATTGCGCTCAACCTGGTGGTCGAGGAACTGGGTTTGGCGGAGCCCGACCGCTACGTTTGGACCCTGCGCTCGCGGGAGACGCAGCCGGGACTGAGCTGTCCGTGGATGATCTACAGGGTCATCAAACGCAATTTCGATCCGGTGACCTGGGAGCCGAGCAGCTACCTGAACGGAACCCTTTACAGTTATGTCATCGACGAGTATTGCACCGGCACTCCAACGGCCACCACCACGCCCTTCACGGTGGATCCGCTCGTGTTTAATACCTACCCCATCACGTCCATTGGCACTTTTGGCTACGGACAATATACCACCGCGATGACGCGGGATGACATCGGCGGCCTGCGATACATCTATGGCACCAACAACGTCAACTGGGAGTCTATGTCGAGCGACAGTACGTTCTTCGCTACCAATACCGGCGGGGGCCAGCAGTTGCTCATCACGTCGAACCTGACGCTGCTGGCCGCCCAGGCGCTGACCAATAATGCCGCGGCGCTCCAGGGCTTGTATCCCGACTTGAATATTGTCGCCACCGCCAACATCTTCACGAACATCTGGGTGACCAACATCACGGCCTATTTCACGAATTACCCAATGGATCCGGTCGGCACCCCGCCGCATCAGGTGTTCACCACCACCCGCACCCTGACGGTGCAGACACAGTATCGCCACACCTTTGGCAATTTGATGACTTTCGCCTTAAGGAATGGCGTTTGGGTAATGGTGCCGGTGCCGGATGTGAATCTCCTCACCGGCCGGGACTTCTATACCGTGCAGACGACCACCATGGTCAACTCGCCTTTCGACCCGGTGGGAACTCCGCCCCACGTCAGCACCACGAGCGTCACCTATCCGACCAACGAGGTGGTCGGCGAGTACTTCATTCTGCCGCCCAGCCTTTGCAGCATTGCCATCCTGGGGTTGCAGGCCACCTTTACTAATTCCTACACGAATGTCGTGTCGTCCCCGACCAACGGCCCGCCGGGCTCCACCAACATCCAGTCCTACAGCCAGACCATCGTCAACTACTCCACCAATCACTGGTTCAATTACTACCCGGTGGAGTGCCTCACGGCGAATACCAATTTGCGCCAGGGCATAGATCATTTTACCTTCGTCCGCGCCAATTACGACTCGCTGGTCGGCCGCTTCTTCCAGCCGATCACCAACATTTACTCGCAAGTACTCATCTCCAACAGCCAGCCGTACACCGCCTGGATGCGGCGCGTCGTCACCAAGCCGGATTTCCTCATCACCGCCTCTGATCTGCTAGGCTTCCTCGCGTCTCGCACCACAACGCCCGGCAACTTCAACGACGCCAATAAGAACCCCGGCATCTCCGGGCCGGGCAATATCGAGCCCAACATGGTGATTACCTTCAACAAAGTCGGGCCGCTGCTCCAAAACGTCTATGGCACCAACTATATACTCAGTGGCCTGAGCGAGTCCACCGCCCGGACCAACTTCATCTGGGGTTCCTTCGATGGAGGCACCAATGCCCCGGTGGTGTACCCGAGCGGCACCAGCATCGCGAATCTCGAGGCCCAGATACTTTTCCAGATCACCACCGCGCGTCCGCCCAATGGCACGGCGCGCACCGCTTACCCGGCCACCCAATTGCAGGCTACTGGCGCTCAGTCGCTTACGTGGTCACTGGCAGGCGGTTCCCTGCCGCCCGGTTTGAGCCTCAGTCCCAGCGGGGTGATCAGCGGAACACCGTCGTCGGGGGGGACTTATTCTTTCACTGTGAGCCTGACGGGAATCATACCTGGGGGCTACTCGCGCACCATTACGCGATCGCTGACCATCACTATAAACCCCTAAGAAAATGAACCTCTTGAATATGAAGCGGCTGCTCTGGTCGGTCTTCCTCGGCATGCTACCGTCGTCGCTACACCGCATCACGTTTCACGTTTCACGTTTCACTAGCTGGTTGGTCTTCCTCGGCATGTTGCCGGCGTCGCTGGCGCTGGCCACCACTAATTATATTAACACGGGGGGCGTGACTGTTATTTCCCCGCCGGGGGTTGCGCCGCAGATTGACGCCTCGAACTTCGTTAACCAGGCCCTTTTCTCCATCGTCAACACCTACAACAATGGCGCCCAGCCGTCGCTGCCTTACGAATCGTGGAACACGCGTAACTGGACCAACGCCAGCCGCATGGTCGGCGACTCGGGCTTCCGGTTCGATTATTACGACCGCGACGGCGGAACCAATGGATGGTCCGCCAACTTCCAGAATTCGGGCAACGCCAATCCGACTAACGCCAACATCTACGGCGAGACGTATCTACTGGTGTCCGCCACCAACCTCAACAACAAGGGCACCATGGCCGTCGGGGGCGCGGGTCTGATGACGCTGGCCGGCCAGAAGCTCGATTTCGCGCGTGGGACCTTCGGTGCCGTCGGCACTGAAACGAACGAATTGGCCGGAGTGCGGGATATCTACTGGGGCGTTGATGGCGGCAATCCCCTCACCGCGACCTTCACTCCCACGTTCGTATCCAGTTCGTACTTGCTGGTAACGACGATTGAGACCCTGCCTGGCTATTTTCCGTGGTACGGTTATATCGTGCAGAACCTGGAACTCGGCAGCGGCTTCAAGACCTATATCCGGACCAATGCCCTTGGCTCGGGCATCCAGGCGATCGATGTATTGTTCCTGCGCCAAACCAACCCCGCTATCACTACCGAGGTTCGGTTCAGTCCCTTCGGCTCGCCGGGATCGGACAAGATCGTGCAATGGCAGGCCCTCCTGACGAATCGAGCCACGGCGTCCGTGGTGACGAACCACCTCTACCTCGAGGATACCTTTGCTTCCTCCTGGGGTGTGCCCCCCTTCGTGGTCCAGACCCCGAAATCCTCGTACTTCTACACCCGCTACTCGGCCGCCACGTATCATCCCTACAATTACGCCATTACCCATGCCCCGCCGTACGGCTACGGCACGGATTTGGTAATGAACAATGTGGCGCTGGATCCGCAGGTCTTTGCCGGCACCAACTACCCGACCTACGCCACGAACGCCGGTTACTCGGCCGCCCTCACGGCCAGCGCCTTCATTCCCGATCCGACTATTTCCTACTCGACCTATACGAACGTGCCGGGCCGGATTGAAATGACCGCTGCCGGCCCGAATTCATATTTGGACCTGAACCGCGCAAAAATAAGCGGCGAGAGCTATCTGCTCTTGAACGCCACCAATCACTTCGTGGGCTGCACGAATGCGGTGATCGTGTCGCCCGTCAGTGACTTTTATCTAGGTAACACCAACGCCAGCATGGCGATCAGCAATCTGACCACTCCCTTTATTCCCCGCATGGCCGGAGAGCTCGAAGTGTGGAGTGGTCGCTGGACGAATACCTCCCCGGCCGGGATTGCCACATACTATAATGTGACGATGATTGACAGCCGGCTGGAGGCGCAGTCGCCTTCGCAGATCCAGAATCTGAGCCTTCGCAGCGACAACCTGCTGATCGGCGACGCCTTGAACGTGTTCGGCAGCCTGACGCTGGATACCTTGCGTTTGACCATCAGCACCAATGCGGCCAATGCCCCAACGCCCTACGGGGAGATCAACTTGACCTCGGGCGATATTGTCTGGTCGGCCAACCTGCCCAGGTTGCAGTGCCTGACGAACTTTGGCAAGATCAGCAATCTTGACTCGATCTACTTCGGTTTCAACTCCAACGATCCACCCTGGTTCAGTGGCACCTTTGATGCGCCCTATCAGAGCTTTGTGAACCACGGCCTGATTATCTCGCAAGGAAACTCGACCTGGGCGAATTATTACGAAGCCGGCGGCACGAATAATTCCGGCGACGGACCGCTCAGCGTCCAGGCGGGTTCCGCTATCATCACCAACGGCATTTTCCTGGCCACGGATGCCGACATCAGCCTCACCTGCGGCAGCCTGCTCATCAGCAATCAGGTGCTCTTGGCCGGGCGCAGCATCACGTTGGCGGCAACCAACAAACTGGATGACGGCAGCCTGCTCGCCGGGGCCGATGCGGTCAACCATCGGAACACCTGGCAGGTGGGCTTCGGCATCAACCTGACGCGGCGTCCCGCTAATGCCAGCCTGCTCGCCACGACCGTCAATAGTTTCGCCTACCCCGGATCGCTGGTTTCCAATCTTTGGGCTGGGCTGGATCTCGGCGCCGTGGCGGTGGGCTACAGCAACAACGCAGCTCTCGGGAGGCTGATCCTGGACGGCGGGGAGAGCAGCGCCTTTGACTTCGAGGGACCCTCCACGAACAACGCCCTCTACGTGGATTATCTGGAGTGCCGGAATTACGCGACCAACTTCGACAGCAGCGGCAACCTCGCCAACCTCCAGTTTGCTTCGGGCATGAAGATCTATTACGCCCAGCTTATCATCAACGGAGTCTCCTTGGCGGAGAAGCTCAACGGCAAGAACGGCGGTGGCTTGAACTGGGTGCCATCCTATGCCGGCACGTTCAGTTCCACCAATGTGGTCTATCCCGACGGCACGACCAACCGCCTCAACCTGGCGCTGGTCACAAGCTGCGACCTGGATTCCAACAACAACGGCATTCCCAACTGCCTGGACCCGGCGCCGGTGCTCATCCCCTCGCAAGTGAGTCTGTCCGCCGTGCTCTCGGGCGGCACCAATATCGTGCTCTCCTGGAACGGCGTTCCGTTCAAGCGAAATTACCTCGAATTGAAACGGTCTAACACGGCGACCAACTGGACGCCTTTGACCAATATCTTCGTGCCTGGCCCGGAGTGCCCGCGGTTGCAGGTCACGGACCGGATCACGAACGCGGTGCCGCAGCGGCTCTATCGCGTGCGCTTGGATGCCGGGGGGTGAAACGTGAAACGTGAAACGCGAAACGCGAAACGTGAAACGTGAAACGTGATGCCGTAGTGGTTCTATCGCGTGCGCGTGGAGGCCGGGACGCCGGGTGAGGGCACCGGGCCTACAGGCGGGCGGTTTTGCGCGGGATGTAGGCCGGGTGCCCTCGCCCGGCGGGGGCGGTCTGGCCGTAATGAGAATTGCCGGGTGCGTAGGGAATGAGTTTTGACGAGTCAACTGTAGTGAAGTTTTATGCAAACATTGCAAGTAAATGCCTCTTTCCTGGGCCGGCTGGGAGTTCTGCCGCTCGGAATATCCGTCTGGATCGGCTTGGCCGGCACGGTGGCCCTGGCGGCGGTGCCGGCTAATGACAACTTTACCAACGCCATTGCGATTAGCGGGGTCAGCGGCTCGACCAGCGGCACCAATGCCAACGCGAGCACGGAAACCGGCGAACCCGATCTCAATGGCGTCGCGACCGTGGAAACCGTTTGGTACGTGTGGACCGCGCCCGCCGATGGGGCCTACTCCTTTACCACCGCCGGCAGCAGCTTCGATGCGATGCTGGGCGTTTACACGGGCAACGCCGTGAATGCGCTCACCCTCGCCGGCGAGGGTTATGACATCGGTGTGATTGGCAGCCAGCCCGCCAACTTCAATGCCACGGCCGGCACTACTTACCATGTGCAGGTGGGCGGTTATCCTTATTACAGCCAACCGGACGGCAAGTTCGTGCTGGGCTGGAACACCAACAGCCAGGTTTCTGCTTCAGCTGCCGGGGATTTCCTGTTCGCCTCGCAGGCCAGAGCCGCCTCGCCCGCCATGCCCCTCTACATCGCCAGTGAACGCGAAATATACTATCCTCAGAGCGGCCTCCTCGACATGTCGGACACCACCCGGGGGGCGCGGCTGACGGTGACCCGTTTGAAGGGCGAAACCGGTCGGGTGCTGGTGAATTACAGCGTCACCAACACCTACTACACCAATCTATTCGTCACCAACATCTTCGGGACGAACATAACCGTCGCGGGCATCAAGGTGTTCACCACTAACATCCTGGTGGCCGCGAATTACCAAAACAACGAGTACGGCCGATGGGTACACACCCCCACCATGTACTTGCTGACTTCCATCACCGGCACGAATCAGGGCGGCACTTTGGTCAGCTACCCGTGGACCAATGCTCCCCCAGACTTCGTCTGCGATAACTCGTCGGTTACGGATACCAATGGTCCGGTGCCGGTGGTCACCACGTCCTTCTGCCTCCCGCCGAAATCAGGCTCAAATATCGTCGCCTCCGCCACTCCCTTCCGGGATTACTTGCCTGCCCGGGGCCAATTGGTCTTCAACGATTATCAAATGAGCGCCGACATTCTGGTGACGGTCCTCCCGAGCTCTAGCCAGGGATTCCCCATTCTCAACCACGTGCTGATCGCCTCCATCACCCGGGTGGCGCTCGACCCGCTCGAATCCACGGCCATCCCGCCGCCTACCGCCAAGACCACCGCCACTAACGCGATGCTCAATATCCTGAGCCAGCAGGCGATGGTGATCCCCTACGAGAATAATCCTGAAAGCGGACCGGCAGGCCTCGGCAGTGGCTCACCCGGCACGAATGTGTTCAATTTCGAGCGGGCGACCCTCCGCTGCACCGAGGGCATCGGGGTCGCGCGCGTCGCCGTCTTTCGTTCGTCCATTGATTCCCCCCCCAAGGATACCTCCGTTGATTACCGGATTGACTTCCTCCACCCGTGTCAGTCGGAGAACAACACGTTCATGAACAATCCGTACCAGAACGACTGGGAAATCCCTTTGCAGCCGGGCTCGGATTACGCCGGCGTGGTCACCAATACCGAATGCAGTCGCTCCATATATTCGGACAATATCCATTTTGCGACGACGAGCGGCACGCTCAATTGGGCTGGCTCAGATATGGCGCCCAAGTTCATCGAAATCCCCATTTACGACGACCCGGTGGTGCAGTTCAATGAGGATCTTCTGGTGCAGTTGTCCTTGCCGGGCCCGACTTATCCCAACGCGGGCTCGGAGCGGTCGTTGGGCTACGTGCAGACGTGCAACCTGACGATCATGTTCAGCGACCAGCCTGCCGGCGCGGCCGACTTAACCTATAACCTGGAGAATAATGCCAATACGCATCCGGCGTATAACCTGCACCCCGGTCCCAATGGCACCGTGTACACCATCGGGATCCAAAGCGATGGCAAGGCCATCATCGGAGGCGATTTCACCGACTACAACGGCATCGGCGTCGTTAACAACCAGGCCAATATTTACCGCCTGGCGCGCGCCAACACCGACGGCTCGCTCGACCAGTCCTTCAACACGGGAAACGGGGCCAACTCCTTCATCAGCACCCTGGCGATTGATGCGGTCGGCAAGGCGGTGATCGGGGGCGCGTTCACTTCGTTTAACGGGATCTCGCGCAACCGCATTGCCCGCGTCAACTCCAGCGGAACCCTGGACCCATCCTTCGGCGCCCAGAGTCAGGGGGTCGACGGCACGGTCTGGGCGCTCGCCATTGACCCCGGCAGCGGCGCAATCCTGATCGCGGGCGAATTCGGCAGTGTCAACACCTTCACCCGCCATTACATTGCCCGGCTGCTGCCCGATGGCACTACGGATACGACCTTTAACCCGGGGCAGGGCCCGGACGGCACTATCTCTGCCCTCTGCGTGCAGCCGGATGGGCGGGTCATCATCGGCGGCGAGTTTACCCACGTCAACGGGGTCTCGCTCAACCACATCGCCCGGCTCAACGCCGACGGGTCGCTCGATACCACCTTCGCCCCGGGCACCGGCTTCGACGGCACCGTCTATGCTCTGGCCTTGCAGCCGGATGGCAACGTGGTGGTCGGCGGTGCGTTCCAATCCTTCAATAATTACGCGCGTCCCGGCCTGACCCGGCTCGACCCGTTCGGCAATCTGGACCTCGGTTTCCTCACGGGCGCGGGCGCGAACGATGCCGTCTATACCCTGGCCTTGCAGCCGGACGGCAAGGTCCTGCTGGCTGGCATTTTCTCCCGGTTCAATCAGACGCGGCGCGTGGGCCTCGCACGGCTGTTCATCGACGGCACGGTGGATACCAGCTTCATGGACACCGCCTATAACCAATTCGCCGGGGTGATCAGCCACTATTGGGACCCGGGCGCGGAAGCGCGCAACTACATCTACGCCCTCGGCTTGCAGCCCGATGGCAACCTCCTCATTGCGGGCAGCTTCCCGCGGATCGGCGGCGGCACCACCCGCGACGACGTCAGCAACAAGCAGAACTTCTGCCGGCTTATCGGCGGGGCGACCCCCGGTCCCGGCAACATTGGGCTCGTCTATCAGAATTACTCCGCTAACCAGACCGACGAGCAAAGTTTCATCAACATGACCCGCGTCAACGGTCACCTCGGTCCCGCCTCCGTCACGGTCACGCCGCTGACCTACTCGACGAACAATGGCGTGGCGGGCATCGCTATCGAGGGCCGGGATTTCAATTTCGACGCCAACACCTATGGCACTCCCACCTGGCCGACCACCTGGCCCTATCCCACCTGGCACCTGGGGGACGGGCTTTTCGGGCAGAACAACGGTTACAGCTCAACCGTGAACCCTTTCCTCATTGAAAACGTTCCGGATAACGATGTGTTCATCAGCCTGATCGACAACACCAACGCCTCGGGCAACCGGCAGTTGGCCATCCAACTGGCCAATCCGACCGACAACGACAACTTCTTGCTGGGCGGCGAGCGAATCCCGTTGGGTGTGGCGCTCGGGCAAGCCTCCGCCACCATGACCATTGTGGACCCGCATACCCTCCCCGGGGTGTTGGGTTTCAGCGCCGCAACTTACTCGTGCAGTGAAAGCACCAATGCCAGTATCACCATCACCCGGACCAACGGGCTCACCGGGCTGGTGACGGCGGAATTCCAGACCCTCAATGGCTCGGCGACCAACATGATTCACTACCGAACTAATCATACCCGGGTCACCTTCCTGCCCGGCGTGGCGGTCCAGACGGTCGTGGTTACGAACATTAACAACCCAACTCCGGGCGGCGACGCCACCGTCAACCTGCGCCTGTACAATTCCAGCGGCGGCGCGACTTTGGGCCTGTCCAACGCGGTGCTGACCATCATCAATAACTTTATTCCCGGCGGGTATGTCCAATTCAGCTCTCCGGCCTACTCCACCAACGAGAATGCCGGATATGCGTTTGTGACTGTGACCCGCAATGGCAGCAGCGCCGGCACGCTCGGGGTCCAGTTCTCGACCAGCGATGGCACGGCCACTAACGGAGTGAATTACCTCGGGCTCACTAATACGCTGACCTGGAACAATGGCGACGTTGCGTCCAAGGTCATTGCCATCCCCGTCCTCGATGATGGCGTCGTTGAGACCGCTAACCTGACCGTCAATCTGCAACTCAGCTCGGCGACCCTTAACGGCAGCCCTAACTCCGCCGCATTGATCGGCCGGACGAACGCCACGCTCTCGATCGTCAACACCGATTCTCGCGGCCAGGTTGCTTTCAGCACGCCCGTTTACAATGTGAACGGAAACGGCGGCCCCGGCTACGTGACCGTTGTGCGCATGGGCGGCAGCGCGGAATCCATCGCCGTCAACTTTGCCGCCATCCCGGGCAGCGCGACCCCGGGCGTGGATTTCTATCCGACCAACGGGACGCTGGTCTTTGGGCCGGGGGAGGTCAGCAAAACCTTTACGGTGCCGATCTTTGACAATTCCTACACGTATCCCCCGCGCTATGTAACTTTGACGCTGTCGAACGCCACTCCGACGGGGTCGCTCGGCTCACCGAGCGTGGCCACCCTCGCTATCATTGAGAATAGCGGGCCGCCGGGGTCGCTGGACACCGCCGAAGATCCCACGATGGGCTTCAACGGGCCGGTCTATGCCCTGACGCTGCAAGGCGATGGCAAGTTACTGGTGGGTGGCGATTTCACGATGGCCAGCGGGATAGGTCGCCAGCGCATGGCCCGCCTGAACGCCGACGGCACCCTCGATCAGACCTTCTCTTCCGCTTCGCCCCTCATGGGAGCCGACGCCCCCATCGTGGCCCTGATCAGCCAGACGGACGGACGTATTGTGCTGGGCGGGGGCTTTACCAACGTTAACAACCTCCCACACAGCTTCCTCGCCCGTGTCGCGCTCAATGGCGCCGCTGATACCACCTTCAACCCGGGCTCCGGCCCGAATAACCCCGTGTTTGCCGTCGCCGAGATGTTCCTCGGTTCGGACCGCAAGCTCTTGATTGGCGGCAGCTTTACCTCGTTCGGATCGGGAGCGCAGAATTATATCGGGCGGCTGAATAACAACGGAACGCTGGACACCGGTTTCCAGTCGGCGGCCAATGGCAGCGTCTATGCCATCGCGGTTCAGCCCGACGGCAAGGCCGTCATTGGCGGCGACTTTACCGCCGTCAACGGCGTCGCGCTCCCCCACGTTGCCCGCTTGAATACCGATGGCTCGGTGGATGCGAGCTTTGCCCCGGCGCTCGGCGCGAACGGCTCCGTGCGCGCGATTGCCGTGCAACTGGATGGCCGCATTGTCATCGGCGGGTTCTTCACCAACGTCAACGGCACCGCGCTGAACCACATCGCCCGCCTGACCGACCGCGGGGCGGTGGACAGCACCTTCACCCCGGGGCTGGGCCTCAACGACTCGGTCTCGACCATTGCGATCCAGCCGGACACGCGGATCGTGTTGGGCGGCCAGTTCACCGTGTGCGGCGGCGTCACCCGCCATCGCCTGACCCGGCTCAACAATGACGGCACCTTGGATACGATGATCAACTTCGGAGCCGGGGCTGACAGCTTTGTGAGCGCGCTGGCGATTGAGACCAACGGCATGATCAACCTCGGCGGCGGATTCACGCAGTACGACGGCCAGCCACGGCAGCGCCTGGCGCGGATTTATGGCGGCACCGTCGCCGGCCCTGGCACTCTCGAATTCACTTCGGGCAACTACCAGGTGCTCGAAACCGCGGGCAATGCCATTCTCACCGTGCGGCGCCGGGGCGGTACCAGCGGCGTGCTGTCCAATAATGTCTATGTGCCCAACATCTCCGTCGTCGGCGCCACCGACCCCAGCGGCGGCACGGCTGTCCAGGGCGCTAATTACCTTGGGGTGACCAATACTCTGACCTTCCCGCCGGGTGAAGTCTTTCAGGCCCTGACCATTCCGGTCATTCATGATTTCGCGATCACGCCGGGCCTGACGGTTAGCAATTATCTGTCCAGTCCCATGCCCGCGGTGCCGGGCGGCCCCGCCATTGGCAATCAGCCCAACGCGTTGCTGACGATTGTCAATGTGGATAGCGGCGTGAGTTTCTCGGCCCCGACGTACATTATTGCCGAAAATGTCGGCTATGCCCTTATCCCGGTGCTGCGGACGGGGAGCAGCCAGGGTTCCTCCACGGTGAACTTTGCTACCCTGCCCCTGGGGACCGCCGTCCCTTATGTCAATTATGTGCCCGTGGCCACCAACTTGACCTTTGTTGACGGCCAGACCATCTGTCTCGTTCAGGTCCCGCTCATCTACGACCCGCGCCCGACGGGAAACAAGACCGTCGTCCTGCAACTGAGCGACGCCAACGGCTCGCTGCTGCTCAATCCGTTCCAGGCCACGCTGACCATCCAGGACGTGGACCAGGCGCCGGGCCAACTCCTGTTCTCGCAGACCAGCTACGTCGTGAGCGAGGCGGCGGGCTTCCTGCCCGTCACCGTTCTTCGTACCAACGGGCTCTCCGGCACCGTCCAGGTCAATTTCAGCACGGTCCCCGGCACCGCGTCGCCTGGGGGCAAATATCTCACCACGAGTGGCGTGTTGACCTTCGGCCCTGGTCAGGCCAGCCAGACTTTCACCGTCCCGATCCTCGAGCAGAGCGTGCCGACGGGCAACCAGACCTTCTCGCTGGTGCTGTCCAACGCGACGGCGGGCGCCACCATTATCCCCCCCACGACTGTGCCGGTAACCATCGTGGATGACAAGGTGGGGATCAGCTTCGCTGCGCCGGTTTATGCCCCGTTGGAGACCGCGGGCACCGTGGTGCTGTCGGTCTTCCGGCAGAACGCCACCAACCAGGTCACGACCGTGCATTACTCGACCACCAACCTGACCGCCAGCGCCGGCGTCAACTATCTCGGCATCACCAACGCGACCCTCACCTTTAACCCTGGCGAGACCTCGAAAGGAATCGCGGTGCAGGTCTTGCACGATCCGCGCGTTACCGGCGACCTCGCTTTCGGGGTGAACCTGTTCAACCCGTCCGCCCCCGCCCAGGTGTTCAACTATGCCTCGACGGTTGTGAATGTCCTCGACGTGGACGCCGGCCTCAGCTTTAGCACCCCCGACCGCGTGGTCATCACCAACGCCGACCTTTCGACCGTGACGAATGCCAGCTACAGTGTGCTCAAGAGCGGGACCAGCCTGCTCGTTACGGTTTTTCGCACCAATGCCAATACCGGCACGGTATCTGTCAACTATGCCACCACGACCAAGGCGAGTGACACGGCGGTCCCCAGCGTGGATTATGCCGCCACCAGCGGTATCCTGACCTTTAGCAACGGCGTCACCCTCCAGTCCTTCCAGGTGCCAATCCTGAACAACCGCCAACTCGAGGGCGACCTGACCTTCAGTATTGATCTCACCAACCCCGTCGGCGGGGCCCCGGGCGTTGCCCAATTGATACCGCCCAGCACCGCCACCGTCACCATCACCGACGATATTGCCGGCATCAGTTTCTCCAGTTCGTACTACCGCGTGAACGAAAATGGCGGCTCCGCTACCATCGCCGTTTTGCGCGGCAACTATACCAACAGCACCGTTTCGGTCAGCTACGGCACCGCCGGCCTGACGGCCATCCCCGGCGTTAATTACTCCAATGTTACTGGAACCTTGACGTTTAACCCGGGCGACACGCTCAAGACCTTTTCGGTGCCGGTCAGAGACGACGGCGTGCTGAGCGGCGACCACACCGTTTCCCTGGTCCTCTCGAACCTGGTTGGCAATGCGCTCTTCGTCAATCCCCAGGCCGCGACCCTCGCCATCCTGGAAACCGACGGCAGCGTGATCGTCGCCGCCGGCGCGGCCCTGATTTCGGAGGGTGGCACCGTCAACGGCGTGATTGATCCGGGCGAGACGGTGACCGTGCTTTTTGCGCTGCGCGACAGTGTCGGCACCAACACCGCCAACCTGGTCGCGACCCTGCTGGCCACCAACGGCATCACCAATCCGAGTGGGCCCCAGAATTACGGCGCACTGGTCGTCCACGGGCCCTCAGTTTCACGGCCCTTCTCCTTCACGGCCAGCGGCGCTACCGGCCAAACTATCACCGCCACCTTCCAGCTCCAGGACGGCACCATCGACCGCGGCTCCGCGGCTTTTAACTTCACCCTCGGCCAGACCAGCGCCAGCTTTGCCAACCCCGCGGCGATCATTATCAACGACAACGCCCCCGCCACACCTTATCCCTCGACGATTAACGTCAGTGGCTTGGCCGGTCTGGTGACCAAAGCCACGGTGACCATCTCGAATCTGAATCACTCCTGGCCCAACGACATTGATGCCTTGCTCGTGTCGCCGACCGGCCAGAAATCCTACCTGATGGCAAAGTGCGGCGGCAGTTACATGGCTAATAATGTCACCTTGACGTTCGATGACTCGGCCGCCAGCAGTCTGCCGCACTTCACCCAGATTGTCTCCGGCACCAACCGCCCGACCTCCTACGCCTTCACCGCGCCGCCCTTCCCGCCGGCCCTGACCCCGCCCCCGCCTTACAGCACCAACCTCGCGGTCTTTAACGGCAACAACCCCAATGGCGCCTGGTCCCTCTATGTGATTGATGACACGCCGTATAATAATGGCGTCATCTCCAACGGTTGGAGTCTAAACCTGATCATCGCTGGCGTAGTTCCTGCCCAGGCCGACGTCGGCCTCGCGATGACGGCCTCGCCCGCCACCGTCGTTGTGACCAGCAACCTGACCTATACGCTCACGCTGACCAACTACGGCCCCTCGGCGGCCACGAACATTGTCGTGACCGACACGCTGCCGCCGGGCATGACTTTTGTGAGCAGTTCCTCGCCAGGTAACGTGATCTACAGCGCGGGCGTAGTCACCTGGTCCGTTCCGGTGCTGGCCTTGAACGCTACCGCTTCGCTCGCGCTCGTCGTCAAGGCCAACATTACGGGTGTGATCACGAATACGGCGGCCGTGACGACTGGCACCGCCGACCCGAACCCGGACGATGGTACTGCCGCGGCGGTGGTTAATGTCGTCAGCCCGACCGCCGATCTAGCCCTCGGCTTGACCGATACGCCCGATCCGTTGTGGCTGGGTAACTATTTGACCTACACGATCACCGTATCGAACGGCGGCCCGGCGACCGCGACCAGGTTGATCACCGTAGATACCTTGCCGCCGGCGGTGAACTTCATCTCCGCCTCGCCCGTCAACACCTACACGGTCGTGGGCCAGGTCGTCACCTTCACCAACCTTGGCAATTTGGCCAGTGGCGCGCAGACCAACCTCACTATTACCGTCCAGCCCACCACGGCGGGCACCCTCACCGACACCGCTGCCTGCCACTCCGAAGTCATTGATCCCTTCAAGGCCAACAACTCGGCCTCCGTCAAGACTATCGTTCAACCGTTGCCGCTCACCGTCTCGCAGGAGGGACCGAATCTGGTGATTTCATGGCCTGCCAACCTCGGGAATTACATCCTGGAGAGCACCACGGATTTGCGGCCGCCAGTAGTCTGGCTGCCGGCGATGGATGCCGCCCCAGCGCTGGTAGGCGGGCAGATCACGGTCGTTGTTCCCATCGGGCTCGGCAACCGCTACTTCCGATTGCGTTGGACCTCGGTGCCGACTCTGCCGCTAGACATTTCGCGCGCCGGGGCCAATATTATTATCGTCTGGCCGATAAACCCATGGAATTGCAGTCTGCAAAGCGCAACCAACTTGCAGGCACCCGTGGTTTGGTCGCCTGTTTCCAGCCCGGTCCCGGTAGTGATTGGCGGGCAGAATACGGTTACCCTGCCCATCGGCAGCGCCGGCCAGTTCTTCCGGTTGCAGGGAACCGCCCCATGACGCTAGCCAGTCCGCAGATTGGTTATTGACCAATTGACTATGAAGAATTCCATTGATCGCTCTCAACGACGTAGCATCGCTCCCTCAGGCTGGCGCCTCTGCCGGGCAGCCTTCCTGGGCTGCCTCTTCGCCTCGGCCCTCACGGTTTCCCTCTGGGCGGCTCCTTTCGACAAACTACTCGACTTCACCCAGCCCGATGGCACCCAGATCCGGCTCCACGGCCGCGGGGATGAGTTCTCCGCGCGATTCGAAACCCTCGCGGGCTACACCGTCGTTTTCGACCAGGCGCAAAAGGCTTATTGCTTCGCCCGGCAGGACACCGACGGCCAGTTGGTTTCTACTGGCGTCCAGGTCCAGCGCGGCGATCCGGCCGCCCTCGGTTTAGCCAAGGGCGTGCGAATGAGTGACGCGGCCCGCAAACAGATGGTGATTGAACGCTACCAACGCTGGGAGCAGGGGATGCAGATCCAGACGCGCTGGAAGGCGCTAAAAGCGTCCGCAAACCAGTATTACGCCCGGTCGGGCGGCGGGACCGCCGGGGGAACCAATGGCCCGCAATCTGCCCCCCCGCCTTTCACCACCACCGGTCTCAAAGTCGGCCTTACCCTGCTGATTGACTTCTCCGACGATCCCGCGACTGTTCTGCAAGCCGATATCGTGGATTTTTGCAACGGCGACAATTACACGGGTTTCGGCAACAACGGCTCCGTGAAGAAGTATTACTACGACAACTCGGATGGTCTGTTGACCTACACCAACGTCGTTACTCTCTATATCCGCGTGCCTCAGCCCAAGACTTACTACAACGACACGACCAAAGACTCTGGGGCGCAGGGGAATCTGTTGGTTAAAGATGCTATCGACGCGATGAAGGCACTGCCCAACTACACCACTGACATTCTGCCATTCTTTGATGCGCTAACCGTGGACAGTGAGAATCAGGTCGTTGCCTGCAACGCCTTCTTTGCTGGCGCTAACAGCGGTGTCTGGTCGTTTGGGCTTTGGCCCAACTCCTGGGCGCTTTACAATGTCGGCGCCCAGGAGCTCTCCCCCGGTGGCAAGAAAGTCTGGCGTTATCAGATCACCGATATCGGCAGCACTTTGAGCATCGGCACCTTCTGCCATGAAAACGGCCACATGCTCTGCGGCTATCCTGATGAATATGATTACGATTACGATTCCACGGGCGGCTCTGGCAATTTCTCCCTCATGGGCTATGGCGACTTTGACCATAACCCTGTCCAAATAGATGCTTACCTCAAGCGTGCCGCCGGGTGGGCCACCACGACCGACCTGACTTACCTTTCCTCTCTCACCGCTACCGTTTCCGCCCCGGCGGGCTCTAACTTCAACCACTTCTACCGCTTCCAGAAGCCCGATGTCTCCACAGAATACTACCTGGTCGAAAACCGCCAGCAGAGCGGTCGTGACGCCCTGATCCCGGCTTCCGGCATTGCCATCTGGCATGTGGATGAGCTTGGTAACAAGGACGACCAGAACCTCGACTATAATACCTCGCACGCCAATTACGAAATCACGCTGGTCCAGGCTGACAACCTCTGGGACTTTGAGCGCAATGTAAACGCAGGCAATGCCCAGGACCTCTACTACCCGGGCAACTCCGCCAGCGGTTATGTCAACGCACTAACTGATGTCACCGCCCCCAGCGCGCGTTGGTGGGATGGCTCCCCCTCCGGCATTGTATTCACCAATTTCAGCACCAGCGCGCCCGAAATGACCTTTGTTGTTGGCGGCGGCGGCGGCACCGCTTCATCGCTCGCCATCGCCACCAACTACGTCTTCGGTGGCAACGGCAACGGCATCATCGAATTCAATGAGTGCAACAGTTTGAATTTGGTCCTGACCAACCTGGGGACTGCCAACGCCACCGGCGTTAAGGCAACCCTCTTCACCACAACTCTGGGAGCCGCCGTTGCGCAATCAATCTCCGAGTATCCCGACATTCCTGGCAACACTGAGGCGACGAACCTCGTTCCGTTCAGAATCAGCACCTCGCCTACATTTGTGTGCGGAACACCAATCGAATGCTCGCTCCTCTTGCAGTTCGACCAGGGGGTCGGTATCTACAAATTCAGCCTCGCCAGCGGTCTGCCGGGCAGCCCGGTGCGCTTTGACAACGATGCCATGGTTACCATTCCTTCTCCCGGCTCCGCCAAGTCAACCGTCGTCGTTTCGAATATTAGTTATGCCCTCAATAAGGCTACGGTGTCGCTCTTCGTCACCGAAGACGTTGATTACGCTCTGGGCCTCGAACTCATCGCGCCGGACGGCACCGCTTGCATCCTTTCAACCAATAATGGCTCTTTTGGCCAGAATTACGGGATTGCGTGCAGCCCGGACTCGCAGCGGACCACCTTCGACGATGCGGCGTTGACGCCGATCGCCTCCGGTTCGGCGCCCTTTTTCGGTGCCTTCCGACCAACCCAGCCGCTCTCGATCTTCATCGGCAAGTCCGGGACCAACGTGAATGGTACTTGGCAGCTCCGCGCCAAGGATCAAGGCCACTCCGGTGCCGCTGCGATTCAGTGCTGGTCCTTATTCCTGACCCCGACCCTCTGCGCCGACGGCGGTGGCCAGTGCCCCGGCGCGGATTTGGCGGTGGACATCACCGCCCAACCTGATCCGGATGTCGTCGGAAACAATTTAACCTACACCATTGCGGTCACGAACTTTGGCCCCAGCACCGCCACCAACGTCGTCGTCACTCACGTGCTCCCCGGCACGGTGACCTTCGTTTCTGCCTCCTTGTCCCAGGGAACCTACTCCCAGCAGGGCAGTTTAGTCTCGTTCAGCCTTGGGGCGATGGCCGTCCGGGGCACGGCGACCCTCACGGTCGTTGTGCTGCCGACGGGGCCAGGTCAGGTTTTCTCGTCCGTCACCGCTACTTCTGAACAACTCGATCCTAATACGGTCAACAATTCCGCTACGGTGACCACCCAAATCAATCCCACTTCGGCGGACCTGGCCGTGGGCATGGTCGCTTCGCCCAGCCCGGTCTTGATCGGCTCGACCCTCACCTACACCGTTTCCTTGACGAACAACGGGCCCAGCCCCGCGACCGTTATTACCGTGACCAACGTCTTGCCCGCCAGCGCGTCCATCCTTTCCGCGACCTTCTCCCGGGGCACGGCTACCTACGCCGGCAATGTGATCTTCTGGAGTTTGCCCGGCTTGGCCAGAGGCGCCTCGGCCACCGCCATCATCGCCGTCACGCCGACCGTTCAAGGGCTTATCACCGCTACTGCCGCAGTGAGCGCCCGCGAAGTTGACCCCATCATGGCCAATAACACCGCGACGGTCACCACCACGGTCGGTCCCGCTGCCGACCTCGCGCTCAGCCTCACCGGTTTCCCGAACCCGGTCGTCACCGGCAGCAATGTGACTTACACCGTCGCCGTCACCAACCGGGGCCCCAGCACCGCCACCGGCGTCATTGTCAACGACTTCCTCCCGGCTGCGGTTGCCGTGATCTCCACCAATGCTTCCCAAGGCACGGTGTCCATTGTCGGCGGCACGCTCACTTGGAGCCTGGGCACGATGAGCAGCGGGGGCCAGCAGGCCACGCTCACTATTGTTGTCCACACGACTACTAATGCCACGTTGACCACCTCCGCCACGGTGGCCGCCGACCAAGCCGACCCCAATCCGGCCAACAACAGTGCCACGCTAACGACGCAAGTGGCGCCGCCGGGAGTCGCCATCGCGGTGGCGGGGGCCACGTTGACCGCGGAGAGCTTCCTCCCGCCCAACGGTGCGATTGACATCGGCGAAACGGTTACCGTCGTGCTCCGCCTTCGCAATATCAGCAATGTCACCACCCTCAATCTGGTGGGGACCCTGGTGGCGACCGATGGCGTTGCGCCCGCTTCCCCGACGAGCCAGACTTACGGGGTGCTGGCCCCCAGCGGCTTCCCCGTGGGCCGGGCCTTCACCTTTACCGCCAGCGGTACCAATGGGCAGACGATCCATCCCACGCTCCAGCTTCAAGACGGTGCCATCACTTACCCGCCCGTCAGTTTCGCCTTCACGCTGCCAACCATCCAGCATTTCGCCAACCCCAACCCCATCCTCATCCCCAATCCCAGTGCGCCGAATCCCCCTTACCCCATGGCATCTGGCCCAGCCACGCCGTACCCATCGGCCATCACCGTCTCGAACTTCACCGGAATGCTCGGCAAAGTGACCGTCACCCTCTCTGACCTGAACCATTCCTATCCGGGTGACGTGAATGTCTTGCTCGTCGCTCCGAGTGGCGCGAAGACGCTGGTCATGTCCCACGCCGGCGACCAGGTCGGAACGGGCTTGAATCTGACGTTTGACGACTCAGCGGCGGGTCTTTTGCCCGCCGCAGGTCAGCTCCCCTCGGGCGTATGGCAGCCGACGGCCTACGGTCCTGCTCCAGGCTTGGGTGGTTTTCCGTCGAATGCGCCCGCGGGACCTTATCGGACGACGCTTTCTGCCCTCAACGGCGTGAATCCCAATGGCTCATGGTCGCTCTACGTGTTCGACGACTCCGGCGGCGACGCCGGCGCCATTTCGAACGGCTGGAGCCTCGCCCTTACCAGTATCTCTCCCGTCAACCAGATCGCCGATCTCGGTTTGGCCGCCGTGGCTGCGCCCAATCCGGGCCTGGTAGGCGGGACTTTGACCTACATCTTCATCATTACCAATGGCGGACCGAACGCCGCTACCTCCGTGGCTTTTACCAATGTCCTGCCGACGGGTCTGACACTGGTCTCGGCCGGTGCGTCGCAAGGGAATGTGTTTACCACCCCTGCCAGCCTCATCGTCAATCTCGGAACCTTAAATGCTGGCGCCATCGCCACTGTGACTAACGTGGTCATGGTTACCACCGCGGCCATTCCGTCGGGAGTTTCCAGCGCCGCCCTGACCAATGTCGCCAACGTCGCCGCCAATGAGACCGACTTGAGTCCCGTCAATAGCACCCTCTCCGTCGTCACTACCGTCATTCGGCCCGTCGCGGATCTGGCGCTGGCTCAAACCGTGGCGCCTGACCCTGTCGTCGTCGGCTACAGCCTGACGAACACCGTTATCATCACGAACCGTGGCCCCGGCACCGGCCTCAGTGTGGTCCTGACGGAACCGCTGCCGCCCGCGGCCGGGTTCGTCGCGGCCAGCTCCAGTTCTACCGTTGGGACTATCGCCAATGTCGGCGGCGTCATCACCTGCACCCTGGGTGACCTGGCCTCGAACGCTACGGCAACCGTCGTCCTCGTCCTGACCAACTCGGCTCCCGGGTTCATGACCAACGCGGTTTCCCTTAGCACCGCTTCAACGGATCCGGTCAGCACCAACCACAGCGCAATCTACGTCGCTACCGTCGTCAACCCGGCACCGCAAATCATCAACGCCGGTGCGGTTTTGACCTATGAGAGCGGACCTGTAAACGGTGCCGTTGACCCCGGTGAAACCGTTACCCTCTCGCTTTCCCTCGCCAATATCGGCTCGCTCGACACCGTCAACCTGAAGGCAACCCTGCTGCCTACGGGAGGTGTCACATCCCCCACCGCCCCGCAATACTACGGCGCGCTGATTCGTGGCGGCTCCTCCGCTGCGCGCAGTTTTACCTTCACTAGCTCGGCGGCACCGGGCGGCGTCACCGTCGCTACCTTGCAGCTCCAGGATCAAAACCTGGGTGCGAGTGCTCCGACGGTCGTCTTCACCTTCCCCGCGCCCAAGGCCTCCAGTTTCTCCAGTACCGCCGCTATTATGATCCCGGATCACGGTGCCGGCAGTCCTTATCCCTCGACTATCACCGTGGCGGGTTTGACCGGGCAGGTCACTAAGGCCACGGTCACTCTGAATGGGTTCGCCCACAGTTTCCCGCACGACGTGAGTGTGCTGCTGGCCAGTCCTGCTGGCACCGATGTGCTCGTGATGTCCCACACGGGCGGAGGTTATGCCGTCAACAACCTCATGCTGACCTTTGACGACGACGCTTCGGGCCTCCTGCCCAACTCCAACCTGCTGACCAGTGGGACCAACCGGCCCAGCGTTTATCAAGGGCCGATTGCCCTGCCGGGCACCGGCTCGTATAGCCTCTATCAGTATGCCCTCTCCGCTGTGAACGGCAGCGACCCGAACGGCTCCTGGTCCCTCTACGTGTTTGATGATACCGCTGGTGACGCCGGCGTCATCGCCAGCGGTTGGACCTTGGGCCTTACGACGGCCCAGACCATCCCCACCCCTTCTGTGCCGACTACTCTGAGCGGCGTCTTCACCAACGGCTATTTCCACGTTACCGTCACCTGCCAGGCGGGATTTGTTTACGTTCTCCAGGGTTCGACCAATCTCACTTCCTGGGCGTCGCTCAGCACCAACAGCAACACGACGGGCACTTTCACCTTCACCGACACCACTACCCCGGCTCTCCAACAGCGCTTCTATCGCACTCAGCGCCAGTGATGCGGTGCGGGGCAGCCAGACCGTGGCGATGAAAGTTCTCGGTCTCACCGGTGGCATTGGCATGGGGAAGTCCACCTCGGCGGGGCTATTTCACGCGCGCGGGATTCCGGTCGTGGATACCGACGACTTGGCGCGCCAGGTCGTTGAGCTTGGGCAACCTGCCTTGGCGGAGGTCTTGGCCGCCTTCGGCCCTCAAGTTACCGGGCCGGATGGCCGGTTGCGCCGCGACGAAATGGCCCGCCGTGTCTTTGCCGATTCTGCCGCCCTCCATCAGCTCGAAGCGATTCTTCATCCTCGTATCCGGGAACTTTGGCGCGCTCAGGTTGGGGCTTGGCGGGGCGAGGGGCATCCCTTTGTCGTGGTTGTGATTCCGCTCTTGTTCGAGACAAAGGCCGAAACAGAATTGGATGTAACCATCTGTGTCGCCTGTTCCACCGCCACCCAGCAGGAGCGCCTCCGAGCCCGCGGTTGGCCCCCCGATCAAATCACGCAGCGCCTCCAGGCACAATGGCCCATCGAACAGAAGATCGCCTGCGCCGATTACCTAATCTGGACCGAGGCCGGTCTCGACGTCCACGCCGCCCAGATCGAGCGAATTCTGCGCCGGCTTGCTGAAGTGAAACGTGAAACATGAAGGGAATCCGAATGAAATGGCACGCTCCGCAGCTCACGGCTCACGTTTCACGTTGCTGGTGTTGCCGGGCGGACTGTCAGCTAGTATGATCGCCAGGCTCAGCTTGCCAAGGCGGAAGGTCTGAAAGTTGTCACGGTTGCCGAAGGGGGCTGAGCAAGGCTTTACAAAA
>SESF01032526.1_pt1 | contig 25931 bp, 25 predicted proteins | sample 3171521 | NCBI WGS metagenome assembly SESF01 (sample SAMN10866945, study PRJNA518727) | freshwater metagenome | biome: subpolar coniferous forest; feature: holomictic lake; material: water; isolation source: holomictic Lake 227, 6 m and 8 m depth | place: Canada: near Kenora, Ontario | collected...
CATATAGCACCAATACATAATTCAAAAAAAACAATCATTCAATTGGCTGACGGCTTTGTGAACATAGCCGATAATTCGTGGAAAGGTGCCGGAGTTGGTTTGCCTGTATTTAGTATTCGCACTCGTAGTAGTTTTGGTGTGGGCGATTTTGTTGATTTAAAATTGTTTGTTCTATGGGCTGAGAAAGTTGGGTTGAAACTGATTCAGGTCTTACCGCTAAACGACACCATAGGAACGCATACCGATGCAGACGTATTGCCCTATGCTGCCATTTCTGCTTTCGCACTGAATCCGCTTTTTCTGAATCTGGCTTCCATTGGAAAACTTGACGAATCACATCCTTTACAACAGATTTACGAAACAAAACAAGCCGAGTTAAACAATCAGGATTTAGTTCCATTTTTGGATGTAATTAATTATAAATTGGAATATACCCGGGAATTATATCTTCAACAAAAAGAGAAATTCCTGAAAAATAAAGATTTTAAAGTGTTTTTCAAAAATAACGAATATTGGTTGGCACCTTATGCTGCGTATTGTGTGTTGCGTGACTGCTTTGGCACTTCGGATTATCGTCAGTGGGAAGAATTTTCGACCTATGACTCAAAGAAAATTGCTGAATTCTCAAAGCCTGATCAAGCTCATTTCGATGCTATTGCAACCAATTACTTCATTCAATATCATTTACACCTGCAATTATCAGAAGCGGCAAAATTTGCTCACGAGCATGGAGTAGTACTGAAAGGCGATATTCCGATTGGTGTGAACCGAAACAGTGCCGACACCTGGGTAAATCCGGAGCTTTTCCACATGAATATGCAGGCCGGTGCACCACCCGATATGTTCGCCGTTAAAGGCCAAAATTGGGAACTGCCGACTTACAATTGGGAAATGATAGAACGCACCGGTTTCGATTGGTGGAAAAAGCGCTTTGCTCAAATGTCGAACTATTTTGACACTTTCCGCATTGATCACATTCTGGGTTTTTTCCGTATCTGGCAAATTCCAAGCAATCAGGTTGAGGGCATAATGGGCCATTTGAATCCTTCGGTACCGGTCCATATTAATGAGTTTACTGAAAAAGGCCTTTGGTTTGATTACAACCGTTATTGCAAACCCTATATCACTGATTCAATTCTGTATGATTTCTTTGGCGATGAAATGAATTGGGTGAAAATCAATTGTCTGCAGATTGAAGATGGCTGGTATTACAGACTGAAAGATTCCTATCAAACGCAACTTGCAATTGAAAATTTATTTAAAGAAGGACAAATTTCAGAACGTGTAAAATGGGGGTTATTTGATTTAATTTCCAACGTGCTTTTCTTTGAAGTTGAAGGAAGTTTTGGTACACAGTTTTATCCTCGTTTTGGTATGCAATCACTTCGCTCCTATCGCGACCTAGATAATTATTCAAAAGATCGGTTGAATGAAATCTATGTGGATTATTTCTTTAAACGTCAGGATTCAAACTGGTATCAATCAGGCATGGAAAAACTACCGGCTTTAAAGCGAGCAACTAATATGTTGATTTGTGGTGAAGACCTTGGCATGATGACTGCCTGTGTAACTTCAGTAATGAATAATCTGGGAATTCTGAGTCTGGAAGTTCAACGTGCTCCAAAATCGAATAAAATTGAATTTTTCCATCCGGCTAATGCTCCTTACTTATCAGTTGTAACTCCTTCAACCCATGATATGAGTACTGTACGAGGATGGTGGGAAGAAGATCGTGCAGTCACACAACGTTTCTATAATTCGCAGCTTGGGCATTGGGGAGAAGCACCTTATTTCTGTGACTGGTGGATATGCCGAGATATTTTGTTGCAACATCTGTATTCTCCGGCCATGTGGAGTATTTTCCAAATGCAGGATTTACTGGGAATTTCAGATCAGGTGCGCCGTCAAAACCCACATGATGAACGAATTAACGTTCCATCCAATTCTATGTACAGTTGGCGTTATCGGATGCACTTAACCATGGAAGATTTATTAGAGAAAGACGATTTTAATGCTGAATTAAAAAATCACATTACTCAGGCAGGTAGGTAAATCATTAATACAACTGCAGACTACCAACTAAAGTTATAAAAAATCAGAGTTTTATGGCAAATTTCTTCAATCGGGCATCGAGCATGTGAGAAGGGATAATTTGTTTAATGCATTCAGCCACAGCATTTAAAGCAGCTTCACGCACAAAATCGTGTCGAATAACGAGTGAAATCTCACGGATTGCTTCAGGTTTAACCACTTCTCTTAAATTCAATTTCTGAGTTTCACTGAGCAAATCTACATGAAGCTCGGGAATAACTGTATAGCCACCGTTTAAATCAACAATTTTCACCAGGGTATCGATACTTCCTGCCTCGTATGTTGAGGCTTGTACAGGTTTTTCGTTACAGAAATTAAATACCTGATTCCTTAAACAATGGCCTTCTTCAAGCACCCATAACTTATCAAGTGGCATATCGTTGGCAGAAAGCTCAGTACGGCTGTAAATCGCTTCTGAAGGCGAAATATAGGCTACAAAACGTTCATAATACAGTGGAACTTCCAGTATTTTCGGATCTTCGAGTGGAGTGGAAAGAATAGCCATATCTATTTCGGCTACTCGTAACTTTTCAATAATGGTACTCGTATGCATTTCGCTTACTTTCAGAGCCATTTCAGGGTAAAGACTTTTGAATGACGCAATAAATTGTGGTAACAAATAAGGTGCAATAGTTGGGATTATAGCTAAATGCAAAGTACCTGAAAGTGTATTCTTTTCAGACAGAACGCTTTCTTTCAATTGATTCGCCTGATATAGAATTACTTGCGCCTGATCGATAATTTGTTTACCTATTTCAGTGGTTTCAATCGGCTGACGGGAGCGGTCGAAAATCTTACAATCCAACTCATCTTCCAGTTTCTGAACCATTGCACTTAGAGTTGGCTGTGTTACCCCACAAAGTTCGGCTGCACGAACAAAATGACGGGTTTTTTCCAACGCCATCACGTATTCCAATTGTTGTAAAGTCATAATATATAGTTTATATCTATGCAAAGATACAGATTATAAGACAAACCACATTCAATTTAGATTAATTTAAAAGTTAGCTTATTTTAATTATGGATTATGAATGATTAAAAATGAATTACCTAGCTACCTTTGTAAAAAATAAATTAAATTTTTAATGAAGAAAATAATTATGCTTTTTTTTGTACTGGTTACTTATTTTTCGTTAACTCAAGCACAATTACTCTGGAAAATATACGGAAACGGGCTGACGCATCCCTCCTACCTTTTTGGAACGCATCATTTGATTCCGATTCAGTTTCTGGATAGTGTTCCGGGCTTATTCAAAACATTCAGTGAATGTGAAACCGTAGTTGGTGAAATGGTGCTGAATAACATAGACGCTTCGGCAAAAATACAACAGGCTGCTATCATGCCCAATCACAAGAAAATAAGTGAATTAATGAATCAAGAAGAATATAAACTTGTTGATAATGAATTGAAAGCAACATTGAAATTTGGATTAAAAGAAGTTTCCATCATGAATCCATCGCTCATTCTTACCCTATACGAAATGGAAAAAAATAAAAAATTGACAGGATTGAGCGATGACAAACAGTCTGATTCTTATTTTCAATTGGTGGCAGAGGAAAAAGACAAGAAAGTGCTTGGATTAGAAACCATTGACCAGCAAATTGCTATTCTGTTCGGTAATGGGAGTCTGGAACGCCAAACCAGCCTTTTAGTAGAAAGCATTCGAAAAAAAAACAGCATGCTAAAAGAAATGAATCAGTTAAATAGACTATACAAAGCCGGAAAACTGAACGATTTGCTATTACTATCGAAAGGCAAAGGAGAAATAACCGATATGACTGACGAAGAATTCAAAAAAATGGTTGATGACCGTAATGCCGACTGGATAAGCAAACTACCCAATATGATGCAAAAATCATCCTGCTTTATTGCTGTAGGAGCTTTGCACCTTCCAGGACAAAATGGATTGTTAAAACTTCTTGAGAAAAAAGGATATAAAGTGAGTCCAATTTCAAATTAGAATATTTTCCTGTAAATATGGCAATACGGACTTCCGTGTTTCTTTTCGTAATATTCCTGATGATACTCTTCCGCTTTCCAGAATTCAGGTGCTTTACTTAATTGTGTAGCCACCTTATAGCCTTTATCAGTCAGTATTTTGATGTATTTTTCAGCCATTTGTTTCTGAGCATCCGAAGTATAAAAAATAACCGATTGATATTGATCGCCAATATCCGGGCCCTGTCCCCCAATCTGAGTGAAATCATGCGTTTCGTAGTACAGCTTTACCATATCTTCAAAGGTCGTTTTGTTTTTGTCAAATACAACTTCCGTGGTTTCGATATGTCCGGTTTCTCCTGTACATACTTCGCGATAAGTAGGATTTTTGGTATGTCCGCCCATATAACCCACTGAGGTTGAGATTACTCCCTTGGCTTTCATAAAATGATATTGTGTTCCCCAGAAACATCCGGAGGCAAAATAAGCTGTTTCCATATTCGTATTGGTTTCTTTATTTTCGGTAGCAGGAATAAATTTCATTGAAATTGAATTGACACAATGGCGGGTATTTTTCTGTGTAAAACCCTCACCCGTAAACACATGACCAAGATGTGCTCCACAATTGGCACAGACAATTTCAGTCCGTTGCCCATCTGCATCAGGAATTCGTTTCACTGCTCCCGGAATTTCATCGTCGAAACTCGGCCACCCACAATGCGACTCAAACTTAGCTTCAGAGCGATACAGCGGTTCATTACATTGTTTGCACATGTAAGTTCCCTTGGCTTTATTGTCAACGTACTGACCGGTAAAAGGTCGCTCAGTGGCTTTATGCAGTATAACAGCCTGTTCTTCGGGAGTAAGTGGATTGTATTTCATGTTCGTTTTAGTGGGTTGACTGCAGGCACTCTGACTTAATAGCAGAGTAACTGCGCTGATTATTAAAATTAGAGTTCTTCTCATTGTTGTTTATTTTCATTAATAAACAGTTGGGACAAGAATTAGTTCGGTAAAATTTCCTAAACAAAAAACGCCTTCAGTTAAAAGGCGTTTTAAAATTAGTTATATGGACATTTATCGGAGTCTGTCCAGCGATTTTACCAACTTTTCATCTTTTCCTATTGCACCGATAGCTAAATAGCTTAAAATCAGATTTACCAATGGTAAAATGGTAGCAATCCGTAAATGCCAGTCGGTATGCAAACGGTTACATGCCGTCCAGATTTCAAAAAACAAGAAACCATAATAAGCCAGCATAAAAACCATATTAATCACGCAAAGGCGAATTTGCTTTGTGCGGTTTTTATAGAAAAAAATAGCAATCAAAGCCATAACAGGTACAATCATCGAGATGGTTGTCAATCCCCAAATAGTTGATTCTAGGGTATTCCCAGTTGATTTCATCAATGAAATGCCTTTGAAATCAACCAAATAAAGTAGTTTATCAGCCGTATTTACTAAATCAGCCAGCGGGGCAAAAATTACAAAACCCGACAAAATGACTATAAACAGTAAATAAAGTGTTTGAATCCGTTGTATCATTTAGAAAAGTTTGAAAGTTTATAAAGTTCAAAAAGTTAGAAAGGTTGTTGAGTTGCTTACCGTTTGCCACTTACTACTTTTTCCACTGAGCATCGCGGACTTTATAAATCCGTTCAATAATATCAACCACTTTTAGACCTTCCAACACATTAGTGGTGATAGTCCCTTTGTCAGTGAGTTTTTCAATCACATTTTCAATCACATAATGGTGATTCTGAGCCGAACCTTTGTATAAACCGTAATCATTTGGTGGATTAGAAGGAGCCAACTCCGGCATCACATAATCTTTTACATGACAATAACTTACTTCATTCATATACTGACCGGCAACTTTCACCGTTCCTTTTGATCCGATAATGGTAATGCTACTTTCGAGGTTTGTGTCCCAAACCGATGTAGAATAATTCAGATTACCCATTCCGCCGTTCACAAAATCAAAAGTAACCACACCACTATCCTCAAAATCTGTCAGTTCTTTATGACTGAAATCAGCAAAGTTTCCACGAATATTCTGAACATCGCCAAACAACCAGTACATAATATCGATAAAGTGCGAAAACTGGGTAAATAGCGTTCCACCATCCAACTTCGCATCACCATGCCAATTACCTTTTTTATAGTAACGATCGTCACGATTCCAGTAACAATCTAGTTTGACCATATAAATATCACCTAAGGTATTGTTATCAATCAATTCTTTCAGCCAAACTGATGGAGGCGAATAGCGATTCTGCATAACGCAAAATACATGTTTTGAAACTTCAAGTGATTTGAATAAAATTTCTTCAGCATCATTTTTGGTTAGTGCAATTGGTTTTTCAAGCACAACATGTTTCTTTGCTTTCAAGGCTTTGATGGCATATTCGGCATGGAAACCATTCGGTGTACAGATATTTACAACATCAATTTCCAGTCCGGCAGCTATTAAATCGTCAATACTCGTAAAATATGCCTCCGTTATTTCGCTTAATCCTATTTGTTCTTTTGCTAATACATCGCATACTGCAATCAGTTCCGATTCCGGATTCCGGCGAATCATTTCAGCATGACGTTTTCCAATATGCCCCTGTCCTATTACTGCAAATTTTATCATAATGTTCAATTATCAATTATTTTATTCTTTTTACTTCAGCGTTTTCTAAAAGGTATTCCTGATTTGTTTCGGGGCAATTGGCTCTATTTTCTGAATTGAAATTCAATTTGTGACCATTCTCACTCACCCAACCAATTTGTTTTGCCGGATTTCCAACCACCAGTGCAAAGGGTTTCACAGGCTTTGTAATTACTGCCCCTGCCCCTATTAAGGCATATTCTCCAATTTCATTTCCACAAACCACAGTCGCATTTGCACCTATACTAGCACCTTTACGAACGATTGTTTCCGCATATTCATTTTTGCGATTTACATGGCTTCGTGGATTAATTACATTGGTAAAAACCATTGAAGGTCCCAAAAATACATCATCTTCGCAAATTACACCAGTATATACAGAAACATTATTCTGAATCTTTACATTCCGTCCTAACCGAACCTGTGGCGAAATAACCACATTTTGACCGATATTACAGCTTTCGCCAATAAAACAGCAAGACATTATATGCGAAAAATGCCATATTTTAGTTCCGTTTCCTATTTCACAACCGGCATCAATTACTGCAGTTTCGTGTGCAAAGTATTCCATTAAAAAGCCCCTCAATCCCCCACAGGAGGAATATTAATTAGTACATAATTCTACCCAACTCTTAAAGTCCCCAATGGGGGAATTAGGTGGCTAGAAATTCCAAAACACTTCTTGTAATATATTCCAACTGTTCCTGAGTAAGTTCCGTATGCATTGGCAACGACATTACACATTCACTTAGCTTCTCAGCAACAGGAAAATCACCTGCTTTATATCGTGAATCCTGATATGCTTTTTGTAAATGAAGCGGAACAGGATAATATATCATAGCCGGAATTCCTTTTTCAGCTAAATATTTTATTAATCCTGCACGATCAACACCGTTTAATTTCAAGGTATATTGATGAAAAACATGTGTAGATTTGGATGAGCGTGTCGGAGTAATTAATTTATCCGTTTTAGCAAAAGCAGCATCATAATAATCGGCTGCAGCAAGACGGTTTGCACAATACGAATCAAGATGTTTAAGTTTCACATCTAACACGGCAGCTTGAATAGTATCTAAACGAGAATTAACCCCCACCATATCATGATAGTAGCGAACAACCATACCATGATTGGCAATGGCTCGCATTTGAGCTGCCAGCTCATCGTTATTTGTAAAAATTGCTCCGCCATCACCAAAACAACCCAGATTTTTAGATGGAAAAAACGAAGTACAACCTATTTCAGCCATGCAACCTGATTGAACTTTACGTCCATCAGAGAAAGTATAAACAGAACCAATGGACTGACAAGCATCTTCCACTACGAACAGATTATGTTCTTTGGCAATAGCCATAATAGACTCCATGTCAGCATTTTGTCCAAACAAATGAACAGGAACAATGGCTTTAGTTTTCGGAGTAATAGCCTTCTTAAGTGAATCAATAGAAATATTGAAAGTATCAAAATCAACATCCACCACTACCGGGGTTAAACCCAGCAAAGCAACTACTTCCGCAGTTGCAATAAAGGTAAAAGTTGGAGTAATAACCTCATCGCCGGACTTCAAACCCAAAGCCATCAATGCAATCTGAAGTGCATCAGTACCGTTTCCTACGGGAATAACATGCTTAACATTCAGATAAGTTTCCAGATTGAACTGAAAATCAGTCACTTTCCCACCTTTAATGAATGAAGTTGAATCAATTACTTCCTGAATTCCGGCATTAACTTCTTCCCTTATTTTTTCGTATTGACTTTTCAGGTCAACCATTTGTATATTTTTCATTGGCTCTATTTCTGTTCCAGTAAATATTCGACTTCTAAGGGGAAAATTCTGATATTTGAAATATGTGTCGAGTTATTCTTTATTTTTAAAATGTGCTTACTTGTTTTATCAGTTCTTAAATCGTTATAGTCCAGATAAACCTCAATATCTGAAGTATTGAAGGTTTTAAACCGACTTAGTCCCACTGTAAAAGTAGCATTTACAACTATAGGAAAAGTGCGAATTGCGAGATTTGCCGGACAATTTAGCATAGAAATTGGAATTTGCACTTTGCGTTCGGTAAATTGCTCCACTGAAATTGTAACTTTAGTATTATTTACAGAATAATGCGTTAATTTCAATGGGAGTAAATTACAACGGAATGAAATGGTATCATTTAGATTTTTAAATACTTTACACTCAGTATGTATCGTTTTTAGTGTGTCCAGCATGTTTTTAGGTCCAAAAACAGTCACTTTATTGGGCTGAACCTTTATCCGGTCACTAAACATATACTGATGTGCCAAATCTATCTTGGCATTAAATTCGATAGGTAAAGTCTTATAACTCAATTTTTCGTACTTAATCAACAAAGAATCAGGATGAACATCTAATAGCGAGGTAGTTGGCTTCAAATATCGAACAATTCTGGATTTCAGCTGATCCGGAGTAATTAAAATTTCTCCTTTTTGATAAAAAACCCTACTTAATTCGATGGTTAATGGGTTTCGCCTCAAATCTGAATATTCAAAAAGGCGAATTCCCTGATCCCTAATATCCAATGAGATTTCAGAAGGCGGATTGTTGGTTAGTGCAAGATTTAGTGGCACACCTATATAACGCACCGGAACAATAATATTTGTTTCACGCTCTTTACCAAGAGCATGAACATACCAAAAGGTTGCTGAAATAAGTAGAAAAAGCAAAAAGCTTAAAATATCTTTTGATAAAAAGAATGATTTAAGCTTTTGCGAGTAATATTTTAGGAATAAATTCCCGTTGTCTTCAGCCATATTGACCTTTGCTTATTTTGCGTCGGTTTGAGCGTCTTCAGCAGTTGCAAAAACTGAGTTTTTGTCTACTTTGATCAACACTTTATCTGCAATTTCTACAGTTACAGTTGTATCTTTGATGTCCTTTACTTTACCATAAATTCCACCCGATGTAACTACTGAATCTCCCTGTTTCATTGCTTCACGTTGTTTTTTGATTTCTTTTTGACGTTTACTTTGTGGACGAATCATAAAGAAGTAGAAAACCACAAAAATCAATACCATCATTAAAATCCCTGAATACTGACTTGCGCCACCTGCTGCCGGAGCTGCTTGTAATAAAATACTTAATAAGTTCATTTTTTGTTTGTTTTAAATTTATTCTGCAAAAATAGTTTTTTATTTTTTATTATCGCTAAACATCACCACTTTAATCAGTTTATTATCCTTCTTAAGTTCTCCAACTATGTTGTCAAGTACACCGTTTATAAAGGTGCCGCTTTTTTCGGTACTGTAGTTTTTAGCAATTTCTATATATTCATTTAGTGTAACATTTACCGGTATAGTAGGAAAATCAAGAAGTTCAGCCAGAGCCACTTCCATAATTACTATATCCATAAATGCTATACGATCGATTTCCCAATTTTTGGTGTTTTTGTCAATCATTTCGCGCAAATCAGCCCCCTTGGTCAACACATTACGCATCAGTTTAGTAGCAAATTCAGCATCATCCTGGTCTTTAAACATGGGCAAAAGTGCTTGATCAATACCATTTGCCGTATCAAATCGTTTAATAGTTTTGATAATAAAACTCACCACCATTTCAATATCGTCGGTCCAGTAAATATTCTGATCCTCAATAGAATCCTCCAAATCTTCACTTTGAAGAACTATTTTTTTGAATATTTTACGCCATATATCTTTATCTGCAGCATAATCTGCCACAGGAGCTTTCATATATTCGGCATAAAAATCGGAAGAAATGACTTCTTCGAAAAGCACTTTGATTATTTCCGAATCGTTTACCCAGGAAAGTTTATGGGCAGTGAGATAGTCGTTAAATTGCTGGTTTTTAGAGAGTTGTGCAATAAACTTGTTATCAACAAAACGGGTGTTTGGATTTAAATCTTCATCGGATGGTCGTAATCTATTGCGTTTTGTTTCAATTTTATCGGAAGCAAACCGGGTTATTTCAATCGATAATTGCAACAGGTGAAAGTAAAGGTCGTAGGTTTTTTCGATGCTGTGAAACAGCTCTTTTTCAGCCAAAGGTAAGGATTTACCTTCACTTTTGTAATAGGAATATAAGATTTGGATAATCTTAATACGCAGTAATACTCGATTAATCATAAAATACAGAACGCTTTTTCTTTAATGCATTATTCATAATGCATAATTTATAATTTCGGGTGCAAAGATAATACTTTATCCCGTTAAAATTGTTTTTAATTATGCATTATGAATTGAAAATTATGGATTTATTTAAACTAACCACGGAAAACGAAAACAACTTTCGTTATACAAACAATAATCGGCAATTCCATTTACAGCTAATGTTTTTACCAAAGCTGCCTCCGAAAGTAATTCTTTTGCAAATTCAAGCGTTGTTCCCGTTTTTACGCGGTCGTCAACCAGCAGTATGCGTTTTCCTTTATAATCGAAGTCAATTTCAGCCAATAATTTGGGTTTATCATACAATTTATTTTGCATAGCATCCCGCAAATTCAGCTTCAGCAAATGGTATTCGCAGCCTAAGCGTTGATTTATCATGGCAGCGGGAATAATTCCACCATTGGCAATAGCCACTACCATATCAAAGGTTTCAGGGATTTCAATAACCCGCACCCGCTCCATTACATCATCAAAAGACTTACCCATTATCAATTAACCAATTACAATTTAGCGATTGCTTTCAAACAGAAGAAACCGCCCACAAGTTGAAGAAACATACCCGGAAAACCGATACGAATATCCTGCATTGCTGCAGCAAAGCTACCTGTTAGAACAAATTCAGCAATCATTCCGATTACCTGATAGAAAAGAATTACGAAGAAGATATTTTGCAATTTAATTTCTTTGGTGCGTTGAGCCAAATATGCTGCTGAAGTTGCCAATAGGGCTGATTTGATAAGAATAATCGGCATCATTTCAGCGGCTGGCATACCAAATAACAAATGATTAATAATAGGAGAAGCCACAGCAGTAAGTAAACCGGTAAAAAAACCGTATTTATAAGCAGCAATAAGTGTAAAAAAGTAAATTGGCAATAACATCATTCCTCCCATAGGAATCAGGTGACATATTTGTGGTAATATTACGTTACCGGCAACGAAAAGGAGTGCAAATGAATAGGATTTTAATTCAATAGCTTTAAGTGAGTGAAGTTTTACGCTAGATTCCATAATGTAATAGTTTTTTTAATTAAAATTATTTACTGAAAACAAATCTCAAAATTAAAAACAATATGCCATATAAGGCATCATGCGTATTTTTCTGAAATTGAGATACAAAAATAGCACTTTTATTGCTTATATCCTTTAAACAACTTGTGAAATTTCTATAATTCGCTAAAGTGTTTAAAATTAGCAAATCTTTATACCTAAAGATCTTACATAAAAAGAGATTTTGAAGACTTAAAATACAATTTTAGATTTTTTTTTCAACTAATTACTCAAAATCAGAAATTTTATTTGATATATTCAAAAAAAATACAGAAATTTGAGCACTCAATGCAAATAACTCCTTGTTGGTTGATTTGTTTATTGAAAAAATAGTTGATACAGGGTTTTATAATTTTAAAACAAAAGTAGTATTATGGAAGTAGAGAAAAAGAAATTTGAAATTGAGAAAAAAGACAACGAAATCATTTATTCCAAAGCTATTAAAGCCGGAAAACGCATTTATTATCTGGATGTAAAGAAAAGCCGAAACGAAGATTTGTTCCTGGCTATTACAGAGAGCAAGAAGAAAGTTACTGGTTATGAAGAAGATGCGCAGGTAACCTACGAGAAACACAAAATTTTTCTTTATAAAGAAGATTTCGATAAATTTGTTGAAGGACTGGAAGATGTAATCAGATTTATTAAAACAGAACAAGGCGAAGCCACACCACGCTACGAAGAACCAAGTGAAAATACTGATGCTTCAGCAACTGAAGAAAGCAAATCAAAAAGTTTTTTCGATAAATTTAAATTTTAAATCAGATTTTAGTGCCAAGAACCAAGAATCGAGACATGAATTTTTGTCTTGATTCTTGGTTCTTGGCTATTGAGTCTATAATCAGAAAAAAAAATGAAATCCTTTGCCAGTGATAATTATTCGGGAATTCATCCCGAAATCTTTGAAGCCATCCAACGTGCTAATGTAAATCATCAAATTTCGTACGGTGATGATGAGTTTAGTAAAGAAACAAATAAACTTTTCGAAAATGAATTTGGAAAAGTTACGGTGCTTTATACTTTCAATGGCACCGGTGCCAATGTTACTTGTCTAAAATGCTGCACCTTAGCATTTCAGTCTGTGGTTTGTTCGGAATATGCCCATATATTGGCCGACGAATGTGGAGCCCCTACGCAAAGTATTGGTTGCTCGCTCTTACCACTCAAAACGGCTGATGGGAAACTAACTCCCGAACTGATTAAACCATTACTTGCTCGTATTGGAAACGTTCATAATACCCAACCTAAAGTTATTTCAATCAGTCAAAGTACTGAATTGGGAACAGTTTATTCAATTGCAGAACTAAAAGCATTATGTTATTTTGCACATTCAAATGGACTGTATGTTCATATGGATGGAGCGCGCATATCCAATGCTGTAGCGGCTTTAGGTGTCAGTCTGAAAGAAGCCACTGTCGATTGTGGAGTCGACATTATGAGCTTTGGTGGAACGAAAAACGGTTTGATGATTGGGGAAGCAGTGTTGATTTTCAATGACGAACTCAAAGCAAATGCGCCGTATTTTCACAAACAATCAGCGCAACTTTTCTCCAAAAATCGCTTTATCGCTGCACAATTTGAAGCATTGCTCAGCAATAAACTTTGGTATCGGTTGGCTTCTCAAGCAAACAACATGGCCAGGTTGCTTGAAAGTCAGATAAAAGGATTACCCGGTGTAAAAATAACTCAATGTGTGGATGCGAATGCCTTATTTGTGATAATTCCAATACAGCTTATTGAGCCTTTGCGGAAGCAATATCCTTTTTATGAATGGGATGCAAACACTCACGAACAACGTTGGATGTGCTCGTTTGATACTACCGAAGAGGAAATTGCAGGATTTGTAAATGCCTTGAAAGAAATTTTGTAATCGAACTCAGTCTTTCTTAGCCTTTTTCAGCCTTTTTTCTTCTTTTTTTTCCTTAGGTGTTTTTAATGCATCTTTTTTGACGTTTTTCTTTGCATTTTCTGACTTTGCCATACTGATTTATTTTAGAGTTTAACTAATCGAATGATTTTGCGGTAAAATTACATTTTAATTTTATAATCCGGCTAATTTCTATAAAAAAACGGATGAACTAATAAAAAAGTTCATTCGTTTTGTTTAGTACTAAGTCTGCTCAATCCACAAATTGCCCAAGATAAGGCGTGCTTTAATACACACAATCTGATAAGGTTTGTTGGCATTTATCCAAACATCCACGGCATTCACGTCCTGAAACACTTTATTTTTGGGGACCGAAGGTTTTACTTTATAGCATAGTACCTTGTCACGTTCTGTTTTTACGTATTCCATTCCGATCATTGTAACATCAATTTTATATCCGGTATCTTCGTAAAAACCATCAATGACAAAATGCTCACCCTTATTATATTTCGACAAATCTACCAACCGAATTATCATAAATCCGGCCACCACATCCCTTATATTTAAAGGGGTTTTGTACACTTTATGAAATTTAAATTTTTTCGTTTGATAATCCAGACACCAAATTTCAGCTTTTTTCTGTTCAGGATAGAAATAAGTCAATTCGTCGAGTTAATATTTTCCTTCCCGAATCTTCCTGTATCCCTTTAGTGTGGTAATATTTTGAATATCAATGTACGACATCCAACGGTCGTTTAGATAAAATAAACGTGCCAATCCATTGGTTGTTCCTTCCAACTGTATTTTACAACATAGGTTTTGTCTTATTTTGTAAAGCTTCCTCTCCGATTTCGTAGTGGCAGAGCCAATGGTCAGAAAACCCCATTTTGCTTTGTAGTGAAGCGTTTCGTCCAATAATAGCCTATGAACATCGATAAGCAGTTGCCCAGAAAGCCAGGTACTGCATATTGACAACAATAAAACAACTATGAATCTGAACTTATTCAAAATAATTATCTCCTATTTTTCTACAAACATACAAAGTGATTTTTATTCTCGCAATCAGATGTGCAAATAAATTATTTTTAACTACCAAAGGTAATATAACTTAACTTAAATGTCAAGTTTTATTCATTCTGGAAACGAAAAGCCCCTCGATCAACAGAACGAAGGGCTATTTAATTGTAAGATGAGGACTACACTACATAAGTCGTAGAAGCAGTATCACCACCACGACCTGTCCAGTTGGTGTGGAAGAATTCGCCACGTGGTTTGTCAATGCGCTCGTAAGTGTGCGCTCCGAAGTAGTCACGTTGTGCTTGTAACAAGTTAGCTGGTAAGCGTTCGCTGCGCAATCCATCAAAATAACAAAGTGCTGAAGTCAAAGCAGGTACAGGTACACCGTTTGTAAGTGCTGTAGCACAAACACGACGCCATCCGGCCTGAGCTTTTTCAACGATTTCTTTGAAATGTGGGTCAAGTAATAGGTTTTCTAAGCCAGGATTGATATCAAATGCTTTTTTGATATCTCCCAAGAAGGTAGAACGAATAATACAGCCACCACGCCACATCAACGCGATACCGCCGTAATTCAGATTCCATTTGTATTCGCTGGCTGCTTCCATCATCAGGTTGTAGCCCTGAGCATAGGAAATAATTTTAGCTCCAAATAACGCATCTTTCAAATCAGAAATCATTTGTTTTTTGTCGCCGGAAAATAATGCTTCAGGTCCGCTAATTACTTTCGATGCTTTCACACGAATGTCTTTTTGAGCTGACAAACAACGAGCAAATACCGATTCACCAATCAATGTCAATGGAATACCTAAGTCAAGCGCTGCAACTCCGGTCCATTTTCCGGTACCTTTTTGTCCAGCAGTATCCAGAATTTTTTCAACCAAAGCCTCGCCGTTTTCGTCACGGAAGCCCATGATATCACGGGTAATTTCAATAAGATATGAATCCAGATCACCTTCGTTGTATTCTTTAAAAACCTGATGAATTTCGTCAGCATTCAATCCAAGCAAATCTTTCATAACCTGATATGCTTCGCAAATAATCTGCATATCACCGTACTCAATGCCATTGTGAACCATTTTTACGAAGTGACCGGCACCACCTTCGCCAACCCAGTCGCAGCAAGGAACATTATTTTCCACTTTTGCAGAAATAGCTTGCAAAATATCTTTTACAGCAGGCCATGCAGCAGGAGATCCACCCGGCATAATTGATGGTCCTAACAATGCGCCTTCTTCGCCACCTGAAACACCAGTTCCAATATAAAGAAGTCCTTTGCTTTCAACGTATTTGGCACGACGAATCGTGTCAGGGAAGTGTGTGTTCCCACCATCAATAATGATATCTCCGGCTTCCAGATTAGGAATCAGTTGTTCGATAAAATCATCAACTGCTTGTCCTGCTTTTACCAGCATCATTACTTTACGTGGTTTTGCCAACGAATCGCATAATTCTTTGATAGAGTGCGCTCCGATGAAGTTTTTGCCTGCACCACGTCCTGCAATAAATTTGTCTACTTTGTCTACCGAACGGTTAAAAACACCCACGGTAAAACCTTTACTTTCCATGTTTAGTACCAGGTTTTCGCCCATTACGGCCAACCCGATTAATCCAATGTCTGCTTTTTGTTTCATGATGAAAAATTATTTATAAGTTATTTATTCTATATCCTTTATTTGAATAATTCTTTATTTGACATTAAATCCCATTTTTTTGAGTTTAATTTGGGTTTGATTATCTATGTTACTAGCAATAATCGTAAAAGCTGGAAATTCTCTGCGTGTTGGATAATCGCCCCGAAGTTGTTCGAAATGAGCTATGTCATTTCTAAAATTCGCATCATCGTTTCGAATATCGTAGGTATACAGTATTGCTTTCGAAATAATTTGTTGCTCAGTCATTCCGCTTCCATCTAACTCAAGAACAGGTTCTTTTGGTTGTTCAACACCCGAAGGCCTCCATTTTTCCAGCCCAAGTCCGAAGTACTTGCTGATAGCCTGAACGCTCATCAGCGTTCCGTTGGCTTTGCCATCCTTGGAATATCCTGCAATATGCGGAGTGGCTATTTCAGTCAAGCTCAACAGTTCTAAATCAATATCCGGTTCATTTTCCCAACAGTCGCAAATAAAAGCGGAAATCCGTCCTGATTTTAATGCTTCTTTTACTGACTGCGTTTCGGTTACTTCACCGCGACATGAATTAATCAGTACCGGTTTCTTTTTCAGAGACTTTAAAAACGACTCATTTCCCAAATGATAGGTGGCATCTTCGCCTTTCATATTCAGCGGAACATGCAATGCGATAATATCTGCCTCATTCTGAATGGTTTCCAGACTCACAAACTTATCCGAACCTTCGGCACGTTCGCGGGGTGGATCATTCAGCAGAACTTTCATTCCAAATATTTTGCAAATGCGGGCTACTTTGCTTCCAACATTGCCCACTCCTACTACTCCTATTGTTTTTTCGCTCAGATTCCAGTCATTCCGTTCAGCAAGCACCATTATCGTAGAAGCGATATATTGCTCCACCGATTTGGAATTACAGCCCGGAGCATTTGTCCAACTAATCCCAACCGATTCGCAATAATCCGTATCAATATGGTCGTAACCGATTGTGGCTGTGGCGATAAACTTCACCGACGAACCTGCCAACAATTTTTCGTTACAAATAGTACGGGTACGAGTTACAATAGCATCGACATTCTTAGTTATTTCCGGTGTTGTTTTAGAACCCGGTAAATAAACCACCTCAGCCACACTTTCGAAAGCGCCGTGTATGTATGGAATTTTATCGTCGATTAGAATCTTCATTTTATTTCTTATAATATGATTTTACAATTTCTTCCATTACCCAACTCGTGCGAGCTGCTGAATACATTGTACTGACACATTCATTTGTTTTCTTCATTGCTCCTACTACCTGTTTAACAAGATTATAAGAGATATTTTCAGGATTTACAAAACTTAGTTTTGTTGTTATGCCGTCGGCTTTGAGTATTACATCGCCTTTGTCATAACAAGGAAACTGAATGCTTCCTTTGGTTCCTGTAATCTCAATACTGTCTTCTTCAGCTTGTTTATCCACCACAAACGACCAACTGCCTGTGCCTTTAACTCCCGATTCAAAACTAAAAACGGCTGAAGCGGTATCTTCTGCTTCATAATATCCGGCGACATTTGTTACTATGCCGTGAACTTCGGTTATTTTTCCGAATACAAAATCCAGAAAGTCAAACTGATGCGATGCCAGATCATAAAAATGTCCGGCTCCCGAAATCTCAGGCTTTACATGCCAGGTTTGCTTTTCAGGAAACCGGTCGCGCTCTCCAAATGCCAAATGTAAGCGAACATTCACTGTCAAAGGCTTGCCAATTGCACCCGTTTCAATCAATTCTTTCACTTTCAAAAATGCCGGCAACGAACGTCGATAATATGCAACGTATAATGGCATTCCGGTTTCCTCCGAAACTCGAATCATTTCCTGACATTCGGCATAGGTTCTGGCCATGGGTTTCTCTACGTAAACAGGTTTTCCTACTTTCATAACCTGAATGGCATACAAAGCATGTGTATCGGGCGGAGTTGCTACGTAAACGGCATTTACGTCCGAATCGTTGATTAAATCAGCAGTTTCAGTATAAAACTTCGGAACTTTGTGTCGTTTGGCATAATCTTCTGCTAATATCGCATTTCTACGCATCACAGCTACCAGATTGGAATGTTCAACCTTATTAAAAGCTGGTCCGCTTTTAAGTTCGGTGACATTTCCACAACCAATTATTCCCCAATTAATTTCTACTAAGCTGTCCACAAGTCAGCTTAATATTTAAACCTTTCCTTAAACGCCCATAATCCTAATGCAGGATTCGAAATATAGAAAATTTCTTCTCCATCTGACATTGTATTATAACCATCACGTAGTTTGGCGGGATCGTATTTGGCTGTAACTTCATCAATATCGGCATACTTGAAGCCAACGCTTTCAATTTCGGCCTGAGTCAGGTTTTCAGCTCCCTTTCCCGGGCAATATGTTACATTAAAACGACCTTCGGAAGAACCGTGAATCAAGTGAGCTGCAGCACTTAAGTTATTGCGCAATTCTTCATTCTCATCACAATTTTTTAAAGTTGTTGGCGTTCCAAAATATCCATATTTACGAATTAATCGATCTATTTCTTTGTCCTCACCAAACTCTTTCAAAGCAGGAGCCAATACAATCAGTTCTCCATCGTCGTCAATAGCCATTCGGGTACGATAAATGGATTTATTACCTAACCAGGTACTCTTGAATTCTGTCGGATCGAGATAAACAACCACTTTGGTTAATGGTTTGTCAAGCAAGTCAAAGTTTACCTGAAGTGCCAGTTTAGCAGCTTTAGTAAATACTTCATAGTCATCACCAATATACAAACCGCGCGTTTTGATTTTGCCATCGGTTTTATCCAATCCAACTACAGTTTGCACATACACAATTGGTAAATTATTGGTAAAATTCTCTGAGGCATAATTAAAAATCCTACGTACAGGTGTATCGGCATGACCCATCATGCGTTCCATACCGTAAGCAGCACCCACAAAGTGACTTTTGTTGATACCTTCTACCCCACCTGTTCCAACGAAAATATTTTTGTTGTAATTTGCCATTCCCACTACTTCGTGAGGAACAACCTGACCAAGTGATAAAATCAGGTCAAAGTTACCTTCCAATAACAATTTATTTACCTGAGCCGGCCATGGGAACTCCACAGCACCACCTGATACTTCTTTTACGAACTCGGAGGGTACGGTTCCAACCGTTACCACATCGTTTCGCCAATCGTGCTCACGAACAAGCGAAGCCGGCATAGAACCGAACATGTGTTCAATTTGATGAGCTGTCATGGGTGAGTGTGTTCCCAAAGCTGGAAGCACATCGGTCATTGCATCACCGTAAAATTGCCACGAAAATTCTGTAAGCTCACCGGCACGACTTGGCAAACGCGTATAATCAGGAGGAATAGCTAGCACTTTGTGCTTCTTTCCTATTTTTTCCAATGCTTCAAAGAGGCCTTTTTTTAGGTCTTCGGAAGTAAATTCGGTTTCAATTGAACCTTTTTCGTAGTATAACATAGTTTGATTTACGATTTTAGATTTACAATTTACAATTGGTCTAACAAATTTCTTCAACCCAATCGCAAATCGCAAATCGTAAATTTAAAATAATAAATTAGCGTTTAACGCGTGCATTTCCACCCCAGATAGCCCAAACCTGGTCTTCGTCAGCAGGTTGTGCATAATCAGTCAGGAATGTAGTTGCCAAAGCTCCTGAAGCCCAACCAAATTGAGCCCATGTTTCAGGTTCCCAACCTTTCAGAATAGCGTAAAGCATACCGCCTACAAATCCATCACCACCACCAATACGGTCGAGTACGTTGATTTTGCGTGGTTGAATTACATGCCAGTTGTCGCCATCAAGCATAATTGCACCCCAAAGGTGTTCATTGGTGCTAATTACCTGACGCAAAGTAGTTGCATAAACTGATGCATTAGGGAATGCTGCTTTTACTCGACCAATCATTCCTTTGAAACCATCAATTTCGGCTTCAATACCTTTGCCACCAGCTTCTGGACCTTTTATTCCCAAACAAAGCTGGAAATCTTCTTCGTTACCAATTAATATATCAGCAACAGAAGCAATTTCAGTAAAGATATCGCGCAATTCTTTGTCACGACCTTTCCAGAAAGAAGCACGGTAATTCAAATCAAACGAAATACGAGTTCCCGTTTTCTTGGCATAACGAGCTAACTGTAAGCAGAATTCACTGGTTTCTACTGACAAAGCGCCAATCAAACCCGATAAGTGAAGAATCTGAACACCTTCTTTTACGAAAATACGTTCCAAATCAAAATCTTTTACGTTCAAGGTACGTCCTACTTCACCGGCACGATCGTTCAAAACGCGTGGTCCACGAGTTCCAAAACCACTATCGGCAATATTAAACTGGTGACGATAGCCCCATGGATCACCCTGAGGTACTTCAACACCTTCATAATCCATGTTACGAGCGCGAAGGTTACTTTTTATCATTTGTGCAATCGGACTATCCTTAACAAAAGTAGTCAAAACTTTCACAGGAAGTCCCAAATACGAAGCAATACTTGCTACATTAGTTTCAGCACTTGAAACTTCCATTTCGAATAATTTACTGCTGTGAACAGGTTGACCGTTCACCGGCGTAATGCGAACACCCATACTGGTAGCTACCATTAATGAGTATTTAAAATCTTTTTTTAATTCAATCATGATTCTGTTTATTAGATAATTAGTTATTCGTTATTAGATTGCTTGAAGTGAAAGTAAAATTACCAAACTTACAACAAACAATTAAAATTGTAAATGTTTAAGTTGTAAATTAAAACAATGTCCTTGATATTCCGAGTTCCAGTCCGCGTAATTCGGCCATACCGCGAAGCATACCAATAGCAGAGTAACCAGGATTTGTTTTCTTGTGTAAATCGTCCAACATCTGATGACCGTGATCAGGACGCATAGGGATATTACGTTTATAAGTATATTGTACAACCAGCAACGCTTTCATTGCTTCGTACATATCCACATCACCTTCTAAATGGTTGTCTTCGTAAAAATCACCATCACTATTTCTATGTGTACTACGGAAATGCACATAATACAATCTTTCGCCAAATTCACGCAACATCGAAGTTAAATCGTTTATTGAAGCCACGCCAAAGGAGCCTGTACATAAACAAATTCCGTTAGCTTTGCTTGGAACTGCTGCAAAAAGTTTCTGAACATCTCCGGCATTACTCAAAATACGAGGTAAACCAAGGATTGAACGGGGAGGATCATCAGGGTGAATAGCCATCTGAACGCCAACTTCATCTGCTACATGGCAAATTTCATTGATAAAATAGAACAAATTATTTCTCAATTGATCTTCTGAAATTCCTTTGTAGGTATCTAAAGAAGCCTGAAATTGTTCTAAGGAGAAACTTTCTTCCGCACCCGGAAGTCCGGCAATCATATTACGGGTCAATGTATCTTTCTCTTTTTCGCTCATTTCGTCAAAGCGTTTTTTTGCTTTCGAAATTTGGTCAACTGAATAATCTTTTTCAGCATTTGGTCGTTTCAGAATATATAGGTCAAAAGCCACAAAAGCAGCCATTTCAAAGCGCAATGCTTTTGAACGGTCAGGCATTTCGTATGCCAAATCGGTTCGAGTCCAGTCCAGAATAGGCATAAAATTATAAGTAACTATCCGAATATCGCATTCTGCCAGATTACGAACAGTTTGTTTATAATTTTCTATAAACTGTTTGAAATTTCCAGTTTGTTTCTTGATATCTTCGTGTACCGGAACACTTTCAACAACCGACCAGATTAAACCTGCTTCCGCTATCATTCTTTTACGGTACAAAATTGCCTCTACGGGCCACACTTCACCATTTGGAATCTGGTGTAATGCCGTTACTATATCTGTTGCACCAGCCTGTCGAATATCCCATAATGATACCGGATCATTTGGACCATACCATCTCCAGGATTGTTTACATAAATACATAATCTAATTTATGATTTAAAAAATTTACTATTTACGATTGCTAAATTGATTCAGTGAAAAAAAACACCTATTAAAAAACTTCAAAGTTACAAGTGGTCAGTATTAACTGCCACTTGTACTTACTTTTTATTTTGTTTAAATACAAAATGCATCAAAACCACCGTCAATAACGGTCAATGTTCCGGTTACAAACTTAGAAGCTTCACTTGATAACCAATGTAGTGTACCAAATAATTCATCAGCTTCTCCTAAGCGTCCAAATGGTGTATGAGCAACGATAGATTTTCCTCTTGGAGTTGGTGTACCATCAGGATTGGTCATTAATGCACGATTTTGTTCAGTTAAGAAGAAACCCGGTGCCATTGCATTTACACGTATTTTCTCACTGAATTTAGTTGCCATTTCAGTAGCAAGGAATTTGGTGAAGTTTGTTACAGCAGCTTTAGAAGCTCCATAACCAACTACACGGGTCAACGGACGAATAGCTGATTCAGAAGAAATATTAATAATACTTCCTTCTTTTTGATCAACCATAATTTTCCCAAAAACCATACAAGGTAATACCGTTCCAAACAAGTTCAAATCAACCACTTTTTCGAAAGCATCAATTTGAAGATCGAAAATAGTTTGATCTGGCCCAATAGTTGCACCGGCCATATTTCCACCAGCCGCATTTACTAAAATATCAATTCGGCCAAAAGCAGCAACAATATCTTTTGCATTTTGTTCCAATGATTCTTTTTCAAGAACATTTGTATTCAAATACAAGGCTTCACCACCTCTTGATTTGATTTCTTCAACCAAAGCCACACCTGCGTCAGCCCTGTCTAAAATAACGACTTTACAACCTTGTTCAGCCATGTATTCAGCCATTCCTTTTCCAAGGATACCGGCACCACCTGTGATAACAATCACCTTACCTTTTACATCGAATAAGTTTTTCATTTTGTATATATTAATAGATTTATAAATTAAATAAACGTTTTAAATGACGGTCGTAGATATTTTCTTCAACGCATTGACCAACAACATCAGCATGTTTTTCTATCATCTTGATATAGTTGTCGCCCATTTCGTAAGCTACTTTATAGGCTACGTGAATTAATTGACGGAAATTCGGGTTATAATCAGGATGACCAGGAATATGGCGCAAAGTATTTGCATATTTTTCGCTCGACCAAGATTTAACTTCTTCGATTGGAGGAAGTTCACTTGTTTTAATATCAATTACATCGGCATAAGGACCGCATAATTCTTCACTACGGTTTAATGAATCAGCATAAATAAATTTAGCTGCTTCCAAACCATCGTTTCCTGCCACTGCTAAGCCAATTACTTCTTCCAACCAGGTTGTTCCAGCAGTTTTCAGGTGAAGACCTTTGTCATATTTTTTAATAACAGCAGCCATAACCGGATAAATAGAGAATTTATCGCTACCGGAGTGAATACTAAGTTTCAATTCTTCCGGAAGGCCGAATTCTTTAACGGCAAAATCAATTACTAAAACATCTTCCTCAAATTCTTTTGCAAACTGATTCACATCTCCTGTATAATCCACACCTTTATTGAAACGTCCGGTGAATTTTGGAGCGATTGTTTGAGCAGGTACGCCTTTTGAAGCAAGCATTTTTAATATAAACAACAGTTCAATAGGAGTTTGTGGAGTTTCCACTTCATCCATTGAAACTTCGGTAATAAAATTCCCTTTTCCTTTTTTCTCAGCAAGGAAATTATAAATATCAGCTGCTTGTTGAGTTGCAGCCAAAAATTTGCCAGCAATATTTTCCAGTAACTCAACAGAAACGACGATAACGTGATCAATGCCCGGAATCTGAAGTTTACCAATGTATTTATCACATGAGGCAACAAATGCACGAATATCTTCAGGTTTGCTTTCCTTTCCAATAAATGATGCAACATCCAGCGTGAAGAAATCGGATGAATCAACGAAGCCGGCTACATTGCTAAAATTAATATGGTCAGCATCTACAAAATATTGACCCTTAAAACCTAATGCTTTTACAGCAGCTTCTGCTTCATCGCGTGTATCCTGAGGAACTGTATGAACATAGGTGTGTTCACGATTTGATTTATTCCATACTATATTTATGTCTAGACCTTGCTCATTTGCTTTCATGATAGCTCTCAGCTGAGCTTCACCCTGATGTGCAAATCGGTCACCCGTACCAATACTTAATTTTCCTAATTTCATAATTTAATGATTTAAATTGTTGTTTTATTTTATTGTTTTTCAATCATATGTTCTCATTAAACTGAACATAATCCTCAATATTCTCTTTCATCAAAACATCCATCGGCATATAATTTATCCGGTTTATTTCCTGACGAAATATCAATTTTCGACACATATCCCGAACCGTGAAATAAGCCTGTTTATCAGGACGTTGAGAAATAAGACAGTTAATAATTCCTTGCTTAAGATACTTTACATTTTCTTCAAGCAAATCATATCCAATTAAACGGACATTAGTTTGTTGAAGCGCTTCCAAATGCATAGCCAAACGATATACTCTTGAATTAAAAGTGATTACAGCTCTAATAGTGTGATTTTGCTTAAAAATTTGCCTTAGAATTTCCAGATTCCCTGATTCATCATTATTATTAAATTCGGCACTGATTATATTTAATTTATTATCAAGATTATTTTCCTGAATATAATGATTAAAACCATTGCTTCTTGTAAGTGTCTGATTCGATACCGAACCTTTTCGCTTCGTTCGGATAACAACAATTTGAGAACCATCTGGCATCGAACTCAACAATAATTTAGCAGCAATGAATCCACTTTGAAATGAATTTTGACCATAATAGGTATTAAATTCAGTATTTTCAATCATTGAATCAATAAATGAATAAGGAATCGCCAAATTATTCAGGTCATTAATAAATGAAATAGTTTCATTTCTGAATATCGGAGCAATAAACACAGCATCCGGTTCAGTCTTCAATACCGACTCCGAAACACTAACAAATGATTGGCTGTCAAATTGATTAAAATATTTTTTTTCGATATGTACGTTGTGATGAAGAAATTCAAGTGCAGCCTGTTTAAAACCTTTATCAACACTTTCCCAGTATTCACCAGATTCAAAAGAGGGGAAAAGACATACAAAGTGGTAATTTTTTTTTGAAGCTAATGAGCGTGCAAGCAAATTTGGAGAATAATTCATCTCTTCAAGCACTTTGGTGACTGCTTCTCGACTTTTATCAGAGACATCACCCCTATTGTGTAAAACTCTGTCAACAGTTCCTTCTGATACTCCCGCTAAAACTGCAATATCCTTTATACGAATTTTGTGATTTTTTTCTGCCATTCTTATACAAAATTTTCAAACTGTGTTCGCACACAGAATATAATTGTTGCAAAAATACTATTTATTTTGAATAAAAAAAATTAGTTTCAAAAAACGTGTGCGGACACGGAATTTAAAATTACGCATAAATTAGACTATATCTATTTGATATACAAATTACTATGAAATATTATTGAAATATTGTATGAATTATTGTCAAAAAAAATAATTTCGAATTCAAAATATTTAACATACATTGCAGATCGTAATGGAGAAATCTTTAATAATTA
>SESF01026034.1_pt1 | contig 25915 bp, 27 predicted proteins | sample 3171521 | NCBI WGS metagenome assembly SESF01 (sample SAMN10866945, study PRJNA518727) | freshwater metagenome | biome: subpolar coniferous forest; feature: holomictic lake; material: water; isolation source: holomictic Lake 227, 6 m and 8 m depth | place: Canada: near Kenora, Ontario | collected...
GTTGAACAACCTCCAGAGGATCGGCATGATACTCCCACGCAACCGTATCCTGGGCTCCCAGTGCAGTTTTGTCAATCTCTTTTCTCGGCGGCGTTGCCGTATAGCCGGACAGGATGATTTTTTCAATCCCTGCTGCATCAGCCGTGCGAAACATAGAACCAACATTCCACATACTGCGAATATTGTGAAGCATCAACACAAGAGGATGCTTTGCCGAACGGCAATAGTGCTCCGCACTCAGCCGGTTCATCTCTGTGCCATGCAGCTTTCTGAAGGTCGGCATACTAATGGGTGCTGAGTTTTTCAATAAGCCGCTTGTTTTCATCAACGAGGCCCACATTGAATCTCAAACAATTCTCCATGAGATGGTAACCTGAAACATTTCTCACCAGGATACCCTGGCTCTGGAGTCGTTGAAAGAGAGATCGCGCATCACTGACCCTGATAATCAAAAAATTGGTGTCGCTCAGAAAGGGCTCAATACCTTCAAGAGAGAGAAGTGCTGCATAAAGCTTTTCTCGTTCATGAAGGATATACGACACCGCGTCGGTGACGAGAGAATAATTCGCCAGTACTTTTGTGAGTGTTATCTCGGCAAGCCTGCTGGATGCAAAAGGAATTTTTGGCTTGGCAATTTCAGCCATAAGCAAGGGATTTGCAATCGCAAAACCGATACGAATTCCCGCCAGGGCAAGTGCTTTGGACATCGTTCGAAGCACAACAAGATTCGGCAGTTCGTCGATCAGTTCGAGAACTGAACGCTGCCGGGAAAACTCAATGTAGGCCTCATCAACCAGAACGATGGCATCAGAAGAGTGAGCAATCAGACGAACCTCTTCAAAGGTAAGTGATTTGCCGGTAGGATTGTTCGGCGTCGAAAGAACAATCAAATCAACAGCCTCATCACAGGCAACACGAAGAATCGCCTCGATATCAAAATCAAGATCCGCACGCATGGGGACAGTGACAATTTGAGACTGCAGGAGCAAAGCTATTTTTTCGTAAAGCGAAAACGAGGGGTCAGGAATCAGCACCTTCCTGCCAGGGCCAAGACAGGCAAGAAATATGGTATAGAGCATCTCATTCGAACCATTGCTCATCATCACCGAGTCGGGCGAAATACCAAGAAAATCAGCGTAGGCGCGCATTCCCCTGTAAGGAAGAATATCAGGATAGCGGTTCCATGATTCCTTGATAAATTCTTCAATAATCTCCTCCTTGAGCCACATGGGCACGTCAAAAGGACTTTCGTTCTGATTCAGCTTTATCTCGGCCTCCTGTCCCCCCTCAACACAGTATGCCGCAATATTTTTTAATGCTGGATTAAGACGGTATTCTCTCTCTCTCTTCATACTGATTCTCTTTATTCGTTGGAATAAAATAAAGCGGTCAAAACGTTACCTGCGCGGTGTTTCCTTAAAAAACATCTTTTTCAAACAATTCAATGAAAAAAATCTGCACAATCCTCATTTTTTTTATACATTAAAACAAGACAAAATAAATCCAATTATAAGGGAGGAGAGATGAAAAAAATAAAAAAAACAGCTCTTGATCTTCTTGATGATCTTTATTCTCTTGCCTACTGGATGACAGGAAGTGAGGATGCGTCGGAGGAACTTGTCTACACTACCTGCATATCCGCGCATAACATGACCGGGGAGAGTGATTTGCTGAGAACGTTCAGGAACTGTTATGTCGAGAGGTTTGGCCAGCAGACCGATTTCTGTTCATCTGAAAAGCCCTGCAGGAGCAATCTTCAGCTTGTCGATTCGATGATGCAGTGGGCTGCTGATATCAAACTCTCTGTTCTTTTAAGCGAAATATCGGGCATGAAACACCGCCAGATTTCGGAAATTGTGGGCAAACCGGTCGAAACGGTCAGACTTTGGCTTTTATGGGGAAGAAAATTATTGTCAGAAACAAACCTCCTCGAAATGGGCCATCTTAAGGCAAGTTAGCTTTGGATGAAAACGATAACGTAAATAAAATCCATTTTCTTCAGGAAATATTGCATTATCCATGACATCAATAAGCGGAAGCATGTTGCAAGGCTCTCTGCATTCTGCTTCCGCCTGTTCGAAATGGCCGCAAGCCATTCATTAGCAAAGTATACGTAAAAAGTCTGCAACTGGCGCACCACATCCTTCGCTCAATGAAACCGGGTTTTGGGCAGAGGCCACAGGAAAAAAGGAGGTGATCATTGAACCCCTGAGCGGATAACTTGCCTTTGTTTTTTTACCAGCCTCCTTTATATTCGAAGAGCCTTCACTTAAATCTATACTTTTTTCTCCATGATCATAATCACCGGCGGTGCAGGATTTATCGGCAGTGCCATGCTTTGGGAGCTCAACCGCAATGGTGAAGAGGATATCATTGTCGTCGATGATCTTGGCTCCACAACTACACAAAAATGGAGAAACCTTTCCGGGCTCCGTTATGCTGATTTTATCTCCATAAAGCTTTTTGCCGAGCTGCTTGATCGGAACGCACTTGAAGGGGTTTCAGCTATCATCCACATGGGTGCGAACAGTTCAACAACAGAAACCGATGCCGATCACTTGCTCGACAACAATTTCGGCTACTCAAAAAAAATTGCATCGTTCTGCATGAAGCATGGCGTCCGGCTTATCTATGCTTCGAGCGCAGCAACATACGGTGACGGGTCGAACGGCTACAGCGATTCAATTGAAGGACTATCCGCACTCCGTCCCCTGAATATGTACGGATACTCCAAGCAGCTTTTTGACTGCTGGGCACTGAAGCACCACCTCCTCGACCATGCTGCCGGCCTTAAATTCTTCAATGTCTACGGCCCGAACGAGTATCACAAGGGAGATATGAGCAGTGTCGTCTACAAGGCCTTCCATCAAATTGGCGAAAAAGGATCGTTAAATCTCTTTCAGTCACACAGGCCCGACTACCGTGACGGTGAGCAGTTGAGGGATTTTGTCTACATCAGGGACTGTACCAGAATTATGGCCTGGATGATTGAAAACCCGGCAGTAGCGGGAATATTCAATGTTGGCTGCGGAACGCCAAAAAGCTTCAACGACCTTGCTGCGGCAACCTTCTCGGCGCTCAACCGGCAAGCGGTCATTAATTACATACCCATGCCGGAAACCCTGCGGGACAAGTACCAGTACTACACCTGTGCTGATATTACAAAGCTTCGGCAGGCAGGATTCAATGCATCACTCACACCAATCGAAGAGGGCATAAAAGAGTATGTGCAATACTATCTCTCCTCCGGGAATCCCTATCTCGATTACAGGGAACCCGCCTGTCCAGTTGCCTGATTTCCTGAAAAGTACTTGATTGAAAAGTTGCAATGATTTTCATAACATAAACGGGAGAGGAACAATGGCACATCGAATCACTGATACCTGCACCTTTTGCGGAGCATGTGAACCAGAATGTCCGGTCAATGCAATTTCTGCCGGTGACGATACCTATGTTGTTGAAGAATCTGTCTGTATTGACTGCATCGGATGGCATAATGAGGCTGCCTGCGTTGAGGTCTGTCCGGTCGACTGTATCATCCAGGTCTGACAGGGAGATATCCGGGGTTATACTGATTGTACCGTTAAAATCAGGCACTACATAGTGCGACTTTTTTTTGAGCTAAAAAAAATCTTATATTGGGAAAAGTTCACCCGAATCGTTCTTTCCTTTTTTTATAAAACCATTTAAGCGAGGAAGTCACTATGGCACTTTACATTACTGAAGAATGCACTTACTGCGGAGCCTGCGAACCAGAATGTCCAGTCAATGCAATTTCTGCGGGCGATGATGTTTATCTGATTGATCCTAATGCCTGTACCGAATGCGTAGGGTACTCTGACGCTCCGGGCTGTGCTGCTGTCTGCCCGGCAGAGTGTATCCTTCAGGCTTAAGTAAAAAAAACACAACACAATAAAAAAGCGGATGGTCTTTGCCCTTCCGCTTTTTTATTATCCTTTCCCTGCCGTCTCCATCTTGTAATTTCTCTGTCTTGTAATCTTTCTTACACTCTTACACCTCGTAATCCGCAATCCTGCGTTCAGTGGTCACCATGCCGATAAAAGGCTTCACTGCTTCATGTTCCGGATTTGCCTGATAGGCTTCGAGAGCCTGTCGATCGACAAATTCACTATACAAAACAATATCGCATGAGCTGTCATTTCTGCTGAAATCATAACCGACCTCAAGAGCAGTCATCCCGGCAATCCTCCCCCGCAATGCCGTAAGTTTCTCCTTGACCAGGGTTGCATTGGTTTGCCTGTCATTGCCATCAGCCATCTCTTTCAGCCGCCACATGACGATATGTTTGATCATTTTTCTTCTCTTGTTTGACTTTGATTATTGCTGCCCAGGCACCTGCATCATGACAAGATGCCTTGATTGGTAATCACTTGCGGACAAGCAATTGCCACTCTCCTTCTGTTTTTCCTGACTGGTTTTGCCAAAACAACATCACGATTTTTCAGTTTGTGCCCGCGTTTCAGCCCCGCAAGCAGATGGCTGTTCTCGTCCCTGTTGTTTTTAAGTCCAGCCAGATGCCTCTTCGACTTACCAATACCTCTCAACTCGGCAATGGCATAATATTTCGCTCTTCTGCTGCTCCTTAATCCGGCAATCAAGTGCTTCGTCGACTTATGCCCCGACATCGGCCTGTTGAAGACTCTCGTGCCAGACCTTGTGGCGGATACTGTAACAGGAACCCTCGCCAAGCCTGATTCACTCCGAAATATCCGTCCAAACAACTCCGCATTGGGCTGGCTGGATGAAAATGCCGTATCAAAAATATCGGCAGCAATATTCCATCGGTCTGTTTTTGCATTCAGCATCACCAGGAGAATATCGCGGTTATCCTTGATAGCCCGCGCAATCAGACACTTCCCGGCCTTGGTGGTATAACCGGTTTTAATGCCGACAGCATAGGGATATTTATCGAGAAGCTTGTTATGGGTTTTCAGGCAATAGAGCTTGCCGGTCGTCTGCTCCGAAAAAACAGCCTCATCGAGTCTGGCTACCTGATTGAAAACAGGATTTTTAACAGCATATTCCGTAAGGCGCAACAAATCCTCGGCCGTGGAGGTGTTGCCGGCATAGATGCCGTTGTCAAAACCAGCCGGATTGGTAAATCGTGAATTTCTCATACCGATTCGCTGAGCCCTGTCGTTCATGGCTGCCACAAACGAATCAACAGTGCCGTAAAGATGTATGGCTATGGCAAATGCTGCATCGTTGCTTGAGTTGACCAACGCCGCCTTGACCAGATCCATCAGCAAAATTTTATCCCCCTGGTGAAACCCTGCCTTTGACGGCTCAACCATTGTCGCCTCATTTGTAATCACAACATTCTCTTCCAGCCTGCCGCTTTCAATTGCCATGATACAGGTAAGTATCTTTGTCAGACTTGCCGGAGAGACCACCCTCCCGATATCCTTGGCCATCAACAGTGCTGAACGACCTCTCTCTTTGACAATGTACGAGCTTATGGGAACCTTGAACTGCGGCTCGTCATCTCTTGTCTGCGCAAAAAGAGTGGAGGGAAAGAGCATGGCAGCCACAAACATAAGGATCACGAACACCCCGACAGGAAACAACCCGCCGGAAAAAGGGTACAGGCGAGTATTGATGGTCTGCTTCCCTTGAAGGGGCATCCCGAATATCAGGAGCTTGTCTTTCATGAGCGATGATCTGCTTTTTTCTGTTTCTGAACTTGAGATAAACTGTTTTTACGAGAAACTTGATGCACTCCTGGACGACCAACCAAAGCTCAAAGCACCGTTAATGCAAGCAAAAAAATAAAGCGTAAAAAACGTTATTGCCGCGATTGATTCTTCCCGCAAATTACCGTAAAAAAAAGTAATTTTTCTACATCTTATTGTACATATTTGAACCACAAAAAGCAAAAAAATCCATAACTATTTTTCCTGAAATCATTTGCTGATTATTGATCCTGCAAGGCCACCCGATTCGGAAATTTTCGGTTTCGGAGTCTGAAGATGTGAAGCATCCATCTGCTTGATCTGCATAACCAGTTGAACCGTATTGGTCACCAATTCCCTGACCGAACGTTTCACATAGCGGCTTTTGAAAAACGAGTTATAATTGTTTTCCATATCCTCGGCAATCCAGCCTCTGCTCCATCCAAGAAAATTAAATGGCGGCAACGTAAAGCCAAGGTCAGTGAAAAACGAACCAAGATTTCCGGCTACCCCCTGAACATTATCCTGTCCTCCGGTAATAATGAACGAAGCCACCTTATTTTTGATCAACACCTTGTCATAAAGCGTGATCTGATTTTGTACCGCGTTAAGGCGTTCAGCCATTTTATAATAAAGCGATGACGCATTACCCCATCTGATTGGCGTAGCGAGAATGACGGCATCGGCCCACAGCACCATCGCACGATACACCTCATTCATGCCATCCTCTCCGTCCATTTCCGATATGGAACAGGGCCAGGTACAAGCTCTCTCATGACGGCTGTAGTACCCTTCGCAATGTCTGAAATTCAAATCTCTTATCCTGATCATTTTTGTTGAGGCCCCAAACCCGGAGGCAGCAAAATCGAGAGCCTGCTGCAATGCCGTTTCGGAAGTGGATGGCCGGGGCAGATCACGATTCATATTGGTCGTGGAGATCCCGAGCACATGCAGACTCTTGTCTGTCGTCTGATAATCAAGTTTTCTGAGATCGGCAACAGGATCCAGATCGTGGGATGCCTTGAAAGCCTCTCTGACCGGCTTTTCCGACACAAGAATCATTCCGTTCTCGATAATGACCTCATAGAGTGCCTGTCGATCCTTGTAACCATCAGGTGCCTGGCCGCTTTTCAGATTGTACTGCCATCCATGCCAGGGACAAACGACGTAAAGCTCTCCGTCGTCAAGCGTCTGGATAGATCCCTGCCCGAGATCCCCTCCCCTGTGGATACAGGTGTTCCCAAGGGCCGTGATCACCCCTCTGTAATGAAACAACGCAATGCTCTCTGTGCCAAGCAAAACTGATTGGTGACTGTTTTCGGGCAGTTCCGATAGAGGAACAAGCGGAATGTATGACATACTCTCTCTCTTTTTAACTCATCGCTGAAGACATCATCAACAATCATCAAATAGCACCGAATCTTAAATGGACAACCGGCAAAAGTCATTCAGCGTTCCGAAATTGCGAGTTTAATGGCAAGACCAATAAATACGACCGCGGCTATTTTGTTGACTACTTTCTGGGCAAACAGGGAGTTCCGAAACTTCTCGCCAAGTCCACCGGCAAGAAAACTGATAGCGCTGAACACCAGGAGAGTAGCCATAATGAATAAAGCCCCGAGCATGAAGAACTGTTCCATCATCGAACCATGACGCGGATCGGCAAACTGTGGCAGAAAAGCCATAAAAAAGAAGGATACCTTGGGATTGGTCAAGTTCATGACAATTCCCCTCCTGTAGAGACTCCCCCTGGAAAGAGAGGGTAATTGCTCCTGTTCACCAATTGAAGTACCTGCCCTGAGCGCTTGCCAGGCAAGATAAAGGAGGTATGCCGCACCCAAAAACTTCAGGATAGCAAAGGCAAGCGCCGAAGAGTGTACGATTGCGGCAAGACCAAAGGCAACAGCAACGGTATGACCAATCAACCCTGTAGCAAGACCGAGTGTTACCATAAGACCCGCCGTCCGGCCATTCTGGGCCGATTGAGCCAAAACAAAAAGGTTGTCAGGACCGGGAGAAAGTGCAAGAATAACTGAAGTCGCAAAAAAAGCTGGCAGAAGGTTTTGGTCGATCATGGATATCTTGTGTTGTTGTTATCGTAACTCCCTCTCCCTCAAGCTTTTTTGGCGATCTGTCCTGACTGTGCCGAAAGTTTGCCACCATAATGACCAAGCAGCGTCACCACAACCAACATTGAAAAAAGGAGAGCAAGATAAAGCCAGTGTTCAATACCTTGGCGGTTCAGGACATCAGGAATGGCGAGCCTGATACCAACAGCAGATGCACAAAAAAGAAAAAGCGCGCAGGAAAGCCTTATTTTCTTGATAAAGATGGGCGCTTTGGCTGCACGGTATTTTTTTTTCCAATCGCGGATACCTGAAAAAAACGAGACCGGAACAGCCATCAGGACAATAACAATCAGGTGTTCTACCGTGTGTTCAAAATAGACGTTTCCGGTTGAAAGAGTCAAGAACAAATAGAGCACGGCAACGGGAATAAGCCCATTGCTGAAATGAGCTGCAATAGCATGAAAAAGAAACGTTTTTTTCATTTCCTTCAGCAAACGACGACCATCCATAGGGCAGACCTCCTTCGACATCACGATTGAACGAACCGGAACGGATTGACAACAGTACAAGTTACGTAAGATGCGCGCTGTTTCTCAAGTTTACATAAATTCTCAAGGATATTTCAGGTTATTATTCATATAACCGTACCGTTTTGGAGCAGATGATTCCTTTCTTCAGTTTTACCTGTTATTTTACAAGCTGTCGGCATTTCTCAAACCAAAGTCTGTACGTGTGAGTGATTTTCGTCCCCTTAAAAATTCAGAGCCTCAGAAACTGGAGCAGGGCGAGTTCACAACGCCCTTGAGTGTCCGCAAACTGGTTCATGCCCGCCCAATGCCCGTTGAGAACATCTCCAGGCTGGCGTTGATCATCCGCTTTCTCAAACCGGTCACCTGGATTCCGGTGATGTGGAGCTTTCTGTGCGGAGCGGTAGCAAGCGGCGCTTTTGGATGGAAGGAGGTTGCGGGTATGAAGTTTCTCCTCGCCATGCTGCTGACCGGTCCACTGGCCAGTGGAACCTGCCAGATGCTCAACGACTATTTTGACCGTGATCTTGATGAAATAAACGAACCGAACCGTCCCATACCCGGCGGTGCCATCTCGCTCAAAAACGCCACCATCCTGATTGCTCTCTGGTCGGTTCTTTCCGTTATCACTGGCTATCTGATTCATCCGCTGATCGGCTTTTACGTTATCATCGGCATTGTCAATGCACACCTCTACAGCGCAAACCCCATCAAGCTTAAAAAACGTCTTTGGGCGGGCAATATCATTGTTGCCCTCTCCTACCTCATCATACCCTGGATAGCCGGAGAGATCGCCTATAACCCCTCCTTTACCCTCTCATCACTGCAGCCATCACTGATTGTTGCCGCGCTTTTCACCCTGTCGAGCACCGGTACCATGACCATCAACGACTTCAAATCAATGGAGGGTGACCGGATGGCAGGCATCAGAACGCTTCCCGTTGTCTTCGGAGAAACCAATGCAGCACTCCTTGCCGCAGCGCTCATCAATACCGGACAGCTCCTTGCCTCTCTCTACCTCTTCATCATCGGCCAGAACAGTTTTGGAATCATTGTCGCAGCCCTCGTCATTCCGCAATTTTTCCTGCAATTCGCTCTTGTAAAATCGCCGGCAACGATGGATGTTCGCTATAACGCCATCGCACAGAACTTTCTGGTTGCCGGTATGCTCGTCTGCGCATTTGCCATAAGAGCCGCAAGACCATGAGATTCCGTTGCAAACCCGATATTTCGATTATCATGCCCACCTTTAACCGGGCCAGTCACCTTGAACATGCCATCCAAAGCGTTCTTGCACAGTCATACCAAAACTGGGAGCTCATCATTGTCGATGACGGCAGCAGCGACAACACCTTCAACACCATTGACCCCTTCGTCCTTCACTTTCCCGCTATCCGGTACATGAAACAGAGTAACCGAAACGCCGCACTTGCCCGCAACGCTGGCATCCAGGCTTCGTTCGGCCGCTATATCACCTTTCTTGACAGTGACGACCATTACCTGGAGCAGCATCTCGAAACAAGAATCAGCCTCATCGAGAACATGCCGGATGTTTCAATGCTCTCCGGAGGGTTTCTCTGCGATGAAACCATAATGGTCAAAGACTGCTATCATCTTGACAAGCGCATCAGTATCAGGGAGTGCATCCTTTGCGGAACCCTTTTCGGAAAAAGAGAGCTCTTTACTGCTCTCGAAGGGTTCCGTGATCTTGCCTATGCCGAAGATACCGACCTCTGGGAGAGAGCATCAGAACGGTTTGCCGTACAAAAGATAGAGGATCCGAAAACCTATGTCTACCACCGTGCCGTCAACAGCATCACGCTCAACTATTGAATCCACCATGATCTCATCCGTAACCGTCTACTGCAGTTCAAGCAACCTCGCCCCCCGCGCCTATTTCAGTGCCGCCGCCGACCTTGGCCGTGAATTGGCAAAACGGAAAATCGATCTGGTCTTTGGCGGGGGACGGGTCGGGCTGATGGGCTGCATTGCCGATGCTGTGATGGAGAACGGAGGAACAGTCAAAGGAGTCATCCCGCGCTTTCTTGAAGAACGGGAAGTTGCCCATTACGGCCTGAGCGAACTGCATGTGGTTGAAACCATGCACGAACGAAAATTGAAGCTGGCAGAATGGGGTGATGCCTATCTTGTTCTGCCCGGGGGCTTCGGCACACTCGACGAACTGATTGAAGTGATCACCTGGAAACATCTCGGCCATCATCACAAGCCGATCATTCTGCTCAACCTGGACGGCTTCTGGAGCCCGCTGCTCCTTTTTTTCGACCGTATTGCCACCGAGCAGATGGTAACCGAAGAGTACAGCGGCTACTACTCGGTTTGCGACACCATTGCGGAAGTGTTTGAGATTTTGCAGGGATAGTTGCCCCGGCAAAACAGACTCTTTGAAAAGAACGGCCGTATCGAAACAGGTGACCACTCTGACTTCCGGCTAAAACCGCTTCTGATAGATGTGGCAGTAAGGCTGGCGACCATTCCTTTCATAATAGTCCTGATGATACTCTTCAGCAACCCAGAATGGCCCTGCTTTTTCAAGAGTGGTCACAACCTTGTATCCTTTGGCCTTCAGCTCGCCGATGAGCTTTTCAGCCACCTTTTTCTGCTCATTATCAATATAAAAAAGCGCTGAACGGTACTGTGTACCAATGTCAGGCCCCTGACGGTTGAACTCTGTCGGATCATGAATTTCGAAAAAGAGTTTCGCGAGCGTCTCGTAACTGACCAGTGCCGGATCGAACTCAACCTCTACAGCTTCAGCATGTCCCGTTTTTCCGGTGCAGACCTCTTTGTAGGTTGGGTGTTGGGTCAAGCCTCCCGTGTACCCCGATTTTGCGGAAAGCACCCCTTTCAGTTTATTAAAATGGTATTCGACGCCCCAGAAACAACCTCCGGCAAAGATCGCCTTTTGCGTGACAACATGCATACTATCCTTTTTTTGAAGAGTTGAATGAGAATCCCCCGTCACGGGCGACAGACTGTTGCCCGCACATCCGCAGAAAAACAGGAGCAGGACGAGGAAAAACGCCAAAACACCATCCCTCGCACTTTTGAACGCGGTTTTCACTCTTTTTGCTGGTAACTGCGGCACTGGTACGGTTCAGCCAATCGGTGGCTTCTCTGCGGGAATGCGCCGTTTCGGAGGTGCTGTAAACGCTCTTACAGTTCCGGTAACAACCTTGCCCGCGGCAAAAAGACCAAGTCCGACAACGGCAAGGCCACTGAGACCGTGAAGAATGGGCACAGCAACCGGTGCCAGAAGAACTGCGGGGGCGGATACGCCTATAACTTCTTTAATCATCTTTCTTTGGTTATTTTGAACCTGTATTTGTCAATAGGCAAATTGAGCACATCGCCTGTTTCAGAAAAAAACGAACCAATCACGGAAACAGCATGTACCTTTTTTCCCTATCCTGAAAAAAAACAAGGACTGACGTTGCAAAAATGCCTCGTAACTCCTATACTGTGCCTTATTTGTTCATGGACAATTAGCTCAGTTGGTTAGAGCGTTCGCCTCACACGCGAGAGGTCAAAGGTTCGAGTCCTTTATTGTCCACCCTCTTTTCTTGCCTTTATGTGCAGCTTTCAGCCTTTTTCCGGTTAAAAAGCGCAGCACCATCACCTCAGAACTCCTCGATATACAACTCTCCCGGCTCGTCCGGGTGATGCCGCGTGTAACCAAAATCATGCAACCACTCCGAAACACGACCGACCATCTCCGGCTGTCCACTGACAAAAAAGTGAGTCCGTTCAGGATCAGGTGTGATGTTGAACTCATTCTGCAAAATATCCTTTCTTAACAGATCTTCAATACACAATCGATACCCATCCCAGCGATCATCAGCATCAGTAAGCGTCGGTACGTAAAAAAAGTTGGCAAAGCTCTTTTCAAGAAAAGTCAATTCGCTCGAATAACCAAGATCCCAGCGATGGGCAGCACCCTGTATCACCACCATTTTGCTTTCCGGCCGTTCTACAATATGTGATCGCAAAAAACTGATATAGGGGGCAATCCCGGTGCCTGTGGCAACCATGACAATATCGCTCCCGTCAGGTGTTTCATCAAGACGAAAGATACCGCTGATCTTTGTGCCAACATAAACCCGATCGCCAACATTAAGGTTGAAAAGCCTTGATGTAAGCTGACCGGATTTGACCTGTGAAATGTAAAACTCGAGCTGTCGGGTCTCGGTCTTCGCCGATGCGATTGAATAGGGTCGCTGAATAAGCTTCTCCCCTTCAGCGGGGACTAACTCCGGATCCGAATTGGAAGAGCGCTTCTCGTACCCGTAAAGCCCAAGCAGCAAATTCTGCCCTGCTTCAAACTCCTCTCTTGCCTCATCGGTATCTACCCGAAAAATCATCAAATCGGGAGTGACGGTGATTTTACCGACAACCGTTGCATTGTATAATTTTGTAGCCATACGTTCCTGAACTTCCTTGTTTTTTAGCCAACTTGCCACCACCAGCGTTCCCATCCAACAAACACACAACTACCGGAAACAATTCCTTGCCCACAAATACTCTACCTCCATCCACCGCCGAGTGAACGATACAGTTCAGCCATTGCCGTGAGATGCTGACGCCGGAGATTGGCAAGATCAAGCTCCGACTGCAGGGCATTGGTCTGGGCAATCATGACTTCAAGATAGGTAGCCATGCCACTCCGAAAAAGCATTCCAGAATCTGACACAGCTTTATGAAGTGTTGCAACCCTTTGTTCAGCAATAGTTTCCTGCAACTTCACCTTTTCGAGCTGAACCAGTGCATCAGAAACCTCCCCGACAGCTTTGAGCAGAGAGAGCTTGAATTCCAGTTCCGCCTGATCCCTTTTTATTTTAGACTGTTCGTACTTTGCACTCAACAGGCCTCGCTGAAAAAGCGGCTGTACCAAAGCACCCTGCACCATACCGAAAATGGAGCCGGGAAGCATAAACCACTGGCTTGTTTTGAACGCCTCAACACCGCCTGATGCGGTAACCGTCAGAGAGGGATAGAATGCTGCCCTCGCTTCGCCCATATCAGCATGGGCTCCCCTGACAGCCAGTTCCGCAGCACGCACATCCGGGCGGTTCTGAAGCAGGGCCGCAGGAATACCGACGGGAAGCTCATCGGCCACTTTTGTGGTGAACAGGGCACGGTCTCGCCCAATGGCTCCCGGCATTCTGCCGCAAAGGATGCTGAGCGCATTTTCCTGCACCGCTATTTTCTGTTCAATCGCAGGAAGTGATCCCGCTATCGACTGCCGTAATGCCTCCTGCTGTTGAACGGCAAGAGAGGTAACCTGCCCGGCATCGTACTGAAGGCCAATCATCTTGACCGTCGTGTCGGCCAAGGCAAGATTTTTTTTTGAGCTTTCAAGCTGGACATCAAGCATGAGAAGCGTGTAGTAGCCCGAGGCAATGTCTGCCACCAGGCGGGTACGTACCGCTTTTGCGGCCTCCTGCGTCTTCAGGTATGAGACCAAAGCTGCATGATTCCTGCTGCGGATTTTTCCCCATATATCCACTTCCCAGGATGATGTTGCCGAAGCAGAGTAGTCGTCAACGTTTGTTTTGGCACCATTTTCCGATGGATGGGTTCGAGTATTCTGGACACCTGCACTAAGGGTTGGCAGAAGACCAAGCCTTGATGAATTAAGGGTTTGCCTGGCATAGTCAATATTGTTAAGTGCCACCTGCAAATCAATATTATTGATCACCGCACTGTCAATCAAGGTGCACAGCGTTTTATCGGCAAAAAAACTGCTGCAGGGAAGCAAGGCAATGGAAGAGTCCGACTGAGTGCCATTTACCGGGGTCAACCCGCCACGGTAGCCCCCGGGAAAAGCCACATCCACCCTTTTGTACTCACGGGTAACACCACATGCCGAGAGGCTGAAAAGCAGAAGGAACCACAACGTACCCTTTAATAAATCTTTCAACGACATTCTCATGGGTTAATCATTAATTCAGCGTTACTCATCATGATGGCCGCACAACACTCTCTTTCGTCTTGCCGACAACCTCTTCGAGAAGAGTCCCGGCCTCGACTATAGCAGCAGCAGGGCCTGTAATGCGCTCCTGAAGGTGCTGGAAGGTCACAAAAAGAACCGGAACCACAAATATACCGAGCACCATGCCGATCAACATACCTCCGATAGCAGCCGCACCGATGGAGTGGTTGCCAAGAGCTGCCGGCCCCGTCACAAACAACAGCGGAAGCAACCCTGCAACAAAGGCAAGTGAGGTCATAAGAATCGGCCGAAGCCTCGCCTTTGCACCCTCAATGGCTGCGGCTGACAGCGAACTTCCGGCAACCCTGCGCTGGAGGGCAAACTCAACAATCAGAATAGCATTCTTTGCCAAGAGCCCGATCAGCATGATAACAGCAACCTGAACATAGATATTGTTCTCGACCCCGGCCAGCTTGATGCCCAGAAACACTCCAAGCAATCCTGTCGGAATGGAAAACATCACCGCAAGGGGAAGCAGATAGCTTTCGTAAAGCGCAGCAAGCAGAAAGTAGACAAAGACCACTGAGAGCAAAAAGATAAAGAGCAGCCCGCCGGTAGATTCGAGCTCCTCGCGGCTCTGCCCTTTCCAGTCGTAGGTATAACCCAACGGAAGATTGGTTTTGGAAACCGCTTCAACAGCCTTGATGGCCTGGCCAGTGCTGAAGCCCGGTTTGACCGTTGCATTGATGGAGACGGCATTAAACATGTTAAAATGGTCAACCGACTCGGTGCCATAGACCCGTTTGAGGGTAATGATTGAAGAGACCGGAACCATGCTACCGCCAGAGTTCTTGACAAAAATACCGTCCAGGGAGGCCGGTTCGGAGCGCTCCCCCGGCTCAGCTTGCATTACCACCCGGTAGTACTTGCCGAAACGGTTAAAATCCGAAGCCTGCATACTGCCATAGTAAGCCTGCAAGACGGTCAGCAGCTCCTTGACATTGACCCCGAGCTGGCCCGCTTTGATGTTATCGACAACCAGTTCGTACTGGGGATTGGCAGCCTTGAAGGTGGTGAACGCAAACCCAATTTCCGGACGTTTCATCAGTTCACCGATAAAGCCCTGCGCCACATTGCCCAGTTTATCGAGCGGCCCTCCGCTGCGATCCTGCACCACAAACTCAAGGCCGCTTACGGTACTGAAACCGGGAACCGTCGGCTGGGCAAGCGCAAAAAAGGAGCCCTCCCTTCCTGCCAGTTTCTTTGCTATTGTTGCAAGAATCTTTTTGATATTTCCGTCCGGCCCGCGCTCCCCGGGCTCCTTGAGCTGCAGAAAAAGAAGACCCGAAGAGGGCGACGAACTTCTCGACAACACATTGATACCCGAAATCGCATTCACTCTTTTTACTGACGGCATGGATTTGAGGGTAAGGGCTGCCCTGTCCATGACAGCCCTGGTACGGTCAAAAGAGGCGCCCGGCGGCAGACTGACGGAAACAATCACAAAGCCGTTATCCTCATCAGGAATGAACCCTGTTGGCGTCACCTTGAACATCCAGAAAGAGATGACAACCAGAAGGGCGAGAAAAGAGAAGGTGATACGCTTGTTACGAATCAGATAGACAAGAGAGCCGAGATACTTCCGTTTCAGAAACTCAAAGCCCGTGTTGAACCCGGTAAAAAAACGGTTGCCAAACCCTCCAAACTTGTGCAGCCTCCCCTCTTTTCCCCTGCCATCCTTATCATGCAGATTGGTCAGAAAAAGTGCGCAAAGGGCCGGACTCAGGGTAAGCGCGTTAACCGCTGAAATCAGAATGGCAATGGCAAGGGTGAAGGCAAACTGCCGGTAAAAAACACCGGTCGAGCCCTGAAGAAAGCCGACCGGAAGAAAAACCGAAGCCATCACAAGGGTAATGGTGACAATCGCTGTGGTAATCTCACGCATGGCGGAGACTGTCGCCACCTTGGCCGGATAGTTTTTCTGCTCCATTTTGGCATGAACCGCCTCAACCACCACAATGGCATCATCAACCACAATCCCGATGGCGAGCACCAGTCCGAAAAGGGTCAGCACATTGATGGAAAAGCCAAAGAGGTTCATGAAGAAAAAGGTGCCGATAATGGCCACCGGAACCGCAATGGCCGGAATAAGGGTGGAGCGAAAATCCTGCAAAAAGAGAAAAACAACAAGAAAAACCAGAAGAAACGCCTCAATCAGCGTGTGCTGAACCTGAATAATCGACTCATCGACCACCTTTTTGGAGCTGAAGGGAATCGAGTAACTGATGCCGGAAGGGAAAGAGCCGGAAGCCTTCTCAAGCACCTTGCGCAGCCCCGTTTCAACCTTGTTGGCGTTTGAACCCGGTGCCTGATAAATCGCCAGTACCACGCCCGCTTCGCCGTTTGCCTTGGTATCGACCGTATAGCGATAGGCACCGAACTCGACGCGGGCGATATCACCAAGCTTGAGCAACGAACCATCCGGATTGGCACGAATCACAATATTTTCATAGTCACCCGGGTAGGCATTCTTGCCCTTGTACTTCATCACATATTGCATTGCCTCAGTACTGTTCTCGCCGAACGAGCCCGGTGCCGCTTCAAGGTTTTGGCTCTGAATGGCCGCCGCGACCTCCTGCGGCGTCACCCTGTAGGCCGCCATCTGTTGTGGACGCAGCCAGATGCGCATGGCATAATCCATGTTACCGTAGACCGAAACCTGCCCAACACCGGGAACGCGTGCTAAATCATCGACAATATTGATTTTAGCATAGTTCTGTAAAAAAATCTGGTCATAAGCTTTTGAACTGCTTGAAATCGTTATCAGCATGATCTGGCTGTTCTGACGCTTGACGGTCGAAACACCAATCTGGTTGACCTCAGCCGGGAGCCTGCTTGCCGCCTGGGCCACACGGTTCTGCACATTAACCGCCGCCTGGTCAGGGTTGGTACCCTGCTTGAAAAAGACCGCAATGGAGAGTGAGCCGTCATTGGCTGAGGTTGAGGTCATGTAGGTCATGTTTTCAACCCCGTTGATCGCCTCCTCAAGCGGAGGAGCCACGGAACGGCCAACCGTCTCAGCGCTTGCACCTGGGTAACTTGCCGACACCGAGACGCTGGGAGGAGCAATATCGGGGAATCGGGTGATCGACAGTTGATTGATACCGACAACGCCGAGAATAACCAGAATAATTGATATGACGGTAGCAAGAACAGGCCTTGATATAAAACGTTCAAACATGAATAGGTAAATTTATCGCCTTCAGCCCGTTACGGAAAACTGTTACTCTCTCTCTCATCGCCGCGCCTCTCCTAAATCTCTGGAGCGCTCGTGACCGGCTTGATAACCGTGCCATCGGGCAGTTTTTCGGTACCGGCAGTCACAATAACATCACCCTGTTTCAGACCTGAACTCACGATATAGTTGTTGCCGCTCTTGCCTGCAACCATAATCACCTGCTTGTTTACCCTGTTGCCTTTCCCAAGCAGGAAAACAAAAACCTTGTCCTGCAGCTCAACCGTTGCAGCCTGCGGCACCAGCAGCACATTATGATAGAGTGACTCAATAACCACCTTTCCCGTATTGCCGGAACGCAACAGCCCCCCCGGATTGGGAAAAACTGCCCGAATCCTGACAGAACCGGTTGCCTGATCGAACTGCCCGCTTATGGTACCAATGGTTCCCTTTCGAGAAAAGAGGCTCCCGTCAGCCATAATCAATGAAACCGGAGCCACCCGCTTCAGCTTCTCCTGTACCGTGCCGCCCTCGTACTGCTGTCGGAAACGCATAAAATCCATTTCGCTCATGCTGAAATAGGCATAAATCTCACTGACATCACTCAAAAGCGTCAGCCAGTTACTCTGGTTTTTACTGACCAGACTCCCGAGCCGTAAGGGAATTTTTCCAATGTATCCGCTTACCGGAGCCTTGATGGTAGCGTAATCAAGATTGACAAAGGCAGAACGAGCTGCCGCACTCGACTGCTCCGCCACCGCCGTAGCCGCCTGACGGCTGGCACTTGCGCTTTTAAGCTGAATATCAGCAATCACCTTGTTCTGTACCAGCGGAACAAGCTTTTCCTCGTTAAGCGTTGCAACAACAAGCGAAGCTTCTGCGGCATGTTGAGAGGCAAGGGCGCTGTTATACTGTTCACGATAGAGTCGGTCATCAATTTTAAAGAGTGGTTGGCCCGCCTTGACAAAAGCACCCTCGTCAACATAAATTTTCTGAAGCGTCCCGTCAACCTGCGGGCGAATTTCCACATTGACCTTTCCCTCAAGAAGGGAGGAGTACTCTCTGCTTACCCTTGCGTCCCCCAGAGTAACCGTCATCACAGGCAACACTGGCGTTCCCTTCTTTTCGCTATCTTTACCCCCGTTGCCCGATCCGCAAGCGGAAAAGAGAAGCGGAATGCACATTCCAACAACAACCTGAATGCGGAAAAAGCTCTTTATTAAAACGTTGTTCATCATCTTTATTTAATTATCTGCTGGAGAGGCCACAATCTTTGCCACCCCATCCCTCTTTAAGAACCCTGAAGTACGAGTTCTGAAATCTGCGAGAAACCTCTACCCTAAGAAACCTGTTGAAAATATGCCATTTTATACCGTATAACCTAATGCTGCCTGTTCAAGTTCCAGTAACCTCTTTTTCAACCCAAGTCCGCCACGATACCCGACAAGCGAACCATCACTACCGATAACGCGGTGACAGGGAATCAAAATCGGTAGCGGATTTCTGTTGCAGGCCATCCCCACCGCTCTGGCAGCAAGAGGATTTCCCATAGCGACAGCAACATCCCGATAAGTGAGGGTTTTCCCGTAAGAAATAGTACGGAGAATTTTCCAGACCCGCTGCATAAAGGGCGTCCCTGAAGGAGCAATCGGCACTGAAAACAGCCTCAGCTCCCCGGCAAGATAAGCATCAATTTGCCGAAAAGCCTCCCTTATCAGCTCTGTTTCACCAATTTCTGCTTGTTGCGGCAAAGTCTCTATACCAAAACAGAGATTGGTAATAGCACCGCCAGACTCCGCGACTGCGACTCTGCCGATTGTGGTCTGTTGAACAGAGATAATCATGGTGTCAAAGGAAAACGAACGTTTGGTGAATCAAAATAAAATTGCTTAATTCAGTAAATTGCCTGTGCAACCTAAATAATTTCGGCCAACACGCACTTATTACTGTTTTTTTCAGAAAAAACAACAATAATAATAAACTCTGTAAACAAAAAGCATTTAGATATCAGAACAGAAAAGAATGTTTCAATCATAAACGATCTCTCCTGTAAGTCATTGAAAAAGAATCAGCCATGCGTTAACGGATTACGATCATGAATGAGACACCCGCCGAGTTCAATCACCCCCACATCACCGATGCGGCCTGGTGCCCGGGATGTGGAAGCCATATACTGCACAAGGAGATACTTTCAGCACTGCAGGAACTCCACATTGAGCCAGAAAACCTTATAACGCTCTCTGAGATTGATGAGGCAATCAAGCAGTCAGACAGAAAGCTTGTTGTAATCATTGAATCGGGTGACAGCGATATGCCGGGTGAGGGAGGCAATCATTTTATCCATGCCCTCCGCAAAAACGCTGACGTCACGGTGATTGTCCACAACAACATGGTCTACGACCCCACCAACCCTCAACCCTCTGTCGCATCACAGCGCAGCATGAAGAGCCCTGCACGGGTTAACGGGGAGAAGCTCAAATCCTTCAATCCGCTGGAAATTGCACTGGTCATGAATGCTCCGTTCATAGCAAGATGCCTGGCCGGAGATGTTGAGCAGACAAAATTGATGATCAAGGAGGCAATTGCATTCAAGGGATTTTCTGTGGTCGATATCTGCCAGCCATGCGTCATCTTCAACAAACTCAATACCTGCCACTGGTTCAAGAAAAACCTCCACTACCTGCCCAAGGGCCACGACACCACTGACCACAATGCTGCATTCCGTCTTGCAACCGGATCCGGGAAACTCCCTCTGGGCGTTTTCTTCCGCCATGAAGAGCACGAGATGTGCGAAGATGTAGCGGGTTATCGATCCAACCCCGCTCTTTCAGCAGCAGCCCGATGAAAAAAATTTTCAGAGGATGATTGTGGCCCGAACGTCCCTGCCAACCCCTGACAGGCAGGAACGATCGAAACCCGGAACACCTCACGGATAACAGGATACGTTCAATCCTCTGGCTGCAACACCGGATAATCGGTATATCCCTTCGGCCCGGGAGTATAGAACGTACCCATATCAGGCGCATTCAGTCTTGCCCCGCTTTTCCAGCGTTCGACAAGATCCGGGTTGGCAATAAAAGCCTTCCCGATGGCAATAAGGTCGCATTTACCTGCGCAGAGATCGCTTTCAGCCCGCTCGGCATCATAACCTCCAGAGAGAATCAATGCACCCTTGAAGGTTCGGCGGAACGTCGCCTTCATGCTCTCGGGAACGACCGGCGCACCCATTGACGAATGATCCACAAGGTGAATATATGCCAAAGCGAAATCATTGAGCTGTTTGGCCAGCCAGGCGTACTCCTCCTCCATTTGATCGTAGAGCGGCATGTCGTTGAAAACTCCGAACGGCGAAAGCCGTATACCTGTCCTCTCCCTGCCGATGGCCCCAATAACCGCGTCGACCACTTCAAGCACAAAACGTGCACGGTTTTCCAGCGAACCACCGTAACTATCGGCACGCAAATTTGAATTCGGACGGATGAACTGTTCAAGCAGATAGCCGTTTGCAGCATGCAGTTCGACGCCATCAAAGCCAGCCGCCACCGCATTTCTGGCCGCCTCGGCATATTCGGCAATCGCAGCCTTGATATCATCACCGCTCATGGCCTCCGGCACCGGAAACGACTTGAGACCATCAGCATCCGTGTACATCTCGCCAGCGGCAGCAACGGCTGAGGGTGCAATCACGCGGGCACCAACCGGCAAATTCAGCGGATGGGAGATCCTCCCGCAGTGCATGAGTTGCAGAAAAATCTTTGCCCCCTTCGCGTGCACCGCGTCAGTAATGGCTCTCCATCCCTCAATCTGGGCAGCAGAGAATATGCCCGGTATACGCGGATATCCCAGACCATTCGGCGAGGAGGAGGTTCCCTCGGTAATAAGAAGCCCTGCAGTACCACGCTGTGCGTAATAGTCCGCCATAAGCGCGTTAGGAATATTTCCGGGCGCACGGCTTCGTGTCATTGGCGCCATAACCAGACGGTTCTGCAAAACAATCGGGCCAAGAGTGGTTGGGGCGTAGAGTATCGACATAGCAAGCTCCTCAATATAAATGGTTCAATAAAAGGCCGCATCTTTTGCGTTGTTTACCCATCAACACATGTATGAACTTGAGGGTTCACGCATAGCCGGGTTCGTTGTATGAATGAACGCCATGGTCATACACTCCATATCGCTGTAAAAAAAGTGAATAAAAAGCAAAAAATCATAGATTACTCAAAAAATGGAATTGTTTGCCCACAATAGCGTTATGGTAAGGAGAAAATATAGTAACTGTTCGTAGAGTTTATATTTTTTGCACAGTTTGCTTTTTCTTTTTAACGTCGTATTTTGGAAGTAACTTTTTTTAAATTTTCTTTTTAACCACAATAACCCAGGAGGATCATTATGCGGATTAAAGTTGTTCTGCTGTTTCTGTCTCTTTTTTCCATCACCGTTTTTTCTCAAGCAGATGCCTCGGTAAAACCCCGGATAGGAGTGTTGAGATTTACGAACCACACCTCTGCCGGATGGTGGGAAGGGAGTGTCGGCACCGATCTGCAGGATATGCTCATTGCAGAGCTTGCATCGACAAACAGTTTTCGGGTGCTCGAAAGAAAAGAGCTTGATGCGGTTATCAATGAACAGAATCTGGGGGCTTCCGGAATGGTTAACCCCAAAACAAGATCACGGTTAGGAAAGCTTACCGGTGCCAAATATCTGGTTGCGGCCACTCTTTCAGCCTTTGAACAAAATACGAGCGGTGGCGGTGGAGGTATCTCTTTTGGCGGTATCAGCCTGGGAGGAAATCAGGAAAAAGCGTACATGGCTGTTGATCTAAAAGTGATTGATGTTGAAACAGGCGAAATCTATGATGCCCGGACGGTAGAGGCCACCTCAAAATCGAGTGGTATCAGCGTGGGAGTCTCACGCGGGGGCTTCAGCGGTGGCCTCGGCCAGCACAAGAATACACCTGTAGGGAAGGCAATCAGGGCTTGTATCATGGAAATAGTCGGCTATCTGGAGTGTTCTCTTATTGATGGAAAGGATAGTGATTGCATGGACGAGTATAGATCAAAGGAGAGATCACGCAGAGAGAAGACCAGAGAGGCAATTCAGCTTGATTGAGCGATACTGCAAAGGGGCGGCTGATAAGGTACGCCCCTTTACAGTCAAAAAAATAGTATCACTCTTTATCCGGTTCAAAATCAAGGACGATGGAGTTCATGCAAAAGCGCTTTCCCGTCGGGGCTGGACCGTCATCAAAAACGTGACCAAGGTGTGCCTTGCACCGTCCGCAAACCACCTCTGTTCGCGCCATCCCGAATGAAGAGTCTTTCCGGTAGAGGACGCTGTTCGGGCGCAGAGTTTCAAAAAAGCTGGGCCAGCCGCAGGAACTGGCAAACTTGGCATCGGAACGAAAGAGCCGGTTGCCACATGCCGCGCAGGAGTAGCTCCCCTTTCCCTCATAATCCCAATATTTTCCTGAAAATGCATGCTCGGTCGAGCCGTGGCGTGCCACCTCATAGACCGCCGGCGAAAGCACCTCCTTCCAGACCGCATCAGAAAGGGTGAGGCTTGTGGTGTCGGTACGCGAGTAGTAGGGGTTGAGGGGATGTTGTTTTTCAGTCATGGCTGTCGGTTTTAGGGTTGTTGTCGGACGCGGCTCCCCATTGCATGAACAGAGCACGTTCATAAACAAAAGAATGAGGGGAACCGTTCGAGCCGGTCGGCGGAATATCTGATTCACAGGTGGCGGGATTTTTTGCTGCGCGCTTTTTTATAGACTTTTTTCAGGATTTTATCAAAGTTGACAAGACCATTCTGGAAGGGCTGAAGAGGGCTCTTGTCGAGTGCCTCTTCGGGGATACCACTCTGGACGGGATAAACAAGAATAAAGCTGTTTTTCTGGAAATAGCGGTTAAGATAGGATGATATCCTCGACATCTTGGAGTGATAGGAGAGGTTGTTTTTTCTGCTCATCACAATAATAAGGTTGTCGTCATTTTTTATCACTTTCGACAACAGCAAAAACTCATCCCACTCCCTGAACATCTTGTAATCGGCATGGGCAATGCTCTCGGAGTAGCTCTCTTTCAGGCTCAAAATAGTTTGGCGGGAAGCATGAATCACCAGTTTGCTGCCTGTATTTTTTATCATCGTCACAAGCCTCTCCATCCAGAGCACAAACCCGCTCTCACTTTCCGCCATTTCAGGGATGATAACAATGGTTCGCTTGATGGTGGCGAGGGGCTGTACCGGTTTGTAGATGAAGGTGGTGACATTGCAGCGTCCGAGGATGCTCTCCGATGTCGTGCCGAGAAAACTCTCTGTAAGGCTTTTTTTGTGATGAAGTCCCAAAATAAGGAGGGTGATTTTCTGTTCCCTGATCACCCCGGCAATGCCATTAACTGCATCGCGGTCAAAACGAATCAGCGGCGTCAAGGCATGGTCGGTGGAGGAGGCTGCAACTGCCGCTTTTTCAAGAAGCTTGGATGCACTCTTTTCTGCCGCATCACCGTTGATGCTATTGATTGCTACATGCAGGGCATAGATACTGTTACGAGACTTATGCGATTTAACCGTTATGCCAAGATTGACCAGTTCATCGACGGTGCTGATCTCATTCATGGGAATCAATATCCGCTCATCAGTTGCTGAAAGATCGCGTTCCGGCACCTCATCCATCGCCTCAGCCAGCGCAATGTTCTGCGCCCCTTTTTCACCGACGATGGTGGCAAGGGTACAGGTTACCAGAATAAAGAGGATCGTTCCGTTCAGTACGCTTTCGTCAAGCAACCTGACAGGATCACCACTGAGGGTATAACCAATGATAATATTGTAGCCGATCAAAACGGTTGCAAGGGCCAGTGCGGCATGGGCACTAATCAGTCCAAAAATCAGTCGGCGCTGATCGAGAGAAAAGCCGAAGAGCTTCTGTGTTATCCAGGCTGAAAGGTATTTGGCTATCGTAGCAGCAACGGTGATAACCAGTGCAACTTTAATGGTTTCATAACCCTTAAAAAAGGCCTGGATATTGATCAACATGCCAACACCGATCAGAAAAAAGGGGATAAAGATAGCGTTGCCGACAAACTTGATTCGGTTCATGAGCGGTGATGTCCTCGGAATGAGCCTGTTGAGTGCCAACCCTCCAAGAAATGCACCGATAATGGCTTCGACACCGGCGGCTTCAGCCAAAAAGGCACTGAAAAAAACCAGCGCCAACACAAAAAGGTACTGTTGCACGCTGTCATCAAAGCGCTTGAAAAACCATCGGGCCACGACCGGAAAGAGCAGCAGGACAATCAGGCTGAAGAGCGTTACACCGATAATCAGCCGTATCCAGAATGCTCCCGTCAGCGCTCCCCCCGACAATTCAACCACAACCGCCAGCACCAGAAGAGCAAGGGTATCGGTGATAATGGTACCGCCGATTGCCACATTGACCGCCCTGTTTTTGGCAATGCCAAGCTTGCTGACGACCGGATAGAGAATGAGCGTATGCGAGGCAAAGATACTGCCGATAAGAATGGAGGAGAGCAACGAAAACTGAAGGATATAGAGCGCAACCAGAATGCCGAGCACAATAGAAATCAGAAAGGTGTAGAGTCCGAACAAGATGCTTTTCGTGCTGTTTTTGCGAAAATCAGCGACATCAATCTCCAGCCCGGCAAGAAACATGATATAGAGCAGCCCCACCGTTCCAAAAAGGATGATACTGCTGTCACGAAGCATCAGATTCAACCCGTAGGGGCCAATCAACGCTCCGGCCAAAATGAGGGTGATCAGACTCGGAATCTTCAGCCGGTTAAAGAGCACCGGTGCAAAGAGGATGATAAAAAGCAACAGTGAAAACTGCAACACCGGGTTTTTCAAAGGCAACAGTATCTCTGTAAGGCTCATTAACAGCATCATGTACAATCCAGAAGTTCATCACTGACCAGACAAAAAAACGCAAGGGCAAAGCGCGGCGCACCTTTTGACAAATATGCACATCTTTTCAGTTGAACACAAACTGGCACCCTGGCTGATTGCATGACTACCACGAACGATGAAGGCGGCAGCAATGCGCTTTTTGAGCGACGGGATTCTAAAGCCAACTTTCACAGGTGCGCCTCCTCCACCGTCCGCTCAAAATCGTCACAAAGCTTCTCAACCAGATCCTCAGTCTCTTTGAAGAAATAATCCCCGACGGTTTGGCGATGGAGCGCTTTGTAGCTACGATAGATTTTGGCAAAATCGTTGTAAATCTCCTCTGAGCACTTTCTCATGTCAAAGAGTTGGTGCTCAACATGGATAATGGCCCAGAGTGCAGTGGGAGGCGAAATTTACTTGGCGAGGGATAGCCGCAAGGTCAATGATTGTGAAGACGGTATGTGTTGTGTGTGGATTTGCAGAAAATGCTGATCTGAACGCAGCACTCAATATACAGAGGGCACGACATGCCCTTTCAGCCTGTC
>SESF01025722.1_pt1 | contig 25883 bp, 23 predicted proteins | sample 3171521 | NCBI WGS metagenome assembly SESF01 (sample SAMN10866945, study PRJNA518727) | freshwater metagenome | biome: subpolar coniferous forest; feature: holomictic lake; material: water; isolation source: holomictic Lake 227, 6 m and 8 m depth | place: Canada: near Kenora, Ontario | collected...
AAAACTCTGCGATGCGCACCTGTGTCCATCCGTGGTTGTATTGAATTGTTATGCCTTGGAGTTCTGTGGTAGGCAATCGCTTGCATGAAACCGCCATATATCGCCGCAGGGCTGGGGATGTTGGTTTGGGCCGGTTGCGTGGGCCTGGCCAGCGCCGCTAATCGCACCGTTCCCCATCCGCTGCCATCTCACCCGGGCAGTATCTTCCTGGCTGGCGAAGCCGTGAGCGTGCCCGCGCCGCCCGCAGGGGACGGCGATACCTGGCGCGCGGTGGATTACGAGGGGCGAAGCGTGGCTGAAGGCTTGGTCACAGCCGGGCCGGTCGAACTGGGGCGCCTGCCGGTGGGTTACTACGAACTCCAACGGAGCGCAGGACAGGTCACTAACCGTCTCTCGGTCGGCGTGCTGGAAAGGTTGCACGCGCCCACGCCGCTGACTTCGCCCATCGGCATTGACGTGGCTATGGCCTGGTTTTACTCGAAGGACAAAATGCCCGATGTGGCCAGCCTATGTGCGCTGGCCGGGGTGAACCGCGTGCGGGACCGGCTGAGCTGGCCGGAGTTGGAACCTCAGAAAGGGGTGTTCGCTGCCACCAACCGTTACGACTGGTCGGCGGAGATCCAGGCCGCCGCCGGCTTGCAGGTGCTGCAGGTCGGGCATCAATCGCCGGGCTGGGCGAACCCGGCGGGCAAGCGCTTCCCGCTGGATTTGCGCGACAGCTACAACTTCCATCGCGCCCTGGCACAGCGCTGGCGGGGAGAGGTGGTAGCGTTCGAGCCGTGGAATGAGGCGGATATTCCGGACTTCGGCGGCCACACCGGCAGCGAGATGGCATCCTTCCAGAAGGCGGCGTATCTCGGCCTGAAGGCGGGCAATCCGAAGGTCATTGCGTGCCTGAATGTTTTCGCCGTGCATCGTTCGGCCACCCTGCGCGACCTGAACGAGAATGCGGCCTGGCCTTACTTCGACACGTTCAACCTGCACCACTATGAGGGCTTCGACAGGTATCCCAGGCTTTACTCGGACTTCCGGGCGGTCTCAGCCGGGAAGCCGCTCTGGGCGACCGAGTGCAGCGTGACGGTGAAATGGCATGGGGATCAAAAGTTGCAGGAACCCACGGATGAGGATCTGCGCGTGCAAAGCGAGCGGGTCGTAATGACCTACGCCTGCACCATTCATGAAGGCGCGGAGGCGGTGTTCTATTTCATGCTGCCGCATTATGTCGAGCACCAGACCCAATTCGGCCTGCTACGCCCGAACCTGACGCCGCGGCCAGGGTACTTGGCTTTGGCCGCCGCCGGCCGGCTGCTGGCGGACGCCCGGCCGCTGGGGCAAGTCAAGGCCACCAACGATTCGATTCGGGCCTATCTATTCAGCGCGCGACCTGACGGCGGGCGAGCGGATGTGCTGGTCGCGTGGTCCAAGAGCGAGGCGGAACTGGAGTTGCCCAAGCCCCCGCGGGCCTGCTTCGATCACCTGGGGCGCGCGCGTGGCGTGGAGGGCCGCGTGCTCAAGCTGAGCCGTGCGCCGCTCTTCGCTGTGCTTCCGGCCGGGACGCAGCTCCAATTGGTCCCACCACCCAAAACCCCGGAGAGGCAGGCGGGCACACCCTCGCCCCTGGTCTTGCAGGTCTTGCTGCCCGAGGAAAGCATTGTCCTGGGCAAGTCAGCTTACAAAATCCCCACCGGCCCATCGGCCTCCGTGCCGATCTGCCTCTATAACTTCAGCCCGAAGCCCGCGCGCGGGAGGCTGAGCACGTCGGTGTCGCTCCAGCCCACCGAGTCGGCGACACCTGCGCCGTGGGGCGCCGAGTTGCCCAACGATGTGGCTGTCGCGCCAGACGAGCGGAAGGAGTTGGCACTGCGCCTGACTGGCCTCAGCACGAATGGCCTTGAGAGCGCGACGATCCGGGTCACCGGCGAATTCGGCAAAGTGGGAAAGCCGGTGCTCTCTTTCCGCCTGGTGCCGAGCGTGAAGTGAGCAGGAAAGGCAACCCGCTGAGTTTGGCAGCTCCTGGTATCGCGCTGGGGAATCCAGGAGCGCTATCATATGAACCTCGATCGTGGGGCCTGACCTAGCGGGCCTTGAGCCAGTCAGGGTTTCAAGCCGCCTGGTTGCCGCGCCGCCTTTAGTTGTTCGAGCAATTGCCGGCTGCGATCGGGCTGCGCCCGGATAAGGTCGTTCGTCTCACCAAGGTCGTCAGCAAGGTCATAGAGTTGGCCACCAAGCTCAGTGCCCGGTTCGGCGTTGGTGGCGGCGTTGCGCCTGGTGCCAGGGGGCGGTTCGATGTATTTCCAGGCGCCATCCCGCATGGCCAACACGTTAGCGTGCTCGACGAATTGATCGCGGCCACTCTGCGACAGACCCAGCAGGGCCGGCAACACGTTGCGGCTGTCTGGCCCATCGCCAGCGGCCAGCGTCTGCCCCGTGAGCGCGGCGAAGGAGGCGAGGAAATCAATGTGGCCGACGAGCGCATCCGATACGCCGGGCTTGATGCGCTGCGGCCAGCGAATGATGAACGGCACGCGAGTGCCCCCCTCGAAGATGCTGTACTTGCCCCCGCGCAAGGGACCGGCGGGCCGGTGGCCGTTCAGGTTCTCGACCGCCCTGTCCCGGTAGCCGTCATTTACAACCGGGCCATTATCGCTGGAGAGAATCACCAGCGTGTTACTGCTCAGGTGCAAGCGGTCGAGCGTGTTGAGAATTTCACCCGCACACCAGTCGAACTGCACGATCACGTCGCCGCGCACACCACAGCCGCTCTTGCCGACGAAGCGCGGGTGCGGCGCCCGGGGCACATGCGGGTCGTGGGTGGCAAAATAGAGGAAGAACGGCCGGTCCTTGTTCTGCTCGATAAAGGTGACGGCCTTCCGGGTGAAGGTGTCGGCCATGTCTTCGTCCACCCAGCGCGCCGCCTTGCCCCCGGTCATGTAGCCGATCCGGCTGATGCCGTTGATGATCGTTTGGTCATGGCCGTGGCTGGGATGGAGCTTGAGCAGCTCCGGATGCTCCTTACCGGTAGGCTCGTTGCCGATGGGCTCGCCGTAACTGACCTTGATCGGGTCGTTCAGATCGAGGCCGACCACGCGCTGGTTCTCGACATAGACGCACGGCACCCGGTCGCCGGTGGCGGGCATGAGGAAGGAGTAGTCAAAGCCAATTTCCCGCGGGCCGAGCTTGATCTCGCCATTCCAGTCGGGGCCCCCTTTGCCGCCCAGTCCGAGATGCCACTTGCCGACCACGCCAGTCCGGTAGCCTGCCCGTTGTAGCAGGGACGCGATGGTGGTCCGGCCCGGCTGGATAATCAGCTCCGCGTCGCCGGGCAGGATGCCCGTCCCCTTCTTGCGCCAGGGATACTCGCCGGTCAGCAAGGCGTAACGCGCCGGAGTGCAGGTGGCGGAGGTGGAGTGCGCGTCCCGGAAGCGGAGGCCATCGCGCGCGAGACGATCCACATTCGGCGTCGAGATCTTAGTCGCGCCATAGCAACCCGTGTCCCCGAAGCCAAGATCATCGGCCAGGATGATGACGATGTTAGGCCTGTCAGTGCCGACGTTGGCAGCGGGGGCAAATTGGGTTGCCAGTGCGCTAATGGCCAGCGCCGTCACGCTCCCCTGCAACCGTGTTCTTCTGTATCTCATGCCTGTTCTCTTCTACGGCAGGGCGAGCGTCCTCGCGAGCCCTGATTTCGACAGGTCCGCTGAAAGGTTTGAGCTCACGAGCAGGCTCACCCTCCCGGGTCAGCCTTCTGTCTCATTACGTGTTCTCAGATCAGTCACAGTCCAGAAAACAGACAGAGACCGCCCCTGCCAAAACTTGCCTGGTCGCCGGAGTGCGCCCGTCCCCGCGAGCAGCCAAGTCGGACTTCCCGGCCCGCCGGGATATTCCAAACCTCCGCTACTTGCTGACGTTGCTGCGCCCGGGGGATGGGCGCGCTCCGGTGCCGTAAGGTAGCGCCCGATTTAATAGGGTCCATGGGCTACAGCATTAACATTTCTCAGTCCTGCGTGGCACGCTTCCTGCGGTCGAGGGGAACGTAGGTTGCTTACCTACATCATCCTGAGTGGGGTGGTGCCGCGACCAACAGGTGTTGCCCTTCTCTTTTCATGGTTGGGTTGGGGGCGGCCCGGTGTAAAAGCCGGGCCGCCTTTTCCCTGTACCGGACTACTCCGCCAGCAAGCCACCCAAATCCAGATGGCGCGTGAACATAGCGAGGCTGCCATCAGCCGCGCGCGGCCACTGTTCCTGCGGCCGGTCCCAATAGAGCTCCACACCGTTGTGGTCGGGGTCGTGGAGATAGATTGCTTCGCTGACACCGTGGTCTGCCGCGCCTTCGAGCGGGATGCCGGCCTTCTGGACCCGCCGCGCGGCGGCAGCCAGCTCGGCTCGTGTTGGATACAGGATAGCGACATGATACAAACCCGTCGTGCCGGGCGGCGGTGGCTGACCCCCAGCGCTTTCCCAGGTGTTCAGGCCGAGATGATGATGGTAGCCACCCGCGGAGAGAAAGGCTGCTTGCGCGCCGAAGCGTTGGGTGATTTCGAAGCCGAGCACGTCGCGATAGAAGGCGAGCGACCGTTCCAGGTCAGCCACCTTCAAATGCACGTGCCCAATCCGGACCCTCGAATCCATTGGGCGTAGGGGAGTCTTGGAGGTCATGACTTAGTTGAGATCGAACAGGAGCACTTGCGCCAGCTTGGTCGCGCTGAGTTCCAGTGCGGTTTCCTCGCTCAACGCGGCGGCATCACCACCACTGAGCGCCTGGCCATTCAGCGTCACTTCGCCGGTGGCCACATGTACCCAAGCGTTTCGCCCGGAGGCCAGTTTATGCGCGACGCGGTCGCCGGGGCTGAGCTTCGCCAGCCACAGATCGGCATCCTGGTGAATGGCGATGGAGCCGGCGCGCCCCGTTTTGCTCGCGACGAGGTGGAATACGCCGCTGGGCGCCTTGGCAAATGACTTCTCCGCGTAGCGCGGCGTCACGCCCTTGCGATCGGGCTGAATCCAGATTTGCAGCAGCCGCACCGCCTCGTCATTCGACGGATTGAATTCGCTGTGCTGCACGCCGGTGCCGGCAGCCATGTATTGCACATCGCCGGTCTTGATGACGCGGCCGTTGCCCATGGAATCCTTGTGCTCCAGCGCGCCGCTCAGGATGTACGTGATGATCTCCATGTCCCGGTGCGGGTGTTCGCCGAAACCCTGGCCCGGCATGACCCGGTCGTCGTTGATAACGCGCAGGCTGCGGAAGCCCATCCATTGCGGGTCATAATAATCGGCGAAGCTGAAGGTGTGATAAGTGTCCAGCCACCCGTGCTCGGCGTGGCCCCGTTCATTGGCTCTTCGAATTGTCATCATGGCCCTAATGTGCCACGCTTACAGATCACCTGAAGGCTAAAGGCTAAAGGCTAAAGGGAATCCAGAGCTGCTGGCAGCAGCCCCTCAGGTCACAGCGGGTTCGGACTTCGGCCTGCCTTCGGGTTTCGGATCTCGGCCTTCGGATTTCAGGCCGGCTTCTTCCCTTGCGGCTTCCCGCGCGCTGGGGCCGCGGTTGCTGGAGTAGCTGCGCACTCAGCATGGGCGATCTCCTCAAGCGGATGCTCATCCTCCTGCCAGTGCTTGGTAACTTTGCCGTTCCAGCAAGCCCAGTTGAGCGGATAGACGTCCGGGTCGAAGATCACATGGTAGAAATGCCACACTATGATCGCCAGGCAGGCCAGAATGGCCTCGTAGTAATGGATCGTGGTGCAGACATCTACCGCCCAGCGCGGCAGGAACCTGGTGACATCCATCTTGAGCCAGATCATCAGACCGGTCACCCCCATGATGATCGTGCCCCACACCACCGCCCAATACTCCATCTTCTCCGCGTAGCCGAAGCGGCCGATCTTGGCTTTGACCGGGCTCAGTCCGGTCAAATACTTGGCGCTATCCACCACGTCTTTGATGTCTTTCCTGGCGGGCAGGAAGTCTTTCAAGAGCTGTCGTCCCTCCCGGGTTTTGAGCAGATAGAACAGATGATAAGCTCCGGCCACCAGCAGCACCACCCCCGCGACCCGGTGATTCCAGCGCCGGAACATCTCATGCGATCCGGTGACCTTGACGATCCAAAAATCCGGAAACTTGAGCAGGAAGCCCGACACGGCCAAGTCAATGAAACTTACGACCAATATAATATGCTGTATCCGCTGGGAAAGGCTCATCCGCAAGACGGTGAGGTCGGCAGCACGGTAACGGGCGCGGACCTTCTTCCCGAACAACAGGAGGTTGTGTACCAGCATGAACCCGATAGTGCCGACGATCAGCACCAGGTAGATCCGGCGCACCCAGCGGTTGATTTGCTCGCCCACGCCGGCTCCGCCGCTGGTGGCCGCGGCGTCCACATGCACCTTGCTTTGTGCGAAGTTATCCGTCGCGCCCGGATGACACTTCCCGCACGTAACCACCAGATTGGTTTGGTAAATGCTTGAGCGCGGGTCGGTGGAGGGCAGAATCTTGTGGACGCCGTGGCAGCTCGCGCAGTTGGCTGCCAGCGTCGAACCATACTGCGCGGCCAGACCGTGGTAGCTGTCAAAGAACGTCTTCACGCGGTCCGGCGGAAGGTTATACTTGGTGTTCATTCGCTCCGAGGCGTGGCAGCGGCTGCAGACCTCAACGGATATCTTCATCGCCGAGCTGTTCTTGAGCGCCTCGATCTTGTGCTCGGAGTGGCAATCGGTGCAGGTAGGCGCGTCGCGCTGACCGGCGGCTACCGCTTTGCCATGTACGCTTTCTTCCACATCCTTGGTCGCCTGTTCGTGGCACGCGCCGCAGGTCTCGGCCAGCCGGGAGAAATGGAGCGGCGAAGCCGGCGACGTAGGCGGCAGAATGGTGTGCCCGTCGTGGCAGTCGCTGCAGTTCGCCGAGCCTTTCTGCCCCTTGGCCAGGGCAAGGCCATGAACGCTGGCGCCGTAGCTCGCCGACTGTTTCACATGGCACGCTCTGCAATTGGCCGGCTGCGTCGGGACGTTGTCGTCGGGGTGCTGGCTCGTGATGTCCGCGTGGCAACTCGCGCAGGTGTTAGTCTTGTGGACGGAGGCGGCGAGCTTGGCCAGATCGACAAACAGGGAAACCTCCTTGCCGGCGGCATTGGTCTTGGTGAGCGTCTTATCTCCGTGGCACTCCAGGCAGGCGCTGTTCTTAATCGGTTCGGCAGCGGACGCGGCCGACAGCAGCCCATTAAAGGCAAGAAATGTTGCGGCCCATAGGACTACGATATGTCGATTAACATCCATAGGTTCAGCCGGCATGTGCCAGGCGAGTGACCATCGCGTAAATGATTAGCAAAAGCAGGAGCACGCCCAATCCGAAGAAGAAATAGCCAAACGCCCGGGCGATGTTCTTCCAGCGGAGCCACTCGTCGCGCACGCGATGTTCCTCGATCCGCCCCTCGCTCACCAGGCGGTCGTACCAGTGGCGACGCTCATGGAGCAGTTCGTTCTTGGACACGCGGCCTGAGAAGATAACCGTGTCCATCGGGAACTTCTCAATGCGGAAGTGCGTGTTGAAGAAATGGATGGAGAAGATGAAGCCCGCCGCGAGCAGCGCTTCGTCCGAATGAACGATCATGGCGATATTGATGATCCAGCCGGGCAGAAAGCGGGTGAAGAACGTGGGGAACCACATCACCAACCCGGAGGCGCCGATGATGGCAACGCCCCAGAACACGGAGAAGTAATCAAACTTCTCCCAGTAGGTCCAGCGGTCGAACTGCGGCTTGGGGCCCTTGCCGAAGAACCATTTATTGTGCGCCACGAAATCGCGCCAATCCTGCCAGGTGGGAATCATGGAGTCCGGTCCAAACAGCACCTGCCAGAGCCGCTTAAGGCTCAGCTTGCCCGTTTGCGGGTCGCGAAGCTTGGCCCGGCCGCGCCAGGATCGGCCTACCAGGGACATGACGTGCAGGCCAAAATAGAAGAACGTCACAACCGCGCCGAGGCGGTGCAAGGCGCGGGCGGTCTCCGCGCCGCCGATGATGCGGAAGATCACCCTGGCCCAGTCGGTATAGTAGAACTTGAGCGGCATACCGGTGATGACGAGCAGCAGGAAGCTGGTAACCACCAGGAAATGGAGGAAACGCTCAAACGGCAGGAAGCGGGTGAACCACTCGTCGTCCGTCTGGGTTTTGACTTTGGCTTCGCGGAATTTCTTCGAGTCGTGCAGGTAAAGGTAGAACGCTCGCACGAGCCAGACGAGGGTATGCAGACCGAAGAAGCTAAAGACGCCGATCAGCAGGCCGGTCATGCCGAGAAAGACCACGTGGAGCAGCGGATAATTCTTGCCGTCGAGCGGGTTGGCGTGGGGTTTGTATTCCGTAAAGCCGATCTTGGCAGTGGGATGGCATTGCTGGCAGGTGCCCAGAATGTTGGCCTTAGACAGGCGTGAGGCCGGGTTTGAGGGCGGCAGCACGTCGTGATGGCCGTGGCAGTCGTAGCAGGCGGCGACCTCCGAGGCGACGTTGGGCTTGCCCAGGGCCATGGCTTTCCCGTGGTAGGTGTCGCGATAATGCTCCAGCCGATCCTGGTGGCATTTGCCGCAGCGCTGGTCGCTGGCCATCTTGAAGTGGCCATTCTTGGGGGTCTCGACTTCATGGGCACTGTGACAATCGGTGCAGACCGGTCCACGCTTGTCGCCCTTGGCGAGGAGTTGGCCGTGGATGCTCTTGTCGTAAATCTCTTCAATACCGACATGGCATTTGCCGCAGGTTTTGGCTACGGCAACGTGGTTGATCGGCGATTCGCGGTCCACGCCCCGCTTGATGTCATGAACGCCGTGGCAGTCATTGCAGGAGGGCGCGACGATGAGGCCCATCTTGAGCAAGGCTCGTCCGTGAATGCTGTCCATGTACTGCGCCGCCGCCTGCGGCAACTTCATCTGGTATTCCTGTGTCAGCCCGGGGTTACTGTGGCATTTGGCGCAAGTTCCGGGCAGATTCAGTTTGAAGACGGGGGAGTCGGACTGCTTGGCCGGAAGGATGTTGTGCGAGCCGTGGCAATCCCAGCAACTGGCGGCGCCGCTAGCGCCCAGTTTGTGGCTCACGCCGTGGATACTGGTGGCGTAGTCCTTGGTTTCCTTGTCGTGGCACTTGAGGCAACTGGGCGGCTGCGCCGGAACATTATCGTCCGGGTGCTTGGAGGTAATATCTGCGTGGCAGTCGGTGCAGAGATTGGTCTTGTGGATGGCGCCCTTTAGCTTGGCTAGGTCCACGAACAAAGAGACCTCCTTGCCGGCAGCGTTGGTCTTGGTGAGCGTCTTGTCCGAATGGCACTCCAGGCAGGCGCTGTTGGGACTCTTGTCCGCAGCCAAAGCGGGCAGCGAACCAAGCCAGCCACAGGCCAGCAGAATTACTGAGGAGGCCACAGCATGCACTACGCCCAAAGCTGCCGAGGCTACTCCCGCTCTCCTTCCGAAGGGGAAAGGGCTGGGGTGAGGGGTGGCTCGGTGTCGTCTATCCCGCGGTCTTAGCAGTAGGGCGATGCGCATAAGCATTGGAGGGTGAAGTTGTGCCTTAGAGTCCGCCGGTGTGGCAATCATTGCAGCCTCCTTCGACCTCGTCGCCCGGGTGTTTGAATTTCTGCCCCTTGGGGCTGAGCTGATCCAGCTCGGCGCCGCTGCCCTGTGTCAGGATGGTGTGGCAGGCGTTGCAGTCATTGGCTTTGATTGACCGCTTGCCGTCGGCCGTCTTGTGCAAGCCGTCGTGGCAGCGGAAACAACCCGGCCAGTCTTTGTGGCCGATGTTGTCCGGATACGTCTTCCAACTGGCCTTCATCTCGGGGAAGAAATTATTTGTGTAGATTTCCTGCACCGCGCCAATCGCAGACCGAATGCGCGGGTCGTTCGGATAACGCTGGGACAAGGTCGTCGCAATGGTTTGGAGCGCCTGCGTATCGTTGGTATAGGACTGCGTCAGGACATGAAGCGCGTTGGATTTGACCAGGGGCAGTCCGCGGTCAATCTTACCCAGGAACATCGCGAGGTTCACCGCCGTGTTGGGGGTCTGGTAACGGTGCGCCGGCCGGTTATGGCAATCCATGCAGTCCATCGTGCGCAGGGAGGCTTCGTCCACAGTGTTGGTGAACTTGGGAGTGCGGAACTCGGTAACGACCCCCTGGGCGAGCTCAGTAACACGGACGTAAGGGATCTTTTGCCGCGCTTCATCGCTGGCAAGGTATTCGACTTTGTTGCCGACGTTCATGTGCCAGTGAATGCCGCCGACCGGGCCATGGGTGGGATCACCGCCGCCCACATTCATGAGCATGCGCACGGTGAAGGGCGTATTGGTCTCGTCACTGAGGAAGTAGTTGTAGCTGCGTTCGAGGTTGCCGACGAATTTCTGGGGCCAGTGGCATTCCTCGCAGGTTTCCTGGGCCGGTCGCAGGTTCTTGACGGGCGTGGGAATCGGGCGCGGGTATTTGTCGGCCAGAGTGGCATAGACCTGGTAGGTGCCCGAGAGCTTGGAGCGGACGTACCAGTTAGCGCCTTTGCCGATATGGCATTCCGCGCAGGGAACCTTCGCGTGGGGCGAGTGCAGGTAGGTGACATATTCGGGCTTCATCACCCCGTGGCAGGCCTGGCCGCAAAAGTTGACCGACTCGGTGAAATGGTAAGTCTGGTAGGAGCCCAGCGCGGCGACTAAAAGAAACAACACGCCACCGGCAAGAAAGAAGCCGAAGAGCCGCCGGTCGCGTGGCCGGGTGAGGTCAATCCGCAGTGGAGGCAGGGGGCCCGAGGTCCTGATGATCTGGCGATGCCGCAGGAAGGCGCCCAGAAGGGCCACGAGCAACCCGATCACCAGGAAGCCAGGCGCCACCAGGTAGGTCAGGATGCCGACGTAGGGATTCGCAAAATGGGCCAACGCATCCAGCAACAGCAGGAAGAAAAATGAAAACAGGCTGCCGATGACTATCACGAGCCCCGTCAGGCTCAGCCAGTTCCGAAACACGGTGGAGCGTCGCACGGGTGGTGGTGTGGATGCGGGTTCGGAATTCATGGCGGGCAGTTATTGTTTATTACCGGTCTGAGGATAGTGATTTCAGGTTGCTTCGATTCAAGTGCCACCCCGCGCCCCGAGGTTCCCCGCGCAGGGCGGGGAAGCGGTCCAGGACGCGGGGTTAATCCGCAAAGGGATTTGAATCCCGGCAGCGCCTGGCGCGCCGTCGGGAGTGGCGCCTACTTCTTGAACTTCCGCATGTAGGCGACGAGGGCTTTGATCTCGTCATCCGACAGACTTTCGGAGGGTTTCATCACCTGCTTGCCATCTTTGTCCTTGTAGCCTTCCTTGATGGCCTTGATGGCTGCCTCGTCCTTGAGTTCTTCCTGCACCTTGGCATCGGTGTAGTCTTTGGCATTGTACTTCTTGCCCATCTTGGTTTCACCCTTGCCGTCGCCTCCGTGGCACTTGGCACAGTCCTTCTCGTAGTTGGCCTTGGCGTCAGCCGCACTCGCGGAAAGAGCCGAGACCGCCATGATTGCAACGCTCAGCGCTAGTATTCTTTTCATAATATGTGTCAATCTCATCTCACTGGTTTTGCCGCGCTGCCGATTTTCCAGAATCGGCCCGCATTGGTATTCCGAATTGTCGCAATTAACTTTACAAGGGCATTTCCATTCTTGTCAAAGGCCAAACATTTCTTGCTCAGCCGGGGACGGTCTTTACCTGCAACTCGTCCGCCAGCCCGCACAGGATTTGGTAATACTCGTCTTGGCTGAGCCCCAGCGCCGCAGCGCCGAAAGTCTCGGCATCCTCGGCCGCGGCGAACGCGCCATAATTGACCACGACCAGTTGATAGAGCACCAGCAGCGACACCTTTTCCAGTTGCGTCATGAACAACGGATGGACATACATGCTGAATCCATCTTCGGGGCGATCCCCCTTTTCGACTGGATGCGCAAATTCGCCTGCCTCCAAGGGGCCTGCGTCAAACACGATCTCACACGGGTAGCGCGTGCAGGTCCGGTCCTCCAAAATCTGCCGGAGTTGGTCCCAACCTATCCGTGGACCGTATTTCTCATAAATCCCCGTCCCCGTCGCCGCAGCCGCCAAGTTGAGCGACTGTCGGGCATCGTGCGGGATGGGCGGGGCAACGCTAGTGCAGTCGCAACTCATGATTAGAATGCGGACCGCTAGCTGGCTCCGCTGGCGCCAAACTTAGGTTGGCCTTCATTGGCCTTCGAGAGCCGGCCCTGAAGAATCGGCACGGACATGCGGAGAAAGATCGTGTAGCAGAGCAAGCCAAAAGCCCAAATGCCAAAACAGACCAGCGCCTCGTTAAGTGAAGGGCTGTACTCGACCATTTCGCCCAGCGGTGTGGGGATGAATCCGGGAATGACCAACCCCATCCCCTTCTCGATCCAGATGCCCACGATGCACAGCACACAAGTGACATTGAGCCATTTGAGGCTGCGGCTTACCGGCAGCACCAGTAGCACCATTGCCACCAGGTTGAACGCAATGGCCGTCCAGATCCAAGGGACCAACGCGTGATGGCCGTGCAGGCCGAGAAACAGGTACTTGGAGGACGCCACGTGAAGGTTGCCGGAATAGAATTCCTTGAACACCTCGTTCGCCAGGAGGAAGACATTAATCAGCATGGAGACCTGAACGATGCTGCGGAGGGTCATCAGGGCGCGGTCTGTGATCAGAAGCCGCTCGGACATCCGCGACCTGATAACTTTGTTCATCTTGGGAGCAGTCATGAGCTTGCGCAAGGAGCTGACCGGCAAGCTCAGGATCAAGGCGGGCTCTTCAGCGCTCGCCGTGCCAGTGCGCGGTGTTCCAGCAAGGGCCGAGATCTCGCCGAACTGTTCTCCCGGCCCAAGGCTGCGCGTAATCCGGAAACGTCCTCCCTCCTCCCGCCTGACAACCACTCGCCCTTTCAGCACAAAGAAGGTTAGATTCTCAGTCTCCCCCTGGCGCAGCACCACCTCACCGACCTTCGCTTCCAGCACCGTAGCGCCGGCCAGGATGCTCTGACGAACCTCCTTGGTAACAGAGGCCATTTCCGCCAGGTGACGGGCGAGCAGATCCAGGTCGTCGAGAGTGGCGGCCCGGCCCTGCAGCCGTGGCCCCGCACCCATCTCGCCGCACAGTCGCGAGGCGTCGCCCCCGGGGGCGAAAGACGTTACGCGGCGGACCACCTGCATCGCCAGGATGATCAAGGCCGGGCCGGCGGTGAACGCCGACGCGAGGAAGCGTGGCCCGACGATAGCCGAATTCCAGAACGGCCGTCCCCCAAGGCCAACGTAAAGGAAGGCGGTAACGGTGTGGATCGAAACAGCCCAGACGATGGCGATGAATACAAAGGGTATGTAAAACCATTTAGCCGGCGGCCGGCCACGATAACGGCAATAGAGCAGATAGCCGCAAATATGGACGTTAAGCAGGAGGTAGCCGTTCAGCACGAGGACATCCCAACTCAGCATAGACGCCGGAAAGTTAAATTGGCCGAGGCCGGGGATCAGGTGCCAGAAGCGGTCGGGCCGCCCGAGGTCCACCGTGACGAACGCCAGGCACATGAGGATGGCCGCCACGGCGAGCAATTCGCCGAAGATCACCAGGTCATGTAGTTCCTCGTTGTTGTAGATATAAACCGGTATCACCATCATCACCGCCGCCGCCGCGACGCCGACCAGGAAGGTGAAGTTGGCAATATAGACGCCCCAGGACACTTGGTCGCTCATGCCGGTGACGACCAACCCGTAGGCAAACTGCTTCGCGTAAGCGTTGATTCCCAGCAGGCAAAACAACGAGAGCACCCCCACCCAAGTGTAATAACGCCAGTCGCCCACAAAGGCCAAGCGGCCACAGCGCCACAAGAACACCAGGTAGTTCCGCATGGCCTGCCTCATACGTCAAAGTAGTAAAAGAACCTGGGCGACGTGCCCATTTCCTCTTTCAATTGGATAAACACTCGTTTGGTGCGGAAGATGTAAGACACCTCGCTCTCCGGGTCCAGGATATTGCCGAACTTCCGCGCCCCTACCGGGCAGACCTCCAGGCAAGCGGGATAACGGCCCGCGCGCGTGCGCTGCACGCAGAAGTGGCATTTCTCCATCACCCCTTGGCGCCTCGGGCGGTTGCCTAAGTAGGCCATGTTTAAATTGAGCCGCTCTTTGGGAATTACGGGGCTGGTGAAGTTAAAACGTCGGGCCCAATAGGGACAGGCGGCTTCACAATACCGGCAACCGATGCACCAGTTGTAATCAACCACCGTGATACCGTCGGTCTCCTGCCAGGTCGCATGCACCGGGCAGACCTTTACGCACGGCGGGTTCTTGCACTGCTGGCACTGCACCGGCATGTAAAAGTATCCCTTTTCGGGGACCTGCTCCGGGCGGTAATTGTGCTCCGCCTTCTCCAAGTCCAGCGAACCGTGGGGAAGACGCACCACGCGGATATACTGGATCTCCGGCGTCCGCGACTGGTTATTCTCGCCCACGCAAGCATGCACACACTTGCGGCAGCCGATGCAGCGCGTCAGGTTCAGCGCATAGACGAACTCCACGCCATTCAGCGGCTTGAGGTCGCTCACATGCGGGCGTAATCCGTATTGGCGCTGGACTTCGTCCTCGATGCGCGTCAGCACTTTCTTCATCTCATCCGGAGTCAGCTCCTTGTAGTACTTCTGCAGGAACTGTTCTACGGTCGGGAAGTCGTTCAAATGGCGCAGCGGGGAAAGACTAGCAGCCAATGCTGCCAGGCCGGAAACCACCACCGCCGAACTGCGCAGAAAACTCCGCCGGCTCAAACCGTCGGAGGACGGTGGGTTGCCCTCGGCGGGACTGGAGGTTGAGTTCGACATATCAGTGAGAGCCCTCGGTGGGAACATCCGCCACCGGGTGGAGGAGGTGCGGCCCAGGGGCTGGTTTGCGCGGTGGAATCTTAGGACGATGAGGATTATGGCAGTCCACGCAGATCTGCCGCTTTATCGGACCGGCAGCTCGGTTCCAGTAGCCGCCAGTGCGGCCGTGGGCTCCGGCTTCCCAGTCCCGATAGGTCGGCCCGTGGCAACTGCCGCAAAGCGCAGGGCTCTCCGCCAGTTTGACCTGACGCCCATCGCGGGTCTGCAGCAGTTCCAGATTCTGCTCATCGTGGCAGTTAAAGCAATTGTTGTTCCGGTTGTGCGACCCGTGCCCCATCACGACATCCTCATGTTCCTTGGGAACGACGATGACTTGATGCGCATCAAACCGCAGCACCGGCGGTTTGCCCTTTTCGTGGCAGGCGTAGCAATCAAAGTCCGAGAGATCCGCCTTCGTGCGAATCAGCTCGGCGTAGGACTTGCGAATTGTGGCGGTGTCGAGGAATTGGGTCTCGACCAAAGAGATCGGGGTGGACATTGCCGAACTCGGTCCGACCGAAGCCGCGAACTTCACCGCCAGCGCCAGAAACGCCGCCGCCAGAACCGCCAGCACGATGCCTGTCCTCCGAGTGTTATTCATTCAATCACGGTGCGGCACATGGCCGTCCGTCGGCAGCCGTTCTGAAAGGAACAGCTTCACCATCACGGTCAATATGACGAACGGCAGGCAGAGCAGCACCCCGCCCATGAGCCAGCCCTCGAGCCCCGCGAATTCCATCTTGTAGCCCATGATGCCCCGCAGGCTCTTCGAGAAAAGCTGGCCGCCGATTACCACGTTCCAGCGCATGGCCAACACGCCGATCAGGATCAAAACCGCACTCGCAAAATACATCCGCCGCCGCTGTAGCTCCGGCACCCGCCGCCGGATCAACTGCAGCAGGCCCAGCAGAATCAGTGGGATCAGCGTGCCGCCCGCCACCTGGCCGAGGCTGAGCGTGTAAAAGAGCTTTTCCCGCGCCATGTACTGCATCACTTGGAAGCCCTCCTCCGCCGAATAAATGCGATGAATCCAATCCAGCGCCTCGATGGCTGCATCCAGCACCAGCGCGTAAAACAGGTACATGCCCATCACATCCAGGCATCGCATATCCACCTTCTTGCGCCGAATCCAGGTCAGCACCATGTAGTTGAACACGCACAGTGCGATCCCAGACACCATCGCCGACATGATAAAGATAATCGGCATCAGCACGTTGCCCCACCACGGATTGGCTTTGACCGACCCGAAGATGAAGCCCACATAGCCGTGCAGCAGAAAGGCCGACGGGATGCCCACGATGGACAGGATGTGGCCATACTTGTGATCCAGTTGGGCGGCCTCGTCCGACTCATCCATCACCCCGACCGTAAACAGCCGATACAAAAGGCCTTGGAAGCCCGGGGTGGTCTCGGACCACACCACGAAGTCCCGCCGGTAATCGAACCACAACTCCAGCAGCAGCACCGCCATCAAATACCAGGCATAGACAAAGCCGAAAATCGCCATCGGCGAAGTCAGGTGGGGCGTCATCATCACCTCGTAGCAGCGCTCCGGATGCCCCAGGTGAAACAGCAGGGGCAGCGGCGCGCACAGCAGAAAGGCAAACGCGGTCAGCAGCGAGAGCCGGTACACCGGCTCCAGCGCCTTCACGTTGAAGACGCGCACCAGTGACGCCATGATGAACGCTCCCGCCACCAGGCCCGTGATGTACGGGTAGAGCACGATCAGGACGCTCCACAGCGGTTGCTGCGTCGCCTCGTTAGGATAGGCGTAGCCCTCGAAATGCGGCATTATCACCTCGACGATATTGGTCACGGCGTTGGTCATCTTACCTGACCTCCTTGTCGATGCCCGCGTAGAGCACGCGCGGTTCGGTGCCCAAATGCGGCTTGAGCGACACCAAGAGGTTGTTCTGGTAAAACTTCTGGAGCGGGTCGCCCGGTCCCGGATTCTTCAGGTCGCCAAAGATCCGGGCTTGCGTGGGACAAACCTCCGCACACGCCGGCTTGAGCCCTCGCGTGATGCGATGGTAGCACAGGGTGCACTTCTCCGCTGTCTTCGTCACCGGACTCAAGAACCGGCAGCCGTAAGGGCAGGCCTGGATGCAGAAGCCGCAACCAATGCAGTACTTGGGATCAATGAGCACCGCGCCGTCCGGGGAGTCAAAGGTCGCGCCAACGGGGCACACTTGAGTACAGGGCGAATGTTTACAAAGGTTACAGAGCTTGGGCACGAAGAAGGAGTGCTGGATCTCATCCTTCGGCACCGACGGCTCCGGAAACCCGTGCATGCCACCATTCGGACAATCCACTAGCGTCTCGCCGCGTGCCGCACCTGAGCCCGGCGCAGGCTTGGCAATGATATACCGCTCCACCCACGTCCGAAAATAAGGGCCCTCGGGCACGTGATTTTCTTTCTTACAGGCCTCAGCGCAAAACCCGCAGCCGATGCAGCGGCTGGCATCAATGGCCATGGCCCACCTGTGTTTGGAGTGGTCGTAGTTTTTCGGTGCGTCAGTGGTAACCAGGACCTTCTCGGTGACGGTCTTGGCCGCCTTCGCTACCGAAGCGGCCAGCACGCCGGCCACCGCCGCGGTAATCTTGCCGAGCACACTGCGCCGGGAAACGTTGTTCTTCATGGGACCTCCGACGGGCTGTGCGGCACGTGGCATTCCGTGCACTTGGACCCGGTGTAGTGGTTCTTGCTCACGATTTGTTTATGCCACTTCGGCCGCGACGGGTTGGCCTCGTGGCAGCGGATGCAGGCCGCGTAGCTGCTCCGGTCTATGTTATCCTTCCGGGGGTCGTTGCCGTGCGCCTCGCCCGGGCCATGGCAGGACTCGCAGGCCAGGCTCTTGTGCTCGTGCTTCGTCAGCTTCGCATACTCATCCCCATGGCACTCCTCACAGGCCTTCTTGCCGGCGTAAACCCGGTCCCGGGTCGCCAGTTCCGCCAGCGCCGCCCCGCGATACCACCCGTACTCTCCAAAAGTCGTCGGGGTCAGGAAGTAGCGGGCGATCGAATAGGCCCCTACAATTCCGACCGCCAGCAGGAAGATCCGGAACAGTTGAGGGGGCATTATGAATAAGCGACGCATAGGCCGGGCTATTCTTTTCTGGTGGCTGGCAGTATCATGTTTCGTGCAACAATAGGCCAGACAATCTAATTGCCCGCCCCGGCGCCGCTTCCCTTCTGTTGTCGATTTATCAACTTATTTTGTCCTTCTGATTAGAAAGAAGGGGAGCTGGCCACAGCTCCCCTGTAAGCCCACCGTGCCCCGCGCTACTTCTTGAAGTCGCGGATGAACTTCACCAGTGCTTTGATCTCGTCGTCGCTCAGCGCGTCGCCGAAGCCCTTCATCTTGGTCGTCTCCCCGTCCTTCACCCCATCCTTGATGGCCTTGGTCATCTTGTCGTCCTTCAGTTCCTCCTGGACCTTGGCCTCCGTATAGTCCTTAACCCGGAGTTTCTCGCCCATCTTGGTCTTGCCCTTGCCATCCGGGCCATGGCACTTGGAGCAGCTCTTTTCCCAGTTCTCTTTGACATCCGCCGCGCGGACGGACGCAGCTCCCGCAACCAGGAGCGCCAGACTCATTATGATTAGTTTCTTCATCGCTTTTGTTTTGTTGTTGTTTGGCTCTGTTGTCTCGGACGTATTCTGCTGCGCTTGATTGAACGCAGCAGCAAAACATTCAAACCCCCGCGCCCCGGAATCTACTTCTTGAACTTCCGGGCATAGGCCACCAGGGCCTTCATCTCTTCATCGCTCAGACCTTCCACCGCTTTCATGCGGGTCTTTTCCCCGTCCTTCACGCCTTCCTTGATCGCCTTGAGCATCGCTTCATCCTTCAGGGAGTCCTGGTACTTGGCATCGGTAAAATCCTTGATCTCCAGCTTCTTGCCCATTTTCGTGTCACCCTTCCCGTCGGGGCCGTGGCACTTGGCGCAGCTCTTTTCCCAGTTCTCTTTCACGTCCGCTGCGGAGACGGAAACCAACATCGCCGCGCAGGCGGCCATCGTCATCAATATTGCTTTGTTCATAATTAATCTTTAGACGTCTAATTCGTCGCGCGTATTCTGCCGAAAAGATTAGTTCCTTGGCAATTAAATACTTCTTTGAGTTTTGAGTAGCAGTCCTAATTGCTACCGAGCGCCGGAACCCCGACAGTAGTAAATCGCGGCTTAGCCAGCCACGGCACGGCGGGAGTGATGCTATGGCTCCAGCCGGATAACCAAATTGGTGACGGCCTTGTCGCTCGCGTCGGTAAAACGCAAACAGCCCTGCCAATCACTCCCCCCTTCGTTGACAATCTTGAATACCACCACGTTGATCCCCTTATTCAGCGTAACGTCGCGAGCGGTGTCCGAATCCTGGTCCAAAGCCCGGCCCTCGGTGGCCTTCAGCAGGAGCTTCCCGTTGAGAAAGACTTTCCCCTCGTCGTTGCTGCCCATCTTCAACCGCAAGTTCTTCCGTTCCTCTTCGGCTCGAACGTAAGTCACGGCGTAGCCAACTGTCTTCTCGGTCTCCGCATTACAAATCGCGTTCAGGTCCAGAAAGTAATCCGCCGCTTTTGCTTTCTTCCAGGTCAACTCCTTGCCGCGCACGGTGACTTTGTCTCCCGCTTTCGGCTTCTGCAGCCCTTCGTCGGGGATTTGATTCTTCTCGATCGCCTCCGCGCCGTCGGCATCCGCAGCCAACTGGATGGGGGCCAGCAGCAGCCAGTCGCGAATGAAGCCATCGCTGCGCGGGGCGAATTCATCGGTCCCAGCTTGGCACGGAACCGCGAACAAGCCCAGCAGCAGCGCACCCGTTATGATAGTAATTCTTTTCATAGTTTTTCTTTCTCCGTTTGTTGTTTTGTGCCCTTTGATTACTGCCGATCGCCACCACCATCCTCCGGGAGCAGCGCGATGAGTTCTCGCGGGGGTTTCACGTTCGATTTCAGCGTTTTCCACATGCGATTGAAGACCACAACCTGCGCCTCTAAAGTGTTACATTTCAGAATCCGGGTGGCTGATTGACTCAAGCGCATCCCGCAGATTGTGGTTTTGACACATGAATTCACGCTCCTCAGACACTACTACTTGGGGTTGATTGAGTCAATCAGCCACCCAGATTTCAGAACGCATGTCCAGCATGGTCTGCTGCAGACTGAAGGTCAGTGGATCATTCTGCGCTCGACCCTCATCCCATTTGAGCTGCCGGGCACGCTGAAAAGCGAGCTCGATATAGCGTTCTACTGAAAGGCGCTGGTGACCGGGGCACCCTCCATCTTGGTAGCACAGGGCACATTCAGCAGCCACAGGGCGGTGGCTGCAGTATCGCATGTGCTCACCGGCACCGTAATGGTAAAGCCCCGCTTCACGCCTTTGCCCCAGGCGACCCAGGGAATCTCCATGTCCTCGGGATTCTTCGATCCGTGGGTATGTCCGTGGCCCCCATGGTCGGCGGTGACAATCACCACGCTTTGGTCCGCGATGCCCGCCTGGCTAATGGCCTCCAGGACTACGTCCAGCGCTGCATCAGACTTGGCGAAGGTTTCGAGCTGTTGCGGGGAACCCCAACCGGACCTGTGCCCTGCGGAGTCGGCGTCGGCGAAGTGGATGAAGCACAGGTTGGGCTTGTGCTCCACGATATAAGTAGCGGCCTGCCGGGCAACCCGATCCGCCAGAACCGTCCCCTCGCGCTTGACTTCACCTCCGTCGCCGTCGCTCTTGACGACCAGGATGGCGTCTGAGCGACCATAGTTGAACTCGTCCACCGAGTTGGTGAGCAGCAGGTGGCGGAACTTCTCTTTGCCCACGAACATCGCGGTCGAAAAGCCTGCCTTCTTGGCTTCGGAAAAGACGGTGGGGACGCCGACGACACCCTTGGAAGGCACCCACCCGTTCCAAAGAATGTGGTGTGTGTCGGGGCCGACGCCGGTGAGCATCGAGGTGTGGCTGGGAAGGGTGATGCTGGGGAAAATGGTGGTGGCGGTCCAGGTGTGCGCGCCCTCGGCCACCAACCGTCCCAGCACCGGCATCTGGCTCTGCTCTATCGCTGCCGGCTTGCCCCCATCCAGGCTGATGATGAATACATGCTCAGCCCGTGGGGCGGCGCCAGAGGACAGCGCAAGGAGGCAAAGCGTGACAACCAGCAGGAAACGACGAGCATATAGTGCCATAATTAGCACTCATTAATAGAGAACGGCCTACCCACATACAAGCTCCGGTACCAGTGTGTTACCGGAGCGGCACCACGGTAGGTCCAGGGTAATGCCGTGGGAATGCCGGTGCGGGCCGTTCTCTCCGCTATTCCAGATGCCTACGGATGCCCGCCCAAGCCAAGTTGCGCTGGTGTCTTGCGGGTGATCCCGAAACTGAAGACCTGGCCTTCATGAAAGCGCTCGCGCAGCTCAAAGTTCTCGAAGGCCACCCCGCCAGGTATGGGCTGGCGGGATTGCCAGTAGGTGGAACGCGCGTTGACGGCGACGTGCAAATCGTCCCGCGCCGTGCCCCGCGGTTTCTTCCAATACTGGGTCACCTTGCTGCCGCCGTAATGCCAAAGCTGCCGGTCCGGAAACGGATAGACGGATGCCGGATCGTCCTCGTCGGTGGTCACCGCCACCAGCACGTCCTCTTTGATGCTGCGCGCCAAGTGGTCGAGCGGATAAATGTGGTGCGGCGCGAAGCCCTCCCCTTTGTGCTTCGGATAAAGCCGCAGACTGCTGGCGACTTCGTCCTTGAGCCACAGGAGACGCGTACGGGCCAGGTTCCCCATCGTGGCAGTCAGGATGCAGTACTCAATCGGGGCGCTACCGGGGTCGGCGTGCATGGCAAGTTGGATTTCATCCGGCGCGTCGCTGCGTTGCGACACTACCAAGCGCACGTGAGCGCCGTTGTCGAATGGCTCAACCTGCACGCTGACGTCTAGTTGTTCCACACCAGGAGAGGGCTGGAAGAGCCGTCCCGGCGTTAGGGTCGGTTGCGGGACCGCCGGGCCGAGGTTGGTTTCGCCGACGGCCCATAAGCGCTTGCCGCTGGTGTGATCGAGCGCGCTCAGCTCCAGCTCACTGAATCCTCTCCGGCCATGCACTATGGGCTCCACCGCAATGAAGTTCACCAACTCGTAGCCGCCGTTGGTGGCAATGGGATAGCCGACCCGGATGAGCCCGCGTGGTCCGCTGGGCGATCGGAATCCCCCCGGCGGGAGCGCCCAGAGCAAACCGCCGCGCACGCCCCAAAGCGGCTGGTTCGTGTTCAGTCCGGCTCGCACCCAATCTGCCTCCCGCGCGCTCGCGCCGCCGGGGAGGCAGAACGAGAGGGTGGCCGCGCAAAGGATCCGCGCCGCCAGCCGCAACCGCATGAGATGTCTCGGTGTGCTCAGAAATGCAGAACCTAACGAAGGCTGGCGACGTTGACAACGGCGGGCCTTGCTCCCCGCAGGGCGGCAGCGAGAACAATTGGTTTTGGCCTGGCAACTCGATTGCGCTATAGTGTCTCATCATGCCAAACAAGCCTCAACAGCAGCATCGCCGCAGCTTCCTGAAGGCACTGAGCACTGCGGGCGCAGGGGTGGTCTTTGCCAGCAATGCCCCGGCAGTTCTTGCCGCCGACACTCCGGCCATTGGGCCGGTCCCGAAACGCAAGTTCGGCCGCCATGCCGAGATGGTCTCTTCCCTCGCTCTCGGGGGCGCTACACTGGCCAAGGCGGAATCCCTTGGGGAGGCCACTCGCATCGCCCACGTCGCGATTGATATGGGCGTTACCTTCTTCGACAATGCCTGGGAATACGCGAATGGCCGCGCGGAAGAATGGATGGGGACCGCGCTGCAAGGGAAGCGTGACCAGGTGTTCCTGATGACCAAAGTCTGCACCCATAACAAGGGACAGGAAACCAAGGAGAAGGCTCTGGCCATGTTGGAGGATTCCCTGCGGCGCCTGAAGACGGATCACCTCGATCTTTGGCAAGTGCATCAGATTCTGACCGACACTGAGGCGGACTCGATCTTCATCCCCGGCGGCGTGCTCGAAGCCATCGAGCAAGCCAAAAAGCAGGGCAAGATTCGCTACTGCGGGTTCACGGGACACGCCCACCCGAAGGTCCACCTGCGCGTGCTGGCGCATCATTACCCTTTCGACTCGGTGCAGATGCCCATGTCGGTATTCGACGCACGCGAAGACGGGTTCCAGAAGCTCGTGCTGCCGGAAGCGTGCAAGCAAGGCCTCGCGCCGCTCGCGATGAAGACCCTGGGCGGCAACGCCAAGCCCATTAAGGACGGCTTGGTCACCTCCGAGGAATGCCTGCGCTACGCGCTCAGCCTGCCGGTGACCACGGTGGTGTCGGGCATCGACTCCATGGCGTGGCTGCAGAAGAACGCCCGGGTCGCGGCCACTTTCAAACCGCTCTCTCCGAGTGAGATGGCCGAGTTGGGGCAGCGGTGCGCATCGAAGAAAGAATACGAGTATTACCGCCGCTGGGCCTACTACGACGGCAGGCCATCCGGCGCGCGCTGCGCCTGACCGCAAAGGGACCCGGCCCAGCGAAAGATTGCATTAGCCTGAGAACACAACTTAATTTGGATACCAGGCGGCAAAGAGCATCTGGGTCAGAAATCGGTTTGAGGATACTGCTTCGGTGGTGTGCCGGCTGATTCAACTAAGTCCGGCCCCGACGGGTACGGGCCGGTAACAATTTCCTCCAGACGCACCTTGAACTCCCAGTTGTCTCCGTAGTCGAACCTGAATTCCATTTCAGCTCGGCGCGCCAGTTCCGTCTCGGCCACGGTGATTTCCGACGTGAATGGCCCTTCGTCGGTGTAGGGGTGATTATAGATCCGGCTATTGCCGCGCTGGTCGCGGTAGCGGAAGTCGTAAAGGTGGTCGCTATCCAACGCGAACGCTTGGAGGATTGCTCCTGCGAGTTCATCCAGCGAAGTGTCTGGCGGCACGGCGAGCCGTCGCCAGATGCCGCCACCCCCTCCACGCCAGCCGGTGAGGATGACCTTGAAGATGTGGGTTCCGCACCTGACCTCGCGCTTCGGGCGCACGAAAACAGTCCGCCACTCCGGGAAGCAGGGCTGGAAGAGGGGCTGAAGAACTCCGAACTGCTTCGCTCCACTGAGGTCGTCCGGCGATTCTTCCAGATCAGCTTCAGGAGGGTCTTCCGAGTTATCGGCATCCTCGGCCTCACGCTCGCTCGCTTTCCAGAACTCCAGCAGGGCCCAGGTCATCGCGGTTCCCCAAGGCGTGAGACGGGCCCCGCCGACCAGCCAACCGCGTCCACCCCAATCCCGCAGCTTCTGTTCCGCTAACGGTACCGGACGGATTTCAACGAGCCCAAACTGCTGCAGCAGGAACAGGTACCAGGGTGGAATTTGGCCACGCACCCCCAGATCCCGCGCGGACTCGTAGTGGTCGAAATTGCGCCAGCGGTCGCTTAATTGGCCTAGAAAGATGACCGTCGTCCTGAGCTCCTGGGCCTCCTGACGTCTGATCTCGCCCCCCAAGACAGAGGTTTGAGCCTGGAACAAGAGCGCCTCGAGTAAGGCGAAATACTGCTCGGTGGGGTTCAGCCCCCGCCAGAATTCCAACGCCGCGGGCCACACCACCAGTCGATTGCCTCGCGCCTGGATCGTATCCATCACCCGGAGCAGAATGAATGTTCCGGCCAAGTTCGGATAATCCTGCAGCAGAGCGCGCTTCAGCCCTGGCTCGATAGGATAGCTTGTTCTGCGGTTCAGTTCCGGGAGGCAGTCTATCGGCAAGTTGGCATTGCGCCCCTTGGTTGCGATGCCGCCCGAACCAACAAACTCGATCAGGGTCGCAACATCCCTCAGAATGGTTCCCGGACTTTCCGGCGTGATCTGTTGCTCCTCCAGGATGCGCTGGCACTGCTTAGCCAAGGTTTGCCACCGCTTAGCAATTTTTCGGTCAAGGCCGTAGAGGGATAACATGCTTTGCCTTTTTGTAGGAACGGAACAACCGCCCAGGCCAAGTTTTAGCGGCCAGCGGGTATTCAAATCGCTCGTTCATTTCCTAACAGCGTAATCCCAGGGAAACGGAGATGGAAAGGAAAAGAAGTCATTGTAGGAGACGACGTAAGGAGTCTCTAATCTCTTAGGATGTCCGTGCCGGTGATGAAGCCGGCGGCTTCGGAGCAGAGATAAGCGGCGAGCTGGCCGACCTCTTCGGTGGGGCCGAGTCCGTTACCGCAGACGCCCGCCTTTTCCGGCGATTGGCCCGAGGTGGATCACGCCTCGCCGCTCTCGCGCAAGGCAAACGTGATGACAGTATTGCTGAGCCAGATGCCATGCGCTTGCATCCGTTCCAGCGCCGCGCGCACCGAGGGGAGATGGCCTTCCTTGCGCGCACGCAGCAACACGCCGATGGAGCCGGTCACGGAAAGCCCGCTCAAACGGGCCAGTCGTCGCCCCACGGATTCATCAATGCACACAACTTTCACCCCCTCATTGAGCGCGAGTTGGATGACGGCGGCTTCGCCGGGGTCGAGGGCGTTGCGTAGGTAGGGGTTCGGTTCGACGGCCGCCGCCCACTTGCGCAACCAGCCGGCCTGGTTGAAGTCCGCAACACCGAAACCGTTGGGGCCGCCGGCCGCGATTTCCGCGCAGACCTCGTGCGGCACCAGCACCTCGTCATACAGGAATGGAGCAGTTCCAAGCTGCCACAAGCCGCGAGCAGCGCCAGCAAAGGACTGGTATTGGTGACCAGACGGGAAGGGCTAGGCATGTTGCACGTCGGCGCACAGTTCGGCTTCGTCCAGAGCAATCATCGGCACTCCGTAGCGGTGAAGGTCCAGGAGGAATTGAACGCGGCTTACGCCCGCCAACCGGGCGGCCAGTCCGGAGGAAAGCCGCTGCCGTTCAAACAGTTTCACCGCCATCGCCATGCGGGCCTCGGCCTCGAATTGCGGACGCGTCGTTTGCAACAGGTCGGGCAGGCTGTCGGGATACTCGATTTGCAACTGCATGACAGTAATATCCCGCGGGTCCTGCCGCGCCGCAAG